>Ga0163161_10000710_pt1 | contig 26388 bp, 26 predicted proteins | sample S45metaG_FD_129847 | JGI IMG/M metagenome (GOLD analysis project Ga0163161, IMG submission 129847) | Switchgrass rhizosphere microbial communities from Kellogg Biological Station, Michigan, USA - S4-5 metaG | ecosystem: Host-associated > Plants > Roots > Rhizosphere > Soil | place: USA... | reverse complement strand
GGTCCTTGAATCAGTTGTCACCAATACAATTGATGCTGTGATGGTCGCACGAATCGAGCCCTCCGGAAAACATATGACGCAGATCGTTTTTGTCAACACAGCATTTGAAGAAATGACCGGTTACAAAGCAGGGGAAGTTGAAGGTCGAAGTCCCTGGTTTTTACAGGGCTCCGGATCTGACAAATCAGAGCTGGAGAAACTGCTTAAAAGTATCCACAACAAGGATGCATACCAAGGTACCATTATTAATTATAAAAAAAATGGAGATGAAATATGGGTAAATTATTCAGTCACGCCTGTTGCAGACAACATGGGTAATTTCACCCACTGGATTGCAATCTTGCGTGATGTTTCCGAAGCTAAAAATCAAGAACTGAAGCAGCTGCTTTTATCTGGTATAAATTCCATTTTTAATCAACAAACAGGGTTAAGGGAGATAATATTAGACATGCTTTCCAAAATATACGACTTTGGTAGATATGGACTTGTGGAACTTTGGACAAACAATACTTTAAACGGAAAACTGGAATTTACAGCCTCCCGGAGCCATTCTGGCGATGGACAGATTCTAAATGAGGATGTTACCCCAATTGGTGAACAGTATTCGATACAAATTAAAAACAACGGCAAGCCTGGATATTGGAAAATTACGGATACAAAGAGTGAACTTTTTAATCATGGCATTAAGCAACTCCGTGGGCTGCCCCTTCACCGTCATAAGACACTTATCGGCGTACTATTGGTGGGCACAACAAAAACTGCTGATTTCGATCTCTCGGGGCTACCCGAAAATTTAGGCAGTCATTTGGCAACTGAACTTCATCGAAAAAAACTTGAACAAGACTTAGACCACATCTTTAACGTCGCGCCAGATATTATAGCAATCACGGACTTTTCCGGTAATTTTAAAAAGCTGAACCCTGCGGCTTCTACCATACTCGGTTACAGTATGAATGAACTGCTCTCAAGGCCCTTCAACGAATTTTTACATCCACAGGAAAAGAAAAACCCTGAAGAACTATCCAAACTGCGTGAAAGCGGCCACAGCTATTATGTTGAGGAGCGGTATTTGACAAAAGAAGGAAGAAGCAAGTGGCTTGCCTGGACATCCCAGCCGCTTAAAGATGAGCGGCTTGTTTATTCTGTGGCCAAGGATATCACGGAAAAAAAGGAGCTTGAGCAGTTGTTGCTTGATTCTAACATTTTAGCTAAGATAGGTAGCTGGGAAATTTCTTATCCTGAAAGAGCCGTGCGCTGGTCTTCTATTACCAGAGAAATCATGCAAGCTGATCCCGATTTTATTCCTAGTCAGGAAACCCCAATAGGGGAATTCTATCCGCAGGATGCAATGACGAAGATGACGACATACATCCGTGAAGCTGAAGAACGTGGGACGGCATGGGACCAGGTGCTACAGGTTAAGACCGTTTCGGGGAAGCTTAAATGGGTGAGGAGCATCGGAAGCACCGAATTTATTCAAGGAAAATGCTTGAGGATTTTTGGGAGTTTACAGGATATTGATATGCAGGTTCATGCTGAAATGTCTGCAAGGGAGGCAAAAGCAGAACTTGAGGAGTCGGAGAAAAGATACAGTGAACTATTTCACTTAAGTCCGCTACCCATGTGGGTTTATGACTTTGAAACACTCAATTTTCTTGATGTAAACCAAACTGCTATAACCAATTATGGTTATAGCAAAAGAGAATTTTTGTCTATGAATATAAGGGACATTAGGCCACCGGAGGAAATTGCAAAACTTGAAAATACACTGAGAAAGACTAGGAAGCGAGAGGGAGCTATTTTTCGCGGGACTTTTAGGCACAAAAAAAAAGATGGAGAACTGATAGAGGTTGATATAAAGAGCAATACCATAATATATAAAGGTAGAAAAGCAAAAGTTATTATTGCCACTGATATCACCGAACGGCTTAAGCAGTTTCAGGCAATTGAGATCAGAAACGAAAAGTTAAGAGAAGTTGCTTGGATACAGTCTCATAAAGTAAGGGCGCCCCTTGCTAAACTCATGGGCTTGGTGCAGATGTTGTCCACCAAAACTGTACAGGATCCCTCAGGCTTGAGAATTTTAGACTATATTAACGCTTCGGCTGAAGAGCTTGACCTCGTCGTAAAAGAGGTTGTTCAAAAATCAGAAGAATTGGATAAAACTGACTTATGAGCGAAAAAAAATATTAATCGTAGATGATGATCCCATTATCTTGTTTTTGCATGAGGCGATTATGGAGGATGTCGCACCCCATACGCCGATTATGACCTTTGCAAAAGGCTTGTTAGCTAATGAGTACATTTTTGAACACAAAGAGAGTGCATTGCTGTTAATGCTTGATATCAATATGCCGGTAATGGATGGTTGGGTATTACTGGATTTGCTGAGCGCAAAACCCGATTTAGATGTACTTGTGATAATGGCCACCTCATCCATTAATGATAGGGATAAGAAAAGAGCATTTGAGTATCCTATCGTAAAAGGGATGCTAATCAAGCCAATTGTTCCCGACCTTTTATTTAAGTTGCCTGAAGGAGAAATCATCAAAAATTTTTTGGATAAGCAGGGAGGTGGCTATAAGTAAATAAGGGTTGCTCATTCTATGAATTTGCCAGCTAAATTTTCTCTTCATTAATATATATTTAAACTGATGAGAAAGGTATTATTAATATTCCCTTTAACCTTCAGCCAATTTTGTCATGCAAAGGAGATTAACAGAGAAACAATGTCTAATTGCAAAGCAGCAATCTGACTGGAATAGCAACAATATCCGTTCCTACGCCAAATCGAAGAAATGATAGCGGGCCTGGTGAAGTGAAAGTGAAGGTCATGCTCAATTTAGCGCTGATTTATTTGTAGGGCATTTGGCGTTGTAATAGTCATTCGTTAAAGGTTATTTGCATCGTTACTTTCTGGAACAATACATTTTCTTTAGCTTTTTTGACGAGGAATTCGTTATCAATACTTATAAAACAGAAACATTGATATTGGACTTCAAGAAGTAAAATCATGGATGAACCAGAAACTAAAACTTGTTTTTTGCTTTAAGTTATCATTCCAAGGGAAGCCTGAACCAGAAAGTGGTTCCTACCCCAACTTGGCTTTCAACTCCAATTTCGCCTTGGTGTTTCCTTATGATCTCCGCAGAAATATATAATCCAAGACCAGAACCGTTATTTTTAAAGCTATCCGATTGCCAGTAACGGTTAAAAACAAATGGTATTTGCGATTCAGGGATGCCTGGGCCCTGGTCGCTTAATGCTAATTTTACAGAATTTTTCTCTCTAAATATTTCAACGGTAATGAACTCACTATCTGGTGCGTACTTACAGGCGTTATTTATAAAGTTCACGATGACCTGTTCAATACGAATTCTGTCCGCTAAAAGATTGAGGTTCTGTCCTTTTATACGAATCTTTTTTCTTAGTTCCGGGATGAGGTGTAAACAAGATTCTTCAACGACCTCCAGTAGGTCAAAGCGCTTTTTATTGAGTTCGGGATTTCCCTCTGCGTACCTGCCCACATCCAAAAGTTCTTCAAGCATCGTAGTAACCTTTGAAATGCTTCTGTTACAGGATTCAATCAGATTGATTACCATCCTATTTTCAATTTTATGCTTTGCCCTATCCAATAGCTGAAGGTTTGCACTTAACACAGAAATTGGTGTTTTTAGCTCGTGACTGGCCACAGAAAGAAATTCATCTTTTCGCAACTGATAATTTTTTTTATCCGTTACCAGCTGCGTGAATCCCACCATTTTTGATGGTATGCCTTGTTCATCATACCTTGGAAGGGCATTCACCTGTACCCAGTGGATGGAGCCATCCGGCCATTTGACCTGGTATTCAATGTCGTAAGGCTTATTGTTTTTAAAAGAAGCATGGATTGCATTACTAACCTTTTCCCGATACCCAGGAAGTATCGACTGGACTAGTTCTGAAATGGTTGTTGAGGAACCCTTGGCTCGTCCAAAATTCTCATTACATCTATCACTGCAAAGGATAACTCCCGTATTCATGTCCGCATCAAAGTTACCCAGATTTGCCGCTTCAAGCGCCCTGCTCAAATCTTCTTTGCTTTCCTGCAAATCATCATTCAGCATTTGTAAGCTTAAATTGGCCATGTCGGCTTCATCCTTGATAATAGCCAATTCCTCCATCGAGGAGAGCAGTGTCTTGCTTAGATTTTGGTATTCCAGATTAACAACATTTAACTCCTCATTGGTTTTCATCAGTTTTCTATAGCCGTCTAAAAATTCATCATTTTCCAGCTGCGCATTTTTTTCTTTCTGCTGAAGGATAAATCTGGTCTGCTCACGTTCACTTACGTTCGATGCGGTATTTATTATGGCATAAGTACGCCCATATGAGTCCAGAATAGGTTTATATTCAAAATCAAAGGGCATTGGAACGAGTTTGCCTGCGATATTGATTTCGGCTATCCTATTTGTGGCAACATAAGGAATTCCTGTGTCCCAAACCTGCTCGAGCAGCGGGATGAATATATTAAATTCAGGAGCGACATCTCTTAGATAAAATCCTGTTATGTTTTTGTGCTTGTTCCAAAGCTTCATCATTGAATTATTTATAAATCCAATCTGAAGTGATCTTGATGTATAGACTGCTGTAGCTTCGTTACTGGAAGAAAGGATCTTCAATATTACTGCATCGTTAAATGAGTTGTCTTTCAAAGGCTTATTTTTTCGAAAATACCAATAATATTTTTTTTATTAAAATATTGCCTGACTTGCTTGACGCTGAGGACGCGATTAGCAATTTTTTATCTCGCCATTCTCATAACGGGTTTTGAAATCATCATATCCATTAAAGCCACAGAAAATGCATAGGCTATTGTAAACAAATGGGGAGAAAGTTCCTTTAGACTCCATAATGCCAAAAAACCTTTTGATTGTGGTTTCTGAAATGTAGTTTTTGTCTAGATTAAAGATTTCCTCGGAGATGAGCCTGCAATCCCTCGCTGAGATCAAGGTTATGCCGCATTTGCGTAAAACACATTTCTTTAAAATTAGGTCAACTTCTGATAACATAATTCAGTGGTTAAGTTTTGATGCTCAACTTTTAATACAATATAAGGGTAAAAAAATTATAAATCCTTTAATCGATAAATAAAATAACTTAATTTAATGCTAGGATTAATTTACGGGATTTTAGACTAACCCTCATAATGCCAGAAATTAAAGGTATATTTAAGGGCTAGGTCAAGCTTCGCAATTAATGAGAATATGAATAACAAGATTTTAATTATTGAAGACGACAGGCCGATGCTTGACTCACTGGAACTATTATTCCTTCAAGAGAGCTACCAGGTGATGGCTATAGAAAGCGCTGCGCTCATAGCGACTTCTATGAGCACTTTTAAACCTGATATACTTTTGATGGATATCCGCCTTAAGGACGGGGATGGTAGGCTTATATGCGATGATATTAAAAATAATCTGCTCACCAGGGATTTACCAATTATACTCCTCACCGCGCTTTCATACCAGGAGATTAGTGAATTTGAATCATTGGCAGATGCGGTAATTGGCAAACCTTATCAGGTTCAGACTTTGATTCGAACGGCAAATCAATTGTTAAGAATACGCGAGATTAAGCCATAAGCTTACCTTTGCTGCATGTCTGCAAAATATGATCCTGGGAATAAATAGCTCTAATCGAGGCAATACTAAATAGGAAGTTAACCAAAACGCATTTTTACTTACGTCTTGAAATGAAGCAGCCGAGCGCTTTACAGGGCAATGGAGTATGCTATTCTAATATAGGATTAATGTCTAAAGCCAAACATTTATCCGGTAAGTATCATTGCAAATGTATGCAGGAAGAAGTTGACTATTCTTTTGCGTTAAACGCTGGAGCTTTACCCCTAGTCATCAGTATTCAGAGGCAACAGCAAATCTGAGTCGTTATTTGGTTTTTTTAAAGTAGATACAGCATTAACCCGCTTACTTACCTCAACCCGTTTCATTAGTTCTTGAGGAAAGGTATCCAGCACAGTCATTTTTGTTCCAAGCGGAAGTGTTTTACTCAACCACATCTCTTCTTCAGTTTTAGTAAGTATCACTGGCATGCGTTTTTTCGAATGAATTTCTGCCACTAATGGATTCGCCTGGGTAGTTAATATCCCATAAGTGCGAAACTTCTCTTTTGTCTCGGGATCAACCCATTGAGACCAAAGGCCAGCAAAACAGAATAGCTTTCTATCTTTAAGTGTGAATCGGTATGGCTGTTTATCTCCTTTAGCAAGTTCCTTCCATTCGTAGAAGCTGTCAGCCATTACCAAGCAAGTTTTATGGTTTGTCAGAAGTGGTCTCCACAATTTGCTCTCCATTGCTGTCTCACTTTTAATGTTCCAAGTGTCTCTAGTGAGCTTTAAGCTCTCAGCAAAGTAGGGTACAATACCAAAGGCCATTTGTCGAATAATGTCTGGTTCATCTGCAGTAATGACTAATCCCTTCTGTGTGATGGCTAGGTTATAATTAGGTGTCCACTCGCCCTGAATTTGGTGTGGATGTGTTTTAAGTATTTCCTTTTCCTCGGCTGTTAAGGTATATCTCGCGCACATAGTTCACTTTTAAAAGTGATAACACACTAAATGGTAGTATAGTTTTATTTCTTCTTTGACTTAGGCTCTGGTTTTTCGTTGATTTGGTTGAGCGTTGATGCTTCCTTTAATAAATAACGTTTGATTAATTCGAGTAGTTCTTTCATATTATTTAACTTTTATGATATCATTCCAATCTGTAGTATAGCTGGGGCTGAGGAATTCACGTTTCATCTTCCATTTCTGATCTTTACCTTCTCCCGCCATTCTTAGTGTTCCAGCACCATAGTGTGTATTTAATGCGTCTAATACCTTTGATACTTTATCATTCCTGATGCCTTTAAACTCACTGAAGAGGTTTAATTGTACCTCTTTTTCGGGGAGTAATCCTATTGCGGTAACTTCAACCTTTTGAAACATGTAACCCCGAAGGTAAATTTTTTTTAATCCAAATAGTGCTGTTTTAATTAAATCCGCTGTGTTGTTAACAGGATGCTCTAAAGAAATCGTAATTGATGGGTAGATCTGCGATGCCCTGTGACCAAATTTTTCTGTCAGCAATCGAACTGAGATCACACTGGCGCAGAGTTTCTCCCTTCTTAACTTCACACCCAGCCGCGCTGCATAGCTCGAGGTTGCCTCTTTAAGCTGATTATAATCTGTGGTGAGTTTTCCGAAGGCTCTGCTTGTGCACATCCCTTTCTTAGGATCGAGTACAGTTTTCAATGGTATACAGCTCTCCCCCCACAATTCTCGCCACATCCTTAGACCTACAATAGTCATATTACTTTGTACCCAATCCATAGGTAATGCCCTGAATTGTGCTGCGGTTTCAATCCCGCCCTTGATTAGCTTATGTGCGAATTGCCTGCCGACACCCCAGAGATCCTCTACAGGATAATCAGCGAGTGCATTTGTAATCTGTTCTTTAGTTTGCAGTACCATCACACCATTGTGTTTTTTTGATGTTTTATTTGCAACCTTAGCCAGTACCTTAGTCGGTGCAATACCCACACTAATAGGAATTCCGGTATTGTAAATTACCGTATCTCTAATTTGTTTGCCGTAAGCGGTGAGGTCTTCAAAGCCACTCAAGCCAAGGAAACATTCATCAATACTGTAAACTTCGACATCTGGGGTAAACCTGGCAAGGTTAGTCATCACTCTGGCACTAATGTCGCCGTAAAGTGTATAATGACTGCTGAATACAGCAATGTTATGTTCTTTAATTTCCGATTTAATTTTGAAAAAGGGTGCACCCATTGAAATTCCGCACGCTTTTGCCTCATTGCTCCGAGCAATTACACAACCATCATTATTACTTAATACAACAACTGGGACGCCGTTAAATTTAGGTTCAAACAATCTATGGCAGCTTGCATAGAAGTTGTTACAGTCTGCCAGTGCGAACATTGTTTTGCTTAGTATAAGGTAAACAGACCCAGGTAACAGCGCCGAACACTGTTATGCTCTTCCCGGTAACATTCATACATGCATCCATACTATCATTGACACAAAGGTATGTTGACTCACCTTTTACGACGAGCTTTCTGGTCAGCCACTCATCTTCCACGCAGCAAACTATCAGGTTTCCACTCATCACTTTAACTGATTTATCCACGATAATAATACTCCCTTTCATGATTCCAAAATACCGCATCTGATCATCATCCGACTCAAAATAGAAGGTGTTGGTAGGATCACTAACAATTCTTTGGGCAATATGTAATCTACGTTCCTTGTAATCCTCAGCGGGAGAAATAAAACCTGAAACATGACCAGGGTTATCTAATGTCTCAAGTAGACTGTTTTTTGGTAATTCTAATTCTCTTATCATATCACTATGCTTTATAACAAAATTACTAAAAATATTAGCAAACGCAATCAGTGTTGATAGATTATATTGAAATTGGGTTAAACACTTGTAAATCTGATTTTTAACTGCTATTAAATTTGTTTGTAACTTACTTTCAGACAACGTGTAAAATTGGTCCATTCTCTGTATGAACGTGGAGTGATAGGAAGCAATTAAGAGTTGAATTGGATTTTCTCCAAAAAAAGAACCTTCCGTGCCTAAATTTCTCGGTAGGTTCAGAGGAATTATTGGGACTTATGCTGCGGTAAAACTAAAGCGCTCATTATTTTTTTCGGGTGTAGGTTATCCAAAGCACATCATGTTCAATTTTTTTGACCTGATTGAGCTTGAATAAAGTAGATTTGGCTTTCTTTGCTTTTTCATCAATTTCGAATAGCGATTGATTTTCGGCGCTGCCGTCAGCTAGTGGCAAAAGCAGGTGATGGAATTCATCTATCAGCCCTTCATTTAAAAAGCTGCCGTTGAGATGGCCGCCACCTTCGAGCATTAGCTTTTTGATGCTGAAAAGTATGCGCAGTTTTTCCAGCGCGGTGTTTAGGTTGACCTGCTTTTTTCCGGCGAAGATATAGGATACGCCAATCTTCTGTAGCTGCGCAAGATAGCCGTCCTTTACCTGTTCGGTTAAGATCGTAATGACATGGTCGCCATGCATGTAGGGCTTTTTCCAGCCTAGCTTTCCCTGCCCGTCCAGAGCAATGGCAAAGGTTTTGGCGTCCTTAACAGCCACAAAATCGGTTCTGGGGATACCTTCTTTGGTTTTTTTAATCACCGGCCTGGTGTAATGTGTAAAATCTTTTTCCATAGTCTTACGTCCGACGATCCATGCGCCGACGCCGATACGTTCATGCACCTTTTCAAAACTTTCTTTAAGTAATTCCACAAATCTGCTCTTGCCCCATTTTTCGCCGAGTATCTTTCCGTCCAAAGAAGTCATCATCAAACAGATCACTTTTGGTTTTTTATTTTTCATTTGCTCACATTTAAATTTTAATTCTGTTTCAAGTATGATAACCGGATTGGCCGCCAGCCATGGGGTGCTTGAACACATGAGGTGCAGGTTGTAATAATACAAGAGACAAAATCCTCAAAGAGGCCTCGCCATTTTAAGCCCTCTGGTAATGGATTATCAGTTGCTCAGTCCGAGTAAATCGGTCAGCGCTTTGGCCGTAGGACCGGCTGAAAGTGGGTTTTGTCCGGTTATCAGCAAGCCATCCACTTCCACATGGGAGAGAAAAGGCACCAATGCTGTTTTTACCTCCGCTCCAAGCTTACCCAAGGTTTCCTGTAGTAGATAAGGAACATTTCCTGCCCTTCCTACCAGCTTTTCCTCTATATCACTAAAAGCAGAAAGGCGTTTACCCCGCATAAAACCGGGCCGCTGACCTTCTACGCTGATCAGCGCTGCAGGGCCGTGACATACCAGTGCGACGGGTTTTTCGGAATCAAGAAAATCCAGGATCAACAGACCGCTATCGTTATCCTTTGCCAAATCCCAGATTGGTCCATGCCCTCCAGGATAAAATGCGGCATCATATCCTGAGGCAGAGACCTGATTTAGTGGCATGGTATGAGAAAAAGCATCTTTTGCGGCCTGGTCATCGGTAAAACGGCGGTTAGCCCAGGTAATGTGTTCGGTAAGTTCACTCATCGGATCTACCGGCGGCCGGCCACCTTTCGGGCTGCATAAGGAAACCGAGTAACCCGCATCTATAAATTGGTAATAGGGCTCAGTGAACTCAGCAAGCCAAACGCCAGTCTTGCCTTCGGTATTTTCCATCTCACTATGAGAGGAAAGTACCATCAATATCTTCTTCACCGCTGATTATTTGATCTCATCTGGTGCAATTTCATTGCCTTCCTCATCGATTTGCTGATGGGAGTTCCAGTTACCGTGTACTGTTGCATCTTCAACTGGCTTCATGCCATTATTTTCTTCCTGGTCTTGCGACTGTTCATCTTTTGGATCTCTCATGATATTATTCTTATCCCCGAACAACAATCCAAATCGCCAATGGTTTTATCGTAAGCCACCCTTCAGGAATTAGGAGGGTAGACTTTATGCATATCCAAGTCTAACCTGACAACTTCAATTATAATAAGATTTAAAAAAATGTAACCTGGGTTTTTCAACTGTTCAATCGCTAATGAATCTGGCGATCAACGGTGAGTAGTCGCTAGTTTGAGTCACTAATCTGGATTTTTGTTTATTTCATCGTTTCTCCACTCTAAGTTTTGTAATGTAAAATATATATCGTAATATTGCGATATAAATGGGGATTACAAAGACAGAAATATTCACACAGGAGCAGAACCAGCTATCAATGCTTTTAAAGGCCATTGCCCATCCAGCGCGCATTGCCATATTGCAGCAGATCATTTCCGCAAATGCCTGCATCTGCGGAGATCTTGTGGAAGAGCTTGGACTTGCACAAGCAACAATTTCTCAGCATTTGAAAGAACTTAAGAACGCGGGGATTATTCAGGGAACAATTGATGGGGTGAAAGTTTGCTACTGTATAGAACCAACAACGTGGAGTTTTTTGCAAAATCTATTCGGAGATTTTATGAGCTCGTTTGTTGATCCAAGGGGCTGTTGTTAAGCCCTTTTTTTGAAGAGTTCAATCGTAAAATTGCGATAAATAAATAATAAATATGAGATTATCAGAAATCAAAACCGTCTTGGCAACAGCTGAAGCAGTGAATTTCCAATTAGAAAACGGAGAAACAGTACCCGAACATTTCCATGTTACCGAAGTTGGAATCATCACTAAAGACTTTATTGACTGTGGAGGCAAGGTGCGCCGTGAGAAAGTAGCAAACTTCCAGTTATGGGATGCCAATGATTATGAGCACCGCCTGAAAGCGGCAAAATTGTTAAATATCATTTCTTTTTCAGAAAGTGTACTGGGTATGGAAGACCTTGAAATAGAAGTTGAATATCAATCAGCAACCATCGGTAAATATGACCTTGGCTATGAGGGAACAAACTTTGTCTTAATTGCAAAGCAGACTGCCTGTCTTGCAACGGAGAATTGCGGAGTAGAGGATGCACAAAAAAACGGGATGGTTAATCTGGTATCCTCTGCAAATGGTTGTACGCCTGGTGGCGGTTGCTGCTAATCTGTTTATTATGCAAAAGGAACTTTTCGCTAACGGTTGGGGTTTGGTGAAAGACATCAATGAGAGAGGGCATCGCAACAGGCAATGCCACTCTTAGACCAAGGCCTCCTAGGAAAGAATGGGAGAGCACGCAGGGTGGCACTTGTAGGCTAGTTGCCAAGGAAATCGCGATGCTTCTATCGGCTGCACTTTCACCTGTTTCTGCACCTTGCATATATGCCAGGGAAGCTGAAGTGAACGTACGTGCTGAACCTAAGCAATCAGTGAAAGGGATCGGGCTTGCCCAATTGAAAGAACCCATCACCTTAAGCGAAGTAGAAGGAATATAAATATTACAAGCAGATATATTTTCAAAGAATATCAGTAGTCTTCGCATCGATGCAAAAGCACGCTTTAGGAAACTTGGCATTATAGAAATAATTATAAAACAGAATGGGATTTGGAAGGGATACAGTGCTTTTGCAAAGAAGAAGTAATGGTGGAATCATTCAACAATAAAAATGTATGGAAAAAATATTAGTGCTCTGCACAGGAAACAGTTGCAGAAGCCAGATTGCAGAAGGCTATTTAAGACATTTTGCTGGAGATAAAGCGGAAGTATACAGCGCGGGAATTGAAACCCACGGAGTGAATCCAAAGGCAATTGAGATTATGAAAAGGGATGGAATTGACATTTCCGGACATACCTCCAACAACATTGAAGAATATATCAATATCGGTTTCGACTATGTCATAACTGTTTGTGATAACGCAAAAGAGAGCTGTCCCTATTTTCCCTCGGTTGCGGTGAAGTTACACTATAACTTTCCCGATCCTGCTAAAGCTACCGGAACAGAAGAGCAGGTGATGGAAGCTTTCCGTGAAGTAAGGGAGATGATAAAAGAATATACACAAAACTTTGTTGACGATAACCTAAAGCGCTAAGATGTCAGTGAACAATTGTGCGCCTGCCGTTGCACGAAAAAAAATGGGTTTCCTTGATCGTCATCTCACGCTTTGGATATTCATGGCGATGGCTATAGGGGTAGGCATAGGCTATTCTGTTCCATCCTCATCGAGGTTGATCAATTCCTTTTCAAATGGAACCACGAACATAGCCCTGGCCATTGGACTGATACTGATGATGTATCCACCACTTGCAAAAGTGAAATATGAAAAGATGGGCGAGGTATTTAAGGATACGAAAGTGCTAACGGTTTCTCTGATTCTGAACTGGCTCATCGGCCCGCTTCTGATGTTCTTTTTAGCAATAATTTTTTTAAGGGATTATCCTGAGTATATGGTTGGACTCATCTTAATTGGACTTGCCCGCTGTATTGCAATGGTTGTGGTGTGGAATGAATTGGCAGAGGGAAACCGCGAATATGCGGCAGGTCTGATAGCTTTGAACAGTGTCTTTCAGGTATTGTTGTACAGTGTTTTTGCCTATATTTTTATTACTGTACTTCCCCCATATTTCGGACTGAAAAGCCTGGAGGTAAATATCTCTATCAGCGAAATAGCCAAAAGTGTCGGCATCTATCTGGGACTGCCGTTTGCTATGGGTATTATCAGCAGATATTCTTTAACTAAATTGAAAGGTGAAGAATGGTTTGAAAATAAGTTTGTTCCATTCATCTCACCAATTACATTGATAGCATTATTGTTTACCATTGTGATCATGTTTAGCCTAAAGGGTAATCTGATCGTTCAGATACCGATGGACGTGGTTCGCATTGCCATACCTTTAGTGATTTACTTTTCGATTATGTTCATGGTCAGCTTTTTTGCCGGTAAATACTTCGGCGCGGATTATTCAAGAAGTGCTTCGATTGCCTTTACCGCCACTGGTAACAACTTCGAACTGGCAATTGCAGTTGCCATAGGGGTGTTCGGGATTAACTCGGGTCAGGCCTTTGCTGGAGTTATTGGACCGCTCGTCGAAGTTCCGGCGTTGATTAGTCTTGTCAACTTAGCATTTTGGTTCCGCAGGAAATACTATAAATAAAAAAAGCAGTGATGTTCTGTTACCCATTATAATTTATTTTTATCTTTTTTTTGAGTTATATCACGGCCACTTTGGAGCGGTGGTGGGAGAATAAAGGGTAGCTTAGAAAATCAGAGCGGAAGTAAGATAAAACAGGTATATCGACAAATAAGACTATCGCTATTTTCCAGCTAATCCTAGCATTTTTGTACATCCCTAACGGGGAAATGTATGTTAGTTCCTTAACCACAATTCCTAAACGAAATATTGAAGTTTTTGAAAATGTGTCTTGTAAAACTCGGGAAGGAAGGAAGGATAAAAAGATTGGAACAAATAAGAATTAGCACTTGCTCGTAAACCGTTTCCTGATCACGTGCGGACACAAAAGTATCTAAAAACTGACATTTTTTTTGTGAAAACCGACAAAAAGCGAATTATGGGGCGATTGTGAAACAATTGAAATGGTGAAATGTTCCAAAGATACTAATGCTGAATATATTTGATAGGCAGTGAAATAGACTAACGATGGCTGATAAAATTTTCCATAATAATATAGATATAGATTATTTTTTAGAGTTGTATCCGGATCTGTTATGCATTGTTGACGATAAAGGCTTCTTAAAAAAAATTAATCCCGCCGTCCCGAAGCTACTTGGGTATAGCGATGAGGAACTTTATGCATCGCCCATCTACCAATTTATCCATCCGCAGGATAGAAGTGTTGACAAGGATCGGATGAAAAGACAAATGGCTGGTGAATTTATAAAGGAATATATAAACCGATATATTACTAAAGATGGAAGGACAGTTTGGCTTGCATGGACGTCAGTCTTCGTTGAAAGAGATCAGTTACTGTTTGCAATAGCCAAGGATATTACTGCAACAAGATTGATGGAAAAAAAGGAGCATTTTTCTGCAATACTCGATAGGTTGGGTGAAGAGCAACGTAAACGCTTTTCACAAGAGGTTTCACTTGTAATGCCTTTTGTTCACGAAAAGAAGAATGACATTAGCTGGCTAAAATTAGATACACAGATTCCAGTTGCCGACCGTGTTTGGCTAAGAAAATTTGAGTCATTGATAAGAAGTCAGGCCCCTAAATTTGAGCTGAACTTAAAACTTCTCAGTAGTGAAATGGCGATGACGGAACGACAATTATACAGGCAGGTGAAACGGCTTGTGGGATTGACCCCAAAAGCACTAATTTCGAGAATCAGGTTCCATATCGTTTGGGAAAACATTGTCGCTGACTCAGATTGTACATTAACCGATTTGGCTCGCCTTGCGGGATTTGCTAATATAAAAAAGTTTAGAACTTCATTCCATGAAAACTTTGGAATTGAAGTTACTGAGCTATTGTACTAAAACTTATTCTCTCAAAATTTAAAAAGATATGAAAAAACGTGTGCTGGCAATTGATGATGATGAAGATATATTGAATATCCTGGACATTATACTGCAGGATGAAGGCATTGAGCCATCTTTATTTTCAACTGGTATTCCAGTACAGCAAATAATAGACTTGAAGCCCGACCTTATTCTTTTAGATGTTAGGATAGGAGGATATATTAAAACTGGTAGTCAAATATGCGGAGAAATTAAACAGCTAAAAAACAGTCAGAAAATACCAGTTGTTTTGGTTTCCGCAGAAGCAAACCTTGCTATGATCGCCGCTAAATGCGAAGCAGACGGATTTATATCCAAGCCTTTTGACATTTTTAATTTTGTTGAAAAGGTTAAAGAATTCTTATCTTCGGAAAATTTCAAGTATGAACGAAAAGACGAACTCCCCTGATTCATGGGAACACATAAACCTTGGGTCAGAACGTTTAAAAAAATTCTTTCTAATGCACCTCGACAGAATTTATGGTGCAAAGTTACATCTGATAACCAAGCTGCCAATGCTCCTGGTAGAAGCGCAATTTACAGTACTTAAAAATGCAATAGAGGATACGGTAGCGAACGTTGAAAAACAGATAGCAAGAATGCAACTCATTTACACCCTACTTGATGCCGACCCAGCTAAAGGTAGTATCAATGGTGTAACAGGATTGATTGATGATGCCTTCGAAGCGATATATCAACAGCAGGGTGAAGCTGAGCTTCAGGACCTTTCTATTATTTTTTACCTCCAGAATATAGAAAGCGTTGAAATGGCTTCCTTTCAGGTTCTTCAGATGGCAGCTGTCAAAATGCACAATGTTCATGTCAATAAATTATTAAAAGACAACTATGATGATGCCAAATCAGACCGGACATTGTTGCTCCTGATATCTTCAAAATATATTGTGACTTAATTTTTTAGTATTGCGCTTCAAAGCCTGACAGGTTCACTACCGTTGCCAAATCAATCTATAGCAACATATCAACTAATTCTTAGCTTTAGTAAATTTTAAACACATAGTTATCCATCATTAAGTTTAGTAAGTTTAAAGTTTAATAGTCCTTGCTGGCGAAATACACTGTGATTGTTATTAACGGATATCCATCCCATCAGCGGGAAGTTTCATCGAAAGAAAATCTCATTGTCTGATAAATCCTTAATACTTGCTAAACAATGTGCCACCGATTTATCATTTCAATATTTAATTTCAATCCATCATCATTCCAATATTACAAAAAACCGTTTGTCGTAATTGACAATGATTTTCAAAATAGATTTTCGTTGGTTGATAAGCTTCATTTGTAATTAAATTCCATAATATTTGCTTTTAAATACTGAACTAAGCATTAATACAAATTTATGGGGATTTGAAATCCTAATCCGATCGCTCATAATTTGATTTGCGGTTTTCTTTTTAATCTTCTCAAAAAGCTCTTTGTAATAAATGTATGCTAGATAAACACCTCTACGTGATGATTTTGGCAATCCTCTTATGCCGGCTAAAGCAGCATCAAACTCGGCGGATATTTCTTGTTCGATTGAGCGTTTTTCGTCGATTGAAAAGGTTGACAAATCAACTCCTGGAAAGTAACTCCGACTCAATAGATAGTAGTCGGCCTTTAAGTCCCTTAAAAAGTTAACCTTTTGAAATGCTGACCCAAGCTTCATTGCAGACTCTTTCAACTGTTCATATCGCCCATCGTCGCCTTGTACGAAAACCTGAAGGCACATTAAACCTACAACCTGTGCAGAACCTAAAATATACTCATCATACCTTTGAGGCGTATATTCTTCTTTTTTGAGATCCATTTCCATGCTTTTCAAGAAAAGATCTATAAGTTCCTGTTTTATCTGGTATTGGTTTACAGCTTTCTGAAAAGCATTAAGGATGGGATTTAAACTGATTTTTTCTTCAATGGCTTCTTTGCAATCCCTTTTAAATTTATTTAGCAGGGTAGTTTTATCGTAATCATGAAAACTATCAACTATTTCGTCAGCAAGTCTAACAAAACCATATATTGCATAGATTGCCTCCCGATATGATTTGTCGAGAAAATGGATACCCAAGGAAAAGCTCGTGCTGTAAGTTTTTGTTACTAATTTACTGCATTTCGCCGATACGCTATCAAAAATTACTTTCATGTATTTTTTGGTTTAACTCTTTTTTAAATTTTGTACATAGTGGAAGTCTTCAAGTTTCTGGAGCAATGATATTAGTTGTGACTTCTCTTCCATATTAAGTGCACCGGTCACATTAGCTGATGCTGTACGAATCTTTTCCATGTGGTTATTCAATTCATCAGTTCCCTCCTTTGTAATGCTTAATACCATGCTTCGCTTGTCGGTCCCTGAACGATGCTGACTGATTAAACCTTTATCAAGAAGCCTTTGGATTATCAGCGTGCCAGCTGGTTTATCATGGATATTTTCTTTGATTAGTTCAGATTTAGTCATTCTGCCCGCAGATTTTAAGCATATCAGATAAATAAAGTCATCAGGCGTAGAAAAAATAGTTTGATTAATGGCTGTCTTAGCCTGAATCTTCGCATATCTGTAGAGATGAACAAGCGAAGTGTTGATCACACTGTCGGCGGACCTTCCATTAATTTTGCCTGGCCATTCGGGTTCTTTTTCTAGGGTTTTTCCTGGCTTAACAAACTGCACATTAATCCACTTTAAAAAGGAATCTAAATCATCCCCTGCGCCGTGATTATCAAGCTCATAGTCTTTTAATAATGATATTAGATCATTTAACAGGTTATACATCATTGTGTTTAATTATCAAATTTATTATGCCTGGTTTATTGCTATAATGTTTTCAAATTACCAATTCCACCATTAACTGGTATCACTTGTCCGGTTATCCAGCTACTATCGTCCGATAGTAAAAACGCAATGGCTGCACTGATGTCTCTGGCCGTTCCGTATTTACCTAAAGGATGTCTTTTTGCCGATGCTTCCATCTTTTCAGCAGTGTTTAGTAATTTCGATGCAAGCGGGGTATCTGTTAGTGAAGGCGCGACAACATTTACCCTAATTTGACTAGTGCAGAGTTCTGCTGCCAGCGAGACAGCCAATCCTTCAATTGCAGCCTTCGATGCTGCGATACTAGCATGAAAGCCCAGTCCGGTTCTTGCTGCAACCGAACTTATTAAGACTATTGACGCGGAAGAAGAATTTTTTAATGCGTTTAAAGATTGCTGTATGCAAGAGACGGCCCCGATTACGTTGAGTTTAAAGTCATCAATAAAATCATTTTCAGATAGTCTTGCGAATGGTTTAAGATTAATGCTTCCCACACAATAAACCAATCCGTCAAGTTTATCTGGCAGAAAAGATGATAGCGCGGCGTTAGAATTCAGGACATCTATCTCCATGTAGTGTATCGATTCGGGCCAGAACGCGGAGCGGCTTCTGCTTGCGGTGAAAACATTTGCCCTCTGGGCACTCAGATACTGGACCAAATCCAAACCGATTCCAGAACTACCACCGATGATAAGCATATTTTTATTTTCGAAATTCATCTGCTGATTTAATTGAATTATATATAAACTAATGTAGTTAAATAAAGTTTATTAATAATCTAATATATGTTTTTTTTGCTACGCCATACTCTAATTGTTAATTGTCTGGGAGCAAAAAATAGCAGATTAATCGAATTTTTCTCACTGATTTAGTTCTTTATTGAGCGGTTAATGACAGCAGGGCAGCTTTGAATTATAGAATTGATTAAGGAAATGAAAGGTTTCTGCAAATCTGAAGTTTTTGAGAAATTGATAAATAAAACCTTGAAGATATTTCCAAATATTCCCTAATTTTTAATAAATTAGGGAATATTATCAACTGTTTTAACCTAGAAAATTTTCGTATACCTTGGATTGCTCGGCCTGATAAATCCGCTAGGGAAAAGCTTGGCGAGGCTGCACTTCACCTAGAAGAGATGCTTTCTCTGAAAATATCCATCTAATCGGATTAGGTTATTAGCTAATCTAATAGGTTAGCTGTTATCACATTTTTTGTTTGCATTCACCGAGCCTGGGTTTGTTATAATGCAAAGCCTCCGGTGGAATAGAATGACTTTGGCAAGTATTTAAACGTAGTTATCTATCTATGCCATATATTTTTCTGCCCAAACTTTCCTTCGCCGATTACGGCAAAAGAGAAGAGTGTTTCAAAACGAATGATTTATTTGCATAGGGTATAGGTTTCAGAGAGTATGTATTGTGTGTAGAGTTTGCATCTAAGCAATCCTGGTGGTACTAATTGCCCTCACCCATTCATCTTTATGACATCTAACACAAATTTGGCCGACTGAGATTTCATCGACCAGCCCGCAATGTGTGCAAGCATATAAACCTTTATTTAAAATTGTCTTTGACCTTTTTGCGAATGCTTTTGGGAATACAGGCATTCCAGGTTTTGTATCTTCTGAATCAAAATAAAGAAAGCTCACTTGACCATTTGATTCTAAGACCGCGGTTCTTACCTGTCCAAGATGCTCGATGCTTTGCACGCGCATTTCTGCAAAAAATTCATCCTGCGCAAAATTTGCATCGCCTTCCTCCTGTAAAGTAAACATGCCATCTTCAATAATGTAAGTCGGCTCACCTTCTAATATATTTTCAATCCTCTGGCTTCTGGAAGCTAAATAAGTTATCAATCGGTAAATACCTAAAATTACAATAAACACTAATAGTGATGGAACAATAGCAGACTCACTATTAAGCATGGGATCACCAGCAGCGGACCCAAGAGCAATGATTATCGCTACCTCAAATATGCTTAATTGCCTAACGCCTTTTTTTCCTGATGAGCGCAGAAAAATCAAAACGAATGAGAACATTATAATTGTCCTGATGGCAATTTCCATCGCAAGTGACCAATCAAGGTCATTTAAAAATACATCTCTAAAGTTTATTTCCATATTACTGTATCTCTTGATATAAGGATTGCATAGCAAGTAAAACAGTAACTATCTTAAGTGATGAATAGTTTTGATATAGAGCGCAGCATTTAAATAAAAAACTTAAATTTTAATATCAAATAATTTATAGGGAGCATCCGTTTGGTTCGCTGGCTGCAGAAATTATCCAATGAGGTCTTTAGTTTTTAGCAATTATTTCATGGATTCTTTCCCCTAGCTTTTTGAATCTAACACGCTTATCTTCAACAAGCCAAACTAGATTATCTACAATGCCAAAAAAATAGCAATTCTTCAGTTAGTTATCCGAAAAATGATGTCTCATCTGAAAATCGAACTTTGGATTCTCTGATTGAAAAACCCCATGGCGCTTATGGTTATGAACCACTTTCTAATAAAAAAATACCTAGTTATCCACATCAAGTGCATCACAAAAGTTAAAATCCTAAAAATTGCTACTAGCAGGATAAATAAAACATACCCTAACGCTATTACTTTGCCAGTCAAAATATGGCCTTATTACGAATTAAAAAAAATCATAGCTAATTGATAAGCTATGATCCTGCCATTTTCAATATTTTTACTCTCCATTTAAATAACGCGGATAACTGCCATTAATTTATTGCTATAGCAGGGTAAGTGCAGGCAAGTCAAAATAAAATGTTGAGCCCTCTCCTTGAACGCTTTCAACACCAATATGTCCCCCATGACGGGCGATGATCTCATGGCACAAATATAAGCCGATACCAAATCCAGAAATCGTCCTGTCCAGGCTATCTGAACGAAAATAACGCTGAAAAAGGAACTTCTGATCTTCCGGGGAAATTCCAAGGCCCTCATCTTTGATGCAGACCCTTACACTTTTTTCAAAAGGAACAATATAGACCAGAATTTTTTTTCCGTCAGGAGAATACTTGATCGCATTGCTCAGAAGATTTGAAAGAACCTGGTCAATCTTTTCCCTATCCGCTGAGACTTTAGCCTGTATACCTTCATCAAACTGAATTTCGTGCCTACCCATGATCGGCCTGAGTTGTTCGATTGTGGAACTCACCATCTCTGATATTTCGTATTCCGCAATATCGAGTTTAAGCTTGCCAGCTTCCAGTTTACTCATATCCAGCAGATCTGTGACCAGCCTGGTCATTTTTGTTGCCTGTTGGCCAGCTCTTTCTATAACGTTTTGCAACCTTTCATCCGCTAATTTTGCACTAAGGGTTTTCCCAAGTTGCAAATACGCCGATATGGAAGTGAGAGGGGTACGAAGTTCGTGGCTGGCCATCGCAATAAAATCATTGCGTCTCTCCTGATCTGCCTTCTGGTCGGTAATATCGACAATTGTCCCGGAAAGCTTAATCGCTTTCCCTTGTTGATCAAAAGTTGTTTTGGCGGTGTCACGAAGATAACGGAGTTCTCCTGTATTGGCCGTCCGGATACCGTAGTCCGCCTGGTAGTGTCCGGGTGAGTTTTCTGCAAGTGCTTGAGCCATTTTCCTTGAAACGCTTTCGCGGTCTTCAGGGATAATCAGCGATAGCTTAAGCGGTAAGGTAAAAGGTTCGTCACCTAATCCGAAGAGTACATTTGTTCTTGGGGATGTATTAAACAGATTGCTGGTAGAATCGAGGTCCCATGTGCCCATTTCCGCAGAATCTATGGCAAGCCTCAGCCGCTCCTCTGCTGTTTCAATTTTTTTTCGCGCATTTACCTGTTCGGTTAGTTCGATAGCAATGGCCATCACCCCATAGATTTTCTGTTGCTCATCGCGAAGGGCTTCCAGGGTTAAGCTGATGTAATTGGTATGCTGAATGCCATCATGATCTACCTTGATTGCGAGTTCGGGCGAGATATAACGGTTTCCACTATAATATACTTCATCAATAATTTCGATAAAACCTTCCTCTAAGATGGCTCCGAGACTTTCCTCGAAGGGTTTAAGTAAGATATCAGCTGGTCTTTTATTCCAAAAACCAAGCATCATCTCGTTGGCCAGTTCGAGTATGTGTCTGGGTCCTCTAAAAAGTGCTATAGCTACGGGTGCCTGAATAAACAAGTTCTTGAGCTGCTCCTCGGCATGCCTGCTTGAGGCCTGCTGTTTTAGCTGTACACGTACTTTACTTAATAGCTCTGCCGCTGTAAAAGGTTTAACCAGATAATCGCTTGCTCCAAGTTCCAGCCCTTCAATTCTAGCCTCCTCGCCCGCACGGGCAGATAAGAATATGAATGGTAAACGGGCTGTATCGGGATTTTGACGAATGTTCTCCAGGAGTGCTTTTCCATCCATTATCGGCATCATAATATCGCTTAAAACCAGCTCAGGCACTTCTTCAGCCATTATCTTTAATGCCTCTACACCATTGGATGCTTTGCGGATTCTGTGTCTGGGATGTAAAAGGCTGGATAAATACTCCCGCATGTCCTGATTATCGTCCACAATTAAAATGTATCCGCCGGTTTCCGGATCAGAAACATCAACGGATGGGGCCGGCGAGGGCTCATCTTCAAGTAAACTCAGTGCCTCCTTGATAAACGCGCCGCGTAATGATGATGAATTTGCATCAGACGGCTGGTCTATAATCTGCAATGGGGGAAGGTGGTTTTTGCCTTTTGGCAAAACAATGGTGAAAGTACTGCCTTGTCCAAATGTGCTTTCCAGTCCAATTGTGCCACCATGAAGTCCAACAAGTTCTTTAACCAAAGAAAGGCCTATTCCTGATCCTTCGTGCGTACGGCCTCCTGCATTTTCTATCCTGTGGAACCGTTCGAACATATTTGGCAGGTCGTCTGCTTTGATGCCAATACCTGTATCACTGACTTTCAATTGCACGTGATCACCCAGATCATCAAGCGACACTGTTACACTACCCTGGAGGGTATATTTGTATGCATTAGAAAGCAGGTTTAGCACGATTTTTTCCCACATCTGCCTGTCGAGATAGACCGATCCGGAGATTTGTGCCGAATAAACTTCAAGGCTCATCCCTGATTTTTCAATAATGGAACGAAATGAACTGGCCAAATCTGTGGTAAGGGGGCCAATGTCTGCCTTTTGATAACTCCCCTGAAGTCTTCCTGCCTCTACCCGGCTAAAGTCTAGAAGGTTGTTCACTAGTTTTAGTAACCTTAATGCGTTGCGATGGGCGGATTCTACATGCCTATGGACGGCAGGATTCAAAGCCTTATCTTCGAGTAGTTCTTCAAGGGGGCCAAGCATCAGGGTTAAAGGGGTCCTGAATTCGTGACTTACATTACTGAAAAATGCCGTTTTAGATCTGTCGATGGCTGCCAGTGCCTCTGCACGCTTTTGCTCCTGTTCATAGGCATAGACGTTGGAAAATGCGGTATTGAAAGTTCCCTTTAAAAGGTCAAAAAAGTTTAAATAATCTTCATCCAATGCTCTTCTTGGACTTACTCCGGCGATCAGAATGGCGTAAGGCCGTTCCTGGCCGGAAATGTGAATCAGCTGGCCGATGGCCTGGTCTGGAAGTTCTTCAAAGGGGCCTATTTGTATTTTTAAATCTGAAAATAAAAGTTTATTGATTACAAGCGGTTCACCTGAATTCATAATTTCAGCTATAGACCAGATATGATCTTGATTAGCGATTGAAATTTCAGCGGGGAAAATGCGCTCATCATCCACCCCAACGCTACTCATTAACGACACACCCGATTCATTTTCGTTCAATCGATATAGAGCGAGAAAAGGTAAGTCAAATTGGTAATCTTCATGTTGTTCGGCAGTGGGAACAATAATTTCTGTGATGGCCTTTGCTTTACCGATGGCTGATCCCAAATTGCGGAGCGCCTGGGTTCGCCTAGCACTAAGCATTTTATCAGTAGTTTCGGTAATAGGGTGGAAGATGCCGCCGACCTCACCTGATTCATCGCGGATAGGAGCAAAAGAAAAGGTCATGAAGGATTCTTCGAGATATCCATACCGGTCAAGAAACATTTGCTGATCTTTAATGTAGGTTCCCTCACCATTTTCACTCCTGGTGAAAGCATCACCAACTACAGGCAGCGCTGTTTCCCAGCAAATCCTGAAATTCATACCCATCGACTCCGGATGCTTGGCGCCACAGATCGGCCTGTATGCATCGTTATAAAACTGAATGGTTTCCGGCCCCCATGCAATCAAGATTGGAAATGTAGAGGAAAGGCACAGGTTCAAAGAGGTAAGTAAGCTTTGTGGCCATTGACTGATTGGTCCTAAGGGACTTTTTGACCAATCCATCGAGCGGATCAGCTCGCCCATCTCACCTCCACCGTGTAATAAATTCGCAGCAATGTTTTGCTGTTTTTGATGCTCCATTATACTAATAATACTATGGACGAAGATAATTAAAAAATACAGCGCTCCATAGGTATTTTGGTCTCTTAAACAACCTAAAGTGATAGAGGATGAACACTTTTTCTAAAAGTGAAAAGCTCAATCAGCTATATTGCCCGTTGAAACGGCGTTTAAAGATTAAAAACGTTTTGGCAGATCGTGAAACTTATTTAATATCAAGCAGTAATTTGAACCTATATCTTTAGGGTTATAACCGCCTTTACAAATATCCCAGTACTTATTTTTGGTTTTAAATAGCTGTTTATTCAACAAGTTAAAAGCCTATTTATAAGCGTAATTTCTGAGTGCTTTAAAAATTATATCACTCTAGTAGGACATAATCCCCTAGAGGGTCTAATGGAGTTCAAACCATTTGGAAGTAGAAATTTGAGAGAAAAGCTAAACATATTTTTTCATGACTTGTTGAATTTGTAGCAATAATCTATTATTTAAAATTATGAAATTTATAAAATCAACAGGCCAGGATGGCATAGAAGTAAACCTTCATTATCAGGATCTGGGATCTGGAGTTCCGGTTATACTTATACACGGATGGCCACTTGACCACCAGATGTGGGATTATCAGGTCGCTGCACTCACCGATGCTGGATACCGCTGCATTACCTACGACAGAAGAGGCTTCGGTAAATCAGATAAACCGTTAACAGGTTATGACTATGATACTCTTGCTGACGACCTTAAGGCTATAATAGAGGAGTTGCAGTTAGACAATGCTATCCTTGTCGGCTTTTCTATGGGGGGAGGTGAAGTGGTGAAATATTTCAGCAGGCATGGCGGAAAGGGTGTTGCAAAAGCGGTACTGGTCAGCTCGATAGCGCCTTTCATGCTGCAGACTGAAAACAACCCTGATGGTGTGCCGCAGGAAAAAATTGATGAAATTGCTGCAGGCATTCAGGCGGACCGGGCAGGGTTCCTTGGTGATTTCGCTAAGCAATTTTATGGAGTTGGCCTTTTGAATAAACCCGTTAGTGATCAGATTCTGACCCATGATCTCATTACTGCTATGCAAGCAACGCTGAAATCCACGCTAGGGTGCGCCACTGCCTTCTCATCGACTGATTTAAGAACTGATATCTTGTCCATTAATGTTCCGACATTAATTATACATGGAGATGAAGACCAAACCGTCCCAATCAAAGCAACAGGCGAACAGGCCGCGGCTATGATTGCTGGCTCGAAGTTCCTGGTTTACGAAGGAGAACCACACGGTCTCTTTTTTACCTCAAAAGATCAGTTGAATACCGATTTGATAGATTTTATTAGAGGTTAATTTTTATTCTATCAGTTGATGGGAGTGCATTACGGGATAAGGTTAATTTTAGTAATGCCATAGCTGAAATTCCACTATATCCAAAATCAGCTTTTGCAATAGGATTCAAACCGCCGGTGGATTTTCATTCCCGGTGGTTTTTATTTAACCCCGTTAGTGAAAATAAATAGCATTTCGGAATACCTTAAACAAATTGATAGTAGGAATGTTATGATTCTGATTAACCGCGTATGATTGCATTTCTACTTACTCAGCCTAATACCAAAACATTAACCGCTTCACGGTCATTTTTAGATGATGAGAAAATCTTAGTTGCTGGACTTCGTGCAAGTGACTTTTCTTCATTTAGCATACTTTACAAAATGTATGCAGCCAACATGATGGGTGTAATCATGAAAATTGTCAAGCAGCAGGAGACCGCTGAGGACTTACTTCAGGAAGTCTTCCTAAAGATTGAAAAGTCAATCTTTACTTACGATGAGACAAAGTCACGTCTCTTTACCTGGATGCTCAGTATCGCTCGCAACACCGCACTGGACCATTTAAGGAAAAAATCCTCTAAGCAGGCGAAAACCAATATGCTATTGGAAGATGCTGTTCAGGAATTGAAAAGTCATACGCATTCTTTCAATCCTGATACCATTGGTGTCAGAAAGCTTTTAGATAAACTTTCCCTAAAGCAGAAATTGGTTCTTGACCTGGCTTACTTTCAGGGTTATACTCATCAGGAAATTGCTCAACAGATGGGCATGCCCGTTGGAAGTGTAAAAACCTGCTTACGTTCCGCCATCCTCAAACTAAGGACTATATTTGGAAAATCCTAATCAAATGGCTAGCCTAAACATTTCCGCGCGAATATTTCTTTATGAAGATGGATTGCACCTGTCGAGCGGTCATTCATTTGGACCAGGTATAATTTCAACAATTAGCAGATTTGG
>Ga0163161_10000709_pt1 | contig 26459 bp, 14 predicted proteins | sample S45metaG_FD_129847 | JGI IMG/M metagenome (GOLD analysis project Ga0163161, IMG submission 129847) | Switchgrass rhizosphere microbial communities from Kellogg Biological Station, Michigan, USA - S4-5 metaG | ecosystem: Host-associated > Plants > Roots > Rhizosphere > Soil | place: USA... | reverse complement strand
GCCAGAATCAGCTGTTCGAGAACTTCCGGCGAGTTACTGGCCGGGCCAAGGGTGGCGACGATTTTGGTACGACGGACGGACATGCAAAGACTCCTGAGTTCAAGCGCTGAGTGAGGCTACTATCATCTTTGGGTGTAGTCATTGTTCGAATGCACTACTTATTGGCTTTTATCTTTAAACGTTCGTTACAGGCAGCCTGAAGATTTTGCACAACGGGTCGATACAGAGCTCACTACAGGAGAACCCCCATGCGATTCGCGCTCATTGCCGTCCTTGCCCTCAGTGTGACGGGCTGCGCCCGTTGGTCGATGAACCATCATTTGAATCTCGCCTACAGCGCTTACGACCGTGGCAATTGCGAGCAGGTCATACTCGAACTGTCGAAAGTGGAGCGCTCCAGCCGTGCACGGCCTCATGTGTGGCCGGAAGTGTCGATGATGCGCGGCCAGTGCCTGGAAAAGCAGATGCTGTATATCGATGCGGCTCAGACTTACCAGTACATCATCGAGACGTACCCCCACAGCGAATACGCCTACCGTGCCCGCGCTCGTCTGGAAACCCTGGAGAGCCAAGGCCGTTACCCGCTGAGAAGCGCTACGGCCGTGCGTCCGACGTACTGATTGCAGTCGCCACGCAAGGGCTGGCTCACTGGCGGTGGTGAGCTATAGTCCAAGAGATCGGTTTTAGAGCCTTGCCTCTAAACCCGAGGTCATACCTGTGATCGGCAGAAGTAGGCGTCAGCGGTTGCATGGACTGTCGCACCGGGATCGGGGAGAGCGCGCCTTCACTTCTATCAATAAAGAAGAAGACCCGTTCCGAAGCAGTAGTGCGGCCCTGCTTAAGGGTCTTGCTGGGCCATTTGCGCATGTTTACCAACCGCCGGATCACGCGGCATCAGCTGCCGTATTTCCTGAAAGTGTTCAACAGCGTCACCGACAAACCCATCGGCTATCTCGGCAACGTGTCCGAAGAAGGGCTGATGCTGATCAGCCAGTTGCCCATGATGGTGGGCGTCGACTTCGACCTGCGTTTGAAAATCCCCGCCACTGAGGGTGGCCAGAAGTTTATCGACCTGAAGGCGAATTGCCTGTGGTGCCATGAAGACGAAACGCCGCAGCACTACGACGCCGGGTTCTACCTGCAACGGGCACCGCCGGAGTATGGGCAGTTGGTGAAGGCTTTGAGGCAGTACTTCAGTTTTCAGCCGTTGCCTGCCTCGGCGTGACAACACCCCACAACCTGTAGCAGCTGGCGAAGCCTGCGTTCGGCGGCGAAGCCGTCGTGAATTCAGGCACCTCGGCGTATCAGGTACACCGTGAGCGCAGGTTTTACGACTGCTGCGCCCGAGCGCGGACCGGCCGACGCAGGCTGCGCCGGCTGGTACAGGGATTTTGTACTACGTCGTCTTGATCGCCCGCTCGTTATCCAGCGACCGCTCCACCAGCATCAACCCGAACTCACTCATCCGATAAATCGCCATCGCCAGATGCCGCAGCGTGTTGTCCAGGCTTTCAGCCAGGTCGAGCAGCAGAATGCTGACCGTCGAAAAGGTTTCGTAGGTCTCGATGGTCAGGGCTTCGGGGTTGGCATCCGGGACAACGGTGAACATTTTCATGGCGCGGTCCTGGGAAGTGCGAAGGGATTCGACGTCGGGTTTGAGGTAATGGTCCAGCGCCTTGTCGGCGGCAGTGTGGAGCTTTCTTGAATCGAGGCTGGCGTAGGGGGAAACCGGGTCGGTTTCGGGGGGTGGATTGGGTGTTGGTTTGAACATGATCGATCTCCGTCATAGGGCTGCCACCGTCTCGCGACTAAACGAGGGGGTGGCGGCTGTAAGCAGGTTAGTCGACCGGCGGAGATACGAATTCCGGCGCGCCCGAGGGCGCCCTGCGAACAGCCACCATCAAGTGCGGGGATAGGGATTACCCGACTGGATGACGTTTATACACATGTATCAAACCGCCGGGCGACTAAACCCGATCGCTGATGGGCAGCGACGCGGATCAAGTTACGGGGCAGGGCCAAGGTGCACAAGCCGGCGGATTCTGGCGGATCTGTAGTCCGTTGCGCAAGGACATGTAGGCAATGGACCGAAGACTGTAGACGCGGCCTTTGTCGCGCAAAACAGGAAGGTGCCGTTGGTCGGAACTGTCAGGTTTTACAGGTAGTTAATGTTCAGGAGAGGGGAGTAGAACAGCATCTATCGAGTGTTTTATAGCCATCGAAGCGCAGGGGAGCAGGTATGTCAGACGATAATGAAATTGCATTAGACAATATGGATGACGAATCCAGTCTTGCCCCCGATCCATTGCAAATCCAGTTGTGGGAGATTGAAGAGCTATTCGAGACAACAGCTAAAATTGTATTTAATGTTCCGCAATCGGATCTGGAACATCGTGTTTGGATTCAGTATTTTGGTCCGGACTACTATAAGTCAATATGTGCTGGTGAATTATTTAAAGGTATGCAGTGGAATGCTAGGGAAAATACAGAGTTCCCTCAAGGGCAAGGGTATTACGATACATGGTGGCATTATGGGAGCCAGCAATCGCGGTCCAGAAGAAAATATATTTTTGTTGCCAAAAGACCCAGGATTACCTCGTATGCTCAATCTCCAAACTTTGTTAAAGGCGTAGAGGGGCGCTTCGGCGCGCTTCGGGTTCTGGAACATATTACGGCTCGAGAATTGAGTTCTACTTTTTATTCCGACGGCAACTGGAGCCAGGATCTGTATGATATCAAGTCAGGAAATTATCAAATCGTCATTGAGGAAAAAATACCCGAACATGCTGTTCGGTACTCTGAGCCTTTTACGATTGTATGTATTCGTCCTTTGAATATTTTGCATCCCGATGAAGGCGCGTTACTTGAAAATCAGATGGTAACTATTAGCGGCAATAATGGTTTGTCTGGAGCAGAAATTGAAATTACTGATTTTGCGGGCTCATTTGTATGGGGCCGGGGCGTGGTTGGAAATGATGGAAGTTGGAGGATCAATGTTGACCTCACCAATACCTATAATACGGTCACCCTCTACGCCCGACACGTAGTTGGAAACCGTACTCAGTCTTCCCGTACTTATATTCTTCCGCCTGCCAAGCCTGTTATCCCTGTTATCGCCGGCCCGGGCCCGAATTCAATACAGGCCCCATCATTTGTGCTTTCAGGATCGGGTGGCACGGCGGTTGCCACTATGCGAGTGTATCTGGATCTGACGCAGACTCAGGTAGGCGAGGCTCCGGTCACAGGTGACAGTTGGTCTGTGCCCGTCAATGTGCAACCCGGGCCGCGCTCGCTGGTTGCCCAGCTGACTTCGAGCAGTGGCCAATCCGGACGCAGTATCGCGCGGTCGTTCAAAATCCGCCCCCCCGCACTGACCGCCGTCACCACTTCATACCCAACCGAAACCTCGCTCAAGTTCTCAGGCGCCGGCCACACCGGCGCAATGGTCGAGATCACTATCGTCAACGGGCCTGGTGGGACGGCGCCGTCCGCTGCCCCGGTGACAGGAGGCCGCTGGGAAACGACCGCGACCAACTGGCCGTTTGGTACCTATAACCTGAAGGCGATTCAGAAAGTCTCGGACAATGCCAATGGCTGGATTGAGTCGCTGCCCTACTCATTTACCGTCAACCGGGTGCTGCCGGATCCTAGCGACATAAAGTTCACGATTAACTACCAGCCGACCTTTTCCGGCAAAGGTTTCACCGACGCTAAGGTGACGCTCGCTAATCCCCATGGCGGCTCCGTGGTCGCCCCTGACGCGCTCGTGCCCACCAACGGCCAATGGTCGAGCCGGGCATCCGAAGTGTGGGGCCCGACACTCAATCGGGAAGTTCATATCAGGCAATCTCTGGGCATTCACCATTCGCCGAACTGGGTCTTTCTCAACGTCACCATCCCACCGTTGGCGCCTGAAATTGACCCAGTGCAAGAGGACGGTTTGTCTCCAAAAATTTCCGGGAGTTGTTGGTCCCGTGCCAAGGTGGAACTCACTTTCAGCGACACCCCCACCACAACGCATCTCGCCACCGTTACCGATACACACTGGACCTTTCAGCGCGGGACACCGTTTGCCCCGGATGTGCCTCACACCGTCACCGTCACCCAGTACGCTGGCGAGCAAACGTCACCCTCTGCGCTCGTAACCTTCACGGTCTACAAGCCGATGCTCAAACCGGTGATCGTTGAACCCGAATCTGGTTCGGAGGTCGGTCGCAATGTAACGGTTAAGGGGTACGACGGCATGGCCGGGGCCTCGATGCAATTGCGTGACGCTCAATCCGGAAGAGATCTGGGCGCTCCAAAAACGCTGACCAACGATGGTGAATGGTCAATCGAACTCACCGGTCTGGAGTTTCGCCCGTACACCATCGATGCCCAACAGACCCGCAATCAGCGCAAGTCCGAGCGAAGCGAAATGCTCGCTTTCAAAGTGGTGCTGCTGCCACCGGTCTTTACGCAGCCAACGGAAAACGGCGATCTTCCGCGAACCGCATTGTTTGAGGGGGAGGGCATGCCGGGCGGATTTGTCGAGGTCTGGCTGGAGGGCGATTCCGAACCTTTGCTGACCGGTATTCCCGTGGACGAGGACGGCAGCTGGAAAGCCGAGGTGACCTTGCCGGTGGGGGCCAAAATCATCCGGGCCAGGCAACGCTTCGAAGAACAGACATCCAAAGACAGCCCACCGTTGAGCTACAACGTGGTGCCGGCTGCGCCGTTTATCGAAACGCCGGCGCTGGACGAACACATTGGTCGGCGGGCGGTGATATCCGGTTTCGGCGTGCCGAGGGACATCGTGACGGTGAGGCTGGGTGACGCTACGTCAACGGTGCTGGGACGCAGTCCGGTGCTGGAGGATCGCACGTGGTCGGTGACGCTGATGCTTGATCGGCTTGGCGGACGCTGCGGCCTGGTGGCTGTGGCGTCGTGCGACGGCTTCGAATCGGCCGACTCGCCCAAACGGTCGGTCGTGCTGGGTACTTTTCTGCCGTCCATCGATGTACCGGCGGGGGGACGCTGGGTCAGTAATCCGGTGCAGTTTGAAGGGCAGGGCAAACCGGGAGTCGGGCAGGTCACGAGCTGGTTCAACCATGACCTGAAATGGTCCCTCGATGTCCACGTCAGTACCAGCGGTTGGCAAGGCAGTGCAGCGCAGCCGCTGCCCGACGGCGGCAATTGGTGCCGGTTCAAGCAAACCCTCACTGCGGGTGAAGATGGCGCGACGGTTTCCGACTGGGTGGACAGCGAACGCTTCGAAGTCTGGTCTGTGCCACCCACAAAAGGCTGACAGCGCCCCTCCGATGAACGGTTGTCGATACTGTCATTTATGACAGTAGACGGTGATCGGCTTCAGGCGCCAAATCTCTTCCATCAATCGTACGGCCTGACAGGCTTGTCAGGCTGTTCAGGACCGTTATCGACCCCAGGAACCTGACCATGGCTGACTCCCGCCCCGCCTCGCAATTGCTGAACCAGGTCTTTAGTAACGAACAACGCACGAGGTACGCGGCTCTCGACACTTACATCGAAGAGGGTGGATCGATTTTTCCTCTGGTGGAAAAGGGCGTGCAGGGGCTGGTGAGGGACTTCAACGTGAGCCCCGAGGACGCTCGACGGTTTTTGCGGCGGGCCAACAGCATGGCCGTTTTTGTGCACCGCCAATTCATCGAGCACAGCTTGCGCCGCCATGAAACTGATGAGGCCAGGGCGACCAGTGGTTTGTTGTCGATGGTTACGGGACCCAGTTTCGAAACGCTGTTCAGTCCTGACTTCAACAGTTTTTGCCCGCCGCAGGCTCTGGAGTCTCTCGCTTCACCAGTGGCGTATCTGATCGAGCTGTTGAGGTGGATCGAACAGCGTATCGAGTTCGTATCGAGCAGTAACGAAAAGCTGCCGCTGCATGACCGGCGCAAGGACCTGAAACCGCTGTCGGTCGATTTCAATGCGGTGTATCGAGCGGTGTCCGCGGTCGACATCATCGTCCCGGTGCTGGAAACCTTCATCGCCGAACACGACGCCCGACTGGATGTTGAAGACGCGATGATCGAGGCGCGGTATCCCAATGGGCTGCCTTACTATCAGCACTGGGTGACCCTGGATGCGGTCGCCCATCATCTGGGGCTTTCGGTCGGCAATTTTGCGCACCTGGTGGACTTCTCCTTCCCTTATTTTTTGCTACGCCAGGCTTGGGATGCCGACGCGGGGCGTGCCCTGGCCCACGCATCACGGCTGGGGCCTTATCAGCGGCAGTTGCTGACGGAGGAGCCCGTAGAGTTCGATGATCGTGTGGTTTTTTATTCGCAGAACTTCGGCACCGATGATGTGACGTGGCAGAACCTTAACCAGGTGCCATTCTTCGGTGAGCGAACCAAACTCGATGCCCAGGGGCTGGAGGCGTTGCTGTCGGTACGAGGTTTCGCGCCGGTTCGTTCTGCCAACGTGACGTACTCGCAAAACAAGCCTGTTGAGCCGGAAAGCTGGCGCTCCGGTTCGGTTTACCTCAATGCCAATAGCGACCCTGCGGTCAGTCTTACGGGTGGCGTAACCGGCCCTTCATTCCGGCATAAATTATCAGCGACTCCAACAAGCGCAAATGGTCTTGACCGATACGACCGAATGAACCGCAAGTTGCGTCTGGATCAGTGGCTGGGGTTGCCCAGCGATCAGGTAGATGCGCTGTTGGTGGCGGCCATCAGGGCTGAAACGCGCAATAGCACGTCAGACAATGCCTGGTGGATCACGGATAAAGTCGTGCATGCACTGGGTCTGTTTCAGTCATTACGTGAGCGCTATGGGTGTACGGCGCCAGACTTTGCCGCGTTTATCGACGAGTTGTCGATTTATGGTCGCGGTGAAGCGCTCTCGCTGTTTGATCAAGTCTTCAATGGTCAGGGCGACTACCGCCAACCCATGTTGCTCGATAACGGGGATTTTTCGGTGTTGCCCATCCAGGGCGAGTCCGAACTGACGGTCACCCAGTTGTGCAGTGCGTTGGGGATCGACCTTCAGACCTACCGATACCTGGCCATGGCGATTGCCGGTGCGCATGGCGTCACCAACAACAAACTCAAGCGAACCCCCGCAGTCATTTCCAGTTTTTACCGCCTGGTGAAGCTGCCCCGCTTGTTGGGCATGACGCCGGTCGAAGGCGTCCTGATGCTGACGTTATTGGGCGGAGAAGACTGGCTCTACGGTCTGGCAGGTACTCCCCTGATCCATTCGACCCGAGTCGACACGCCCGACGTGCTGAACCTCATTTATGCCCTGCATTCCTGTGTGGGGTGGTGCGCAGACCGCAAGCTTGCGGTGCTCTGGATGTTGCAGCACATCTCGCAACCCCAAGCGTTGGCCACTGCCTCCGATGATGAGCGCCAGTTGTTTGAAAAAGTGCGCAGCCTGTTGCCTGGCGCGCAGTTCACCCACTCGGCATTACTGATGGCAGGGGTGCCGCCGCTGGCGGGCGCCAGCTGGCTGGATTTGCTGACGCTGCTGGTCGATGCTGACGGGCTGGTCCTGGCGCATCCGGGTACCGAAGCCGAGTACCTGGCCGTTGCCCGGCAGGCGCTCGACGGGGCGGTGAAGGATGGCCTCGGTGACAGCGATGAAGTCGTACGCGCTGCCATTGTCGAGAAAATGCTCGCCGTGCTTTTGCAGGCCAAAGAGACCCAGGCGTCGGTGGTCAAGGAATCGCTGGCGGTTTATGCAGGCGTCAACGCCGAGCAAGCGTTTCAAGTGTTGGTCTGGGCCAATGCGACGGTGCATCAATTGTTGCGCCAGGTGTTCGAACGCACCCTGTCGGATCGGGAAGATTCCTTGCGGGGGCGCAACGAGCAGCCCGATCCTTTGCTCGAGCTGTTGGCCGACGTACGTCGTCGCAGTGCGGTGGTGGCGAAACTGGATCTCAACGCCCAGTTGTTGCAGGACTATCTGGCTTACGGCCATAAGGCCTGGCTGGATCAGGATGATAAACATGCGTTCACCGTGAGGGCGCTTTACTACCTGTCGGTGCTCACCCGGGCGTTTGAATTGAGCGAGAAGCCCGCGCAGAAACTGCTCGATTATCTGCGTGAGGTCAATGCCTTGCCTGACGACCTGAGCGTTGATGCTGAGCGTCTGGCCCAGCAAGCGGCCTCAATCCGGCTGGCGGAGTTTTTCGACTGGAGTGTGCAAGAGGTACGCGAGTGTGTCAGTCGCTTCGACTCGACAGACCACATCCTGAAAAACCTGATCCAGCTGGATTTGTTGATGCGCATTCGGGTAATGACGGCGCAAACCGGCATGGATGCCGTGACGATTTTCATGATCGGGACTTTGCCCGCGGCAGTGGACAAGTCGAAGTACAAGGATGCTGCCGAGCATGCGTTGCTGAGCCTGTCCGCATCCCCTGTGCTTCATATGGCGTTCACCGACGATCTGCAACGGCTTGTTACCCTGACCTGTGTGGCGGACCACACCGATGTGGTAGCCAACAAGCCAGGCGAGAAAATCACCTTCACCGTGACCCTCAAGGATATCGACAACAAGGCGTTAAGCGGCGTCGAGGTTCGCTGGCTTACCAGGCTGGGCAGTATTGCCACCCGGAAAACTGATGTCGATGGCGTGGTCCAGGCAGAGTTTTTTCCCGGCAAGGTCATGGGCACGGACACCCCGCAGTTCTGGCTGGATCTGTTCAAGCCGCAGTACGCCCCTACCATCAATGTTGTTGCTGACACGAAGACCCTGCAGTTTCCGCCTCAGCTCATGTCGCCGGTACCGTTGGGTAGCGTGCCCCGCGGTCAGGAGATCGAACTCTACGCCACGCTGATGGACCAGTATCTAAACCTCGGGAAAAACAGTCCCGTGCGCTGGAGCTACGAGGAGAAGGACGGCACCCGGCTGCCGGTGCTGGATATCCGGCGGGCGCAGGCCAACACCAACCAGGAGGGTTTGACGCGAGTGTTTGCCTCCAGCCGAACCGGCGGCAAGTTTGAGATCAGCGTTCTGTCCGAAGCAGGAAAAACCACGGCTTATTTCGAAACCATCACGTTCGACGGCGAGGAGGCGGGCCAATGACCGCTATCGCTGTCTGGTCGTGCGTTCCCGGCTCACATCCTCAGGAGAAAGGACTATGGCACTGAACAATATCGCTGGCCTGCTCGAAAAGCGCCGTAATGCGCTGGTTGAACTCTGCATCGGGAAGTTCGCAGGCGGAGAAAAGCCAAAGTACAGCTTCCTGAAAACCCCGGCAGACCTGTTCGAACTGCTGCGCATGGATCCGCTGGACAATTACCTGGTTCAGAGCTCCCGGGTGGCCGAAGCGACGAGCTGCGCGCAGCAGTTTATCCATGCCGCGTACCGCAAGCTGGAGCCGGGCTATGCGACGATCGAGTTCGATAAGAGAGATCTGGCGACTTGGGAGCTTTACAGCAACTTCCCGGATTGGGCCGCGTGGCAACTGATCAAGATTTACCCGGAAAACTTCATGACTCCCTTTGTTCGGCTGCGCAAGACCAGCCTGTTCAAAGCCCTTGAAAACAATCTCAATCAGACGCGCCTGAACAGTGATTCGGTTCAGGCTGCGCTGCAGGACTACCTGAAAACGTTCGAGCAGACCTGCAACCTGGACGTGATCAGTAGCTACATGGACGGCGCTTCGCCGGCACGCGCCGATTATTACTTTGTCGGTCGCCAGCGGGTGCCGCCGTTCCAGTATTTCTGGCGCAAGGCAGAGGTGGAACTCTCGCCAGCCGATGTTGCCCTCAATCCAGCGGTGTGGAATGAATGGCAGCCAGTGGATATTCCCACAGGAGCCAAGGTGTTGGACATTCGCCCAGTGTTCTGGAGCGGGCGGTTGTGCCTGGTGTGGGCCGAGTGGCGGGATCAGGTCATGGGATCGGATGGCAAAAGCATACCGCCGTGGCTGGACATCAATCTGGCGTACATGAGTCAAAACGGCCAGTGGTCGGCACCGCTGAGCATGCACAGCTCCGCACAGACCGCAGATCACTCCCAGGACAAAAACGTTCGACTGATTGCGACCGTTTGGGCCGATCATCACAACCCCAAGGGCAAGCTGGGGGTGTTGTTGACGAACCGCAAAGGGGACGGGAGTGAGCCCGGCCTGAATGTGACAGCGGTACGCGATGTACTTTTTCGTCCGTTGCCCGAAGATGATGGCGGCTGGCTGGTGCAGGCCGCGGACAAACGCTTTGTCTTCGCCGAAACGGTGCAGCACCCGTTGCTGAATCAGCCGACCATCGTCGCCTCTGTGACCACGCCGGGGACCCTGACGCGTTACCTGGATATGCAGGCCGTGGCGTTTCGCGTCGGTAACGACGATGTGCTGATTGTCCAGGGAATTTTGAGGCCCACGGGTATTACCAGTACCAGTAACGTTGAATTGGAATTGACGTTGAAAAACAAAACCCCCGACGACCCGGGACCGATCAAAACCTCCAAACCATTTGCCGGTGGCTGGGGCACCCTATGGCAAGTCTTCAAGCGGGGGAAAGGTGCATGGGGGACGCCGACCTTTACTTTTGGCAGTGCCACGGGTGGATATGGAGTTAAAGAATTTGCATTGACGATTGCCAACGTAACGGACTTCAACCCGGCGGCATTGCTCAAAAACACTTCTGATGCCGCGCAGTTTATTGCATTCAACCAAACACACTGGGCGCTTAAATTCACCCGTCTGAATTCGCTGTTCGGCCCAGAGCTGGTGCAACGCTCCAATATTTCCGTGGATGCGGTACTTGATTGGGACACTCAGTTTCTGTCAGAACCGCCGCCCGGTTCGGCTACGATCAGCGAGCCGAACGGTGCATTCGATGGCGCCAATGGCTTGTTTTTCTGGGAGCTGTTTTTTCATTTGCCTCATCTGGTCGCGACGCGTCTGCGCACGGAGGACCGCTTTCTGGAGGCGCAAAAGTGGCTGCATTACCTGTTTGATCCGCAAGCACCGGCGGACATTACAAATCCGGCACATCCCAAACCGCTTTACTGGCGTTGCCGGCCATTGAACATCGTCAAAGGCAATGTCGGCTTCGAAACCCGCGCACCGGCCGATCCTGACGCCATCGGCTATTCCGCACCCTACCATTTCCAGATTCTGATATTCATTGAATACGTCAAGAACCTGGTGGCCTGGGGTGATTGGTATTACCGCCAGCTCACCCGTGACAGCCTGGTGGCAGCCAAGTTGTGTTACGTCCAGGCCGAGTTTTTCATGGGTAAGGCTCCCACGGTGCGGACAGTGAACCGTTGGGAAACCGACACGCTGGAGGGCCTTTTGAACAAGAGCCTGTCGCGGCCGGCGCTTGAGCAATTTGAACAAGCCCTCGTGTTCAACCTGGCGGACTTTCCTGCCGGCGCCGATGAACCGCCTGAGCTCGGGTTGCTGGCGAACAATCCTTTCAAACTCCCGATCAATGACCAGTTGCTCAAGATGTACGACGAGCCGGGCCAGCGCCTGCATAACCTGCGCAATAACCTCACTCTCGATGGCAAGCCGATGGAGATCCCGCTTTTCAGCCGTCCCACCAATCCCAATCAATTGTTGCAAGACCTGGCGGCCGGGAGTGTTGGCGTACCCAGACCCATGGGCGGGCGGCTGGTGGTCGGTGCTTTCCGTTGGCGCGTGATTTTCGAGGCGGCGTTGCGTGCCGTGCAAACCCTGCAGGAATACGGCAGCCAGGTGCTGCGCTTGCTTGAGCAGCGGGATAGGATCGAGCTGGAAGAAATGCAGCAAGACCATCTGGTGAAACTGGGCACCTATGCCCAGAGCGTGCAGGAATATGCCATCGACCAGTTACAGGCGAATGTGGTCGCGCTGGAGCAAAGCCGGGCCGTGGCGGCGGAACGGTCCGACGCCTATGCCGCACTCTATGACGAAAATGTGTCGGCGGTTGAATACGAGGTCATGGAAAGTCTGCAGGAGTCAAAAAAACTGTCACTGATGTCCGCAGGCATCAGGCCGGCCGCCGCGCTTGTGGCTGCCTTGCCTAATATTTTTGGTTTGGCCGGTGGTGGTTGGCGCCCCGACGAAATCATCAATGCGGTGTGCTACGGGTTGGACATCGCCTCGGCGGTCAAGCAAATGGACGCGGACAAGCAAGCCACCACCGAAGCTTACCGCCGTCGCCGTAACGAATGGGCGCTGCAGCGCAGTCAAGCGACAGCGGAGATCCGGGCGATTGATGAGCAGATCGTCGCCCAGAAGCATGCCGTCGAGGCGGCCAGAGCCAGCTTGCAGCAAACCTTCACGGCCAACAGTCAGGCGCTGACGGTTTACAACTTCCTCAAGAAGCGTGCGACCAATGCCGAACTGTTCGGCTGGCTGCTGGGCCAGTTCAAGGCCCTGCACTATCAGGCGTACGATGCGGTCGTCAGTTTGTGTCTCAACGCTCAGGCTTCGTTGAACGCGGAAACCGGCGATTACGACGCGAATCTCCCCTTGCCCCAGGTCTGGCTGGATAACCGTCACGGCTTGACCGCAGGCGAACACCTGCGCGGACATTTGTTGCGTATGGAGCGTGAATACCTGCAACGTCATGAGCGTCGGCTGGAATTGGTCAAAACCGTATCCTTGCGGCAACTGTTTGACGACAAGGTCGAACCGCAAGTGGGGATCGACAATTGGACGTCTGCGCTGCAGCAGTTGCAGGACCGGGGGACACTGGAGTTCAAGCTTACCCAGTTGCTGTTCGATCGCGATCATCCGGGGCATTACTGCCGGCAAATCAGCTCGGTCGAGGTCGATCTGCCGGTGTTGACCAGTCCTTACGAAAATGTACCAGCCACCTTGTTGCAGATCAGCAGCATGATCGCGACCAAGGAATCAACTCAGTCTGTGAGGTATTTGCACAACCCGGACGGTGCTACAGCCCCCTCCGATGTGCAGGTCAATCTGCGCAGCGGTCAACAAATCGTCTTGTCGACAGGGATCGCCGATAACGGCATGACGGCCATGAAACCTGATGAAGGGTTGCTCAACCCCTTCGAAAGCACGGGGGCAGTGTCGCGCTGGACGTTGAACTTTCCACGGTCGAAAAAAGCTTCGCAGCACGCCATGTTGCTCTCATTGACGGACGTCATTCTGCGGGTCCGTTTCACGGCGAAAGCCGGCAAACCGACCTTCGCGCGAACCGTCGAAGACCTGGTAACCCAAGCCGAAAACGCGGAGCAAAACTCAATCGTCGAAGGAGCCGTCCGTCATGAATGAGTCGATCATCCAAGCCAATGAAAGTCTGATCCTTAATGGCGATTTCAAGCAGGGGTTTATCAAATGGAAGAAAGGTACGACAAATCCAAGCTGGTTGGGTACAGCGAGTGAACTCTATGAAGGTGTACTGATTCCTTTGCTGAAGGCTGGAAACAATTCTTCGGTCTGTCAGCGTTTGAGGGTCCCCAAGAGTCCGAGTGCGCAAGCGCGCTATGTACTCGGTTTCTGGTGCGAGACCCGGCACACCGAAGCGGGCATGCTGAAAATCAGCATTGATGGGCAGCAAGAGACATTGGAGATCCCCTTGCGGCCGGGAGCATCAAGGGATTTGGAGGAAGATCAGGCGCGGCTGAGGAACGGTCAGCCGCTGGATTTCAAACCGATCAAGTACGAAGTCGAACTGGCGCTGCCATTCAAGGCCGAGGGCACCCTCACCGTCGACGTGTCCAGCCCGGCCAATGCCCCCAATGACCCCGTCTCGGGAATCCGCATCACGCGAATCAATCTCCAATTGCATCTGGAGCCAGCGGTGATGCAGAGGCTGATGCTGGATGAAGAACCGGTGTCACCCGATGCGACGCTGTACATGTGCCTGGGGGCTTCCGCGAGCCTGGTTCACCGGTTGAAATTCCTGCCCGCACCAGAGAATGCCTGGCGGGACACCCAGGCAGCGCTGACCATCGACGACAATCCGTTTGGCGCGGTTGTCGCGGCGCCGGACTGGGGCGTGGATCATCCGCTGGAGGATCAATGGAAGCTTGATTGCCCATTGATTGGTCAGGAGGAGCCCTACCTTTTCTCGATGAATCTGCATAATCAGTACACCGCCGAGCCTTACCCGGTGAATGTGTCGCTCGGGCATCATCGTTTGGTGTTTCGCAAGGTGCTCGAGGCGGCGTATTACCCGGTGCTTGAATACGCGCAGCGTGTGCGTCTGGGGGTGCAAGTGGGGGCGTATTACACCGGTCAGTCCCTCAGCGGGCGAGCGGTGACCTGGACGCTTGCCGACCAAGGGGTGAAAAGCGTTGGCGTCACGAATGAACAGGGCTGGGTGTACTTCGATTTTGAGCCGCAGGCAGCGGGTAACGTTGTCATTCAGGCCTCTGTCGAGAGTCCTTATTACGCCGCCGGGGTGATCACTCAGTTGTTCAACGTCCGGGTATTGGCGACGGATCCGTGGAAGGACGTATTAGCGGTTGTCGACGGCGTTGAGACGCGTTGGGAAGAAAAAACCGGCTATCCCAATCGGGGCTCGGATTATCCCGTGAACGTGAAACTTCCAGCCGACAGTCCATTGTTGGGGACTGGGCTGTCGTTGCACTGGAGCGGTGATTCCCATGAGCAATTGGAGGTTACTGTCAGCCCTGCGCTTGAGGAGTCGGTGCCGGTCGCTGGGATCAATCTGTCCTGGGTTCTGACGAGCGCAGATCATCTTGATGGTCGGTTTTTTCTGCATCTGGTCTGCTCGAAACTGCTGCAGCCTTCATCGGAAAAAACCATGTCGCTGGCGCGCAATCAGGTCAAGGTCGGCGAGGTGCGTGAGGCCAACAAGTTTCCGGTGGTGGATGAGCACGAAAGCGTGCTGTTGCGCGTGCAAGTGGTGCATGTCGTGGTCAGTGACGACGGTGATCCGGTGAACAACGCGCAGGTGGACTGGAAAACCCCTGATGGCACGATCACGACCCGAACGGGTGTCGGTGGCTGGGCCAGTGTGCTGTATACGCCGAAAAGCGCCGGGGATCAGGTGGTCAAGGCCAGCATCAAAGCTCATGCGGAGGCCGTTGCGGTTGAGCGGCCTTTCCAGGTGAAAGCCATTGCGACCAGCCCCTGGAAGACTGAAGTCAAGATCCTGCTGGATGACGTGGAGATCGACCGCAATACGCTCGGCGTAATCTGCCGGCGTGGCCAGGCACATACCTTGAAGGTTGTGCCGGTCGCCGGCAGTCCGTGGATTGGCAACTCCATCAGTTTGCACTGGCGGGGGGTAAAGCCGGATATCGGACTGGAGCCCAGCGATCTTGGCGTGCTCAAGCCTCTCGCGGCAAATGGTGTGGAATGGACACTTTCCTCCCAGGTGAATGACAGCATCAGCAGTCTGTTTGAACTGGAGCTACGCCTTGATGGCGTTGCAATCGCTCGAGAACTGTCCGGACGCTTGGTCTCCCTGGATCTGGTGGAAGAAGTGAGGCTGATGCTGGATCAGATATCGGCCGCGTTGGACGGTCAGACGTTCTATCCGTGTCTGGGTGCGCTTCATCGCTTCAACGTTACGCCCAATGCGCTGAGCCCGCTGGTGGGGTTGATGGCATCGTTGACATGGTCGGGGACACCGGCCGAGGAGTTGGGGGCAACGGTTCAACCCGCTTTGGATCAACCTCAACCCATCAGCGACGCCGGGGCCCTCTGGATGCTGGACGTTACCGCCAGTCAGCAAGCGGGCCAGTTTGCCCTGACGTTGAAATTGCCTCAGTTGAATTTCGTCGCCACCGCTAAACCTATGGTGCTGGCGCATAACAAAGTCCGGATCGAGGCGTGGCGCGAATCGCCGGTGGATCCGGTGGCGGGGCAGGACCCTGCGTGGCTGTGGGTACAGGTGTTTTCTCATTTCACCCAGCGGGCTGTGGATCAGGTGCCCGTGACATGGAGCGCGTCCGGGAGCCCGAGTGTGGTGAAAACCGATGCAGACGGCTGGTCGGGTTTTGCCTTCATGCCGACCAATGCGAAACGACATATCGTTGAGGCCTTGGTCATGAGTCCTTACGACGGCTTCGAAGCCAAACGTTCGATAGCGGTGGCTGCACTGGCGAGCGATCCGTGGGACGGGCTTATGGTCAGTTTCGACGGCGCCCCACCTCGGCCTTGGGGGGAGCGCACCTGTTTCCCTCGGCGCAACGGTGAGCATACGTTCGAGCTGTCGGCACTGCGCAAAAATCCCCTTTTCGGTCAGGATCTGACTCTCGGAATGACGGGCAGTGGAACGGCTGAACTGGGGATAGAGTTTCTATCGGAGGGGCTGGGGGTGCCACGCAAGTTTTACGACGTGGTCAATTTGCAATACACCTTTCGGGTGGGCAATGTGAAGGACGCTAGTTTTGCGTTTCTATTGTCATCCAAGCGACTGGCGCGTCTGTCGCCGACAAATGCGATGTCGGCGGGTGAAGGTTCTCAGGTGGTGAAAATCACTGCAAGCAGAGGCGTTTATCAGACGCTGGATTGGGGGCAGGAATATTTTGGGCAAGTCACCGTCGTGTCGGTCATCAGTGGCAGGCCGATGGTGGGTTGGACGGTGACATGGCGTAGTCCCGATCTCGGGGTTGTGACTTCAGTGACTGATTATTACGGTGTGGCGACAATGCGCTTTATCCCATCCACTCCCGGTGTGGCTGAGGTGATTGCGACGGTGGGCGATGAGCATAATTCGGATGCGATTGCCCTGGCCTTCACGCTCAATGAACCGAGGGAAATAGTTGCATTGTATGAACCGTCCGACTCCAGACAGCCTCCTGACGAGTCTCAGGCTTATGCAATGGCCAAAGTGGTTTCTGCATTGACCGGGTTGCCGTTGGCCGGGGTAGAAGTTGGCTGGGAGTTCGACGGACATGTACTCGTATCTTCGCTGACCGACACCGATGGCATCGCCCGTTTGTCCTTTGCGATGGTTGCGCAGGATGAAGAGGTGCTGTGGGCCACGGTGAAAGGAGGTATGGCTGGCTGGGATACCAAGGGGTTGTTGTATGGCGGGGTGGTGCCGGTGATTGAGTCGTTGACCAGTGCGAATGTGAATATTGAACTGGGTCAGGACGCCAGCGCAGAAGTGAAAATTGTGTCTCGTACCGACGGCCAGCCGCTTGTGGGGATCAAGGTTGACTGGACATTCCCCGGCGTGTCTTTGTCACCGACTGCGACAGACGCGAACGGCATTTCGCGGATATCTTTCACGCCGGTTGATGCGGGGACGCATAAATTGACCGTTACTGTAGGTTTCGGCGCTCGAGCAGAATTGGATTTCATAATCATAAAGCCTGTTTCGATAGTGGAAATGAAGGTGTCCCCCCGGTTGCTGGTGCTGCTGGGGCAGACTGTCACGGTTGAGGCCCGGTTAGAGGGGGCAACTGGGGATGAAAGAGTCATCTGGAGTTATCCGGGATTAAAAGACAGCGTTTCACCGGTCAACTCTGATGGCTGGACTTCTTTCACGATAACGCCGACAGAACTCCCTATAGGTGGTTTGGCGAGTGTTGCTGTGGGAGTTTTCAATGGACAATGGCCAATACCGAGGTTATCGACGAACATTTGGGTGACAGCATTGGATAGTCCTGTGGCCAAGAATACGATGCTGTACTTGAACGACGAGCTTTTACCCTACGCCATTCAAATCAAGAGGACGGTGTATCAATCCAAAGAACTTCTACTAAAGATGCTGGTATTGGAAGAGTTACAGGATCGCCAATTTTCAATATCGAGCTCTCGATCGGATGTTTACTTTGACCCTCCTGAGGGGACGTTGGTCCCAGTTGATGATCTGAACCTGTGCAAATGGAAGATGACAACGACAGCGCCGATTGGGACGTGGTTTGTCATAACCATGTCATCTTCGGGTTTGAGTGGTTCAAGAGGTCTTGAATTTAGGGTGGGTGATGCCGATCTCGATGGTGCGAATGGAGGCTCTCTGATCGAGCCTGACACGGATTAACTGTTCAAAATATTGGCCTTCTTCCAGCCCAAATACCGCGTGACCAACTCGGCCCCCAGTTCTGAGGGCCGAGCATCCACCACCGGCACTCCATGAGCGCTCAATCGCTCATGGAGCTCAGCCCGGCCATTCAAATAATCCACCGCCCCGCAATAGGCCAGCGCCTCCGGCAAGGTTTGCACCGGCGCGTGCCGGAGGTTATCGAGCAAGTCTTCGCGCAGACTCGCCACCAGCACCCGATGTTGCTTGCTCAGGCGTTTCACGGCAGTCAGCAGTTCTTCGTCGTCTTCATCGCGCAGGTTGGTGACTAGCACCACCAGCGCCCGGCGTTTTTGGCGGGCGAGCAGTTGAGTGGCCGCAGCCTGGTAATCGGCGGGGCGTTGGGTACTGTCGAGGTCGTACACGCTGTTGAGCAACACGTTGAGTTGGCCAGTGCCTTTGACCGGGGCGAGGTAATGCGGTCGGTCGCTGGCGAATGTGCTCAGGCCGACCGCATCGCCTTGGCGCAGGGCGATGTAGCTGAGCAACAGGCAGGCATTGAGTGCGTGATCGAAATGCGCGAGTTCGCCATCCTGACTGCGCATGCGCCGACCGCAGTCGAGCATGAAAATGATCTGTTGGTCGCGTTCGTCCTGATACTCACGGGCAATCGGCGTGCGCTGGCGGGCGGTGGCTTTCCAGTCGATCTGGCGCAGGCTGTCGCCTTCACGAAATTCGCGCAGTTGATGAAACTCCAGACCCAACCCGCGACGTTGCCGCTGGCGCACGCCGAGTTGGCTGAGCCAGTTGTCCACCGCCAGCAGCTGACCGCCGTAAAGGCGAGCGAAGTCAGGGTAGACGCGGGTGCTGTCGACCACGTTCAACAGGCGTTTGTCGGACCATAAAGCCAACGGGCTCGGCAGACTGATTTCACAATATTCAAAACTGAAGTGACCGCGTTTGAGCGGGCGTAGCCGATAGCCAATCTCACTCTGCTGACCGGGTTGCAGTTCTACCGAGAACGGGAGGTTTTCGAAGCTCAGCCCATCCGGAACATGATCGAAAATTTCGGCATTGAGTGGTTGAGCAAAGTCATGCTCGACCTCCAGCCGCACATCGCTCCAGCGGCCGAGCGCCAGACTGCCGGGCATTTGCCGTTGTACACGAGGCGAGGGCAGGCGCTTGAGGCGAATGAAGTCGAGTATCGCCAAAGCCAGCAACGCCAGCAGCAATCCCCAGTTGATCGATAACAGGGTTGATGGAACGTCAAATTCCACTGCCCGCAGTGTGCCCAGCACAATGCCGATGGCCAGCAGGATCGCGAGCCAGTTCAATAGCAGGCGGGACGGTTTCACAATCGTGGCGCCGGCACTTGATCGAGCAGTTGCTTGAGCACCTGATCGACATCCAGACCTTCGATATCCAGCTCCGGTGCGATGCGCACTCGATGGCGCAGCACCGCCAATGCGCAGCCTTTGATGTCGTCCGGAATCACAAACTCGCCACCGCGCAACAACGCACGGGCTCGGGCGCAGCGTACCAAAGCGATGGATGCGCGCGGCCCGGCGCCGAGGGTCAAGCCCGGCCAGGTGCGGGTGCTGCGCGCCAGCCGAACGGCGTAATCGAGCACCTGATCATCCAGCGCCAAATCACTGGCAATGCGCTGCAAGGCCAGCACGTCCTTGGCTTGCAATACGGTACGCAGCGGTTGCACGTCGAGCATGTCGGCGCGGGTCGAACGGCTGACCTGGCGGACCATGTTCAGCTCCTGCTCGGCGTCGGGGTAATCCATGCGCACCTTGAGCATGAACCGGTCGAGCTCGGCTTCGGGCAGGGGATAGGTGCCTTCCTGTTCGATGGGGTTTTGTGTGGCGAGCACCATGAAGGGTTGCACGATGGGCAAGGCACGACCTTCGAGGGTGACTTGGCGTTCCTGCATGGCTTCGAGCAACGCGGCCTGGGTTTTCGCCGGGGCGCGGTTGATCTCGTCGGCCAGCAGCAGGTTGGTGAACAGTGGGCCTTTGCGCAGCTTGAACTGCTCGGTGTTCAGGTCGTAGACCGCGTGCCCGGTGACATCGCTGGGCATCAAGTCCGGGGTGAACTGGATGCGCGCGAATTCGCCGCCAAAGCAGCGGGCGAGGGCGCGCACCAGCAAGGTCTTGCCCAACCCCGGCACGCCTTCGAGCAGCACATGGCCGCCGGCGATCAGCGCGGTGAGGACATCGTCGATCACGCTGTTCTGGCCGATTACGGCTTTCTGCAATTCGCCGCGCACGGCTTGGGCCAATTGACTGGCGCGCTGGCGTTGCTGGGCGGCGTGAGTCGGCGAGCCTGGCTCTATCTGTTCACTCATAAAGCGTTCCTCAAGGTTTGCAGGTGGGCGACCTGACGGCTGAAATCAGCGCTGGACAGCCGCTGCTTCGGTCGCGGGCTCATGGCCTGGCTGATAGCGCGTGTAGGTTGGCCGGTCAGGCGTGAGAGCACCAGCCATTGCTCGGCAACGCCGAGTTGTTCAAAACCGGGATGACGACGCCGCACACGCCGCAGGATGTCTTGTTGCAAGGCTTGCAGCAGGTGTTGCTGCCCCTTGCGGCGCAACAGGAAATCGGCGCTGGCACTCAGGTGTTCCTGTAGTTGTCGGCGGCCTTTCGCCGCGGGCTCCAGCAACGGCCCCTGGCGCACTCCCGCCTGCCAGAAGCCAAGTCCGATCAGCGCAATCAGGGCCACCAGTGCCTGCGGGAAATAACGCCACAGCAAGGTCAGCAAGTTGTCGTGGTCGGTGTTGAACAGCAACGTCACGCTCGTGTTCGCCGTCAGATACCAGAGCAGCCAGGCATTGTCGTACTGGTCGATGGCCGGGGTTTTCCACAGGTCGGCATCGGTGACCACGGTGATCGAACCGAGCCCGTGATTGAGCTGCATCATGTGCGTGGCCTTGCCGCTGTTGGCCCAGGTTTGCGCGAGGTTTTTCGGATCGTCGAGATGGAATGCCGTGTCGAAATTCGCGTAGGCCGGTGCTTCTTCATCTTCCAGATACAGCTTGGTCAGTTTGGGATAGCGATCGTCGAGGATGTCCGGTGGCGGGTCCTTGAGGTCTTTGCTCAGCGACTGGTGCAATTGCACCCGGTCGAGCAGCAGGTCGTTGCTCTGGCCGGTTTTTTCATCCCAAAGGGATTGGGCAACAAATAAAATACGTCCACCGGCGCGGGTCCAGTTCAAGACCTGATCAATCTGGTGCGGGGTCATGTTGTAGCGATCCCCCAGCAGCAACAGGCTGTGCTGGTGGGGATTGAGGGTGGGCAGCACCTCAAGGCCATTGGCATGGCTGACGGTCAGGCCCTGCTTGCGCAAAAAATGTTCAGCGGCGAGGTAGGGATTGGCCTGCGCTTCAGGCGATGGGCCGTGATCGATTTCTGCCTGATAGGGTGTGGCTTTCAGGTACAGGTAAATACTCAGCGCGCCGACCAGCACAGCGATGAGCACGCCGATCGTTAACCCTGAACGCCGGCTCAACGGGCAGCCTCCGGGCCGAACAATGTTCGCCAGCCGTTACAGAGTTCCTGTTGCAAGTGCGCGGGTGGCAAGCGATGACCGTAGGCCATGTTTTGCCAGTGACCGGTCAGGGTTTTGCTGAAGGCCAGCAATGCCGGCTGTTGCAGTTGTTCGACGCGCTGGAGTACTTCACCTTCGGTATCGGAGGGTCTAAGCGCCATGTTGTGGTCGTGCAACAAGTGGCTGAGCAAGGCGCGATAAAGCAACCCGAGGGCTTCACGCGGATTGGTTTGCCAGAGACTGTCAGCGCTGGCGGCAATGTCGGCGGGCAGGGTTTCGCGGTCAAGGTCCAGGCCAAAAGCCTGCTGCGGTAACGGCCGGGCGACTTTACTTTTCAACGCGGGTCGACGGCTGACGAACGCCTGCAACCAGTCACGGTAACGCCAGATCAATAATCCCAAACCGCCGATCACCGCGCCCCACAGCAGCAGTTCAATCAGGCTGGTAAGGACGCCGAACCGCTGGCTGTCGAGTAGCGCTAACAACGCTTTCAGCCATTCGGGTGTTTTACCGTCATCCGGGCTTTTGTTCTCGGGTTTGTCTTCGCCAAACTGATAGCGGGTGACCGTTTCCTTGTTCTTGAACGGTGGCTGGTCGAGGAGGGTTTTGATGCTGTCTTTTGAGGCCTGGCTGGTCAGCGGTTGATTGAGCAGACGAGGACTTTCCGGAGTGATGACCGGCTCGGTGGCCCAGACGTGTTGCGCACCAGGCACCAACAGGATGGCCGCCAGCAACAGGGTGAGGGCGGTTGTATTGAGGCGTTGGCGCAATCGGCGAAACACCAGTTCGATGTCCCAGGCCTCCAGCACCGTGCGCCGGTTCAAATAGAGGCTGAAACCGCAGGCGACATAGACCGGCTCCCAGACAATCAGCACCAGCACGTAAAAGGCATTGGTCAGGTGTTCCAGCCAGCGCCAGTCCTGCACGGCGGCGGTAATCAAGGTCTGCCAGCTCCAGTCGAGTTCTACCTGTTGCGGCAGGAACAGGTAGAACAACACCATCAAACCAATCCACAACGCGCTCTCCAGATGCACGCCAATGATCGTCAGCCATTGCGCCGCGCCGGCGTTGCGCTGCAGCAGTACCTGCAATCGCTGTTGTCGCGCCTCGCCACTCAGGCCTTCAAGTTGCACCACCGGCATCACGAAGCTGCGGCTCAGGCTCAGGCGGCGCCAGGTCAGACTGGCCAGCAGTTGTGGTTTGAGCAGGCGCAGCCATTCGCGCAACGCTTGTTTCAACGTCGGTGTTTCGCCGAACAGGCTTTTCGACAGGATGAACAACGGCAAGCGCTCGAACGCCGGTTTGAGCCACCAGAAGATAAACACGGCGAGGGACGGCGAATCCCAGAACATCGCACTGAGCAAGGCGAAGATCGGCAACGTGACGATGGCCCAACTGGTCATCAACAGGCGTCGATGGCGCTGGCTCAGCAGCACGCCCAGGTCCATGGCTTCCCAGGTGGTGCGCGGGCGGATCACCACTGTGGCATCACTCAGGCGCATGGCGAGCCCGTCCGGCAAACAGCAGATACATTGCGACCAACCCCCATAGCGCGGCGCCCACCAGGTATTTGGTCATCGGCTTTGGTGCGGTCATCGACGACCAGTAAGCTTCGATAAACGCCGCAATCAACAGGAACAGCATGACGCCACAGATCAGTAACACACTCTTGCCCGCTGCCAGTCGCAATGCTTCGGCGCGCGGCAGGCGTCCCGGTGCAATCAGCGCCCAACCCAGTTGCAGGCCCGCGGCACCGGCCAGGGCGATGGCCGTCAGTTCAAAAGCGCCGTGACCGATCACGAATGACCAGAACGTTTGCCCGTAGCCGACGTGCGTCAGGTGCCCGGCCACTGCGCCGATCATCAAACCGTTGAACAGCAGGAAAAACGCGCTGCCCAGCCCCAACAGCAAACCGCTGGCGAAGGTCTGAAAGGCGATGCCGATGTTGTGCATGATGTAGTAACCGAACATCACCCAGTCTTCACTGGCGGCGCGTTCCGTTGTGCGCCCCAAATGGCCGGCGACCGGGTCGTACATGCTCTGCAATTCGCCGACCTGCTCGGCCGGAATCAGGTTGTAGACCAGGTCCGGGAACAGGTACACCAGCAGCGCAAAGCCGATCAGGCTGCCAAAAAACATCAGGCCGGCGGCAAGCACAAAGCGCCATTGTTCGCGCACCAGTCGCGGAAAGCCGGCCAGGATGAAGCCCGCCACGTTGGCGCCCAGTCGACTGCGATGCCGATACAGCTGTTGGTGCCCGCGCAGCACGAGCTGCTGCAATGTGTCGATCAGGAAACTGCTGTAGCCACGTTCCTGAGCCAATGCCAAATGCTGGCAAAGGCGACGATAGTCCTTGGGAAAATCGCCGGTCCGGGACGCGCCCTTGCCGTGCTCCAGCTGATCCAGCATCAGGGAAAACTGTTCCCACTCGGCCTTGTGGCGCTGCTCGAAAAGACTTTGCTTCATGCCGGCCCCAACAAGCCGCGGGCGATGCCGTTGAGTTCTGCCACGGCGCGCGGCGGGTCGACCTGTAACGGTTGCGCGAGAATGGAGGCGAGTTCAAGGGTGCGCGATTCGGAGAGTTCACCCTGGCGTTCGGCAAAACCGAGGATGGAGCGTTGTTCGGACAGCGTCAGGGCAAAAGCCGGGCGTACAGGCTGGGCTTCGGGCAGTTGCGGTCGGGTGAGCGGTTGTTCACGGTAGATCACCAGCGTGCCGGCAGCGAGGTCGCCGAGGCGTTTGAAGGTGGGATGTTGCAGGCAACTGATGGCGCCGAGGAAGTAGCCGAAGGGCAGCATGTCGACAAATCTGAGCAGGTTGCGCAGTAGCGAAGCGGTCCAGCCGACCGGTGTGCCGTCGTCCTGCACAACGCGCAAGCCCATCCACTGTTTGCCCGGTGAGCGGCCCTGATTGAGCACTTCGAACAGCACCATGTACCACCAGCTGACCCCGAACAGCATGAGCGAGCCCAACCCGGCGCCAAGTTTTCCGAGAAACGCCAGCCCGATAAACAGCAGACCGAGGATCAGCCCGCGCAACCCCAGGTCGATGGCGAAGGCCAGCGCACGCACCATCAACCCGGCCGGCCGCAGTGGCAAGTCGATACCTTCGGGCGTTTCGACTTGATACCGCGTGTCCAGTTGCGGGTACAGCGTCGCTTTCCTTGGCAGTGCTGTGGTCTCGAGCATGGGCAACCTGTGTGGCCTGTTCGGGATTCGATGTCTGTTCGATGCTAGCAGCCTCTCGGGGGAAAACGACATAACTATGTATTGCACGGCGAGTGGCCAGAGGTGATTGAATGACAAGTTACTGGTCGGGGCGGGATGTGAACGCCTAGACTTCGTCGATCTTCAGTTCAGGAACAGCCCGTGACCTCGATCTTCTGGTACGACTATGAAACCACTGGCATCAACCCCCGTTGCGACCGTCCGCTGCAAGTCGCGGGGATTCGCACCGACTTCGATCTCAATGAAATAGACGAACCGGTCAATCTTTACTGCCAACCCAGTGATGACATCCTGCCGCATCCGGCGGCGTGCGCCATCACCGGAATAACGCCAGGTCGACTGGCCGAGCAGGGCTTGAGCGAGGCCGACTTCATGACCCGGGTGCATGCCCAGTTGGCGGCGCCTGGTACGTGTGGTGCGGGTTACAACACGCTGCGCTTCGACGATGAGATGACCCGTTACAGCCTGTATCGAAATTTTTTCGATCCCTATGCACGCGAGTGGCAGGGCGGTAACAGTCGCTGGGACCTGATCGATGTGGTGCGTGCGGCGTATGCCTTGCGTCCGGACGGGCTCGTCTGGCCTATGGACGAAGAGGGCCGAGTGACGCTCAAACTCGAACGCCTGAGCGCCGCCAACGGCATTGATCACGGAAATGCCCACGAAGCGTTGTCGGACGTGCGCGCCACCATCGCGCTGGCGCGGCTGATACGCGAAAAACAGCCGAAGCTCTTTGACTGGCTCTTCAAGTTGCGCAGCAAGCAGAAGGTGATGGACCAGATTCGCCTGTTGCAACCGATGGTGCATATTTCCGGGCGCTTTTCGGCGGCCCGCAGCTATATCGGTGTGGTGTTGCCATTGGCCTGGCATCCGCGTAACAAGAACGCATTGATTGTCTGCGACCTGCACCTGGATACCCAAGCTTTGCTGGACCTGGATGCCGAAACCTTGCGTCAGCGGCTGTATACCCGCCGCGAAGAGCTGGCCGAAGGCGAACTGCCCGTTCCGCTCAAGCTCATTCACATCAACAAATGCCCGGTGGTCGCACCGTTATCAGTACTTCGCCCCGACGACCAGCAACGTCTGGGGCTGGACATGGCGCTTTATCAGGAGCGGTCGCTGCGGCTAATCGACGCACAACAAGTTTGGCGAGATAAAGTACAGGCGATTTATACCAGCGAAGATTTCACGCCAAGCCAGGATCCCGAACAACAGTTATACGATGGTTTTATCGGTGACCGGGACCGGCGTCTATGCGAGCAAGTCCGAGCCGCGGACCCTGCGCAACTAGCACAAGAACAATGGCCTTTCGATGACGAACGTTTACCTGAATTATTGTTTCGATATCGCGCACGCAACTTCCCCGATACGTTGAACTCCGAGGAGCAAGAGCGCTGGCGATTATTCTGTCAGAAACGTTTGTCAGCGCTCGAGTGGGGAGCACCCAATACGCTGAATACTTTTGCAGAAGCCGCGGCCAAATTGAACGAAACAGCGACACCGTTTCAGCGAGCAGTGCTGAATGAATGGCAAGATTATGTCGAAGTATTACGAAAACGTATGAATCTTTGAAAACGAAAATAGCCATGCCGCCATCACAGGCATAAAAAAACGCCAGCGTTCGCTGGCGTTCTTTTTTGTCACGGATTCGTCTGCGACAAGCTCTGCGGCTTAGCCCAGCAGAGTAGCCCAGCCTTCAACCACGTCACCGCCCCACTTGGCTTTCCACTCTTTCAGAGTTTTGTGGTTGCCACCTTTGGTTTCGATGACTTCGCCGTTGTGCGGGTTTTTGTATTGTTTAACTTTG
>Ga0163161_10000707_pt1 | contig 26488 bp, 26 predicted proteins | sample S45metaG_FD_129847 | JGI IMG/M metagenome (GOLD analysis project Ga0163161, IMG submission 129847) | Switchgrass rhizosphere microbial communities from Kellogg Biological Station, Michigan, USA - S4-5 metaG | ecosystem: Host-associated > Plants > Roots > Rhizosphere > Soil | place: USA... | reverse complement strand
GCGCATTCGTGTTCGAAGATGAACTTCTCCACCGCCGTCCAGCCCGGGCCGCCGTACTGCTCGGGCCAGTGGTTGGCGAGCCAGCCGCGCGCGTTGAGGATGGCGTGCCATTCCTGCATGTCGGCCTTGCTGAGGATCTGGCCGCCGCTGACCTTCGCCGAGAGGCGCACGGGCAGCTTGTCGGCGAGGAAGGCGCGCACTTCCGCGCGGAAGGCTTCTTCTTCGGAGGTGAAGTTCAGGTCCATCGCTGGCTCCTCAGTAGATTTCAAAGAGGCCTGCCGCGCCCATGCCGCCGGCAATGCACATCGTGACCACGGCGTACTTCGCACCGCGGCGCTTGCCTTCGATGAGCACGTGGCCCGTGAGGCGCGCGCCGGTCATGCCGAAGGGGTGGCCGATGGAGATCGCGCCGCCGTTCACGTTGAGCAGCTCCGACGGAATGCCCAGCTTGTCCTGGCAGTAGATCGACTGCGATGCGAAGGCTTCGTTGAGTTCCCACAGGCCGATGTCTTCGACCTTCAGGCCGTGGCGCGCGAGCAGCTTGGGCACGGCGAACACCGGGCCGATGCCCATTTCGTCGGGCTCGCAGCCCGCCAGTGCGAGACCACGGAAGGCACCGAGCGGCTTGATGTTGGCGCGCTCCGCGTCCTTGGCTTCCATCAGCACGCAGGCCGAGGCGCCGTCGGAAAGCTGCGAGGCATTGCCGGCGGTGATGAACTTGTCTTCGCCCATCACGGGCTTGAGCTTGGCGAGCGCTTCGTATGTGGTGCCGCGGCGGTTGCAGTTGTCTTCGGTGGCGGTGACTTCGCGGTAGGTGACTTCCTTGGTCTCCTTGTCGGTCACGGCCATCGTGGTGGTGCAGGAGACGATCTCGTCCTTGTAGCGGCCGGCCAGTTGCGCCTCTTCGGTCTTGCGCTGGCTCTCGGCGGAGAAGCGGTCCTGCGCCTCGCGGCTGATGCCGTAGCGCTTGGCGACGATGTCGGCCGTGTCGATCATCGCCATGTAGAGATCGGGCTTGTGCTCGACGATCCAAGGGTCCAGGCTGAGGTCGCCGCCATCACCGGGGCTGCGCCCACGGATCTGCGAAATGCTTTCGACGCCGCCCGCGATCATGGCCGGCGCACCGTCCACCACGATGCGGCCCGCGGCCATGGCAATCGCCTGCAGGCCCGAGGCACAAAAGCGGTTCACCGTGGTGCCGGCGATGCTGATCGGCAGGCCCGAACGGATGATGGCCTGGCGCGCGATGTTGCGGCCCGTGGTGCCTTCGGGGTAGCCGCAGCCGAGGATCGCGTCCTCGATCAGTGCCGGGTCCAGTCCCGAGCGTTCGACCGCGGCCTTCACCGCGAAGGACGCCAGCGTGGCGCCGGGGGTGATGTTGAATTCGCCGCGGTGCGCCTTGGTGAGCGGGGTGCGGGCGGTGGAAACGATGACGGCTTCGCGCATGGGGATGTCTCCTGGACAGTTGGCTTTTGCGGATTACTCGGATTGATTGAGGCTGGCGAAATCGGCACCGCGTTCGACCAGTTCGACCAGCAGCGGCGACGGCTTCCAGAAGATCGGGTCTTCCTTGGCGAACTCGCGGATGTCGGCCAACACCTTGGCCAGGCCCACGGTGTCCGCGTACTTCATCGGGCCGCCGCGGTGGCGCGGGAAGCCGTAGCCGTAGAGGAAGGTCACGTCCACGTCGAGCGGGCGCAGCGCGATGCGCTGGAGCACGACGTTCGCGCCCTCGTTGACCATCGCGGCCATGTAGCGGCGGATGATTTCCTCATTCGTGAAGCTGCGCCGAACGATGCCCGCGCGCTCGCGCTCGGCGTCGATGATGGCGAGCACGGCTGGGTCGGGCGAGCCGGTGCGCGCGCCTTCGGGGTACAGGTAGTAGCCGCGCTGCGTCTTCTGGCCGAACCAGCCGCGCTCGCAGATGCGGTCGGCAATCTGCACGTAGCGCGCCTGCGGATCGCGCGTGGCGGCCTTGCGCTTGCGCGTGGCCCAGCCGATGTCGCCGCCCGCGAGGTCCGACACCTGGAACGGGCCCATCGGGTAGCCGAACTCGCGCACGGCTTCGTCGATCTGGTAGGGCGAGGCGCCGTCTTCCATCATGTGGTCGGCGGCCTGGCGGTACACCGCGAGGATGCGGTTGCCGATGAAGCCGTCGCACACGCCGGCCCGCACCGGCACCTTCTTCAATTTCTTCGCGAGCTCGAAGCCGGTGGCGACCACGTCGGCGCTCACCTTGGCGGGCACCACGATCTCGAGCAGCTTCATGATGTTGGCCGGCGAGAAGAAGTGCAGGCCCACCACGTCCTGCGGGCGCTTGATGCTCGCGGCGATCTCGTCGATGTCCAGGTACGAGGTGTTGGTGGCGAGCACCGCGCCGGGCTTGCACACGCGATCGAGTTCGGCGAACACGGCCTTCTTCACGCCCATTTCTTCGAACACCGCCTCGACCACGATGTCGACCTGCGCGAGCGCGTCGTACGACGTGGAGCCCGAGAAGCGCGCCATCACCGCAGCCTTGGCCTCGGGCGTCATGCGGCCCTTGGCGATGAGGCCGTCGTACACCTTCTCCACATGCTGGCGGCCGCGCGCGAGGCTGGGCTCGTCGCGCTCGATCATGGTCACCGGCAGGCCCGCATCGAGCATCGCCACCGCGATGCCCGCGCCCATGGTGCCGCCGCCGACGATGCCGGCCGATTCGAGCTTGCGCGGGCTGGCGGACTTGGTCTCGGGCGCCTTGAGCACTTCGCGCTCGGCGAAGAAGGCGTGGATGAGGCCGGCGCGCTGCGGGCTGTCGATGCACTGCATGAAGAGCTTGCGCTCCAGCGCCATGCCTTCGTCGAAGGGCAGCGTGAGCGCGCCCTCGACAGCTTCGATGATCTTCATCGGCGAGAAGAGGCCGCGGCTCTTCTTGGCGGTGTCGGCGCGCGCGGCTTCGAGGGCGGCGCGGCTGGCGTCCTTGTCGGCGAGGCCGGTGGCTTCGCGCGTGCGGCGCACCGGGGCCTTGGCGGCGATGAGTTCGTTCGCGTAGGCGAGGCCTTCGGCGCGCGCGTCGGCTTCGGTGCAGAGGCGGTCGACGAGGCCGAGCGACAGCGCTTCCTTCGCGCCCGCATGGCGGCCGCCGAGCATCAGTTCGAGCGCGGGCTTCACGCCGATGAGGCGCGGCGCGCGCTGCGTGCCGCCCGAGCCGGGCAGGAGGCCGAGCGCCACTTCGGGCAGGCCCAGCTTGGCGGTGGGCGAGGCGATGCGGTAGTGCGCCGAGAGCGCCACCTCGAGTCCGCCGCCGAGCGCGGCGCCGTGAATCGCGGCGACCACCGGCTTCGTGCAGTTCTCGATCGCAAGGCACGCCTCGGGCAGCGACGGTGCCTGCGGCGGCTTGCCGAATTCGCGGATGTCCGCGCCCGCGATGAAGTTGCGGCCGGCGCCGACGATCAGCACCGCCTTGGCCGCGCTGTCGGCCTCGGCCGCGGCGATGGCGGCCACGAGGCCGCGGCGCACATCCACGCCCAGGGCGTTGACGGGCGGGTTGTCGATGGTCACCACGAACACGTCGCCAAGACGTTCGAAGGTGACGGGACCGGAGGACGTGGAGGGGCTCGGAGTGGTGGTGGCCATGTGCTTGTCTCTTGCGTTGGCGGGCCCTCGACGCGGATGCGTTCGCGAGGGGCCCGAGGCTCTGGGGGTGAACCCCGCATTCTTGGCCCGCATTGCGGCTTTGACAATTGCATAGACGGTTGACAGACTGTCAAAGGATTTTTGACACAATCGTTAAATGGACCTTCAATCGCTCACCCTGCTGGTGGAAATCCTTGACGCCGGCAACCTGAGCGCCGCGGCGCGCCGGCTCAAGATGAGCCGCGCCAACGTCAGCTACCACCTGAACCAGCTGGAGCGCTCGGTCGGCGCGCAGCTCGTGCGGCGCACCACGCGGCGCGCCGAGCCGACCGAAATCGGCCTGCGGCTTTATCAGCACGGCGTCGCAATCCAGACCGAACTGCTGGCCGCGCGCGAATCGGTCACCACGCTGGGCGAAGGCCTGCAGGGCCGCGTGCGGCTGAGCGTGCCCAGCGGTTACGGGCAGCTGGTAATGGCCGATTGGCTCATCGACTTCAAGCGCCAGTACCCCGGCATCGTGCTGGACGTGGTGTTCGAGAACCGCATCGAGGATCTGCTGCGCGACGAGGTCGACATCGCGGTGCGTGTGATTCCCGAGCCGCCGCAGAACCTGGTGGCACGGGACCTGGGGCCGGTGCGCTATGTGGCGTGCGCCTCACGCGAGTACGCCGAAAAACACCCGCTGCCCGTGCAGCTCGACGAACTGCAGGGTGCGCCGGTGGTCACGGCCGCCGTCATCGGCAGGCAACTGCGCGTGTCGGCCTACCAGGGGGAAACACGGCGCGAGGTGATCCTGGAGCCGACGCTGATTTCAGAGAATTTCCTGTTCCTGCGCCAGGCGATCCTCGCGGGCCTGGGCATCGGCCTCGTGCCCGATTACGTGGTGCAGGAAGACGTGCGCAAGGGCGAGGTGCTGACGACGCTGGACGACTGGCGCCTCAGCATCTTCGGCACGCAGATGTTCATGCTCTACATGCCGAACCGGCAGCACACGCGCGCGATCCGCACCTTCATCGACTTCATCCTGGAGCGCGCACGGGCGGCCGGTGCGCCGCCGAGCGATCAGTCGCAGCGGTAGATCACTTCCCCGGCGGGAACCTGCGCGGCCGGGATTTCCGAGCCTGCAGCGCTCAGGAAGCGCATGGGCGCACCGAAATTGCGGCAGTAGTTTTCCGCGTCCTGCGCGCTGGGCGACTTGAGCACGCCGTCGTTGAGAAAGGTGACCCGGGGCGCGGGGCGCGACACGCATCCTGCGGCCAGGGCGGTGGCGACGAGAACAAAAAGGGCGGTGAAGCGGCGCATCGTGAACGCGCATCGCTGCGCGCGGTGGTGGAAAGAAAAGAAGTGCGCGACTTTAGCGGCTGTAGAGCCCCACCACGCTCTGCCCGCCCAGCGCATGTCCCTTGAGCGCCGCGAGCAGCGCATCGCGCGTGAGCCCGGCCGGCAGCGCGCCCGGTGCCAGGTCGGATGCGACCACGGTCAGCACGTAGTGATGCGGATGGTCGCCGACCGGCGGGCACATGCCGCGATAGGCCGTGGCACCCGCCACGTTGGTGCCCACGGTGAAACCGCCCGTCTCGTTCGCCTTGAGTTGGCCGCGCTCGGCCGGGATGTTGTAGGCCACCCAGTGCGAGACGCCCAGGCCCATCGCGCCGTCCGGATCGGACAGCAGCACCGCGACCGACTTCGCCTTGGCGGGCAACTGCGTCCAGGCCACGGGCATCGAGACGTTCTTGCCGCCGCAGTCGCCGACGCCTGCGTGCTCGGCGGGAATGGTGCCGTTGTCGGCGAAAGCGGTGGAGGTGACCTTCATGCCGGTGGGCGCCTTGCCGCCGGTGGCGGGGGCCATGGCGCCGCAACCCGAGAGAAGCGCCGCAAGTGAAATGGCGGAGATGGAGATGGAGAGGGTGTGCATGCGTTTTCCAGGGTGGTTGTTGTCGATCAATCGGTGAGCCACACGTGGCCCTCTTCGTCTTCGCGCAGCGCCACGGGCGTGAGCCGAGCGCCGCGGCAGGGGCCGCCGACGCACTTGCCGGTGTCCGGCTCGAAGATCGCGCCGTGCCGCGCGCACATCAAAAAGCGGCCCGAGCTTTCGAGGACCTGGCCCTCGAAGTCCAGCGGGCCGCCGGCGTGCGGGCATTGGTTGAGGTAGCCGTGGACGCCGCCATGCCACCGGACCGCGAAAGCGGGTGTGCCGTCGGGCGCAGTGAATGTGGCAGCCAGGCCGCCGTCGGCGAGGCTAGAGGAAATCAGGCGCGGGGCCGCGGCATCGCGTGGGGGAGAAAGCGTCATCGGCGCCGAGCGTAGCCGAGGGCTTCGCGCCGGGCAATGCAACGTGGCCAGCTTGCGCCTTCTTCCGACATGGGTTCTCGAAAACTGTATATTCATACAGTATTTCCAGCCCAGCAAGACCGTGGATATCCAGCGCAAACTCGCCATCCTCGCGGACGCCGCCAAGTACGACGCCTCGTGCGCGTCCAGCGGCTCGCAGCCGCGCGACTCGCTCGGCGGCCGCGGCATCGGCTCGACCGAGGGCGCCGGCATCTGCCACAGCTACGCGCCCGATGGCCGCTGCATCTCGCTGCTGAAGGTGCTGCTCACCAACCACTGCCAGTACGACTGCCTCTACTGCGTCAACCGTGCTTCGAGCAACGTGCCGCGCGCGCGTTTCCGCGTCGAGGAGGTGGTGCAGCTCACGCTCGACTTCTACCGCCGCAACTGCATCGAGGGCCTGTTCCTGTCGAGCGGGATCATCAAGTCGCCCGACCACACGATGGAGCAGGTGGTCGAGGTGGCGCGCCAGCTGCGCGAAGACCACGACTTCCGCGGCTACATCCACCTGAAGACCATTCCCGACGCCAGCGACGAGCTCATCGCGCGCGCCGGCCGCTACGCCGACCGGCTCAGCATCAATGTCGAGATGCCCACCACCGAAGGCCTGCAGGCGCTCGCGCCCGAGAAGGACGAGAGCGCGATCCGCCGTTCGATGGCGCGGCTGCGGCTGCGCATCGACGACACGCGCGAGGAGGCGCGCCGCGTGGTGGCGATCCGCGCGCTGCCGGGCGCCGCCCCCACCGCCGCGAAGCCGCCGCCCTTCGCGCCCGCGGGCCAGAGCACGCAGATGATCGTGGGCGCCGACGCCACCGACGACCGCCACATCCTCGCCTCCAGCGCCACGCTCTACGGCGCCTACAAGTTGAAGCGCGTCTATTACTCGGCCTTCAGCCCGATCCCCGATGCGGCGCGCGCGCTGCCGCTGGTCGCGCCGCCGCTGATGCGCGAGCACCGGCTCTACCAGGCCGACTGGCTCATGCGCTTCTACGGCTTCGAGCACCAGGAAATCGTGGCTGCGCCCGATGGCCTGCTGCGGCTCGACGTCGATCCCAAGATGGCCTGGGCGCTCGCGCATGCCGAGCGTTTTCCGGTCGACCTGAACCACGCGCCGCGCGAGATGCTGCTGCGCGTGCCGGGCCTGGGCGTGAAGGCGGTCGAGCGGCTGCTGCAGGCGCGGCGCGTGCGCCGGGTGCGCGCGGACGACCTGCGGCGGCTGCATGTGCCGGCGCGCAAGGTGCTGCCGTTCGTGGTGGCCGATGGGCACCGGCCCGCGGCGGGTGCGATGGCGGCGGCGGTACCGGCGCCCACCGCGCAACCGACGCAAGCCGCATTGTTCTGAGCAGGCCTGCGATGCACGTGCGGCTCGACAACCCGATCGATCTCGACGCCTTCCGTCGTCACGCGCGGCAACTGCTGGCCGGGAGCGTGCCGCCGGAGCAGGTCGAATGGAATGGGGAGCGGGTTGCCGGCCTCTTCGATGAGACGAACGAGGTGTCGCCAACACCGCTCATCGCGGGCACGCCGCACGCCGTGCCCGCGTCCTTCGTCGCGCTGTGCGGCGACGTGATCCTGCACCGCGACCCGCAGCGCTTCGCCCTGATGTACCGCCTGCTGTGGCGCCTCGCGCACGAGCCCGCCCTGCGGCACGACCCGCTCGACGCCGACATGATGCAGGCCCAGCAGATGGCCAGGGCCGTGCACCGCGACATCCACAAGATGCGCGCCTTCGTGCGCTTCACCCGGGTCATGGGCGATGACGGGCTCGAGCGCCACGTCGCCTGGTTCGAGCCCGACCACCACATCGTCGAGGCCAACGCGCCTTTCTTCGCCCGTCGCTTCGCGCAGATGCGCTGGGCCATCCTCACGCCCGAGCGTTGTGTCGAATGGAGCGGCGAGACGCTGGCCTTCCGCGATGGCGCCGACCGCCGCGAGAAGCCGCCGCCCGATGCGGGCGAGCAGCTCTGGCTCACCTACTACGAACACATCTTCAACCCCGCGCGCCTGAAGGTCGCGATGATGCGGCGCGAGATGCCGCGCCGCTACTGGCACAACCTGCCCGAGGCCGCGCTGATCCAGCCGCTCACGGACGCGGCCGAGGCGCGCAGCCAGTCGATGATCGATGCGCCGCCGACGGTCGCACGACGCATCCGTGCGCCCATCGCGCTGCATGTGCGGCCGGCCGAGGGCGTGGCGCCCGCCGACCTGGGCGAGTTGCGCGCAGCGGCGCACGCCTGCCGCGCTTGCCCCATCGGCGCGCTCGCCACGCAGGCCGTGTGCGGCGAGGGGCCGCTGGCGCCGCAACACATGCTCGTCGGCGAACAACCCGGCGACCAGGAAGACCTGGCCGGCCGCCCCTTCGTCGGCCCCGCGGGCCAGTTGCTCGACCGCGCGATGGCGCAACTGGGCTGGGCGCGCGACAGCGTGTACCTCGCCAACGCCGTCAAGCATTTCAAGTACGAGCTGCGCGGCAAACGGCGCATCCACAAGACGGCGGCGCAGCGCGAGGCCGACGCCTGCGCGCACTGGCTCGACAGCGAGATCTCGCTCGTGAGGCCGGAAGGACTCGTGGCGCTCGGCGCCACGGCGGCGCGCGCATTGCTGGGCCGGCCGGTGGCGGTGCAGGCCGAGCGCGGGGCGTGGCTGCATGAGCGCAGCGACGGCAGGCCGGTGTTCGTAACCCTGCATCCCTCGGCGCTGCTGCGGCTCGCGGAAGGCGAGCGCGCCGAGGCCTATGCCCGCTGGCTGGACGACCTCGAACGCGCGCGCGGCACGGTTTCTGCTGCAATCGCGGCATGAATGCCGAATCGCCCATTGCCGCGCCGCTCGTTGCGCAACCGCTCACATCCACGGCCTTCGCGCCCTTCGGTACGGTGATCGAGGCTCCCGCCAGCGGAGGCCGTCTCATCAACAGCGGCAACGCACAGCGTTTCGATCTGCTCGGCGATCTGCAACTCAGTGCTGACGGCGGCCGGCCGATGCTCGCGCTGTTTCGCGCGCAGGCGCGAAGCTTTCCGCATGAGGTCACGGAGATGGAGCGGCATGCGCTCGGCAGCCAGGCTTTCGTTCCGCTGGGCGAGCGGCGCTTCGTGATCGTGGTGGCGCGCGCGGGCGATGCACCCGAGTCGGCCGGCGACCTCGCGGCCTTCATCACCGACGGGCATCAAGGCGTGGTGCTCGCGCCCGGCACCTGGCACCACGCGCTGCTGGCGGTCGATGCGGGGGACTTCGTGGTGATCGAGCGGGCTGCAGACGCTGTCGATTGCGATGTGTGTTGGTTGCGCGAGCCGGGCAGCGTGGTGCTGAACTAGACCGGGCGCAGCTGGTCCGCGAGCGAGCGCGTCTTCTCGGTGACGGTGCTGCCGGTATGCAGCGTGGTCTTGCGCTCGATGAGCATCAGGTGGCATTCCTCTTCGGCCACCGGGTTGTGCCGCACGCCCTTGGGCACGACGAACATCTCGCCCTCGCCGAGCTCGACCGGGCCAGCTTCCATCTCGATGCGCAGGTGCCCCTTGAGCACCATGAAGAGCTCGTCCTCGTCGTCATGGGTGTGCCATGCGAGTTCGCCGTGGACCTTGGCGACCTTGATGTAGGCGTCGTCGACTTCGGCGACGACGCGCGGCGACCAGAACTCGGTGAGCGAGGCGGCGACTTGCCTGGGGGTGGTGACCTGGGTGTTGTTCGACATGGCGCTTCTGTGCGGGACGTGGGAGCGCCAGCCTAACCCAGGCCGCATGGCCCTGTATTACCCCGCGATACGCTCGGCCAGCGCGACCAGCGACCGGTCCGACCCGGCCGGCCCCAGCAGCGAGAGGCCCAGCGGCGCGCCATCGCGTGTGGCGAGCGGCATCGAGAGCTGCGGAAAGCCCGCCAGCCCCGCGATGCACAGCATCCGGATCGCGCGGTTGCGGTAATCCTCCATCGCCGCCTCGCTGTCGCTGCGCAACGGTGCGATGTCGGGCATGGTCGGCATCAGCAGCACGCCGTCGGTGCCGAGCAGGGCGCCCAGGTGCGCGCGGAACGCGGTGCGGAAAACGCGCGCGGTGGCCACCTGCGCATCGGTCACTTCGCGCGACCACGCAAAGCGCTCGGCCACGCCGGGCCCCAGCGGCGGGGCGTAGCGCTCGATCAGCGGGCCGTCGGTGAGCCAGGCCTCGCGCGATTGCAGGTAGCGGAAGTGCCAGTACATCGCATCGAAGGATTCCAGCGCGACGGTCACGCCCTGCGCCGGGCCGAGCAGGCCTTGCACGCGGTCGGCTGCGCCTTGCAGCGCCTGGGCCGCAGCGGGTACGGCCAGTGCCCACACATCGTCGGGCCGCAGGAGCCGGACGCGCTCGGGCAAGGCCGGTGCGTCGGCGCCCAGCAGCACGTCGGCCACGCGCGCAAAGGTGCCGATGTCGCGCGCGAACCAGCCGCAGGTGTCGAAGCTGGGCGCGAGGTCGAGCGCGCCTTCCAGGCTCACGCGGCCATGCGTCGGGCGCAGGCCGTACAGGCCGCAGTGGTTGGCCGGTGCGCGCACCGAGCCGCCGGTGTCGGTGCCGAGCGCGAAGTCGCACAGGCCCGAGGACACGGCAGAGGCCGAGCCCGACGACGAGCCGCCCGTGATGCGCAACGGCGCACCGCCATTGATCGGCGCACCGAAGTGCGCGTTGTTGCCGTTCATCGAGAACGCGAGCTCGTCGGTCACGGTCTTGCCGGCGAAGCGCGCGCCGGCATCGAGCAGCTTCTGCACCGTGGGCGCGGTGCGGGTCTTGATGCCCGACATCGCCAGCACGATCGGGTTGCCGCCGCCGGTGGGATAGCCGGCCACGTCGAACAGATCCTTGGCGGCAAAGCTCAGGTCCGACAGCAGGCCGGTGCTGGCGCGCGCCACCGGTGCATCGGGGTAGGGAACGAAGGCGTGGGCGGGGTCGTGCAATGGCATGGCGATGGACGTGAAGAAGGAAAGTTCAGGCAACCAGCACGGGCGCAATGGCAGCGGCGGCCTCCGTGTGGATGCAGCGTACACGGTGATTCGGCGCGAGTTCGATCACCGGCGGTTGTGCGGCGCGGCAGGCATCGCTCGCGAGCGCGCAGCGCTCGGCAAAGGAGCAGCCGGGCGGCAGCGCGGAAAGATCGGGCGGCGCACCGCCGATGGTTTCCAGCCGCGTGCCGCGCGCCAGCGCCCCGTGCGCGCGGCTCTTGAGCAGCGCGATGGTGTACGGGTGGCGCGGCGAGCGGATCAGCTCGCGCGCCGTGCCCTCCTCGACGATGCGCCCCGCATACATCACCGCGATGCGGTCGGCCACCTCGACGGCCGCGCCGATGTCGTGCGTGACGAAGATCACCGACAGGCCGAGGTCGCGCTGCAGTTCGCGCAGCAGCAACAGGATCTGGATCTGCACCGTGGCATCGAGCGCCGTGGTCGGCTCGTCGGCCAGCAGCAGCTGCGGCTTGCAGGCGAGGGCGAGCGCGATCATGGCGCGCTGGCGCATGCCGCCCGACATCTCGTGCGGATAGGCCTGCAGCCGTCGCTCGGGGCTCGGAATGCGCACGCGCTCGAACAGCGCCAGCGCGCGCTGCTGCGCCTCGGCCTGGCTCACGGACTCGTGGCGGCGGATCGATTCGACGATCTGCGCGCCCACCGAGTACACCGGGTCCAGCGCGAGCAACGGCTCCTGGAAGATCATCGACGCGACCTTGCCCCGGAAGTCCGCGAGCTCGCGCTGCGGCATCGCAAGCACGTCGCGGCCCGCCACTTCCACCTGCCCGCCCATGCGGGTGCGGCGCTCGGGGTGCAGGCGCAAGAGCGTGCGCAGGGTCACGCTCTTGCCCGAGCCCGATTCGCCGATCAGCGCGACCACCTCGCCGCGCTGCACTTCGAGACTCACGCCGCTGACCGCATGCACGGGCTTGCGGTCGCCGCTGAAGGTGACGCTGAGGTCGCGCAGCCGGACCATGGGGCCGGTGGCGGCGGTTTCTGCTGCTGCTGTCGATGCTGCGCTCATGCGGCCTGCCTCTGCAAGAAAGGTTGCGGCTGTGCCATCGGATGCCCGCTGCCGGGCTCGTGCACCAGGCAGCTCACCGCATGCTGCGAATCCGTCGCGATGGGCTCGGGCACGATCTGGCTGCACACCGGCGCCGCGATGGAACAGCGCGGATGGAAGCGGCAGCCCGTCGGCGGGTTGATCGGATTCGGCGGATCGCCCGCGAGCGCCGCCACCTCGGTGCGGCGGTCCGGGTCCATCGATGGCATCGAGGACAGCAGGGCGCGCGTGTACGGATGCGCGGGCATTTCATACAGGGCATCGGCGGGGCCGATCTCGGCCACTTGCCCGAGGTACATCACCATCACGCGGTCGCTCACGTAGCGCACCACGTTGAGGTCGTGGCTGATGAAGACGTAGGTGAGGCCGAACTCGGTCTTCAGGTCGAGCAGCAGGTTGATGACCTGCGCCTCCACCGATTTGTCGAGCGCCGACACGGCCTCGTCGAGGATCACCATGCGCGGCTGCAGGGCGAGCGCCCGAGCGATGTTCACGCGCTGCCGCTGACCGCCCGACAACTCGTGCGGATAGCGTTCGGCAAAGCGCTGCGGCGCGAGACCCACGCGCGCCAGCAGGTCGCGCGCCCGCGCCACCGACTCGCGCCGCGACACACCATGCACCTGCGGCCCGAAGGCGACCGAATCCTCGATCGTGAGGCGGGGGTTGAGCGAGGCGTAGCTGTCCTGGAACACCATCTGCACCTGGCGGCGGAACTCCTTGAGCGGCAGGTCGCGGCTGCCGACCTCGCGGCCGTCGAAGATCACCTCGCCGCGCGTCGGTTCGATCAGCTGCATCAGGAGGCGTGCGGTGGTCGATTTGCCGCAGCCCGATTCGCCGACCACGCCGAGCGTCTCGCCCTTCATCATTTCGAAGTCCACGCCGTCCACGGCGCGCACCACGCCGCCGCCGCGGCCCAGCGCGTCTTTCTTGAGCGGAAAGTGCTTGACCAGGCCCGAGATGGTGAGGAGCGGCTGCGCGGGGCCGCCGATGTCTTTCAGAGCTTCCATGGCTTCAGCCCTTGTTGTCCATGGCCGAGCGCAGGCCGTCGGACAGGAGGTTGAAGGAAATCGAGGTGATGAAGATCATCGCCCCCGGCAGGGCGGCCACCCAGGGCTGCACATAGATCGCGGTGCGCAGCGTGTTGAGCATCAGGCCCCATTCGGGTTCGGGCGGCTTGACGCCGAGGCCGAGGAACGAGAGGCCCGAGGCCAGGATCATCGACACCGCGATGAGACTCGTGGCGTACACGAAGATCGGACCGAGCACGTTGCCCAGCACATGCACCCGCACGATGGTGAAGGGGCTGGCGCCCGAGGCGCGCGCCGCTTCCACGTAGTCGCGGGTGCGCACCTGCGTGGTCACGCTCTCGGCCACGCGTGCGATCTGCGGAATGAACACGATGGTCAGCGAGATCAGCGAATTGACCACGCCCGCGCCCAGCGTGCCCGAGAGCGCGATGGCCAGCAGCACCGAGGGGAACGCATAGAACACGTCGATGGTGCGCATGATCAGCGTGTTGGCAATGCCGCCCGCATAGCCCGCGACGATTCCGATCACCGTGCCCAGCACGAAGGCGCAGAGCACCGGCGTGATGCCGATGAAGAGCGACAGCCGCGCACCGACGATCAGCCGCGAGAGCATGTCGCGGCCCAGCTCGTCGCTGCCGAAGGGCAGGCCCTCGGTGCCGATGGGCTTGAGGCGCTTGAGCATGGATGACTGGTACGGGTCGGACGGCGCGAGCCACGGGCCGAACACTGCGATCGCGATCAGCAGCAGCACGACAATGGCCGCGCCGACCGCGACCGGATCGCGGCGAAAGCGCAGCCAGACCGAGGCCCAATAGCCGCGCGAGCGCTGGGCCAGCAAGGGTTCGGCGGCGGCAGCGGTGGGAGAAGAAGCGAGCACGGTGGACATGGCTTGTCGGCTTCCTTCCTCAGGCGCGCGCGATGCGCGGATCGAGCAGCGTCTGCAGCACATCGACCAGCAGGTTGAGCACCACGAAGAACATCGCCAGCACCAGGATCGTTCCCTGCAGCAGCGGCAGGTCGCGCTGGAAGATGGCCGAGTTCAGCAGGAAGCCGGTGCCGGGCCACGAGAACACGGTCTCGATCAGGATCGAGCCGCCGAGCAGGTAGCCCAGTTGCAGGCCCATCACCGCCAGCGCCGTGGGCGCTGCGTTCTTCACCATGTGGCGGAATACGCCGAAGTGCGTGAGGCCCTTGGCGCGCAATCCGACGATGAACTCCTGGTCGAGGATGTCGGCCACCAGCGCGCGCACGGTGCGCGCGATGATGCCCATCGGGATCACCGACATGGTGAGCGCCGGCAGCAAGAGGAACTGCAGGTGCTCCCAGTTCCAGGCCCAGTCGTCCGAGCCACTGGGCCCCGCGCCCGTGGCGGGCAGCCACATGAGCTGCGACGAGAACACGATCACCATCACCATGCCCAGCCAGTAGTGCGGCACGCTCACGCCGAGCACGGAGAACATCGAGGCGAGGCGGTCGATCCACGAATTGCGGAAGTAGCCCGCCACAAAGCCGAAGAGGCAACCCAGCACGAAGCCGATGAAGGTCGCCACCACCGCCAGCCGCAGCGTGTTGCCCACGGCGGTGAACACCTCGCCGGCCACCGCGCGGTTGCTCGCGATGGACACGCCCAGGTCGCCATGCAGAGCGCGCCAGACCCACATCGCGAACTGCTCGGGCAGCGAGCGGTTGAAGCCGTACAGCTCGCGCAGCTGCGCCTGCAGGTCCGCCGAGGCGTCGGGCGGCAGGATCGACACCAGCGGATCGCCGGGCGCGATGTGCACTAGCAGGAAGCACACGAGGGCCACGCCGATCATGATCGGCACGGCGTAGATCACGCGGCGCAGTAGGTAGGTGAGCATGGGTGGCTGGCTCGTGGCTGGCTGGACGAAAACGCTCAGTCCATCGTCATGGTCGCGATGTCGATGAACCAGCTCTTGGGCTGCACCACGTTCTTCACCTTGGCCGACATGGCGCGCGGGCCCACGTCATGCGCGATCCACACGAACGGTGCGTCGTCCACGATGTGCGTGTGCAGCTTGGCGAGCGCGGCGTCGCGCGCCTTGTCGTCGAAGCTGGTGCGCGCATCGGCCACCAGCTTGTCGACCTCGGCGTTGCCGTAGTAGCCCCAGTTGTTCGACACCGGCGGAAAGGCCTTGGTGCTCACGAAGCGCACCATCGCGAAGAACGGGTCCATCGCCGCGAAGCTGATGTTGACCGCGTTGGCGCCGTTGGCCGACGGGTCCTTCGCACCCTTGCGCCAGTTGGTGAAGAGCGTGTTCCATTCGATCACGTCGAACTGCACGTCGAAGAAGCACTGCTTGAGCGACTGCTGCGCAAACTCGTTCATCGGCAGCGGTTGCATCTGGCCCGAGCCCGAGGCCGAGATCTGCACCTTCACCTTGATCGGCTTGGCCGCGGAGTAGCCGGCCTGCGTCATGAGGGCCTGCGCGGCCTTCACGTCGTAGCGGATGTCGAAGGTGGGCTTGCCGAACCACGGGTGGCCCGGCGGCACCGTGCCCTTGGGCTCGGCCATCATGCCGCCCAGCAGTTGCTTCATGCCGCCGCGGTCGATGCACAGGTTGGCCGCTTGGCGCACGCGCTTGTCGAGCCAGGGCGAGCCCTCGGCGAACGACAGCTGCCAAGGCCACACGTGCGGCTGCGCGTTCGAATAGATCTTGAAACCGCGCTGCGTGATCTGCGCCATGGCGTCGGGCGAGGGCGCCTCGATCCAGTCGACCTGCCCGCCCAGCAGCGCGGCAGTGCGCGCGTTGGCTTCGGGCATGGGGATCATCACCACCTTGTCGATCTTGGGCACGCGCTTGGCGTCCCAGTAGGTCTTGTTGGCGGCGAGCTCCAGCCGCTCGCGCGCCACGAAGCGCGTGACCTTGAACGGGCCCGAGCCGGACGGGTCGGCGGCGAAGGCGGTCCAGGCGGCCTTGGCCTTGTCGGCGGGCGTGGCGCCGGCAGCGGCATCGAACTTCTTCTGCCAGTGCGCGGGAGAGGCCATGAACAGGTTCGACAGGTTGATCGGCAGGAACGCATCGGGCTCGCTGGTGGTGAGCTCGACCGTCATGTCGTCGATCTTGCGGGCGGTGCGCAGCGTTGGCATGCGCGATGCAGTGACGCCCACCTGGCTGGCGTCGAACTGCGGCGCATCCTTGTCGAGCACCTTCTGCACGTTCCACACCACCGCATCGGCGTTGAAGGCCGAGCCGTCGTGGAACTTGACGCCGGGGCGCAGCTTGAAGACCCACTTGGTCTTGTCCTTCGCATCGACAGCCCATGTGGTGGCGACGCCCGGAATCAGCACGCTGGGCGCGTCGGCCTTGGACAGGTCCCACTGCGTGAGCGCGTCGTAGATCGGGATGCCGGTGAAGCGGTTGCCCTCGAAGCCCTGGTCGGGCTGGCCGAGGGTGCGCGGAATGTCGGCGGCGGTCATGGCGATGCGCAGCGTCTTTTCCTGGGCCAACGCGGTGGGCGATGCAAGAACCAGGACGGCGAGCGCCGCGCAGGCGGCCAGCGGTTTCAGGGACAGGGCGGGGGCAGCACGCTTCACATGGAACTCCGGTGTGGGGGATGACGGAAAGGCGAAGGAAGCCTTCAAGCACGACATGTGCCAACCGGCGCAGAGGCCCCAGACATGCGCTGGCTATTGCCGGCCGTTGCCGGTTGCTGCCGGCCATTGCTGCCTATCGCGGCGATGCCGCCATCCCGGCTATGCCATCCGACCGATAGACGCGGCCGCACCCCGCTTTCCACAATGCAGCCGCCCGCTTCGAAAGCCGAAGTCGCGTGGGCGAGGGCAAGAACCGATGACAACACTGAGACAAGGCTCGCGCGGGGCCGATGTCCGCAGGCTGCAGGAGGCCCTGAACAGGACGCTCCAGCCCGGGCCCGGGCTCGTGATCGATGGCGACTACGGTCCGTTCACCCGGATGGCCGTGCGCCGGCTGCAGGCTGCGAACTGGCTGGTCGAGGACGGCGAGGCCGGCCCCTGCACGCAGAACCTCGTGTTCGGCCGGGAGGCCCGCGAGCCGATCCTGCATCCCGTCGCGCTGATTCCGCAGCCCGCGCCCGCCCTGTGCTGGGCGGCCGCCACGGCGATGATCACCCGCTCCACCGTGCAGGCCGTGGTCGCGCGCACGCCGGTCGAGCTGATCGTGGAGGACGGTGGGCTGCGCACCTTCACGGACACCGACGAGGCGATGACGGCCGATGCGCTCTTCGCCTCCGCGCACGGCCTCGCGCTGCAACCGGCCGCGGCTTCCTGGACGATCTGTGCCCTGCGTACCGCGTTGCAGAACGGGCTGCTGATGTTCGACCTGCGCTGGAGCGCCAAGGGCTATGCGGCCGGGGTCGGCGCTCCGGGGCACATGGTGGTCGTGGCCGGCATCCGCGGCGACGGCGAGGAGGGCACCACGCTGCGCATCTTCGATCCCTGGCCGCCGAACAAGGGCGCGCGCTGCTCGGTCAACCATGCGAGCTGGAGCCGGCACACGGCCGCAACCATCTGCAGGGTGTTCCTGCACGCGTAGCCCGGAGCGGCGAAGGGCGAGCCCGGGAGGCGGTGCGACAATCCCCGCGCCATGACAGACACCCTCACGATCACCCGCCCCGACGACTGGCATTTGCATGTGCGCGATGGCGCCGCGCTCGAAGCCGTCGTACCGCACAGCGCGCGCCAGTTCGGCCGCGCGCTGATCATGCCGAACCTCCGCCCCCCCGTGACCACCGCCGCCCAGGCCGTGGCGTATCGCGACCGCATCCTCGCCGCCGTGCCCGAAGGCAGCGCCTTCGAACCGGTGATGTCGCTCTATCTCACCGACAAGCTGCCGCCCGAAGAAATCGCCCTCGCCGCCGAAGCCGGCGTGCGCGCGCTCAAGCTCTATCCGGCCGGTGCCACCACCAACAGCGATGCCGGCGTGACCGACATCCGCAAGACCTACAAGACGCTCGAAGCCATGCAGAAGCACGGCCTCCTGTTGCTGGTGCACGGCGAGGTGACCGACCCGGCCATCGACCTGTTCGACCGCGAGGCCGTTTTTGTCGACCGCGTGATGATCCCGCTGCGCCGCGACTTCCCCGAACTCAAGGTGGTGTTCGAGCACCTGACCACCAAAGAGGGCGCCCACTACGTGCGCGATGCCGGCAGCTTCACGGCCGCCACCATCACAGCGCACCACTTGCTCTACAACCGCAACGCCATCTTCACCGGCGGCATCCGCCCGCACTACTACTGCCTGCCGGTGCTCAAGCGCGAGACGCACCGCGTCGCGCTGGTCGAAGCGGCTGCGAGCGGCAGCAATCGTTTCTTCCTCGGCACCGACAGCGCGCCGCACCCCGCGCACCTGAAGGAGCATGCGCTCGGTTGCGCCGGCTGCTACACCGCGCTGACCGCCATCGAGCTGTATGCCGAGGCCTTCGACAGCGTGAACGCGCTCGACAAGCTGGAAGGTTTCGCGAGCTTCCACGGCCCCGACTTCTACGGCCTGCCGCGCCACACCGATACCGTCACGCTCAAGCGCGAGACATGGACCGTGCCGGAGACCGTGCCCTATGGCGAGGCGACGCTCAAGCCCTTGCGCGGCGGCGAAACCATCAACTGGAAACTCGTATGACACCGACGCTGCGCGTGATGCTTCTGATCGATGCCGACAACGTCTCGGCCGACGTGATCGAGCAGGCCGTGCAGCGCACGATGGACGAGTACGGCGCCATCCACGTGCGCCGCGCATACTGCAACGCCGAGATGGCGGTGAATCGGCAGGCGCTCTTCAAGCAGCTTTCGGTGCGGCCGATGGTGAATCTCTCGGCCGGCAAGAACAGCACCGACATCGCGCTCGCGGTCGATGCGATCGACCTCGTGATCGCCGAGCGGCCCGACGTGGTGGTGCTGGTGTCCTCGGACTCCGACTTCGCGCCGCTCGTGAGCCGGCTGCGCGAAAAGGGCTGCCGCGTCTGCGGCATCGGCCAGCAGGGCAAGACGGGCGACGAGACGGTCGGCATCTACGACACCTTCATCGATCTCGCGCACCACAGCGTGAAGCCTGCGGCACGCACCGCTGCGGCGAAGAAGGTGGCGGCGAAGGTGCCTGCGGCGAAGACCACGCGAGCGAAAAGCGCGGCGGCACCCGCGAAGAAAGCGGCGACCAAGACGGCCGCCAGGAAGACGACGCGAGCCGCCGCACCTCCGCCCCAGCCCACGCCCACACAGCAGCCGGTCTCCGAAGCCGCCGAGTTCATCCTGGAAGCCGCGCCGGCCCTGCGCAGCGGCAAGGACGTGCCGCTCAACGACGTGGCGAAGGCCCTGCGCACCGCGGGCCTCCTCAGCAAGAGCGGCAGCTCGCTCAAGCTGTTCGACAAGCTGACGGCGGAGTTCGCGGTGATGCAGCACCCGGACCGCATCCGCTGGACGGGCGCGCCCGCTGCCTGATCCGATGCTGCCGGCGGTCGATTGGGCGCAGCCCTGGCTCGCGCCCTATCGCACCCATGGCGAGGTCGCGGCGCAGGCCACGAGCGATGCATCGGTCGCCTCGGCGCTGCAGGCGATCAAGCCGCCCTCGGCGCCCGACTTCGTGCACCAGGACAGCCTGCCCGCCGGCCAGGCCTACGAAGCGCACATCTTCCAGACCCGCACCGTGCCGACCCGCGACAACCTGCACGACTTCTTCAACGGCCTGGTCTGGCTCGTGTTTCCGCAAACCAAGCGCCGCCTGAACGAACTGCAGGCCGCCGAGATCGCCCGCACCGGCATCGGCGCCACGCGAGGCCCGCTGCGCGACGCGCTCACGCTGTTCGACGAGAACGGCGCGGTGCTCGATGCGCCGGCGGCGTTGTGGGACGCGCTCGTGGCGCGCGACTGGCACGCGCTTTTCGTGACGCGGCGTGCCCTGTGGTCCGAGGCGCGGCTGCTCGTGTTCGGCCACGCGCTGCTCGAGAAGCTGGTCGCGCCCCGCAAGGCCGCGACGGCGCACGTGCTACTGCCCGATGTGACGCGTTCGAACGCCCTCGACGACGCCGCGCTGGCGCAGCGCCTGGCCCCGGATTGGCTCGCGCAGAAGCCCTTCGTGCCGCTTCCCGTCCTGGGCGTACCGGGATGGTGCGCCGCCAATGCGTCGGCCGAGTACTACGACGATCCGAAGGTCTTCCGACCCCGTCCGTAGAACTTTTGCTCCTATCATTGCTCTACCCGCAGCCGCCATGCCGGGGCCGCGTCAGTATCCAAACAACAAAAAAGCGCCCGCACCACCGCATGGCTTGAAGAGGGCCCGCCGGCCCTCATCTGAGCGGCAGTTCCCCACGGAGAATTCAACTTGAAACGTATCCTTCTGTTCGTTTTGACCAACGTGATGGTCGTCGCAGTGCTCGGCATCGTCGCGAGCCTGCTCGGCGTCAACCGCTTCCTCACGGCCAACGGCCTGAACCTCACGGCGTTGCTGGGCTTCGCGCTCATCATGGGCTTCGGCGGCGCGTTCATCTCGCTGCTCATCAGCAAGCCGATGGCCAAGTGGACCGCCGGCCTGCGCATGATCGACAACCCCCAGTCGCCCGACGAGGCCTGGATCGTCGCCACCGTGCGCAAGTTCGCCGACAAGGCCGGCGTCGGCATGCCCGAGGTCGCGATCTTCGAGGGCGAGCCCAATGCCTTCGCCACCGGCGCCTTCAAGAATTCGTCGCTCGTGGCCGTGTCCACCGGCCTCTTGCAGAACATGACGCGCGAAGAGGTCGAGGCCGTCATCGGCCACGAGGTGGCGCACATCGCCAACGGCGACATGGTCACGATGGCGCTGATCCAGGGCGTGATGAACACCTTCGTCGTGTTCCTCTCGCGCGTGATCGGCTATGCGGTCGACAGCTTCCTGCGCCGCGGCGACGACCGTTCGTCGGGCCCCGGCATCGGCTACTACGTGAGCACCATCGTGCTGGACATCGTGCTCGGCTTTGCCGCCGCGATCGTGGTGGCCTGGTTCTCGCGCCAGCGCGAGTTCCGCGCCGACGCCGGCGCCGCCGCGCTCATGGGCCAGAAGCAGCCGATGATGAACGCGCTCGCGCGCCTGGGCGGCCTGCCCGCCGGCGAACTGCCCAAGGCGGTGGAAGCCATGGGCATCACCGGCAGCATCGGCAAGCTGTTCGCGACGCACCCGCCGATCGAAGAGCGCATTGCGGCGCTGCAGAACGCGCGCTGACACGAACCCGGCGTTGCCGCCGGACGTAAAAAAACCGCCAGCTTTGCGTGGCGGTTTTTTTATGGGCTGTCGCGGCGCGGAGGCGCCTGGCGTGTCAGTCGGCAGCGGGTTCGGTGGGCTCGACCGGTGCAGCCGATTCAGCCGGTGCAGTCGGTTCTGCAACGGCAGGAGCCGGCGCCTGCCGCTCGGCGCGTGCGTGCTGCAGCGTGCGCGCGACCTCGCCCGGCTTCATGCCGTACATCTCGGCGAACTCCTGCTCGGTGCGGCCGCTGGCTTCGAAGGCACGCAGCAGCGCCTCGCGTTTGGCGGCCTGCTGGGCAAGCTCGGCCAGTGCCTCGTCGACCACCGCGTTGTTGTTCGCATCGCGCGAGCGCACGAGCACGGCATAGGCTTCGCGGTCGAGGCCCGAGGCTTCGATCGCCTTGGCGATGCGCGCGACAAGCTGCGGGCGCAGGTCTTCGCCGGGGTTGCGGTGCATGCGGCGGCGGTGCAGCTCGAGGATGGCGTGGTGCACATGCTCGGGGGCGACCGGGTCGAGCGCGTTGCCGTCGAGGTCATGGCGCGCAAGGCCCGCGGCCACGCTCTCGAGGTAGCGCGTGGAGCGTGCGTGCTGGCCCATCGCGATCTTCAGGTCTTCGGCCTTGAAGTCTTCGGGATGACGCGCGATCAGCTCCTCGTACACGCCGAGCTTGAGCGGCACGAAGCGTGCGCCGAAGAGCTGCGGGTACAGCTCGAACAGGCGCTCGAGCACCGGGTTGACCTTGCGCGGCGCGCGCTGGGGTTGTTGCTGCTGCGCCTGGGCTTGCGGCTTGCGGGCCTGCTGCTGTTGACGGGGCTGCTGCCCCTGCCCCTGCGGACGCGGCTTCTTCTCGCGCGGTGGCCGCTGTTCTTGCTGCTGGCGTGGCTGCTGCTCGGCGGGCGCTTCTGCGCCAGAGCTGGCATCGGCGCCGGCACTTGCGCCGGTCTTCAGCTGCTGCAGCTGCTCTGCGAGGTCCGGGCGATGGCGCCGTGCGTTGCGCGCGTTCGTGTTCGGGGCTGCGGTGGATGCGTCGGTCATACGGTGGGCTCGGCGGTGGGCGCGATGGGATGAAAGGGGAACAACAGAAAACCGGTTTTGCGCATTCAGCGCGGCCGGAACATCCTGAACATATTGTCGGGGCTGATCTCGAAATAATCGGCCGGACCGCCGCCGCGCAGGATGGGCTGCGCCGCCGCGGTGTCGTAGATGCCGTTCTTGAGCAGGTGGCGTGTGATGTGCACGCCCACCACTTCGCCAAGGACGAGCCAGGTCTGCACCGGCACGCCATCGACGCCTTCGAGCTGGATCAATTGCGTGAGACGGCATTCGAAGGACACGGGGCTCTCGGCCACGCGCGGCGCGGCGATCTGCTTCGAAGCCACCGGCGTGAGGCCGGCGAGCTCGAACTCGTTCACCTCGGGCGGCACGGCCGCGCACGACTGGTTCATCCGCTCGGCCAGCGGGCGCGTGGCGAGGTTCCAGCCGAACTCGCGCGTCTGGCGGATGTTGTGCAGGCTGTCCTTCGCGCCGATGCTGGCGAAGCCGACGATCGGCGGCGTGTAGTTGAAGGCGTTGAAAAAACTGTAGGGCGCGAGGTTGAGCACGCCGTTCTCGTCCTGCGAGGAGATCCAGCCGATGGGGCGCGGGCCGACCATCGCGTTGAACGGATCGTGCGGCAGGCCGTGGCCCTTGGCGGGCTCGTAGTAGTGGAAGTCGTCGTTGCTGGACATCATGGCTTTCAATGGCTCAGGGCCGAAGTGCGCGCGGCCTGTCGGCCGATCAGCAGCCGGAACGGCAGCAGCATCAGCACGCCTACGCCGAGCTTCACCGCGAGGTCGCCCGTGGCCCAGGTGAGCCAGGGACCGTCGGTACCTGCGAAGGCGATGCCCCAAAACACGATGCTGTCGAGCACCGCCGCGATCACCGTCGCCACCAGCGGCGCGCGCCACCAGAGGCCGCGGCGCAGGCGGTCGAACACGCGAATGTCGAGCAGCTGCGAGGCGATGAATGCCAGGCCCGATGCGAGCGCGATGCGCATCGGCGCGAGCATCAGCGAGGCCACGATGGCCACCGCGAAGCCGACCCACGCCACGCGGCGCGCCATGCCGGGGCCGAAGCGCCGGTTGACGAGGTCGCTCACGAGGTAGGCCACCGGGTAGGTGAAGGCGCCCCAGGTGAGCCAGTCGTTGAGCGCGAACTGCACCAGGATGTTGGAGGCCAGCACCACCGCGGCCATGGCCAGCGTGGCGACGGCGAATTGGCCGGCGGTGGGGCGTGCGAAGGGCATGGTCTGCATCAGACGTTTGCCGTGCGTTCGCGTTCGGCCGCGGCGAGCACATTGCGCGCCACCGCTTCGGCCACCTTGATGCCGTCCACGCCGGCCGACAGGATGCCGCCCGCGTAGCTCGCGCCTTCGCCGGCGGGGTACAGGCCGCGCACGTTGAGGCTCTGGAAATCATCGCCGCGCGTGATGCGGATCGGCGACGAGGTGCGCGTCTCCACGCCGGTGAGCACCGCGTCGTGCGTATCGAAGCCCTTGATCTTGCGGCCGAAGGCGGGGAAGGCCTCGCGCATCGCCTCGATGGCGTACGCGGGCAGGGCCTCGCGCAGGTCGGTCGGTGTCACGCCGGGCTTGTACGAAGGCGTCACGCTGCCGAGCGCGGTCGAGGGCTTGCCGGCCACGAAGTCGCCGACGAGCTGACCCGGCGCGTGGTAGTTGCTGCCTCCGAGCAGGTAGGCGTTCGATTCAAGGTCGCGCTGCAGCGCGATGCCCGCGAGCGCATCGCCGGGGAAGTCCTTCGGATCGATGCCCACCACGATGCCCGCATTCGCATTGCGCTCGTTGCGCGAGTACTGGCTCATGCCGTTGGTGACCACGCGGCCCGGCTCGCTAGTGGCCGCGACCACGGTGCCGCCCGGGCACATGCAGAAGCTGTAGACCGAGCGGCCGTTGCTCGCGTGGTGCACCAGCTTGTAATCCGCCGCGCCCAGCAGCGGATGGCCTGCATGCCGGCCCCAGCGCGCGCGGTCGATGAGGCCCTGCGGATGCTCGACACGAAAGCCGATGGAGAAGGGCTTGGCCTCGATGTGAACGCCGCGTTCGTGCAGCATCGCGAAGGTGTCGCGCGAGCTGTGGCCGAGCGCCATCACGACGTGGTCGGCGCGCAGTTCGCTGCTTTGGCCGGTGGTCTGGTCGAGCACCGTGAGGCCGCGGAGTTTTCCGTCTTCGATGTGCACGTCGGTCACGCGCTGCTCGAAGCGAATTTCGCCGCCGAGCGCGACGATCTGCTCGCGGATGTTCTCCACCACCTTCACCAGCTTGAAGGTGCCGATGTGCGGATGCGCGACGTAAAGGATTTCGGGTGGCGCGCCGGCCTTCACGAACTCTTCCATCACCTTGCGGCCGAGGAAGCGGGGGTCCTTGATCTGGCTGTAGAGCTTGCCGTCGGAGAACGTACCCGCACCGCCTTCGCCGAACTGCACATTCGACTCGGGGTTGAGCACGCTCTTGCGCCACAGGCCCCAGGTGTCGCGGGTGCGCTGGCGCACGGTCTTGCCGCGTTCGAGCACGATGGGTTTGAAGCCCATCTTCGCGAGCATCAGCGCCGCGAAGATGCCGCAAGGGCCGAAGCCGATCACCACGGGGCGGCTCGTGCCTTCGGGCGCGTCGGCCGGCGGCGTGTAGCGCATGTCGGGCGCGGGCTGGATGTGCGGGTGGCCGGTGTGCTTGGCGAGCAAAGCGGCTTCGAGCTTCGCGTCGGCCAGCTGCACGTCGCAGATGTAGACCGTGAGCAGGTCGACCTTGCGCGCATCGAAGCTGCGCTTGAAGACGGTGTGGGAGGCGATCGCTTCGAGCGGGACGTCGAGGGTCCGGGCGATCAGGGTGACCAGCGCTTCAGGCGCGTGGTCGAGCGGGAGTTTGAGTTCGGAGATTCTCAGCATGGCGGTGGCTTGTGGTTATCAAGCAGACCGGGGATTTTACGCGCCGGAGCGCTATGAAAGAGATAGCTGGATCAGGCGGGCAGGAAGCCCTCGACGGAGAGGTAGCGCTCGCCGGTGTCGTAGTTGAAGCCCAGCACCACCGCATCGGGTGCGAGCGACGGCAGCTTCTGCGCGATGGCCGCGAGCGTCGCGCCCGAGGAGATGCCCACGAGGATGCCTTCTTCCTGCGCGCAGCGGCGCGCCATTTCGCGCGCCGGCTCGGCATCGACCTGCAGCACGCCGTCGAGCAGCGAGGTGTCGAGGTTCTTCGGGATGAAGCCCGCGCCGATGCCCTGGATCGGGTGCGGCGACGGCGCGCCGCCCGAAATGACGGGCGAGGCCACCGGCTCCACCGCGAACACCTGCAGCTTCGGCCACTTCTTCTTGAGCACCCGTGCCACGCCGGTGATGTGGCCGCCCGTGCCCACGCCGGTGATGATCACGTCGATGCCGTCGGGAAAGTCGGCCGCGATTTCCTCGGCCGTGGTGCGCACGTGTACCTCGACGTTGGCGGGGTTGTTGAACTGCTGCGGCATCCACGCGCCGGGCGTGCCGGCCACGATTTCCTCGGCGCGGGCGATGGAGGCCTTCATGCCGCCGGCGCGCGGCGTGAGGTCGAAGGTGGCGCCGTAGGCCAGCATCAGGCGGCGGCGCTCGATCGACATGCTGTCGGGCATCACCAGCACGAGCTTGTAGCCCTTGACGGCCGCCACCATCGCCAGGCCGATGCCGGTGTTGCCCGAGGTCGGCTCGACGATGGTGCCGCCGGGTTTCAGCGCGCCGGACTTCTCCGCGTCTTCCACCATCGAGAGCGCAATGCGGTCCTTGATCGAGCCGCCGGGGTTGGCGCGCTCCGACTTGATCCACACCTGTTGCTTCGCGTTGCCGAACAGGCGGTTGATGCGGATGTGCGGCGTGTTGCCGATGGTCTGGAGGATGTTCTGGGCCTTCATGGAAATCTCCTTGGATACGGTTTATCGACGGACAGCGCGCATTGTGAGACCAGCGCCCTGCCGCGTCGGGCGATAATCGCGCCGTGAAGCACGCCAGACCGCCGCTGGTGCAAGCCCGAAAGGGACGCTCTGCCTTCGGGCATCGTGTCGAAAGACCGCACTGGAGGAACGTCCGGACTGCACAGGACAGCGCAGGAGTTAACGACTCTCCACCGTGAGGTGAGGATCAGAGCAACAGAGACGAGCCGATTCAGTTCGGGTGAAACGGGCAATCTCTGCGCGCAGCAACACCAAGTAGGCCAGTATCGAGGTGGTTCCGCTGAGCTGGCGGGTAGGTGGCATCGAGCCG
>Ga0163161_10000706_pt1 | contig 26557 bp, 28 predicted proteins | sample S45metaG_FD_129847 | JGI IMG/M metagenome (GOLD analysis project Ga0163161, IMG submission 129847) | Switchgrass rhizosphere microbial communities from Kellogg Biological Station, Michigan, USA - S4-5 metaG | ecosystem: Host-associated > Plants > Roots > Rhizosphere > Soil | place: USA... | reverse complement strand
TCCTGATGCGCAACAAGGGCTTCATCGGCGGCTAGGTCTGGCACACTCCTGACATGTTCCGTATGACGGTCGAGGACGTGTTCGTCATCCGTAATCGCGGCGTCGTCGCGACCGGCCGGGTGGAAAGCGGCGCGTTGCGAATCGGCGACACCGTACAGATCGACGGCGCGGTGGAGGCTCGTGTCTACGGCATCGAGATGTTCCGCAAGTCGATCGACGCAGCGACGGTCGGCGACAACATCGGCGTGCTGTTCAGTGACGTCGAGAAGGGCCAGCTCGATCGCGGCTCCGTACTCACCGCGGCGGGCGAGTTTCCTCCGATCGAACAGACAGGCTTCGTCGTCTGACGTTCGGTTCGCACTGATCGCAACCGGTGACCTGGGAAACGGCTGTGCATACGTTGCGCGAATGACCGATGAGCCTCCTGGACGAAGAGTGAAGATCAATGAAGACTGGCTGGCCGTCATCGTCGGCCTTGCATTGCTGGCATTCGTGCTCGTCGGCGCGATCCCGGGCAGCGTGATCCCGTGACGGAGCAGACGACCGAAACCAAGAAGGAGGCAGGCTCGAGCGGTGTCGGCGACGCCATCGCCGGCGTGCTGGTCGTCATCGCACTGGGCGCGGTCACCCGGTTCCTCGAGCAGCAGGTGCCACACTGGGCGGTCGGCACCCCGTTCGCCAAGATCGCAAAGTCGATCGAATTCCCGGTCTACGCAATCGCTTTGGGGTTGATCGGCAACCTTGTGCTGAGCAAGCTGGCGCTCCGCGACGCGCTGTCGAAAGGATTCCGCACCGAGCTCTTCATCAAGACCGGCCTGGTCCTGCTCGGTGCCTCGATCAACCTCAAGGTCCTCGTCACCGCTGCCGGACCGGCGATCGTGCAGGCGCTGCTGCTGATCTCCATCGTGTTCGGGTTCACCTGGTGGCTGGGCGGCAGGCTCGGGCTCGAGGACAAGCTACGGGCCCTGCTGGCGTCGGCCGTGTCGATCTGCGGCGTGAGCGCGGCCATCGCGGCGGCCGGAGCCGTGCAGGCGAAGCGGGAACAGCTCGCCTACGCGGCGTCGTTGGTGATCGCGTTCGCACTGCCGTCGATCTTCCTGCTGCCGTGGCTCGCCGACGTCTTCAACCTGTCGGATGCTGTCGCCGGTGCCTGGATCGGCGGCAACATCGACACCACGGCCGCGGTCGCCGCCTCGGGGGCGATCGCCGGTGAAAACGCCCTACAGATCGCGACCATCGTCAAGACCACGCAGAACGCCTTGATCGGCGTCGTCGCGATCGCGCTGACGGCCTACTTCGCGCTGAAGGTCGAACGCAAGTCCGCCAGCGATGCAACGCCGACACTCGGCCAGTTCTGGGAGCGCTTCCCCAAGTTCGTGCTCGGCTTCATCGCCGCGTCGGTGATCGGCACTCTTTACGTGCAGTGGGCAGGTAAAGGCTCGGCAGCCGATATCGCCACCGTCAACGACCTGCGCACGTGGTTCCTGATCTTCGCGTTCGTCTCGATCGGCCTGGAGTTCTCACTGAAGGGCCTGAGGGACGCGGGCTGGCGGCCGATTGCGGTGTTCGCCTCGGCGACGGTCGTGAACATCGTCGTCGCACTTGGCCTCGCCACCGTGTTGTTCGGCAACTTCCAGGTGGGTTAGCTAGTCTCGCCGAGTGCCCACAGCGTTGTCCCGGCGAGGTTTCCTGGCGTTGACGGGGAGCGCGGCGCTGGTCGCGGCGTGCAGTTCGCCGAAGCCGGGCGAGGTGGCCAAGGACGGCTCGGTCACCGTCAAGCACATCTTCGGCGAGACCAAGATTCCCGCACCGCCCAAGCGCGTCGTCAGCGCCGGCTTCACCGAGCAGGACGACCTGCTGGCGCTCGGAGTCGTCCCGATTGCGGTCACCGACTGGTTCGGCGGCCAGCCGTTCGGCGTATGGCCCTGGGCGCAGCCCAAATTGGGTGGCGCGCAACCGGTGGTGCTCAACCTCAACGACGGCATCCAGGCGGATCAGATCGCGTCGCTGAAGCCCGACCTGATCGTCGCCACCAACGCCGGCCTCGATCAGGACACGTACACCAAGCTGTCGGCGATTGCGCCGACGATCGCGCAGTCCGGCCCGGATGCGTTCTTCGAGCCCTGGAAGGACCAGGCCACCCTCATCGGTCAGGCGGTGTTCAAGGCCGACGACATGACCAAGCTCATCGCCGCCGTCGGCGACAAGTTCGCGAGCGTCGGCAAGAACAACCCACAGTTCGCAGGCAAAAAGGTGCTGCTGCTCGGCGGCACCTTCTACGAGGACAGCGTGCGCGTCACCACGCCGGGCTGGCGCACCGACTTCCTGACCGAGATGGGTTTCACCATCCCCGACACCGGCCGCGGCTTGGTGTCACGCGACAAGTTGGCGTCGGTCCTCGACGTCGCCGACGTGCTCATCTGGACGACCGAGAGCGATGACGAACAGGCCGCGCTGCTTGCGGATCCGGTCGTCGCAAAGCTGCAGGCGACCGTTCAGAGGCGCAATGTCTTCACGGGCAAGGACCTTGCCGGGGCGATCGCGTTCGCGTCGACGCTGTCTTACCCGGTGGTCGCCGACCAGTTGCCGCCCCTGATCTCGAAGGTGCTCGCCTGATCTAATGTGGTCGTGACCAGCGACCAGACCGCCACCGAAGAGCAGCATGCCGCGTTCGCTCAGGTGGGGTCGAAGTACTATCCGATCTTCGTCGCGGTCTTCACGGCGCTGGTGATCATCTCGAACCTGACCGCGACGAAAGGCGTCGCGTTCGGGCCGATCATCGGCAACTGGTCGATCATCACCGACGGCGGCTTCATCGTTTTCCCACTCACCTACGTGATCGGCGACGTGCTGTCCGAGGTGTACGGGTTCAAGGCGGCACGGCGGGCGATCTATCTCGGGTTTGCTATGAACATCCTGGCCGCCCTCACCTTCTGGGTGACCATCTACTTGCCGCCCGCCGACTTCTATACCAACGAGGCACATTTCGAGAACATCGTCCACGCATACACCCAGCTGATCATCGCTGGGCTGGCCGGCTTCATCGTCGGGCAGACCATCAATGCGTGGGTCGTGGTCGCCATCAAGGAGCGGACCAAGGAGAAGCATCTGTGGGCGCGGCTCGTGGGCTCGACTTTCGCCGGTCAGCTGGGTGACACGCTGGTGTTCTGCAGCATCGCGGCGGGGGCCATCGGCATCAGCACCTTCGGCGACTTCGTCACGTACACGGCCTTGGGCTGGTTCTACAAGACCGCGGTCGAGGTGATCATGCTGCCGGTCACCTATCGCGTGATCGCCTACATCAAGCGTCACGAGCCGACATACGGCGCGACTATATGAGCCATCGCTAAGGCTCCTCTGGCAAGGTTCGAAGAGCTATCCCTTTCTTAGCTACTCGCGGGTAGGTTCATCACATGAGCGTGACTGCGGATCTGATGGATACCGGTCGAAGCACCGGACCCATCACCATTCATGACTATGGCGATCAGGCGCTGCTGCTCGAGTTCGACAGCACCGCCGAGGTATTGGCGTGGGCGGCAGCGCTGCGCGAGGCCGAGCTGCTCGGCGTGCTCGATATCGTGCCTGCGTCGCGCACGGTGCTGCTCAAGCTAGCAGGACCGCGTTATCAGGCGCCGACCCGGCAACGGCTTGCAAAACTCCGCGTGACGGCCGAGGCGCTGTCGGAGGCGAGCGCACCGATCGCAGGCCGGGCCGACATCGAGATCGACGTGGTGTACGACGGCCCCGACCTCGACGAGGTGGCCCGGCTCACCGGCATGACGCCCGACCAGGTGGTGGCCACGCACACCGGCACCCCGTGGCTCGTCGGATTCGGTGGTTTCGCACCGGGTTTCGCATACCTGGTCGGCGGCATAGGTGCTGCTGAACGGCTCAACGTGCCGCGGCAGTCCGAGCCGCGGACCCGAGTGCCCGCGGGTTCGGTGGCGCTGGCCGGCGAGTTCAGCGGCGTCTACCCACGGGAATCACCGGGTGGCTGGCAGCTCATCGGCCGGATGGCCAAGGACGCCGCCGAGTTGTGGGACGTCGACCGCGACCCACCCGTGCTGCTGAGACCCGGTATGTGGGTCCAGTTCCGGGCGGTAAGCGAAGGGGTGAGGTCATGACGACCCTCGAGGTCCTGCGTACCGGGCCGCTCGCGCTGATCGAGGATCTCGGCAGGCCCGGCCTGGCGCATATGGGTGTCTCCCGCTCCGGTGCTGCCGATCGGCGATCCCACGCGCTGGCCAACCGGCTGGTGGCCAACCCCAGTGACCACGCGACGATCGAGGTGACGTTCGGCGGGTTCTCGGCGCGGGTGCGCGGTGGCGACGTGGCGATCGCGGTTACCGGCGCCGACACCGATCCTTCGGTAAATGGAAAGCCGTTCGGCACCAACAGCATTCACTACGCGCACGACGGCGAGGTGATCTCGATGGGTGCGCCGCACGCCGGACTGCGCACGTACCTGGCGGTGCGCGGCGGCATCGATCTTCAGCCGGTGCTGGGCTCGCGGTCCTACGACGTGATGTCGGCGATCGGTCCGCTGCCCCTTCAGCCGGGCGACGTGCTGCCTGTCGGCGCGCACAGCGGCGAACTACCCGAATTGGATCAGGCGCCGGTGGCGGCGATCGAAACCGAAGTGTTGGAACTGCGGGTGGTTCCCGGACCCCGCGACGACTGGTTCGTCGATCCCGACATCCTGATCCGCACCAACTGGCAGGTCACCAACCGCACCGACCGGGTCGGCATGCGGCTGATCGGCATGCCGTTGGAGTACCGCTGGCCGGACCGTCAGTTGCCCAGCGAGGGCGCGACGCGTGGCGCAATCCAGGTGCCGCCGAACGGTTTTCCGGTGATCCTCGGGCCCGACCATCCGGTCACCGGCGGCTATCCGGTCATCGGCGTGGTGACCGACGAGGACATCGACAAGGTCGCCCAGATCCGCCCCGGGCAGACGGTGCGGCTGCACTGGTCGCGCCCGCGGAGGCCGTTCTCCGAGTGAGTCGCCGGCGAATGTGAACTTATGACACACATTCGGTCGAAGACCGGGTAATAACTTCACGCTCGACAGCATGTGCGCACCTGATCCTGGTAGACAGTCAGTGTGCACACGCAGGTCCATAGCGCCCGCCTGGTCCACACCGCCGACCTCGACAACGAGACTCGCGAGGATGCCCGCCGGATGGTCATCGAGGCCTTCGCCGGTGGGTTCTCCGACGCTGACTGGGAGCACGCACTCGGCGGCATGCATGCGCTGATCGGCTATCACGGCGCCCTGATCGCACACGCCGCCGTCGTGCAGCGCAGGCTGCTGTATCTCAACACCGCCCTGCGCTGCGGGTACGTCGAAGGCGTGGCGGTGCGGGAGGACTGGCGAGGGCAGGGTCTCGCCGGAGCGCTGATGGACGCCGTCGAACAGGTGCTGCGCGGCGCGTACCAACTGGGCGCCCTCAGCGTGTCGGAGGCGGGCAGGCACATGTACACCTCGCGCGGCTGGCTGCCGTGGCGCGGACAGACGTCGGTGTTGGCGCCTGCGGGCGTAACGCGCACCCCCGACGACGACACCGGGCTGTTCGTCTTTCCGGTGTCGATTGAGCTCGACACCGCCGCCGAGATCACGTGCGACTGGCGCGACGGCGACGTCTGGTAGCCACCGCGGCGTACGTTGGGGAGAGTGACCACTCCAGCGTTTCGCCCCGGCCCGGAGACGTTCGAGAAGCTGTACCGCGGGGAACCAACCTTCGAGGGCGCGCCTCCGCCGATCGGTATCCCGTGGGACATCCATCAGGCACAGCCCCGGTTGATGGAACTCGAAGCGCTGGGCGGTTTTTCAGGTGAAGTGCTCGACATCGGTTGCGGCCTCGGCGACAACTCCATCTATCTCGCATCGCGTGGACACTCGGTCACCGGACTGGACGGTTCCGCGGCGGCAATCGAGGAAGCCCGCCGTCGCGCTTCCGACGCAGGCCTGTCGGTGACGTTCGCTGTAGCCGACGCGACCAAGCTGACGGGATATGAGGGTCGCTTCGACACCGTGGTCGACAGCGCGCTCTACCACTGCCTCGACGAGGAAGGCCAGCAGGCCTACATCGCCGCCCTTTACCGCGCGGCGCGGCCGGGGGCACGCCTGCATCTGTTCTGTTTCTCCGACGGCAACATCAACGGAGTCATCGCACCCATGGGTCACGTGCCGGAGTCCAACCTGCGCGACACCTTGACGGCCAACGGCTGGCGCATCGATTTCCTCGGCCCCACCGCCTATTTGGGCAACACCACCGGATTCCGGACCGGTGACGACGCCTTCCCGAAAGCGATGGTCGAGCAGCTGCCGCCCGAAGCGCTCGAACAGATGCGAGAGGTGACCGCGCGGTTCGAGCGGATCGCCGACCTGCTCGACGGCGATCGGGTGTATCTGCCGTTCACCGTGGTGCACGCCCACCGCGTCGACTAGATCTCACACCGGGGTCTTCAACAACGTGAGGGGAAGTTCACGGCGGGGTTATCGCGGGGCGCTTTGGCGCAATAAAGCGTTCCTAGCGTTGGCGGCATGTCGCATCGCATCACGGATTGGGATCCCGAGGACGTCCCCGCGTGGGAGGCCGGTAACAAGAACATCGCCCGCCGCAACCTGATCTGGTAGGTGGTCGCGGAGCATATCGGCTTCTCCGTCTGGTCCATCTGGTCGGTGATGGTGCTGTTCATGCCAGAGGCCGTGTACGGCTTCTCAGCCGGCGACAAGTTCCTGCTCGGCGCGACCGCGACGTTGGTCGGCGGCTGCCTGCGAATCCCGTACACGCTGGCCACCGCGACGTTCGGCGGTCGCAACTGGACCGTGTTCTCGGCGTTCGTGTTGTTGATCCCGACCGTCGGCACCATGTTGCTGCTCGCCCATCCGGGCCTTCCGCTGTGGCCGTATCTGGTGTGCGCTGCCGTGGCCGACGACCACGACGCTTGATGTAGACCGCATGCCGCAGAGGCTAAGCAGCGGACATTGCCGGAATGTCGCCTCATGTGAAGCGCCCATCACGGTGTGCTCACCGTCGCCGCCCGCAGGGTGTGAGCGGTTCGCTGACGGCGAACGCCCTGCTGGAACATGAGCGGGATCGACTCAAGTTCTATTAGGTAGCGGACCGGCGTGGTGCCGGCCACGACAAACGGAGGAGATTCAACGATGAGCCAAGTGACATTGTGGGCTCGGCCCGCCTGGGACATCGACCGCTGGGTAAAGCAGGGCGTGTTCACCGGCTTCAGCCCGGCCGCCGAAATCGCCAAGGATGGCGACGACGCAGTCGTGCGGGTCGAGCTGCCGGGCGTAGACGTCGAGAAGGACGTCAACGTCGAGGTCGACAAGGGTCAGCTTGTCATTCGTGGTGAGCGCCACGACGAACGCTCGGAGGAGAAGGACGGGCGGACGCTCAGCGAGGTCCGTTACGGGTCGTTCCGGCGGTCGTTCAAGCTGCCCGCCCACGTCACCAGCGATGCGATCACCGCGTCGTATGACGCCGGTGTGCTGACCGTACGTGTCGCCGGTGCGCACAAGGGCGCAGAGGCACAGCGCATCGCGATCGAGAGCAAGTAACACTCGCGACAAGAGAATCCGGTGGGGCCCAGGGGGTTCCACCGGATTTTCCGTATCCGCCTACAGAGCGGCGAGGATCTCTGAGGTGTAGAACTCGCCGATGACCCTGCCGGGCTTCGGCGGTCCGTCGATGGAAACCCAGGCACCCGTCGCGCCCTCCATGAGGGGGCCCTGCAACCTGGTGGATCCGGTGCCGCTTCCGTCTGTGAAGAGTTCGCCGGCGGCCACTCCCGGATCTCCCGCGGTGCAGGTCCTTGCCGACGCGCGGGGCACCTGGATCAGCCGGGCCGTGTACCGCGTGTCGGGCATGGCGGTCTGAAGGCGCACGTCCGCGGTGACGCCGTCCGAGCCGGCCCCGATCAGCGCGTCACCGCTGCCGGAGCCCGTAGCTGACACCCAATACGTCTGCTGGAAGCTGCAGTTCCTGAACCAGCTTACGAACGGCACGAGTGTCGGCCCATTCGCGGCCGGCGCGGTGCCTGCGGTGGTGATGGCGACGACGTTCGCGGCCCCGACAAGCAGCGCTATGGCGCTCGCACGATACTTCGACGCATTCATCGGCCCATCTTAATTGACGGAGCCGACGAATACGTCGGGTTTCTGCTAGGCCTCGAACGCCTGGCCCGGGTCAACCCCGATGACCCGCAATAGGTTTGCCACCTTACGGTCCAAACTCAAACCGACTTCGGTGACCTCGGGAATGCCCAGGCTGCCGAAAGCCGTACTCGGTTGGTCCATCGAGAACACCGCGTTGCGATCGGGGTCGCTGTACACCAGCACCCGCAGGGGCGCATACAGCAGCGCCCTCGGGTCGTGGCGGAACATGGTTTCGGCGATGACGTGGTTGCCGAGAAGGTACTCGACCGCCGCGACATCGTGGCCGGCGACGCTGAGCAGCGGCACGGCGTCGACCTTCGCGTAGACCATCAGTTCGTTGGGCGCGTTCTCGGCGACTTTGGCGCGCACGTCCTCCCAGGTGCCGCCGGACTCGACGATCCGTTGCATCGGGACCGGGTCGTAGCGCGGCGCGGCCGTCTCGAAAGCCGTTATGAAATCGTCGAATCCGACGCCGGTGAAGATGTCCACCCGCGTCATGCGGTGCACGTGTGTGCGCGAATCGGTCATGCGTGTACTCCTCACTGAGCCGTCGGGTCTAGGACGATGACACCACGCACGGACCGATCCTCGAGCCGGCGATGAGCTTCCGCAGCGAGGCCCAGCGGCAGCACGGCATCCACCTTCGGTGTAATGAACCCCTCCTTGACGCCGTCGGCAAGGAACCGCAACGCGTCTCCGATCAACTCCGGCCGGTCGTAGAACACCGGCAGGTAGAAGCCCACCATCGCTTGCGATTTCGTCATCAGGCGACGCGGCGCGAATGGGTCACCTGGGCCGCGGGTCGAACCGAGCAGCAGGTACCGGCCGAACGTGGCCAGTGCGTGGAAGTTCTGCTCGAAGACGTCACCACCGATGGATTCGATGAGAACGTCCACGCCTCGGCCTCCCGTGAGCTCCAAAACTCTTGCGGGCCAGTCTGGCTCGTCGTAGCCGATCGCGGCGTCAGCACCGAGTTCCATCACGAAACTGCGGCGTTCTTCCGTGCTGGCGGTGCCGATGACCGGCGACGCGCCAAGGGCCTTTCCGATCTGAACGGCGAGGCTGCCCACCCCTCCGGCTGCGCCGTGCACCAGCAATCCCTCACCGGGGCGCAGCGTCGTCGACGCATGCAGCAGCAGATGGGCGCATGCCGCCTGCGCTGCGAAACCAGCCAATACGATCACGTCGGCGTCGTCGTCGACGACAGCGCACAGCGCCTCCGCGGCGACGGCGCGCTCCGCATAGGCGCCCTTTTTCATAAGCGCGACAACCCGCCTGCCGATCAGGTCGCCGCTGGTGTCCGACCCGTTGTCGACGACCGTGCCTGCGACCGCGATCCCACCCACCTGAGGCAGTTGCACACCGCCGACCCTTGTTTCGGCCTTGTTGTACACACCGAGGCGCTCGCGGATGTCCGGGAAGTTGACTCCGATCGCGGCGGTCTGAATGAGAACTTCGCCTGGACCGGGGCGCGGGTCGGGTAGGTCGACGTACTGGAGCACCTCCGGACCGCCGAAGCGGTCGTACTGAACAGCCCTCATCGATCAGCCTCCAATGGTTCGGTGAATGAACCGTCGATTCCGTATCGTATGGTTCGGTGAATGAACCGGCAAGGTGTGATACTGGGTTTTATGGCACTTCCCCGCGAATACACAGCAGAGAGCTGCCCGATCGCCCGGTCCCTCGAAATTGTCGGCGAGCGCTGGACCCTACTGATCGTGCGCGACGCCTTCTACGGCGTCCGCCGTTTCAGCGACTTCCAGGCTCACCTCGGAATCCCGAAAGCGGTGCTCGCCGATCGCCTCGCACTGCTTGTCGCCGAGGGCGTGTTCACCAAGACGTCATCGGACACGCGCCACGACGAGTACGTGCTGTCCGAGAAGGGGCGCAGGCTCTGGCCGACCATCTGGTCGCTGATCACCTGGGGCAACGAGAACTACCTGGAGAAGCCGGTCCGACGCACGTACAGACACGTCGGCTGCGGCGGCACGATCCAACCCGACGGGACCTGCACCGGCTGCGACCGTCAACCCGACGCGGCGGACCTCGTTGTGCACCCACCACGCCGGCCCCGCGACCGGGTGCCTCGCGAAGACCCCGTCAGCCAGGTGCTCAGGCGACCGCATCGGCTGCTGGAACCCATCAAGAGCATTGCCGACTGATCGGCTCTAGACGTGGCCGGCGTTCGTCGGCGTCGTCGTCGGGTACGGGTTGGTCGTCGTGGTCGACGTCGTCGTTTCGACGTCGCCCGGCCCCTCGTCCGACGGCGTCGACGGGGGTGGCCCGGTGACTATCGGGTTGTCCTGGCTGGTTTGCACACTCGGCATCGTGTAGCTCGTGCTCGACGTCGACTCGGTCGTGTACGTCGACGACGTGGCCGACGACGGCGGAAAGTCGACCGGTTCGGGTGGCGTCGTCGACTTGTTGGCGGTGTGGATCACCGCCCACACCAACAACGCCAGCAGCACCAGCCCCCCGATTCCCGCGGCCACTATCACCGATTGCTGGTCCTGCCAGCTGGGCTCGTCGTCGTCACCGCTCACGGCGGGAATGCTAGGCCCAGCGGGCCAGGATCTCCTTGGCACGCCCGGAAAGTGCGCCCTGCAGGAACGGGCCGAAGCTGATCCGGCCAACCCCGAGCGGCCCGAACGACGCGGGATCATCCTGGTCGGGGAGCACGATCGCGTTGATCGGCAGTGGCAGCTCGGAAGCCAAGCGCCGCAACGTATCCGGGTCGTGACGGCCCACCGGATACAACGAATCGGCGCCCGCCGCTGCGGATTCTTTGAGCCGCGCGATCGCGCGCTCGACACGGTCGGATTCGTCGCCGTCCTGCCGTAGGAACAGATCCGTGCGAGCGTTGACCACGACGTGTACGCCGGTGGCGTCGGCCGCCTTGCGAAGAGCACCGACGAGCTCGGCGTGCTCGCTGGACGACCGCAGCCGCCCGCCCTCGGAGTGCACCGTGTCCTCGATGTTGAGGCCGACGGCGCCGGCCTCCAGCAGGCCCGTGATCAGTCGGGTGGGCGATTGGCCGTACCCCGATTCGATGTCGACCGATACCGGCACGTCGACTGCCGCGGTGATCTGCTTGACGCGCGTGATCACGTCGTCGAACGTCATGCCCTCCCGGTCCGCCTTGCCCACCGAATCGGCCATCGGATGGCTGCCGACCGTCAGCGCCGCGAACCCGGCGTCGGCCGCCAGCCTCGCCGACCACGCGTCCCAGACCGTCGGTAGCACCACCGGATTGCCGGGCTGGTGCAAGGCCAGCAATGTTTGGGCACGCTCCTTGAGGACCTGGTCGGACATCGGGCTACCTCCACCTTGGTGACGTGATCTGTCTCACTCCAAACCCCCTGATGTAACTAACATCGGGTGTCGTACTGTGATCCGAGACACCCTTCAGCCCAAGGAGGTCAAATGTCGAGCACTACCGAACTTACCGAGCTGCACGAGCTAATCGGAAGTCTCCGGCGGTGCGTGACATCGTTGGCGTCGAAATACGGGGACAGCCCCGCCACCCGCCGCATCGTCAACGATGCCGAACGCATCCTCAACGACATCGACCGGCTCGACATCGACGCCGAGGAGCTGGAACTCACCCGTGGCGTGACCCGCCACCACCATGGCGCCGAGAAGATCGCCATCCCTGACACCCCCGACGAAACCGCCTTCTGGGGAGATGAAGACGACCGAGGAGTCGCCGGCTAACGCCGCGGCTGTCTGATCGGGACGTAACACACCGAAAGGGAAACGTGAGCGCACCCACCGCCGACCGCAAGGCGACCGGCGTCTTTTCGCCGAGCCGTGCCCAAATTCCGCAGCGCACGCTGCGCACCGACCGGTGGTGGCAGTCGCCGCTCATCGTCGACCTGGGCTTCGCCGTCTTCCTGATCTACGGCGTGGTGCGGGCGTTTCTGCAGAACAACTACTACGTCCCCGAGTACCACTACCTGACTCCGTTCTATTCACCGTGTATCAGCAAGGGCTGTCTACCTGAGGCCAGCCACTTCTGGCCCCAGATCCTGCCCGACGTCTGGTGGCTTCCCTATGCGGCGTTGACACTGCCGTTCCTGCTGTTGTTCCGCCTGACCTGCTACTACTACCGCGGGGCTTACTACCGGTCGGTGTGGCAGTCCCCTACGGCGTGCGCCGTGGCAGAACCGCACGCGAAATACACTGGCGAGACCCGATTTCCGTTGATCGTCCAGAACACGCACCGATACTTCTTCTACATCGCCGCGATTATCTCGGTGATCAACACCTACGACGCGATCGTGGCATTCCAATCTCCCTCGGGCTTCGGATTCGGGCTGGGCAACATCGTTCTCGTGGTGAACGTGATCCTGCTGTGGACGTACACGTTGTCATGCCACTCCTGCCGACACATCGTCGGCGGCCGCCTCCGGCACTTCTCCAAACACCCTGTGCGCTATTGGTTCTGGTCACAGGTGAGCCGGTTGAACACCAGGCACAAGATGTACGCGTGGATCACCCTTGGCACGCTGATCGTGACCGACCTCTACATCGCGCTAGTGGCCAGTGGCACGATCCACGATCTCAGATTCATTGGCTGAGAACGGTTTTCGTCACATTAACTGCGAATAGCGAGGATTTATGGCTGAGGTCGAACGGCACCCATACGACGTGGTCGTGATCGGTGCCGGCGGCGCGGGTTTGCGTGCGGTCATCGAGGCGCGTGAACGTGGTTTGAAGGTCGCCGTGGTGTGTAAGTCGTTGTTCGGCAAGGCCCACACCGTGATGGCCGAGGGCGGCTGCGCGGCCGCGATGGGCAATGCCAACCCGAAGGACAACTGGCAGGTCCACTTCAAGGACACCATGCGCGGCGGGAAGTTCCTGAACAACTGGCGCATGGCCGAGTTGCACGCCAAGGAGGCTCCCGACCGCGTGTGGGAGCTGGAGACCTACGGCGCCCTATTCGACCGCACCAAGGACGGGCGCATCAGCCAGCGCAACTTCGGCGGCCACACCTACCCGCGACTTGCTCACGTCGGCGACCGCACCGGCCTGGAGATCATCCGCACCCTGCAGCAGAAGATCGTGTCGCTACAGCAGGAGGACAAGGCCGAGTTCGGCGACTACGAGGCCCGCATCAAGGTCTTCCACGAGTGCACGATCACGGACCTGATCAAGGACGACGACAGGATCGCCGGGGCGTTCGGCTACTGGCGGGAAAGCGGGCGCTTCATCCTCTTCGAGGCGCCCGCCGTGGTGATGGCCACCGGTGGGATCGGCAAGTCCTACAAGGTGACGTCGAACTCGTGGGAGTACACCGGCGACGGGCACGCGCTGGCGCTGCGGGCCGGCGCAACGCTGATCAACATGGAGTTCGTCCAGTTCCACCCGACCGGCATGGTCTGGCCGCCCAGCGTGAAGGGCATCCTGGTCACCGAGGGCGTCCGCGGCGACGGCGGGGTGCTGAAGAACTCCGAAGGCACCCGGTTCATGTTCGACTACATCCCGCCGGTGTTCAAAGGCCAGTACGCCGAGACCATCGAAGAAGCCGACCAGTGGCTGAAGGACAACGACTCCGCGCGTCGCACGCCCGACCTACTGCCCCGCGACGAGGTGGCGCGCGCCATCAACTCCGAGGTGAAGGCCGGGCGTAACTCACCGCACGGTGGCGTCTTCCTCGACATCGCGTCGCGGCTGCCCGCCGAGGAGATCAAGCGCAGGCTGCCGTCGATGTACCACCAGTTCATGGAACTGGCGGAGGTCGACATCACCAAGGAGCCGATGGAAGTCGGTCCGACCTGCCACTACGTGATGGGCGGCATCGAGGTCGACCCCGACACCGGCGCCGCGCGCACCCCGGGGCTGTTCGCCGCGGGTGAGTGCTCAGGCGGCATGCACGGCTCGAACCGGCTGGGCGGCAATTCGCTTTCGGACCTGCTGGTGTTCGGCCGCCGTGCCGGGCTCGGCGCATCCGACTACGTCCGGGCGTTGACAGATCGGCCACAGGTGTCCGACGAGGCCGTCGCCGAGGCCGCCAAACTGGCGCTGGCGCCGTTCGACGGCCCGACGAACGGCGACAAAGCCGAGAACCCGTACACGCTGCACCTCGACCTGCAGGACACGATGAACTCGCTGGTCGGCATCATCCGCAACGCCGACGAGGTCTCCGAGGCATTGGTCAAGCTGAGCGAGTTGCGGGAGCGCTTGAAGCATGTGCACGTGGAGGGCCACCGGCAGTTCAACCCCGGCTGGCATCTGGCCGTCGATCTGCGCAACATGCTGCTGGTCAGCGAGTGCGTGGCCAAGGCCGCGCTGGAGCGCACCGAGAGCCGCGGCGGCCACACCCGCGACGACCACCCGTCGATGGACCCGAATTGGCGCAAGGTCCTGCTGGTGTGCCGGGCCGAAGGGGACGCGGTTGTCCCCGATGTCAGCATCACCGGTGAGGACCAGGTCCCGATGCGAGAGGACCTCCTCGAGCTGGTCGACATCGAAGAGCTCGAGAAGTACTTCACCCCAGAAGAACTCGTCAACCACCCGGCAAGGAGAAGCTGATGAGCTACCAGGCGAAGCTGCGGGTCTGGCGCGGCGACGACGACGGTGGTGCGCTGCAGGACTTCTCTGTGGAAGTCAACGAGGGCGAGGTGGTGCTCGACATCATCCACCGGCTCCAGCAGACGCAGACGCCCGATCTCGCGGTGCGGTGGAACTGCAAGGCAGGCAAGTGCGGTTCGTGTTCTGCCGAAATCAACGGCCGACCGAAGCTGATGTGCATGACCCGGATGTCGACATTCGACCCGACCGAGACGATCACGATCACGCCGCTGCGGACGTTCCCCGTGATTCGCGACCTCGTCACCGATGTGTCGTTCAACTACGAAAAGGCCAGGGAAATACCGTCATTCACGCCCCCGAAGGATCTGCAGCTGGGCGAGTACCGGATGATGCAGGAGGACGTGAACCGCTCACAGGAGTTCCGCAAGTGCATCGAGTGCTTCCTGTGCCAGAACACCTGCCACGTGGTGCGTGATCACGAAGAGAACAAGAAGGCGTTCGCGGGCCCGCGCTACCTGATGCGCCAGACCGAACTCGATATGCATCCGCTGGACACGCTCGACCGTCGTTCCGTGCAGGCGCAGGAGGAGAACGGACTGGGCTTCTGCAACATCACCAAGTGCTGCACCGAGGTGTGCCCCGAGCACATCAAGATCACCGACAATGCGCTGATTCCACTCAAGGAGCGCGCGGCCGACCGCAAGTACGACCCGGTGGTGTGGCTCGGGGACAAACTCTTCCGGCGAGGGTGACGAGCCGGAACAGACAAACACCGCAGGAGGCGTTGAGCGCGACGCTCTCGCGGGTACTCTTCAAACAGCGGCCAATCACCGTCGAAAGGCAGCAGTATGAACATGCGAGAGCCTCATAGCATCAACGACATTCGCACCGCGATCCGTGAGCTGAGCGCGCGGGCCGAGCTGGCTCGCAAGGAAGGTCGGCCTGCCGACGCCGACGAACTCGAGCAGCGCATCCAGGGTTACCGCGACGAGCTCGCGACTCGTCCGTAGTCAGGCGCCTAGCCGGCGAAATGTGCTGCGGTGAAAGACAATCGGCGGTACATCGGCATGTACGGTGATGTCGCTGACTCGCAGAATCACGATCGTGTGATCTCCGGCGGGGACGACCTGCTCGATGGCGCTTTCAAGCCAGACGCTCGTGCCCGCGACGAATACCGCGCCGGAGTCCCGTGACACGGTCTCCAGGCCCGCGAACCGGTCGCCGGTCTTGGCCGCAAGGGTGCGCGCGGCCGCGTCGTGGGCCTCGCCGAGCACACTGATCCCCAGGAACGGCAGATCCTTCAGCTTGGGCCACGTTTCCGAGGTGTTCTGCACACAGAAGGACACCAACGGCGGGTCCAGTGAAACGGGGACAAAGGTGCTTGCTGCCAGCCCCACCCGAACGCCCTCCACTTCGGCAGCGATCGCGATGACGCCGGCCGGGAAGTGCCCGAAGGCTTCGCGCAGGCTGGTGGGACTCAGATCGTTGGATGCCATCAGTTCCATCTTCACACGCCGCTCGGGACGTGGACCGGCAGGTCATCGGCGCTCAGGATGTCCAGCGCGATCTTCACGCCGTACATCAACTGGCCACGCCGGCCGTGAGGGACACACAGCCGACCGCGGCCAGCAGGATTGCGACTTCAACGCGGCGACGCGATCGAATCCAGTTGTTCAGCGACTCCAGCCACTTGACCGTTGCCTTGGGCGCCAGTAGATAGGTCAGCAACGAAATCTCGATGAGTGCAAAGGCCACGAGGTTGAACATCAACAGCACCGCGACTTGCGTCAGGGCTGCCGCCCCGGACGCCAAGATGACGGCGAGCGCGGCGAGATAGTCGACCGACGGCAACGCGATGCCGAGACCGGCGACTCCCGCGACCGCGAGTGAGGGCCCGCTCAGCAGTTGTTTGGCCGGCCTGGCCAACCTTGTCGGACGCAGGTCCCACAGTCCGGGGACGGCCACGACCACAGCGACCGACAGCGCCAGCAGCCCGATCACAATCTGGACGTTGGGCAGCGTGAAATAGCTGGACTCCTGCAATGCGCGGTGAAACACGAACAGGACGACCAGACCCACCGTCATTCCCATGACGAAGCCGCCACTGAGGAATGCAAGCAGTTGCAACACCGGTCTGGGCCTGTTCAGCATGAGCACGGTCATCCCGATTCGGAATGGTTCGACGCTGACGGCAAGCGCCATTACCAGGACAGTCACCAACATTGGTCATTCCCGGGTGCGCTCACCGGCCGGCTTAAGCGTCCAACCGGGTGAATTGGTCCTGCCGGTACTGCTCGACACAGACGGCACGCCGGATCTTGCCGCTCGTCGTGGTGGGAATCGAACCCGGCGAGACCAGAACGAGATCCCCGACACTCAAGCCGTGCGCATTGGATATCGCCGAGGTGACGTCGCTTTTGACCCCGCTGAGCCAGTGCATCGCCTCCTCGTCGGAATCTCCTCGCTTCTTGAGCTCGATGACGGTGACCAGCTTCTCAGTACTGTTCACCGGTACTGATATCGCCGCGACCCGACCACCTGTGATCTCTTGGACCGTCGCCTCAATGTCCTCGGGGTAGTGATTACGCCCACGAATGATCAGCAGGTCCTTGATGCGGCCGACGATGAACAACTCGCCATCGGAGATGAAGCCCAGGTCGCCGGTTCTCAGCCAGGGGCCGTCGGGTGTGCCCGGCGAAGGGTCGACAAGCACTGCGCCGAACGCACGCTGCTCCTCCGGCGGTTTGCGCCAGTAGCCCTCGGCAACATTGGCGCCATGCACCCAGATCTCGCCGACCAAGCCGTCCGCGCAATCGCGGTTTGTGTCGGAATCGACGATGCGCAACGATGGCGATTGCGGCACTTTGTATTTGACCAGCTCTGCGCCGGCCCCCGGCGAACACCGCTGAACCCGGCCTGCGGACAGCTCCTCGAGATCGAAGTGGACCGCCTCCGATGACTCACTCCAGGTGCCACTGGCCACGAATACGGTCGCCTCCGCCAAGCCATATGACGGTCGCATCATGTGGTCTCGAAAGTTGAAGTGCGCGAACCGATCAACGAAGCGTCGCAATGTGCCCGGCTCGACACGTTCCGAGCCGCTGATGATGCCCACCACCCCGCCGAGGTCCAGCCCGGCCAGGTCGCTGTCGGTGGTCTTTCGGGCGGCCAGGTCAAAGGCGAAGTTTGGTGCCGCCGAAAAGGCATGAGAATTCTCCGCCAGCGATCGCACCCATCTGGCCGGCCTTTCCAGAAACGCAACCGGACTTGTCAGCTCACCACGAAAGCCGCCCAGGATCGGTGCGCAGACGCCCAGCACCAAACCCATGTCATGGTAAAAGGGCAACCACGAAACAATCGTCTCGATAGGCGGTGCTTTGACGGGGGAGTCCGTGAAATAGCTGCGCATCAGCTGTTCGAAATTCACCTGCAGGTTACGATGCGAGATTATGACCCCGGTTGGCAGCCGGGTCGAACCAGAGCTGTACTGCAAATACGCTGTGCTGGGTAATTCGGTTGTCCCAGGCACTGTTTCGCCATCGACATCCAGATTCATCGAGTCGATTTCGACGATCTTCGGCACAGCGTCCAGGCGTGTTTGATCAACATATTCGGCGATATCTGATGTCACCGCAGACGTTGTGAGAACAACCGAGGGGGACGTGTCGGCAAGGACGGCACCCACCCGCTCGTGACTCGAGCCGCGGTGTGGCAACGGGAGGGGAACCGCGATCAGCCCAGCCTGCATGGATCCCAGGAATGCCGCAATGTAGTCAAGGCCCTGGGGAGCGAGGATCACTGCCCTGTCTCCGACCGACGCATGAAGGCTGAGCTCGCCTGCCACATTCAATGTTCGGCGGGACAATTGCGACCACGTGAGACTCTCGGAAACACCCGCCCAGTCGTCGACGTAATCGGTGAAGGTGAACGCGACGTCATTGGGGCGCAGGCTGGCACGACCATGCAGCATCGAGAGAATGGAAGACTGGGGCGAAGGCGTCACATTACGTCCGTAGTAACTCGTCGATTTGTCGGCTGGGAGTCGTCGTCAGCCTGCGCCGTGGTTCATCACGTATTGGAAACCGGACAGGAGCTGCGACACAGGATCAGCGGCACCGCCGAAGGCGGCCTGCGTAGCCGGTGCGGTGACGGCGGCCGGGTCGTAGCCGCGCACCGGATCCACCGTGATCGGAGCGGTCAGCGGATTGTCGTTTCGCGAATATCCCGCATCCACCATCGGCTTCAGCACCCCGTCGAGCTGATTGAGCGTGCCCTCGTCAACCCCGAGATATTTGAAGGGCAACACCAGCGGAAGGTGCTGCTCGGGGATCAGATATGTCGTCGTCTTCGCACCCTTGGAGTTGACGGTCGTCGCGATGTTCTGCGGCGGAACGTTACTCGGATTGGTGAACGCCACCGCGGTGTGACCGGTCGCGAGACCAACGACCGCGTTGAGGAGGGACATCCAGTTGTCCGGCCTGTCCGGCCAGTCGGCGATGCTGTCGTATGCGGAGACGAATTGGTAGGTGTCGTACTGGCTCTCCACCGGAGCCGGCATGCGGAAGTCGAGTGCGGGTACCACGCTGCCGACGGGAAACATCTGCGTCAGGAAACTCTCACCGAAGGCGTGCTTCGCCAACGGGTCGCCATATGTCGCGAAGCTCAAGGTATTCGGCGGCGGCGCGGTCGGGTCGTTCGCAAGCTTCGCCTGTACGGCGTCGAGCACCATCGCGCCCTCGGACAAGCCGATCGCGGTGCCGGGACCACCGTCGCGGATCGCCCCTTCGAGGTTGCCCTCTCCCTCGTCAACCGACTCGCCGATGCTTGGGCCGTCGATACCCAGACCCGGAAAGCCGTCCTGCAGCCGACTGATGCCAGGAAACAATCGCTCCAGCACGTGACCCTGCACCTGTCCTGCGGGGTAGCCGACGATCTGCCGATCCAGTCCTGGGAACCAGTCGGCGCCTGTGCGCTTGATGTACTCGTCATACGGAATGCCCAGAACGTGCGCGCCGCCGAGTGCGTACCCTCTGCCCGGCGTGCCAAGCGGCGGCGGTACGTCCGGTGCCCCGTGGTCTGGCGTCCAGCCGGGTTGGATGTCATCGGCTGCCGCAATCCCGGACCCGAAACACCCTGTGGCGCCGACGGTTACCAGCGCAGTGACCACTGCGACTAGTCTCCGCATTCCTACTCCCACCTGCTGGCTAGGCGTCCGTACTGACCGTGACACGTGACATTACTCTGCCTGCCCGGCCGGTGCCCGTGACGGCGGTTCGATCGCTCCACGCGTGCCCTGCACGCTCAGTCGTGAGGGCCACCAGTTCGCCCGCCCCACCAAGGTGGCCATCGCGGGCACCGTGACGGTGCGTACCAGGAAGGTGTCCAGCAGGACGCCGACACCGATCATGAATCCACCCTGGACCACGGTGGTGATGCTGGAAAACAGCAGACCGCACATCGAGGCGGTAAAGATCAAGCCAGCCGCAGTGATCACCCCGCCGGTCGACGTCAGGGTGCGAATGACACCGTAACGCGTGCCGTGCGGAGACTCGTCGCGCATTCGCGATACAAAGAGCAGGTTGTAGTCGGCGCCCACCGCGACCAAGACCACGAAGGCCAGTGGTGGCACGCTCCAATGCAATTGCTGGCCGAGTAGGTATTGAAATGTCACGACGCTGATACCGAGTGCCGCAAAGTACGAAATGATCACGGAGCCAATCAGATAGAGCGGCGCGACAATCGCACGCAACAGCGCCATCAGGATCAGTAGGACGACGACGAGGGTCACGACGATGATGAAACGGATGTCGTGCTCGTAATAGTCGCGCGTATCCCGCAGCGCGGCGGGGAACCCGCCCATCGATATCTTGGCGTCCGCCAGTGTGGTGTTCGGTTGGGCGCTCCGAGCGGCGTCGGTGATCGCATTCACCTGATCCATCGCTTCGGCGCTGAACGGATTGAGTGTGGTTTGCACCAGGTACCGGGCCGAGTGGCCATCTGGCGAGATGAACACCTTCGCGGCCGCCTTGAACTCGTCGAGTTGGAGAATTTGGGCCGGAAGATTGAACCCCGCCATCGACGGGTCCGCGGCGTCGCTTCGCATCGCCAACAGAAACGCGGCCGCCTCATCGAGTCCGGCACCCATCAGCTTGACCTGGCCGACGAGTTGGTCCACTCCGCCTGCCACCTGCTGGCTCCCGTCTGCCAAGCGGTTGGCGCCCTGCCTGACCTGAGTCAGGCCCGCCTGCAGGCCTCCAGGTCGATCGAGACCCATGGAGCGCACCGCCGAGCTGAATTGCGAGAGCGCATCATTGAGTTGCTTCACCGTTGCGTTGAGGGTCTGTCGGTCTCCGAACCCCTGCAGCTGCCCGGCCAGAGTATTGATCTGGTCGAGGCGTCCGTCGTCACGCGCGGCGACCAGCTTTTGAAACTGGATGCGGGTATCGCTGCACGAGGGGTTGGCATCGCAGACCGCGTTGCCGTTCAGCGCCGCCAGCACCGGACCCACCCACGCGAACATGTCCTTGACGGTCGAGAAGTTCACGCCCATGGCATTGCCGAGCGCATTGATGCTCTGCACGAGCTGGGCAGCGGTTTCGACGTCCTTGACCAACTTGTCTCCGCCCAGTTGGCTTCGCATCGAGTTGAAGGCGTCGATCAGACGCTGCATGCTGGGCGCGATTCGGTTGATCTGAGCGCGCACATCACCCAGGTTGGCGGCCAGCGTGCCGGCCCCGTTCTGCAATCGGTTGAGATCTTTGCCGTTGTCGCTGATCACGGCCGAGCCCTGGGCCATCCGATCACCGACAATGCCCGCTTGATAGGTGGCTCTGAACTCCTGCGGCACCTCTCCGGTAGGTCGGGTGAGGCCGCTGACGAGCCCGATGTTCGGCAGTTGGCTGACCCGTTGTGCCATCTGCTCCAGGTCCGCGAGGGCCTGCGGCGTACGCAGGTCGCGCGGTGACTGAATGAGGATGTACTCGGGTACGGCCTGACTGATGGGGAAATGGCGTTCCAGCGCGGCGTACCCGATCGAACTCGACGCCGAAGGGCCAAGGGCTTTGCGATCGTCGTAGTTGTAATGCACCAGGCTCGCACAGCTGGCGAGAATGGCCAGGACGAGCAGGCTGCCGACCAGATGGGCCTTCGGTCGTCGCACAATGCGGGCCCCCGACCGTCGCCAGAACCGAGCGGTGAGTTCGCGCCGCGGTTTGACCCAGCCGCGTGGCCCGGCCAGCACCAGAATGGCCGGCAGCAACGTGACCGCGGACAGGTATGCCACCCCGACCCCGATCGCGCACGCCACACCGATCGTGGAGAACACCCCCATCTTGGCGAAGCTGAGCCCGAGAAAAGTGACTCCCACCGTGGCGGCGGAGGCAGTGATCACCTTTCCGATCGAGATCAATGCCCGCCTCACCGCGTCATTGAAGTCCGCACCTAGCCGCAGATAGTCGTGATAGCGGCTGAGCAGGAAGACCGCATAGTCGGTCCCGGCGCCGGCGATCATCGCGCTCAGAAAGATCACGGACTGGTTCGAGACACCTATTCCGAAGAGATCAGAGACGCCGGCCACGACGGCCTGCGCAGTCACCAAGGACGCCCCGATCGTCGCCAACGGCAGGAGCATGGTGACCGGGTTGCGATACACCACCAGCAACACGAGCAGTACCAGGACGGCGATCGCAATCTCGATAGGCATGCGGTCTTGCTCGCCCGCGACGGTGAGGTCGGCAACGGTGGCCGCAGGCCCGGTGACGTGCACTTTGAGCGGGCCATCGGCGACGTTGTGTTTGACGAGGTCGGCAACCCGGTTGTAGGCCTCGTAGCCACGGGGCGTGCCCATCTCGCCCGCAAGGCCGACCGGCAGCACCCAGGTCGTCTTGTCCTTGCTGGTCAGGAAGGGGCGCAGTTGCGGTGTGGTGAAGAAGTCCTGGGCCATCGTGACGTCTGTGATGTCGTCGCGCAGCGCGTCCACCACCTTGCGATAGGCGGCTTCGTCGGCGGGCTTGAGCCCTGTTTCGTTGATAAAAGCAACGACGAGTAGGTTGTCCGAACCGGATTCGTGAAACGCTTCGGTCATCTGCCGGGCGGCGACGCTCGACGGAGCGTCACTGGGCAGGATGGCGAGCGGATGCCTCTGGGCCATCTCGTTCAGGCTCGGGAACGTCAGCGGAAGTGCAACCGCGATCGCGACCCAGACCCCTATCACCACCAGGGGCCACCGCACCACGAGATCGGCTAACCGTCGCATTTCGCCCTCCCTCCTGGTAGACGCAGTCGTCCGCTTCCATCAGCGCCGCTCACCGACGCCCTGTCAAAACGCGCAAATACGTACCATGTCCCGAAAATTGCGGATTGGGGAAAGGCCCTGTCCATCGAATTGCTCCCCGCTATGCGACGCGTCCCCATTGCCCGGTGTCAGCGACCCGTACGGACACCGATTTCATCGCCTCCATGTAGCGGGTAACTGATTTCTCGGCAACCGGGTTGTCGGGATGCATGATCGCCATGACCGTGCCCTCCCCGTACCGGAATATGTAGATCGTCAATTGATATGAAAACCGGCCGTCAGGGTAGATTCCGATATTGTTCGCAAGGCCCATGTCGGCTGCCGCGAGGATGGCGTTGAGCGGAGCAGCGCCACCGTGAAAGAAGTTCGACACCGGAAAGTTCGGCCGCGGCCAGTTCAACCGCGGCGCCAACTCCATTACGCGGTAATACGGCACGCTCGCCATGTCCAGACCTGAGTCGAAAGAAGCCTGCGCGGCCCATGCGGCATCGCTGAAAGAGGTCGCGGCGATCGGGACGGTGATCGGGATCAAGCCCGTAAACCAACCCTGCGTCAGGAAATTGTCGCCGGCTTTGCGGGAATCTCTCGGAGTGAGCCCGTAATACGTGAGAGCACCGGTGAACTCGTGCTCCACCAGGCCGAGGCAGGCAAACACGCCGCCGACGAAGCGCGCGCCCGCCGCTGTGCAAGCTGATTCGAAGCGTTCCGTCTGTGCCGGGTTCATCAGGATCTCCGAGGTCATGGCGCTGCTGGTCGACTCCAGCGGGCTACCCAGCGGAAGCGGGAATTCAGGAAAGCCACCACCGTTGTCCTCGGCGAAGTCGATCCACGCCCGCACTCCGGGCGACTCCACAGTTATTTTTGACGTGTACTCGCGCTCGCGGACACAGAAATCGTCGAAGCTACCGGCATCGGGAAGCGCGAGCGCCTCACCGCCTCCGCTCAACGCCGAATACATTCCGTTGGCTTCCACCATCGTTGTGCCGATCAACGTCGCGTCCCCGTGGACATGATCCATGGCGGCGAAGAATGTGAAGTGGCTCTCGTTCTGGACTATTCCGAAAGTGAAGCAACCCCACTCCAACGGATTCGGTATGGCCACGACATGCGCGTATATCTCGTCAACCGTCATGTTGCCGTGATCGATCGGCACGAATTCGATGTCAGCCGGATCGTTGATGGCGTGCCGGATGAACTCTCCATCGGCCGTCTGTTCGAACCAACTGCGGAACGTGTCGTGCCGACGTAGGTATGCGTTGACGGCGTGATCCATGGCCGAAATATCACACTGGCCGGCCACCTCACAGCTGGCGATGATTTGCCGGGAGAAGTTCAGTCCTGCGGCTGTCCGTTCGGAGTAGTTACGAAGATGTTGGCCTTGCATGTAGCTGATCGGCACCGAACTGACCGGCGCTCGTCGGGCCTTTTCCTGAGCCGCGACAGTTGGATGCCAAGAGGTGACCGAGCCCGGACTCAACGACCATTCATCAAGTGCGCCAACCGTTATCTTCCCGATCCGCAAACCGTCGTCCTCCCACCTTGGCCGGCTCCGGGTCCGGCATCACTCGTGGCGGGACCAACATACCCTCGGTACACCGCAGCCGCCCGCCGCCGTCCGAAGCCGGACAGCGGCGCCACGCATGCCACAGCTGCACATGCAATAGTGTCCGTCGGGGGAAGTTGCTCTTCAGGCGCTACAGGTGTCCCGCAGAGTCACATTCTGACCGCCGATGCAAGGAGGACAACGGCATGGGATCCGCCGAACATCCGATCGAGCCGGCGCCGCGTTTTGCCATCGTCGGCTATGCGGCGCGGTTTCCAGGTGCCCCGGATGCCGATGGGTACTGGGACGTGCTGCGCGAGGGCCGCGACGCGATATCGGAGGTGCCGAAGGACCGCTGGGATGCCGACGATTTCTTCGACCCGGAACCCGGTGCGCCGGGCAAGATGGTGACCCGTCGTGCCGGTTTCGTCGATGACGTGACGGGGTTCGACGCGCCGTTCTTCGGCATGTCGACGCGCGAGGTCAGGTCGATGGATCCGCAGCATCGGCTGTTGCTGGAGACGGCGTGGCGCGCGGTCGAACATTCGGGCACCGCGCCAACGGCGCTGGCCAACACCAACACCGGTGTGTTCGTGGGTTTGGCCACCCATGACTACCTGGGAATGGCATCGGACGAGCTGACTTATCCCGAGATCGAGGCCTACATGGCCATCGGGACGTCGAATGCGGCGGCAGCGGGCCGGATCAGCTATCGGCTGGGGCTACAGGGTCCCGCGGTCGCCGTCGACACGGCGTGCAGCTCGTCGCTGGTGGCGATCCATCAGGCGTGCCAGGCGCTGCGCTTGGGAGAATGTGACCTCGCGCTGGCCGGCGGTGCGAACGTCCTGCTCACCCCGGCGACCATGATCACGTTCTCCAGCGCGCACATGCTCGCGCCCGACGGCCGGTGCAAGACATTCGACGCGGCCGCGGACGGCTATGTGCGCGGCGAGGGTTGCGGCATCATCGTCATCAAGCGCCTCGAGGACGCGATTCGCGACGGTGACCGGATTCGGGCCGTGATCCGTGGCAGCGCGATCAACCAGGACGGCGCATCGGGTGGCTTGACGGTGCCGAACGGCGTTGCCCAGCAACGGGTTATTGCCGATGCGCTGAAGCGCGCCGACCTCGAACCCAGCGACGTCGGATACCTGGAAGCACACGGGACCGGGACGTCGCTGGGCGACCCGATCGAGGCCCAGGCCGCAGGTGCGGTGCTCGGCGCCGGACGCGAAGCCAGCCAGCCGCTGTTGATCGGCTCGGCGAAGACGAACATCGGGCACCTGGAAGCAGCCGCGGGGATCGCGGGCGTCATCAAGGTCATCCTGTCGCTCGAGCACGAGACTTTGCCGAAACACCTCCACTTCGAGAACCCTTCGCCGCACATTCCTTGGGACCGGCTTGCAGTCGAGGTGGTGAAGGAGACCATCCCCTGGGAGCGCAATGGTCGGCCCCGTATCGCGGGAGTCAGCTCGTTCGGGTTCGCCGGGACCAACGCGCACGTCATCCTCGAAGAAGCTCCAGTAGCGCCCAAGGCGCAGCCCGCTGCGGCACCGGGTCCGGTCGAGCGACCCGAGGACCGACGGTTCAGCATTCTTCCGCTCTCGGCGCAGACGCCCGCCGCGTTGACGCACATCGCCGATCAATACCGCAGCTGGTTGAACGCGCACCCGGAGGCCACCCTGGCCGACGTGTGCTATACCGCCGGCGCGGGGCGAGCACACCTGGAGCACCGAGCCGCGTTGGTGGTGAATTCGAGAGAATCCGCCATCGAGCTACTCGGTGCGCTCGCGGACGACCGCCCGGCACCCGGTTTGGTTCGCGGAGAATCCCATGACGCACCGAAGACGGCGTGGCTGTTCACCGGTCAAGGCAGCCAGTACCCCGGCATGGCCCGGGAGTTGTTCGACACCGAGCCGGTGTTCGCCGAGACGCTGAATCGCTGCGCGGCAGCTGTCGCCGATGTTCTCGAAAAGCCGTTGCTAGACGTGATTTTCGATGTGGACAGCCC
>Ga0163161_10000703_pt1 | contig 26678 bp, 40 predicted proteins | sample S45metaG_FD_129847 | JGI IMG/M metagenome (GOLD analysis project Ga0163161, IMG submission 129847) | Switchgrass rhizosphere microbial communities from Kellogg Biological Station, Michigan, USA - S4-5 metaG | ecosystem: Host-associated > Plants > Roots > Rhizosphere > Soil | place: USA... | reverse complement strand
TGCTGGGCAAGTTCTAAAACACCCAGTTTGTTCTTGATGATTTTTTCTTGTGTAGTCATAACTCTAATCTATTTTTCAGTTGTTAATTTATTGCAACTGTCAGATTAAGTCTTGACTACTTCACTTCAGGTGAAGTTGGTATAGTCGTGTGGTATGAAGGCGGTTTTTATCTTGAATGCCCTCGTAAAAGTGGTCATCCATTCTTTGTGCCATTGACTAGAGGCTTTTTGACTAATAAGTTGCAAATCGGAAATATTCACCAAAACCCAGAACTACTGCCATGACACTCACCTCAGCCCAAAACCAAGTAGCTCAGCGTTACCACTATTCAGACTGGAAAGAAGCAATGTCTGATCTTCCATCTGAATGCTGCGAGGCTTTACAGTACGAAGCCGATATCCTCTATCAGACGTACGATCGTGTCGAAACCAGTAAAGTAACCAAGATAGTTTTTATCGTTTATCTGGTGATGATTATAGTTGCTTTACTGGCAATATCTGCATACAGGATTAACCAGTAACCTATGCCTGGTGAGAGGGATTACTCAGGTTACGGGGCATATGAGGGGAGGAGGTATTAGATGATTTATTTAGTCCATTTTTCAATGTTTACGCCAAGATCTTTCAAAGCCTTTTTTGCAAGCTCTAAATCAGCTTCTGTTATTCGCTGTTTGCTATTGCCCTGTTTTGCTTCATTTAGCTTATTACTAAGCTTAGTTTTAGCTGATTTTGGCTTATCTGGCCACATGGCATGTGCTAAATCAGTTTGGCTAATTAGCGGATTGTCTTTTAAAAACTGCTTTAAATCCATAAATGCAAATATAAGGAATAAAAATATAATACAAATGAATTATATTAAAAGACAATTCTATGACAAATATATAATACGATCGTATTATATTTGATCTGTCAAAACAAACCAATTGACACCTCAAAAAATGAAAGCAGAAAAAATATCTCAAGACAAAACAGGACATAAAAAGAAGATCCTGATTGAAATAGAAAACCAAAGGGAAAAGTTGATTATGCTATGTATGCTGCATGACACATATGCTCTACAGGAGTTTATAAAAACACATAGTATAAACTTCTTAAGTGGAACTGAACCGGAATTTACCCACGAAGAAATAAAAGAGGTGGCAGATAAAATCTACATCGCTATTTAAAGAAACGTTTGATAAGCGTGATTTGAAGAACCCGCCGGAATATCCGACCCCAACGCTTTACCAGCTTGGGGGTTCGGCGGTAAAAGACAATAAGATTATGAAACACGGATCACTTTTTTCAGGTATGGGAGGCCCAGACTTGGCAGCAGAATGGATGGGATGGGAAAATGTGTTTCATTGTGAATGGAATCCATTCGGACAAAGGATTTTAAAATACTACTGGCCAAAAGCAATAAGTTATGAAGACATCACAAAGACAGATTTCACTATTCACAGAGGACAGATTGACATTATTACCGGTGGATTCCCTTGTCAGCCCTATAGCACTGCCGGTCTTAGAAAAGGAAAAGAAGATGAACGCCATCTATGGCCAGAAATGCTTAGAGCAATTCGAGAAATTAAACCACGTTGGATTGTGGGCGAAAACGTTCTCGGCCTTGTTGGTTGGAATGACGGGATGGTCTTCGAAGAGGTGCAGGCTGATTTGGAAGCTGAAGGGTACGAAGTACAACCGTATATACTTCCAGCTTGCGCCAAGAACGCTCCCCATAGAAGAGAACGGGTTTGGTTTGTTGCCTACTCCACAGGCGGTTCAGAGAGACCATCCAGAACGAGTGGAGAAACTAAAGAGAACCGGGGCAAAAACAATGATGAGCAGGGCTGCAGGGGATTTGAGGGGGAACAGCATAATGGATGCAGTAGTGTTTTACGGAATTCTACCGACGCCCCAAGCAAGGGATTACAAGAGCCCGGACAAGCACGAATCATCAAACTACAAAAGGAAAATAGAGAAAGGTTGGACTGTAGATTTAAACTCAGCAGTTCAGACCCCTGGGAGTTATTCCCAACTCAATCCCCGGTTTGTGATGGAGATGATGGGCTTTCCTCCAGACTGGACGGAATTACCTTTCCTAAATGGCGAACAGAATCAATAAAAGCGGGAGGGAATGCTATAGTTCCTCAGGTTGTCCATCAGATTTTTAAAGCAATAGAAGAATACGAAAACATACAGCCAGGGTTGAAATAGTCTCTGGCTTTTCAGGTGAGAGGTGTTAAACAAAGTAAGGGGTGAAGGTAACGGATCCCCTGCTTTAAAATTTAAACTATGAAAATCACAGAAGAACAAATTGAAGTGGTCGCAGAAGACCATGTTAAGTGCATAGGTCTTTCTAATTCTCTTGCTGGAGATATAAGGCGCGTAGGCAAGAAAAGCTCTTTTGTTAAAGGGGCGCAGTGGATGCAGGAGCAATTAGAACCTAAGTGGATACCAGTAACCGAAAGATTACCAGAAGAAGGAGAATATTTTGTTTGTACTAGAAAGAAGAAAGAGGTTATAAAGTTTAATCTGGATCATTACCATACTCACTTTGGACGCCAAATATGGACTAAACGATTTTCTCATTACATGCCAATTGCTTTACCTGAACCACCTAAAACAGTATAAGTATGAAAACAAATGGAAATCATCCGGCTAATCCAACGGAAGTAACATTAGTTGATGGAGAGATATGCGGAGCACAAACAGGAGAATCAAAGGGAATAAACATTGGTTTAACCAAGCGTGAAATGTTCGCCATGAACTCTACGAATGATTTTGATGAATTACATTCAGATGTTAGATTTTTAATTGTAGGAGAGTATAGCCCAGGAGTTAATTCACCTAATTATCTAAAATATCTCACTAAAGGCCGCGCAATTTGGAAAGTAATGCAAGCAGATGCATTGATAGAAGCACTAAACAAGGAGGAGTAATGAAAGATCAAAGAGCACAGTTTGGCAAGTATAAGGGCAAGCTGATTAGCTGGATTGTAGAGAATGACCATCCCTATGCAGAATGGCTGATGAAGCATTCTAACTCTCAAACCAAAACTAAAAGAGCCGTCCAGTCTTTAATCGATAAAAAATGTAACAATGGATAAGCTAGAACTAAAACACATTTTACCTTACATACCATTCAATGTAAACGTAAAAGTAGGTCGGATATCAAAAGCTATTTTAACGCTTGATAATACAGACGCAGATCATATATCTGTAAGGCAAGTTTTGAGTAATCCAAAAGGATGGCAATTAATCCTCCGGCCATTGTCTGAATTGGCAGATACGTCAAAATCATGGATGGAGCAGTTAAACGAATTGCAAACACTTGATTATGATGAAGAAATAGGCTTCATCGATGAAGTAAGCCACGGTTTTGATTGTCAGTGGCTATCATATGCAGTATTTGTTAAGCTTTTAGAATGGCACTTTGATGTATTTTCTTTGATAGAACAAGGGTTAGCAATCGACATAAACACTTTAAACGAAGAAGATCATGGATAAGCTAAAGACAGCAATCAAATCCGGGAGGGCATGGAATGGGTTTCACCGTGATTCTGGAACTATTGTTCACCTAGTCCGTCCATTGCCAGAATCAACCACTGGTTTTTGGGGAGGTAAGGCGCTTTGCGGGACTGAGCCTTCATCTGGTGGTAATGGATGGGCTGACACTGAAAGGGCGCTTAATTGTCCTAAATGTATCAATAAGAGAGATAAGTTAAACACAATTAACCAATAACAAGATGAAAACACCATTATTAAAATTAATAAACGAAAACGTAACAAAACGAGTTGGTCAAACCGTTACGCTTACTATCAGACAAGATTCACTGGATGAACTTGTAGAGCTCGAAAGAAGAATGATACTTGACGCAAGGCAAGATGGGTTTGATTCAACATTTAGAGGGTGCGAGTCAGATTGCGGATCAAAAATGTATTTAGATGGAAGTAATGCAAGCTATTACGATGATTTAATTTCTAAATGATTACTCAGGAAGATTTAAAAAAGTTGAACCCGAAAGATGAAAAATTAATTTTCGGATGTAAGTATAGCCTATACTTGAAGGGCAAATACTTAGGAGTTGCCATATGGACTAAAGATGAAAATATTGGTAATTCTTTTCAAACCATTTCAAGCGAAAATAAAGTAAACGTATATCTGCCAGATAGGTGGGTTATGTTGGATTAACCGCCAATAGGCATCAATAAACAAGAAGATGAAAGAAACGTATGGCGTAGAAGTTGGTGATAAAATCACCTGCCATTGGGATGACGACGACGATAGGTCAAGAAGAGCAACAGGGATTGTTTTAGAAGTTGATCATGAGGATAGTTTTTGTAAGGATAGAGCTACTTTCAGATTCAAAAATTATAAAGGTGTTACATTCTGGTTTTGCGGAATACCTACAAGAATCACTAAAGCTAAGAAACCATGAACCCAATAACAATAAACACAGGCAAAGCGGAATTGCTTCTGGTTAAGTTGCCGGAGCGAGCTAAAAACCTATTCATGCATAAGGATAAATTATTCTGGGTTATTGATAAACATCCATGGGGCGGATTTGAGAAACTTCCTTCTAAGACTTGGAAGATTTTAGGCAATCCATTTGATTTCACAGAAGAACAGTGTAATGAAATAATGCCGTTGATAGATAGGGTTTACGGATCGTCGTACATAGATTATGGAACAACATATAAGAACCTGTCTCATGGTTACACCGGATCAGCGAAGGGGTCATTCAATTCCCTTCTGCGCGCCAACAATATCTACCGGGAGAATCCTTTTGGTGAAAAACCACATGAAACATTTAACCATCCTGAATGGGAATATATAAGGGCTAAATGGCAAGACGCTGAGAATAATGTTGGCAATTGGATATGTTTAATTAAAGTTAAGGAGTCATGAAAAATAATAAAGTAGCATACAAAGCAGTCTCTGCCGCAAAATGGTCTTTAAGGCTTATGTACATGATTGGCATAGGTTGGCATAAATCTACATTTCAGTTCGACTCGTACCATGCGTATGAACAGACAGATTGGTATTTCCTATGCTTTAGGATACAAAGAGTTCAATTATTTACAGTTCAAGCACCATGAGTTTAGCAGCAAAATGCATTTGTGGAAATATAGGTTATTTCTGCGATGGTAGTAAAGGGTGTTTTTACACAAAAAAAGAAGAAGGAATAACAATGAGCAATGAAGAAAATGAAGATGCTGAATTTTGGACTAGCCAAAGAACGATGTTGAAGTTAGAATCCAGAATCACCGAGCTGGAACTTGAAATTAGCAAATTACAAGGCTCACTTACTATTGCAATAAATTCAGCTAAAAGACGGAAGGAGCGTGCGGATAAACTGGAAGCCGAGAATAAGGATCTGAGAATTGCAGGGCAAAAGTTATCTGGTGTAATCACAAACATTAATAGTGAGACTTATTATTTGCCTGATCATTATTATGAGTGGATGCGTAAAGTCCTAAGTGAAACCGATGAAATATTAGCAACGGAGGAACAATAAATGAAAACACTTTATCAAAAAATACTTGGTCTTCAAAATTCCATTGAAACTGAACTAAAAGCCAGAACACATTACTATGAAAATAAGTCGCCGGCATGGAAAAAGTCAGAATTAGCCAGGATTCACGATATAACAACAGATGGTCTATTTGACATCTATAGTGCAGTAACTGATTTTATTAAAAAATCAATCATAATAGATAAAGATGAAAAATAACGACGCATACAACTTCCTTGACGGGGAAGAATGTATAAAAAATGAACATGGAGTATTCATGTACTCGTCCGGTCCACATAGAATAAACCTTAAATGTCTTTTAGAGGATTTTGCTGAACTGCAAACAGAGCCTCTAATTAAGATTCTTGAGGAAGCCAGACTCCAAATTGAATACCTTCATAATAAGTTTAAGCCTACTGGATCTGGAAATTCGTTATTATCAAGAATTGAAACTGCGATTCAAAGTGCAACGTAAAAAGAAAGGGGATAAACCATGCCGGTCGATCCCCTTATTTAAATTAACGCTCTCAAGGTCTAAAGTAGAAAGTATTTCGGATATTTGCAAATAATGACATACGAAGAATTAAAAGAATATTTCGATACCGCCTCTCTACCAACAGAAACTGTTTTCCTTACACCAGCTGAAAAGATAAGACCAGAGAACGTGCAACTATTTATCGAAAGCCACCTTAAGCAGCTTAAAAATTACCCAGATTCCAGGATTTCTGAACCTTTCCATGATCGGTTGCTTAAATTAAAGGCTATAATTGAGTCGAAGTAGCCCCGGTTACAGGTAGAAATCTATTATAATTCCATGTACACCAATCAATCTGTTTTTTCATGTTAGCTTCAAACTCCTGATCATTAAAGTGAAACCACTCAGGGACATAGAACATATTTGTGCATATATGACTGAATTTATGACTGCATTTATACCCGCAAATTGAAAGGTAAGGGTTCGTAAAGCCAGCATCTTTATAATCAAGTCTATCGTAAAATTCCAAAAGGCTACCTAATATCCTATTTCTTATAGCTTCATATTCCGAAAAAGGAATAAATAAGCAATCTTCTCTATTAGGATTAGTCTTGATGTAATACAACTCCTCCGTTATTTCCATGATGATAAATTTTAGGACTACAAAGCTAATTCCTAAAATTGATGTTTACTAATATTTTTAGTTATTTCTAATTTCCATTCAGATCTGAATTGATAGAATCGCTTACTTACTACTGTCTTATAGTAAGCCTGTTCGCTTTATACAGCGCTGCCGTAGGGGTAAATTTGGGTCAAATCGCAAGGTGTAGTACGAGTAATTACCGGATGCAACTTAGCAAGCAAACCCAAAAAATAAATTTATGTCACTAAAAATTAAGATTGCAGAACGACTGAAGGTGAAGGCAGCAGGCGTAAATCTATCAAAAACACGAATTGATGCTATTGTAGCAAATGCGGAAAAAGGGCTAACGGACGAATCGGACGATACAGCCATTGATGCAAACCTTGAAATTATTAATGCACTGACTCCTTTCAAGGATATCGCTGCGTTAGATGATCATCAAAGGGCAAAAGCAAAAAAAGAAGCGGACGATAAAGAAGCTGCAAGATTGAAAGCCATTGAGGAAGGGAAACCAGCACCTGTAGAGATTGATCCAAATGAAACAGCAACCGAAAAAACGTTGCGGTTGATCATGGAGAAACTTGAAAAGCAGGAACAGGTTATTGCTTCATTTGGCCAGGAAAAGGTGGTAAATACCCGCAGGGAACAATACGCAAAAGCATTGGAAGGTACTTCTGAGGCATTTAAAACCAAAGCATTGAAAGACTTTGACAGGCTTTCGTTTAAAGACGATACTGATTTCACCGAATGGTTAACAGAATCAACTGAGGATGCTAAAGGTTTCGCCCAGGCTGAGGCCAACGATGGATTAGGCGGATTTAAACCAGTGGGTGGTGCAGGTGGTAACGCAGGCACTAAAAAAGAAGCCTCAGCTGCTGAGGTAGAAGCAGCAGTAAATGCAATCATTTAAAAATTAAAAAATGTCAACAGCAATTGGAAATTTAGCTAACGCTGCAACATCACTGAATACAGGAAACGATTCCATTGTGATTGTTGAATATATCAGCGGTAAAGTTGGCGGTGCCACTTTGGACGTTACTGGCTGGGCCTCGGATGTTATTCCAAGAGGACACGTAATTATCCAAGAAACCGCAACAGGCAACCTTAAGCCGTGGCCTGTTTCAGGTGCAGCTTATGCAGCATTACCTGCGAATCATACGATTTCGCCTTATGTTATGGATAACACAGTTTTAACCACAAGACCGTTCGCGGGATTAATGGATAGAGGTACTGTAAATCCAAACGCTCAAGCGTACACAATCAGTTCAGTTCTGGCAGCTATTCAAACTGCTCAACCGCAAATCATTTATAGAGCAGATTAATTATGGAACCATCATTATTTACCGCATGGGTTGCGAAGTATTTCAAGCCCTTAGTAGCGAAGGTTGTTGAGAAGATCAATGGCACAAAAACACCGCTAACATACCTGCATAAGACTATGTTACGCAAGGAGTATTCTCCAACTCTAAAATGGAATTCAATTAATGTAGACGGATCTACTGTTGCTGCTGACGTGGTATCAATGGATTCACCTCTACCATTAAAAAAGCGTGATGCAATTTCAAAAGCTGACGGCGATATCCCGAAATTGGGTATGAAGCTGGCTTTGAATGAGCGCACAATGACAGACTTGAATATTTTGACTAATAGCCCTCAGATTCAGGAAAGTACCATTGTGGCGAAATTGTTTCAAGATACTGCCAAATGTATTACCGGTATTTATGAGCGTCTGGAATATATGTTCCTGCAAGCTTTATCTACTGGCGTTACACTTATTCCTGATACCGAAAATGTCGGATTAGGTATTCGTGTTGACTTTGGGTATAAAACTGAAAACAAGTTTGGTGTAGCGGTATTATGGTCAGCAGGAGCAACCGGAACTCCTATTTCAGATTTTAACAGGGTTAAAAGTGTTGCAGATGCGAACGGTGATACTATATCTACTGTGATGATGGATGATTATGCTTTCAACAACATGCTGAAAAGCACTGAGTTTAAGCAAGCTTATGCCGCGTCATTAGATATCGCTGTCAATACATCATCTGTTTTGCCAACTCCTAATAAAGAGAAAGCCAAAGCATATATCCTTGGGGAATTTGGATGGGAAGTAGTTTTTGTTAACCGTACTGTTAAAACAGAACGTGATGGAAATAAAACCAACAGGAAGCCGTGGGCTGAAGGATCTGTTGTATTCCTTACTACTACTGAGGTCGGTACGCTTACCTGGGGTACGTTAGCTGAAATGGTTCACCAGAACAAAGCCGTTAGCTATCAAGTGGCTGATGAGTTTATCCTGGTTTCCAAGTTTCATAAAGTTGATCCGTTGAAAGAATTCACTTCGTCTCAGGCGTTAGTGCTCCCGGTAATCAACAATGTTGATGAAATCTATGTGTTGGATTCTAAAACCGTACAAGCGTAATGGAAAATTTCAATAAAAACTCACTAAAAGCGGCCGTAAAAGCTTACGGTCCGCTTCATTCAGACGGTAAGACCGAAGCTGAATTGAAAGAAGCCCTATCGGCTGATGAGAAGGGTTATTCTGCCGAACAGGTAGATGCTATCTATGATGCGATTGTTTTTGTTCAGGAAGAAAAAGAAGCAGCTACCTATAAAGTAGTTGAAGGAAAGTCTTTCCGCGATAAAGATGATTTCTCTAAAGAATATAATTCTGATAGCGATATCAGCCATTTTGGGCAGGAGAGAATTGATCACCTGTTAAGTATCGGATACGTAGAGGAGGCATAATAATGACCATAAAAGAAGCCCTTACCCTAAAAACCAAATCGCTTAACATAACTAGCGAAGAATTAGACTTGGCTATACTAGAAGCAGGATTAGATGGCACAGCCACATATCATCCTCAGACTGACGGTATGAAGGTTGACCTGGTTTGGGCAGGGTTTCTTTTAACCACTATTCAAACTGTTGAAGTCCGGGAGGATGATGTATCTATCAAGTATAGTACTAACCTGAAAGGCATATACAGTGCTATCATGAAGAAGTGGGGGCTTCCTGATCCATTTGCTCCGGCTAAACCTACTGTCAAACAAATACTATTCTCATAATGGATTTATTTAGACCTGCCATATTGAGTTGGACTACACCGGGAACGCCTGGCGGAGAAGATGAGAACGGATTTCCTATCCCTGAAATTCCAGGGGTATTGGTTCAAGTTCCAGCAAGATTTGTATCTGGCGGCACCAAGACTTTCAAGAATGAGGATAGTATAGAAGTGGTGCAAAATGGTAGGATTAGATTCGATGCAGGGGGAACAGTTCCGTTAAAATACCAGATTGTACGAGTGACAGAAGGAGATAGAGTTCATTTCGAGGGGCCAGCAATGGAGATTTATACTGGGGGGCATCTGAAAGGATGGAGGATTGATGTTTAGAGTAGAGGCTGATTTCAGTATGTCTGATGTTGAGGATTATATCAATAGCGAGTCTAAAGCTTGGTTTGATGAAATTGTCGATGGTCTAAGACAAACTGGACGGAGACTGGTCGACAAGGCAAGAGCTAAAACACGAGAAGACGGAGGATTTGGGAACATTACATGGAATCTACGGGCAAGTATCGGTATGTGTCTAGTTGATGAAACTGGGAAGATAGTTGATACTTATTTCCCTCCATTAGGCAAGGGTGCCCATGGAAATATGGTCGGAAGGGAAATGGCCGAACGCCTTGCTCTATATGTGTCTGAAGGTGATTCTATATCGATGGTTTTTGTAGCAGGAGAGGAGTATGCATCCCTTGTTCAGGCGAATGGTAGAGATGTAATTAAGTATGTAATAGGTGATAATTTAGGACCAGCATTAAGGGAGATTTTAGGATCATGAAGGATGGATTTGATGTAACGATTGATGTTCGAAATCTACTGAATGTACCAGCAATTACAACTATGCTGGGCGCAGAGGGAAAGATATATCAGAATGAACGGCCATCTGGAAGGACAGCCATAACTGATATTGTGATTAACGTTTTAGGTATCAATAACTATGAGATCCAGAAAGGGTCTGGAAATATCAATGGTTATGTACCGTCGATTACCGTTGGAACTCAGAAGATGGCTGATCAGGCTAAGTTAATGACACTATGCAGGGCAATTGTACCGCTCATAGATTCTCAATACAAAACTACTTTTCAAACCTGGATTGATGATAGCCCAACAATCCTTCAAGATACGGACGGGACCTGGTTTGTGAACATACCTTTTGAGTACCAATCAATACAAAACAATTATCAAAACATTTAAAAACCGCTGACCTCAGAAGTGGGAAAGCATAAAACAAATAAATTATGGCAACAAATTTCGTAGGCGGGGTTGAGAAAATTAGACTCGCTCCGGCAGTATTCACAGAGGCAGCAGTTACCACTGGGTTGGCTACAGCAACTCAACTTGAGTTTATCGCTATGGATACCGTAGCGTATACAAAAAACTCTGACACACAAACAGATCTATTTGCAGAAGACAAGGATGCTGTGGTTTTAACATTTGCAGCTCCTGGTGAAGCAGATCAAATTGTTATTGGTGTACTTCAACAAAAGCCTGAAATCATGGCTATGCTGGAAAACATTATTTATACCCCAGCAACAACAAGAATAGTAGGCCTTGCTAAACGCAAGATCGCCAATCTTATGATTGAGATCACTACTAGATCAATGAAGGATGGTCGTAAACAGGTGATTGTTTTACCGAATGTAAATGTTACAACCACTTATACTGGTAATTACACTAAAACAGGTGTTCAGCAAATATTATTGACTGGTAAGGTGATGACATTCAAAACTACCACCGATAGCCTTGATGCAATTTCAATCAAGACGTGGGTGACTGATACCGGCGCTCCAATCGATTCAACTACTCCATAATTATGGTAAGGGCAGAAGTAGCCAGCGATTTCTTTGTGGAAGCCACAAGTTCGCATTACATGAAAGGATGGAAGGGAGAGGTACCTCAGTATTTATTTGATCGGCATGGTCCGCAGGGAACAGGTTTTCTAAAAGAGCTGCCAGAGGACGCTATCCTGACTAAGGATGAGGTTGAAGAAAAGCCAACCAATACTATAAAGCCTAAAAAATAAATAGTTGAAAAATTAAATAAAAGCCCTGCCTGCCTGATTGTAGACAGGGCTTTTTTAATACAACAAAATGCAAGACAACGCTATATTAAAATCAGTAACTGAAACTCTGACAGGAAAGGCGCTTCATGAAATGGTTGTGCCTATTAGATGGAGGCCTAAGATATCATTTTGGGAACGAATCAAAAATTGGAGGTCACCTAAGCCAGAGCCAACAAGAACGTTAACCTTCTTTCCATCAGTAGTAGCTAATCAATACCGTATTGCTGGTGAAGCAGCATTATTGCCAAAAGAATTATGGGATGATGTATCAATGAATATAATCATGCTACCTGAACATCAGCCAAGGATTGTATATATGGTTGCAGCAGCAATACAAAATAATCACTTAGAGCCTGAACAGGAACTGATCACATTCATTGAAAGAAATCTTACCGGTAGGCAATTGCGTGAAGCATTGATAGCATCATTTCAAACATTGGAAATGGAGGCTTTTACAGATACTATCGTCTTGATGAAGGGAACAGTAAACATACTGAAGACGAGTCCGAACGACGGGAGCGAGTTGATAGCCTCCCACACAGCACAATAGGTAGCGTTTGTAAACACTTTGGATGGAGTGAATGGGATGTAAAATGGAAGTTAACGTGGAGCAATTATATGCTTTACCTGGCAAGCATTCCCAGAGCAGACGATTTTAAAGAAGAAAAAATCGAAGTCAAAGATTCAGACGATATATTTTAAAAATACAGTAGAATGGCAAAGGGGAGTGGGTTAAATTTTAAAACAAAGGTAGATATCGCCGAAAGCAAGGCTAGGTTACTTGAGCTAAAAAAGCTCATTAGCGATGTCGGTGGGATAAATACTAATACTGTTGGTAAATCATTTGATACAAGGCCGCTAACTGAGTATCAGTCTGGCATATTAAAGATAAAACAAGAAACACTTGACTTAGCAAAGGCAAAACAAGAGCAACAAGCTGCAGACAGATCTGCTAGCTTAGCTATTCAAGCTGCATTACGTGAAGAAGCTAAGTTAAAAAGAGAGCAAATTTCCGCAGAAAAAGCTTTAAAGGCAGAGCAATCGAAACGATCGCCTACTCAAGTATCAAATAGTCAGGCTGAGATTGATGCTTACAAGAAAGCTCAGCAGGGAAGTATTCTTTATACATCAGCTATTAATGCTGAACGAGTTGCAAGGGCACAATTAAATGTAGAAGCAGCTAAACAAGCAATTGCTAATGGAACGCTTTCGAATACTACTGCTTCCACATCAGCAGCAACAAATGCTAATACCGATGCGACTAACAAGAATGCCTTAAGCAAAAAACAGCTGGCACAGATGCTGGCTGAGGAAAAGTTAAGGCAGCAGCAATCCAACGCTGAGCTCAGAAATAATGCAAAGGAGATGCTTAACGCTAAAGGATCTGTTGAGCAAAGGAAGGCTGCTCTTGAGAGGCTTATTATAACATACAATAGGTTATCAGCAGCCGAACGTGAATCTACTGCTGGCACTAGATTGTCCAGTATAATAAGTGGACTTAGGGATCAACTTAAAGCTATTGATGATCAGACAAAAAGTAGTAAAGACGGAATTGCAGGTCTATTCGATTATTTAAAGGGTAATATAGTTAGTATTCTTGGTCCTATAGCTTTATTGACTGCCGCATGGAATGCAGCGAAAGCAGCTTTTAGTCATACAGTAGAAATTTCTGATAATTTCACCGACGTACAAAGAACTGCTAAACTAAGTAAAGAAGAGGTTAGTGATTTTGGTAATGAGTTAAAGAAACTAGATACTAGAACTAGTCTTGAGGGGTTGCTGGATATTGGTTTTATTGGCGGTAGACTAGCAGTACCTAAAGATGAGTTGAAGGATTTCGTAAAGCAGGTAGATGAATTGGCTGTTGTTCTGAAAAAAGAGTTCCCAGGTGGCGCTGAAGCTGTGGCTGAATCTTTAGGTAAGATAGTTACCATTTATAAGGTAACTCAAAAAGAAGGAGTTTCCCTTGGGACCGCACTGAGTAAGGTAGGATCAAATTTACTTGAACTTGCTCACTCTGGCCCAGTGACAGTAAAATATCTTCAGGACTTTACATTAGGTGTTGCCGGAACAGCTGTATCTGCAAAATTATCTATTCCAGTTATCGCTGCATATGGAGCAGTATTAGGGGAATCTGGTCAAATCGCTTCATCATCTGCGTTAGCAGTAACAAGGTTAGTTAATGGTTTAACAACAAAGCCTGGTAAATTTGCCGCGATAGCGCAGCTTGCTGATTCTAGTTTAACTGTAGAAAAATTCACAAAAGTTGTTAATACAGATACTAAACAAGCTCTTGATTTATTTTTTAAAGGATTAAAAGCAGGTAATCCGGTAGCTACTGAATTTGCTTCTAGACTAGAATCGGTAGGTATAAAAACGGGTAAAGTAAGTAATGCAGTTAAAATTCTAGCAGAGAATCAGGATAAACTTGCTGAAAAAATTGTTATAGGAGGCAAAGGCTATGAAAAAGCGGCTACTGTTGCTCACAATTTTGAGTTAGCAAATGATAATCTAGCGGCCTCGGTTGATAAGTTACACAATACAGCGGTAAACCTTGTAACTGATCCTAATAGTTCATTAGCAGGATTTTTCAAAGGCATAATAGACGGAAGTACTTACGCGCTTAAGGCAATATCTGATCTTGATGATGCCTTAACAAAAACACAACTGCAGAAGGACAGGGAATTGGTTGAGAGAACAAAGCCAAGCCTGTTTAATGCCATATTTAATCCACTTGCAGATAAAACAGGCCTTGAAGAAGCAAAAGCCAGGTTAAAAGCCAATGCATCGCAGGTTTTAAATAATGAGATTGCCGGTAAGGGTTATGCTTCAGCTGATATAATGGCTGCCAATAAGGATGAAGCACAAATAAGATCTTTATTAGTGAGAGAACTTAATAATAGAAAAATTGCTCAGGATAAGCTTGCTAATGCTTTAGCATTTGTTTCTAATCCAAAAAACACAGAAGCACAAACAGCGACAGTTGAAAAAAATATAAATAAACTTAGGGAAGCAGCCAGGCAACAAAATGCTGTGGTTGATAGACTTAAGGCTAAATTACCAAAGGATTCTACTATTTACGGGGATGGTAGTTTAGTTCAGGAAGATGGAGTGCGTACCACTGAGGATATTAAGGCTGAGATTAAGGCCCTTGTTGAAGCAAACAAAAAACTTGGAACGGAAACACAGGAATTCAAGAAAAACGTTAAGCAAATCGTTGCCCTTAAAAAAGAGCTCCGTTTAGCTAACGGCGGTAAAGATACTGAAGCTATTTCTGCTGAAAATAAATACCAGACAGCATTAAAATCAAGGAATGACCTTCAGGGGCAGATCGACCTTTTAACTAAAAAAGGAGTAGACAAACAATTATCTGCTGATGATCAGGAATTGGAGTCTGTACGCAACAAGTACAATAAAATGCGTGAAGAAGCTAATAAGTTCAATAACGACCCTGGCAATAAAAAGAAAGGATTACGTGTTGATTCTGGGGGCCTTGTTTCCGCTCAATCAAAGGAAGAGGATTCTTTAAGGGACAAACAAGCAGCAGTTAAGCTTAAAGTTAGTCTTGATGAACAGAAGAAACTATATGATGAATATGAGTCGTATAAGGACAAAGTAGGCAAAGAAAACGCAGACAAAAGGTATGCAAAACTCCTTAACACAGATAAAACATACCTTGAATCATTAGAAATTCAGCGTGCAGCCATTACCGATCCTCAAAAGGGCAAAGGCGGATCTGAAGAAGATATCAAGTCAAGTCAAGAAAGGCTTAAAGTTCTTGATAAAGAGATTTCCGATGAAAAAATTGCTCAATCAAAGAAACAGGACCAATTATTGGCAGACTTCATGTCTTATGCAGATGAGAGAAAGGCTTTAACTGAAAAATACCAACATGATCTTGAGATTATAGGTGATAATCCTGGAAGCAGAGAAAAGAGAACACAAAGGTATAATGAGGAATTGAAGGAGTTGGACTTTGAAAACCTTAAAAAGCTGGAATCATATGAGGCGTTATTCAAAGGGATAGACAGTTTATCTGAAAAGTCTGCGCTGAAACAGATTGAATTCGCCCGTAAACAATTGGATAAAGATGTTCTTTCAGGGGCGATTACTGACCCTGCTGAAATAGCAAAGATTAAAGCCTATTTCGATCAGGTAGAACAAACTATCCGACAGGGGTCAGGTAAAGCTTTACAAGATCTTGGTTCTGAAATAGGTAAAGTAGCCGGCGCAGTGAGCGGGGTAAATGAGGAGTTCGGAAAAATGCTTACTGTAATAGGGGATGTAGTAAGTAAAGTAGGCGATATAAAGTCAGGCATTAAAGATTTCAATATTGCCAAAGGTAAGAATGATGGACTTGGCCAACTTACTGCTGGGCTTGGAATTTTTGGTGCTGGTATAAGCGTATTCTCATCTGTTTTTAAGCTATTCGATAAATCTGCTCAAAGAGAGGAGCAGGCAGCGTACGCAAGGGACTTGCAGATAAAACAGACCGAAGCTGTGACCAAAGCACTTGATAGGCAATTACAGTTAATCAATGAGGTTTATGGAACTGAGAAGTTAGCAAAGTATGCAAGCGCGCTGGTTGATATCAGTAATAAGCAAAAAGATCTTAATGGTCAGTTAGGATCCAAATATCAGCTTAGTGGATTTAAGAATTTTGATGATATAATTACTCAAATTAATAGTGGAGGAGATATATCCAAGTTTGAGGCATTTATTAAAAGTAATCAAGCTGCATTCGATGCCTTAAAACTTCCGATCAATGATTTAAATAAACTCCAAAACCTACTTGACCAAGGCAAACTTGATGAAAAAACAGCCGCAATTGTCAATAGTTTGATTACCCTTGAAAAACAGGCTAATGATACCTTTAACGCATTAAACGCCGAAAAAGTTGGCAGTACCTTAGATTCAATTGCTGACGGGTTCGTTAATACTCTTACTGATGGCATTCAGGATATTGGCAAGTCATTTGAAGATATCATACGAACCTCTCTGATTAATGGATTCAAAGGTCAGTTAATCCAAAATCAACTACAGGCATTTTATAAACAATTTGCTCAATTAGCAGATGGAGGGCTTACAGAAACTGAAATTTCAACACTGAGGGACACCTATACCAAAGCTGCTGACAAAGCTAAAAAAGATTTAGAAGACCTTCAGAAAGCAACAGGGATAGATTTGACTAATAAAAATAGTAACACCTCCTCATCCCTGGCCAAGAACATCACCTCAATAACATCTGACCAGGCAAGTGCATTGGAAGGAATTACCCGGGGTACGTTTGATCAGACAAAGCAGATTGTGGTTCAGGCAGCATTAACAAACAGCTTACTAATACCCATAGGTAAGACCATTGGAGACTTTTACTTACTGGCTAAAAGTAACTTTGATAATACCGTTGCGATAAGGGAAAACACGGCACAGACGGTTGCCAGGCTTGATTCAGCGATCACTGAGTTAAAGGCAATTAACAAAAATACAACTGGTAGCTCAATTAGGGGGGCTGGACTCGGATAATGGCAGGATATAAAATAAATGGAGTTGATTTATACACAAGCATTGGTTTCGTTGCTGACTCTAACAGGTCCAGCAGTGACTCCTTTGAACGTCCTAATGAAATTAAGCCTATCTTTACCCATGATTACGGTGATGACAATGGAGTAGATATCGACTTGGTGTCTCCCCGGTTTAAGCAGGCCAGGGTCTTAAGACTTGAGGGGTATATATATGCTACATCTGAGGCTGATTATAAAGCAAAGAAGTCGGCTAAGGATGCGCTATTTGCTACTGCACTGTTAACTATTGAAGCTGATGAGGTTGGTGTTACTGTGAATGCAACGTTTAAAGGCACACCCACATGGAATAGACTCACTAAGGTTAAAGGTGAAACTCAGATCGTAACTAAGGTTGCATTTGAGTTCGATGAGGTGATGAGTATAGCAACACCATCATACAACTTGTTTTATGGTCCTTCGTCCGCTATTCCAGTTACCGAGGCAGATGTACTGGCATTAACACAGGTAACGTACGTATCTGAGGTAACATTGAATACTGGAACAACAAATAGGTTCTTTAGTTTGGTTCTTCAATCAGATAAATCAATAATATCGGTAACTGATTTAGATGGTGGGGCATTTGGTAACATCACTTCTCAATATGTGTTGAGGGGTACAGTGGTAGTAAGCGGCCATACATATAATATATATAGTATGGAAGTGGCCGTACCATACTCAACGGCTCATCACCATAAAATAGTACTTACCGCTGGCGTAGTAGTCCCTGGTATTTCAGTTTCAGCTGGACCGGATAGGGTATTGGTTCGCCCCGCAACACGTATTGATATTGCCGGAGCAACAGCAACACCTGCAGCTGGAGCTACAATCACGAGTTACCTATGGACATTGGATTCAACTGTACCTGATGGGTTAAGTGCGGTACTGGATGGATACAATGTTCTGAATCCTTCAATGTATGGATTCTCGGCTTTGGGGGTATACAACTACACTTTAAAAGTTACCGATAGCAATGGAAATATCGCAACAGACACAATGAAAATAACAGTTACAACATAGCATAAAATTATGAGTGGTTTTGATATAGCGGGAGGATTAAAGAATTTATTGCCTGGACCTTTGGACTCAGTAAGAGGACCATATGCAACAGTTGCTGCTGCTAATTTGGCAATTCCTAATACAATTGTTGGAGGTGAGTCATATCGTAAAGGCAAATTTGTTGAAATTGGGTCATCAGCACCATATGTTACATATTGGTGGAGTGGTACTGATTATGCTGATGATAAGTTGGTTGAGTATTTTGGAGGTCTTATAAAGAAAACTGACACCAACACATCCCCAATTATTTTTAGTTCATATATTATTAATAACAAATCAATTAACTCAGCGGGCAATTTAGGAAATAACACGGGCTTTAAAATAATAGATGGTCTTCCAATTGTTGTAGGAAATACATATTCCGTTGGCGGATTTATCGGTGCAGCCAACAAGTATTTAGCCTTCGTCAATAGCAGCGGCGTGGTAGTCGGTTCAGTAACAATATTGTCTGCTCTTCCTGTATCAGTAGTTGCACCACCGACGGCAGTTACTATTCGTTTTACAATAAAAAATTCGGCGGAGTCGGATGATTCAGGATGGATAAATACAGCGTATGTCCTAAACACAGCAATTTATCCCGGAGACGGAATAACTACTTTGTTAGGGAAAAAACTAATTGCTTCTTATTTATCAAGTGAAACTATATCGCCTGATCCAATATCACCTGGAAACCCTATAAATAAAAAGTATTTCGAGACTAATGGACTCACTACGGTAGATATGGTGACCTCGCCATCAGTAAACCTGGCTCAAACAAGATATAAAAGGGACGGTTTGTTCATTGCAAGTGACGGCAAGAAATATTTGGGGGCAGGATGGCGGTTGTTCAGGATACCTGTTGTAGCTGGTGATATAATAACATTTGGAAGGTTTGCTATAACAGGCGGTGGATATTCTTCTTTCTGGGATAATACAGAGGTCGATGGGGCTGCTGGGGCAGTCGGATTGCTTTTATATAATGGGGACCATACAGGGACTACACCCAAAACAGTCACAGCTCCTGCCGGGTCGGCATGGCTGATACTTGATGCTAAACGCCCTGCTGATCCTGATTCCAATTCAGTTCAGATAACAATTAACAGAGGCGGTACGCTTATCGATTATGTATCGCCTAATGATACATTGAAGTCTATCAAGGGAGCAGATATACCTACTGTAGGATCAAGTAACGTTACTAAGTTTTCTGATTTAACTGATGTACCTCCTTATCTAGGGAATGCAGGTAAAGCATTGAAAGTAAAACCTACAGAAGATGGCCTCCAGGCATTTACCCCGGTTGAACAAGGCGGCAATGTATCGTTTTCTACCCTATACGCATCTTCACTGCAAATCGATCTTCCGGAAGGTGCTGGCTCGCCGCCAGCAGGTGTATTAGTTGGCGATATGTGGTTAGATACAACAACAGGAAATATTAAGGTAAGAATGACATGAGAATAAAACTATGGCCAAAGGCTACAATAATATCAGTTGACAAATGTAACCATAGGTACGGTGCTAAGATGACTTTTTCCCAGCAGACCGATACAATAGTTCAGAACAGCATATATGCTGTAGAAATGTATGGTTTTAAGAATAACGTAAGGCTCGGTGCATTTGTAGCAAATCTTTTACCGGGGTCTTATGTAAGCGGTATTAAAGATGTAGAATCAACAGGGCTGATCAGGCATGATATTTATTTCTGTACTGACTATTGGAGAAATCCTACGACAGGGGTAATTGAAGTTATCCCGGATTATTATGGAACAACCTGGACTTCCGCCGGAGCAGCAGCTTTTGGTACTACAATAGGAACAACCAAAACTGCAAGGAGTCCTTCTCATGGGCAGGGTATGTATGACCTTACTGCCGGGCAATTAGGCTATGACTATGTCCACGGCATAATGGGGGCATCAAATTTATTGGAAGTTACTGCTGTTGAAGACAACATGCAGAATTGGCTATTCTCATTAATAAATAGGTATGCAAGCACAGCAAGTTATAGAGTTGGAGATAATAAAGGATGGTATACGCACTTAAAGCGTTGGTGTGGTTTTAGGAATTCTTCTCCATCGCCAACGGTTTTAACAGATAGGGCAATTACTCAATATGGTAATAACCTTGGATATCCCGCTGCTACAACTACAAGGACGAATTTCATTAATTATAATAGTTCATTCAGGTGGTGGGACGCAATTTATTCAGAGGGAAAGGCAAAGGCAGATGTTAATGCGTATATGGTTGCCGAACTAAACAATACCATTTCAAATGCTGGATGGTACCGTGATTTCTGCCATTGGCATTCTGCTCAGGCCAACAATAGTTTACCATCAATCAATGAATTATTAGCTCTGTTTAGAACTACTGTTGGAAGCAATTTTGTGTGGACTTGCAGCAATGGCGAGGCGATTGAGTACATGTTTGTAAGGGAGTTATGTAAAAGAATAACAGCAGTAGATAAAGATGGGAAAATTACCGTCATTGTTGATATTGTTGACAACTTCAAAGACCTTTTAACAATGGGATTATCTCAGGCATTAAGGCTTGAAACCATAAATATTCCGTTGTCTGCTAAAATCGACCTTACCGGAACTTCATTAGCAGGGAAAAATATTATTTCTAATTATGGTAAGATCGTCAGTTTAGGGTCAAACCAATACATTATACAGATTCCATTTAACCAACAAGAACTATTTCAGGGGGTGATCCTTCAGGAGGGATCTAACGGGTATTTCGTAACAACAATACCTACAGCAACAAAGGCTACTTCTGGTAATGTTTTGACAATTACGACAAATATTCCGACTAAAGCTGTTCTGTATGCTGTTGCTACTGGTGGCAATGATTACGATTCTCAGCCAGTAAGCAGAAGCAACACATTTAAGAATACTCACACCTTTATGATTACAAGCGGCAACGACTATCGAGCTGGTATAATATCAGAATTTGGACAGGCTAATTTAATAACTATATGAACCTCCCAATAACAAAAAACGGATCACAGATATCTTCGTTCAATGTCCCTGACGATTTAACTATTGTGAGCGAGCTCATGGGGGCTAAGGAGATCAATGCTTCATTGGAATTACCTGGTGTCCTTACCGCTCCAATTGGTTCACAGATAAATTATAAGGGAGGTGTGTATACTATCAATACTATCCCTGGCCCTCAAAAGATAAACAACTATAAGTATAGGTATGACTTAAGATTTGAGTCTAAGGAATATAGGTTGTATGATAAGGGATTAAAACACCCTACAACAAAGAACAAGGCATTCCAATATTATGGCGACTTAACCGATTATGCGCAGCTGATTGTAGGTAACATTAATCAGATTGATTCAGGATGGACCGTTGGCATCTGCGACGTTCTACCGTCAAAGCCCATAAACTTTACCGGGCAAACTTGCCGGGCTGCATTGGATATGATTGCAGAGGCATTTAGTGTGGAATGGGAGGTTGATGGCCAACAGATCAGGTTTGTAAAACAGGTCGGTAATGTGACCACGCTTATTTTTCAGTATGGCCGTGGTAAAGGTTTATATACCCTTGGTTATAAGTATCAGGAGGACAAAAACATTGTAACCAGAGCTACCGGATACGGATCTACCAGGAACCTACCTGAGAATTATAGAAATGGGGCCACTCAGTTAATGTTTGATGGTGAACACCTGGACAAGAATATATTTCTTGCTGATGGCATGACGCAGCTATACGGTATCAAAGAGGGTGATTTTGAAGACCAGGACATATTCCCTGAAATTGCTGGGGTTGTATCAGGTGTTAGCGCATATGATTCAGAGTCAAATCGGTTTACTATTACGGATTCGTCTCTTACATTCAACCTTAATGATTACTGGTCCACAATGGATCCTAAGCTTTCCTTCAAATCTGGGGAATTGCAAGGACAGGAATTTAAGATTACCAAATACGATAATGCCACCAAAACAATCACACTTGAAGTATTCCAGGATGGCCAAGGCAATAATCTTCCCAACGCTACATTTCAAGCGGCAATAGGAGACACCTACACCTTGTTTGATATGCATCTGCCTACTGAAATTGTTAAGGCGGCAGAAGATAGGTTACAGGCCGCTACACAATCATGGTTAAATGAAAACTGCGTACCGCGTGTTTTGTATTCATTGGAAATGGATCCTCTGTATGCCAGGGACAATGGTATTTACTTAAAGCCAGGTGATAAGGTAAGGATAATTGATGTAGACCTTGGTATTGATGAATTTATTCGGGTGACCAAAACTGAATACAATTTGAATTTCCCAGAAGTGATCACACAAAACACTAAGATATCATGTGAGATTGCCAACTTCATTCCTCATACGATTACTGAGAGGGTGATCAGTAACACCATTGACAATAAGAAGGATATCAAGGTTGTTGATAAAACCAGTTCAGAAAAGGCTAGAATCAATAGCCTAAATATGAAAACATTATCCGGGAGGATATTTGACCCTGATGGTAATTTGGCTAAAGGAGCAGAGACATTGTTTGCGGGGATGCTTCAAGTTGGATTTGAATCTCAAAATTTCACTCTTACGGATGTAACCATTTCACCGAAGGCAGACAATGATCCAAACAAGATGGTTATATCAGGCGGTCAGCTTGTGCATTTGTTTTACTCCATTGAGGGGCTTGGTTATAAATGGACAATGTCACCAGCAACGTTCAGTGGGCTAAATCCAGCCAAGTTTTATTATGTGTATGCTAAATGTAGCAAGACCGCGCTTGCTGGAACTTGGGGAATATCTGAAACTCCTGTTTTTGTAAATGACTACCCGGGATATTGGGTATTTAACCTTGGCCAGCTGTACGAAGTAAATTCTGATGGATACCGGAATTTTGAATTCACCAAGGGCATGACATACATTGTAGGCGATCAGATCACTACCGGCCGAATCAAATCTATTGATGGTATAAATTATATTGATCTTGGTACGTCTGATGTAAACTTTGGTTCAGGAGATCATGGTTGGGATATCAATGTAACTGCGCCAGGAACTTTTACCATCAGAGAAGCACTGGCCAGTAAAATAATACAGGTAGGATCAGGGGGGCTAGTTAACTCAGGTATATCTGGCATTACTGATGCCGGCGCCAGTTCGATAAGGTTCTGGGCGGGATCTGATGTTGCTGGTAAATCTACTGCTCCGTTTAGAGTTCAGGATGACGGGAAAATGTTTTCTACTGCTGGGAAGATTGCAAACTTTAATATCGAGGGTAACGGTTTAGTGAACGATAATGGAAATGCATTTGTTGCTGTAAAAAGTGTATCTGGATCAAATGCAATCGGGGGTAGTATTGGAGCTGGTCTACCTACAACGTTTTGGGGCAATTTCGCTAAAGCCGTTTCTGTATTGACTAACACAATACCAGATACAGAGAGTCCTAATTTAGGTTTAGTTATTGATGTTGCAAATGGCCCTACTAACGTTGCTATTCAAGTCTTGAGGGGTAGTGTTAATTTAAGTAAAACCGCCAGAATGGTTGTTGAGGACCAAGATGGAAATATAAAAACAGGTTTGGATGTTGTTGAGGATGTTAGGGTTGGAGGGGATCAGTTTAGAAGGATGACGTGGGTAAATGGGGTTTTGGTCAGCTCTGTATAAAAGGTGTTATTTTAAACGAACCATTTCATAACTGCCTTGGTTATTCCTGGCGGTTACATTGAGGTAGGTTTGGTCAATATATGTTATTTGATAGGTAGTCGTTATCCCTTGGTAAGTCCTTCTAAACAATCGTTGCCCACCCTCTTGGTATTCATAATATTTTTCGTCCTTACCTTCATTTTTTATGTTGTCAATATTAAAAATCGGATTACCGGTTCTTGACATCCATACTCCTACTAATGAATAATTATTAAATACCGGATCCTGTCCTTCTTTACCACAGCTAAAAGTTGATAAAATAAGTAAACTAAAGAATATGAATTTAATCGGCAACTTTATTGAGTCCAATATCATGTTTTAAAGAATCTTGTAGGATTAACTGATACTTTGTAAGCCCCTTAATTATATAAAGTGAGGTGTCCTTTGGAAATCTTACCTGGAGATATCTATTGCCGTTTTTATTATAATCAAGAAAGCTATAATTATCACCTTTACCATCAGTGTTCCTGATTGTTAATTGCATTGCTGGATCCTTTGAAACCCAAACGCCATTTAGCGTAGGCTGAACATTGTTTTCTGATTTTTTACATGAAAACAAAGCTGTAGCTAAAAACGAAAATATTAAGAGCATGTTTTTCATGGTGTAAATATATTTATTTTTTCCTTACAAATATCTATAAAAAAGACTGGTTTACATATAGTAAATAGTTACTACGTCAACACCAGGCGTACTAAACCCCTTTAGTACATCCAAAAACGCTTATTAGATAATTACCAAAGGTAAATTTGTTCAAACGATAAAGTGAGTGCGATATGGGATTACCTAGCCAATATAGATGGATTGCTGATGAGGGAGCGCCAAAAATTATAGTTGAATTTCTAAAATGGGTTGATACCAAGGAAGTACCTGGATCAGGGAACAATCCACTGATCATGCAATGGGCTAAGGAGCTCGGTATAGCCTGGTACACGGCTGATTCAATTCCCTGGTGCGGCCTTGGAGTGGGTAAGTGGGCTAAAGATGCTGGATATCCATTCGATAAAAACAAGCTACTTGCTGCAAAAAGCTGGCTGGGTTGGGGAACTCCAGTTGCTAAAGGTCAGGAAATGTTTGGTGATGTGTTAGTTTTTGATCGTGACGGTGGTGGTCACGTTGGGCTATACATCGGAGAAGATAAAGCCGCTTTTCATGTTGGCGGAGCAAATCAGTCTGATAAGGTTGGTTTTACTAGAATATTAAAATCTCGCCTAGTTGGCGCCCGTAGATCTCCGTTCGCCATTGGTCAGCCGGCAAATGTTCGTAAGGTTTATTTAACAGATTCCGGTGAACTATCCCAAAATGAAGCTTAATATATGGCTGAAGAACTAGAGCCAGCAGAACCTGGCAAGCAGGATATGATAGATAGAAAGGCGGCATGGATTGAAAGGATGTTTGATAGGCTATTTGGTGCTATTCAAAAGAATCCTTATGCAACCATTGCAGTGATATCTATTGCAATGAACATCTGGCAATTTAATATTGGAACTGATAAGGACGCCGCAAGGATTTTAGACATCACTCAGTTAAATGAAAAAGTAAATAAAGCTATTGAAGCCCGTGTTGAGCAAAAGGTATCTGAAAAGATGGCCCCGATTCAAGCTCAGCAGGAAGATCAAAATAAAAAACTTGACACTTCTTTGAATAAGTTCGATAACACCATGAAGGCCGTCAAGGAATTGGTTACATCAAAAAACAAAAAGAAATGAGAAAGTTATTTGTAATTACGCCATTGTTTGTAGTATTCTTTACCGGGGCGGCACCAAATAGTACCGGCCCTAAACTTAAGATTATCGAAAGGTCGCATGAAGTTATGCCAATCATCAATAAAGTAGATAGTGCCAATACCAAGGCCACTGAGTTGAAGGTTCTAATTGAGAAGTTATGAAAATCATTAGCTTAAGGTTACTCCATTTACTTCTGATAGTTCTGATTGTACTTATGTCTGGGTGCGGTATGTTTCGCAGTGTTTTTAAATCAAAAGAATATTCCAAACTTGAAACACGGCAATCACTCAAGGTAGACAGTACTTATCTTAAGGTTGATAAATCGATCAGTACTATCCAGGAGAAAGCCGATACAATAGTTAAGACTGAAGCCAAGGTAGTAAAGCAAAGTACCAAGTTAGACATGGATTCCTTAGTAAAAGGAATGACGGCCATAAAAAGTGACTTGGTTAATGTTATGCTCAGGCTTGATTCTAACACCGGGGTATTGGAGGCGGTGGCCGAGTTAAAACCTCAATCAGTCCCGGTTAAGTTTGATAAAATCACAACCAAGCAGAATGATATCACCGAGCAGGGGCGGAAACAGTCGGCTTCTGAGCAGAGCAGCAATCAATCGCAGGGTTCGTCAACGATTAATAAGAGTCCAATAAAATTCTCAGGGTGGATAGTTGCTTTGGTTGTTGTATGCCTGGCTATAGCAGCATGGCTATCGATAAAAAGGCGAAATTAATTATTGCATCGGGTCTTAATATTTATCTATATTTGTATTGTCAACGGATAGGAAAACCGATGATGTTTATACAATGTTTTATTGATAGTATAATAAGAGTTGTATAAAGTATTATAAATCAATTACTTAAAATAAATCATAGTTGTAGATGATTAACATTACACTGCCTGACGGCTCAGTACGTCAGTATGAAAAGGGTATAAACGCCCATCAAATCGCATTATCCATTTCTGA
>Ga0163161_10000702_pt1 | contig 26687 bp, 19 predicted proteins | sample S45metaG_FD_129847 | JGI IMG/M metagenome (GOLD analysis project Ga0163161, IMG submission 129847) | Switchgrass rhizosphere microbial communities from Kellogg Biological Station, Michigan, USA - S4-5 metaG | ecosystem: Host-associated > Plants > Roots > Rhizosphere > Soil | place: USA... | reverse complement strand
GGCGTACCAGTTGGGTTGCCGGCCCCAGAGCAGATAGCTGATCCCGAGCCCGGCGGCCGTGGCAACGATAAGAGCTATGAAAACAAGCAGAAGAGAGCCGAGCTGCTTCATTCCCTCCCCCGAGAATCAGACTTTTGGCTTGAGCCATAATAAGCGCTAAGGGACGCGAGCGCAGCATCGCCTCTGCAACATCTCGCTACGAATTGAGATCCAGTTCTTCAGCGAGCGGCGCGGCTCAGCACGTCCATGAGTTCGGCCACCTTGCGGCGCTGCTCCGCCTTGTTGCCGCTGGCAATGGCGTGCTCGACGCAATTCGCCACGTGATCGGAAAGGATTTCCACCTCCACTGCGCGCAGCGCCGCCCGCACCGCGGAAATCTGGGTGACGATGTCGATGCAGTAGCGGTCCGTCTCGACCATTCGAGCGAGACCGCGGACTTGGCCCTCGATGCGCTTCAGGCGCTTAAGCGCCGAGGTCTTGGCTTTAACTTGCATACCGGCTATATACCCCCAGGGGGTAAAGGCTTCAAGGAATATCGGAGCATGAACCGGAGCGAACTCGGCCAGACCCACATGGCCACTGACCCTGTGTGCGGGATGATGGTCGACGAGCACGCCGGCAAGCCGACCTACGAATACAAGGACGAGACTCATTACTTCTGCTCCCAGGGCTGCCGCACAAAGTTCGCCAAAGAACCCGAGCGCTTCCTCGACAAGAAAGGCGAGCCCGGACCTCTACCCAAGGGCACGGTCTACACCTGCCCTATGCACCCGGAGATCGTGCAGGAGGGCCCAGGCCACTGCCCGAAATGCGGCATGGCGCTCGAGCCCATGGGCGTGCCAGCCGAGCACGATCACGGCGGCCACTCTGAGCTTGTGGATTTCACCCGCCGGCTCGAAGTCGCGGTGCCCTTGTCACTCGCGCTTGTCGCGCTCGACATGGGGCAGCACGTTTTCGGCATCGATCTTCTGCCCTTCCTGTCGCCCCAAGCCCAGCAGTGGTTGAAGCTCGCCCTCTCCATCCCAGCGGTGCTGTGGTGCGGCTGGCCCTTCTTCGTGCGCGGCTTCGAGTCGATCAGGTCAGGCTGGCTCAACATGTTCACCCTGATCGCGCTCGGCACGGGACCGGCCTTCCTCTACAGCGTGGTCGCCACCGTCGCGCCTGATCTCTTCCCGGCGGCTATGAAGGATGAACACGGCTTGGTTCCCGTCTATTTCGAAGCAGCCGCGGTCATCGTGGCACTCGTGCTGCTCGGCCAGGTTCTCGAGCTCCGTGCCCGCGAGAAGACCGGCGGCGCCATCCGTGCGCTGCTCGACCTCGCCCCCAAGACTGCGCTCAAGGTTGATGCGAGCGACAAGACCGAGACGATCCCGCTCGCCGAGGTGAAAGTCGGCGATGTTCTGCGCGTGCGGCCCGGCGACAAGGTCCCCATTGACGGCACGGTTATCGCTGGCCGGAGCGCAATCGATGAATCGATGCTGACCGGCGAGCCGATCCCGGTCGAAAAGAACATTGGCGATCGCGTCACCGGCGGTACGCTGAACGGCAGGGGCAGCTTCGACATGCGCGTCGATCGCACCGGCGCCGAGACCACCCTCGCGCAAATCGTCGAGATGGTCGCCTCGGCGCAGCGTTCTCGCGCGCCCATTCAGGCGCTTGCCGACAAAGTGTCGGGCTACTTCGTGCCAGCCGTGATCGCGGTTTCGGTGATTGCGTTCATTGCTTGGTACATATTCGGACCGGAGCCGCGATTAGCCTACGCCCTCGTCGCTGCGGTCGCTGTACTCATCATTGCCTGCCCCTGCGCGCTCGGGCTCGCTACACCGATCTCCATCATGGTCGCCACCGGGCGCGGCGCTCAGGCTGGGGTGCTCGTGCGCAACGCCGCGGCGCTCGAGCGTCTTGCCACAGTCGATACCCTGATCGCCGACAAGACCGGGACCTTGACCGAAGGGAAGCCAGCGCTGACCGGCGTCGAGGCGTTCTCGGGCTTTGCGCCTGACGAGGTGCTGCGCCTCGCCGCTTCGCTCGAGGCAGGCAGCGAGCATCCGCTTGCCACAGCGATCTTGCGCGGCGCCGAGCAGAAGAGTCTCAAGCCTGCCAAGGTCGAGGATTTCGAGGCCGTCACAGGCCAGGGCGTCAAAGGACGTATTGACGGGCGGATCGCTAGGCTCGGCAATGCGCGTCTCATGCAAAGCTTCGGCATCCAGGTCAGCCCACTTGCCAAGGCCGCCGACGCGCGTCGCGAGCAAGGCGAGACCGTCATGTATGTGGCTGTCGGCGGCAAGCTTGCCGGGCTCGTCGCCGCCGCCGATCCCGTCAAGCCGTCGGCCGCCGAGGCCATTGCCAAACTCCACAGCCTGGGACTCAAGATCATCATGGCCACCGGCGACAATGAGGCGACTGCCAAGGCTGTGGCCGCTCGGCTTGACATTGATGAAGTCAGGGCGGGCCTAAGGCCTGAAGACAAGCTCACTCTTATCGCAGAGGAGCAGCAGAAAGGCCGCATCGTGGCCATGGCTGGCGACGGCATCAACGATGCGCCGGCGCTCGCCAAAGCCGATGTGGGTATCGCCATGGGCACCGGAGCCGACGTCGCCATGGAGAGCGCAGGACTTACGCTGTTGAAAGGCGATCTCCGCGGCGTGGTGCGCGGCGTCGAGCTCGCCCGCGCCACCATGCACAACATCAAGCAGAATCTGTTCTTCGCCTTCGTCTACAACGCGCTCGGCGTGCCTATCGCGGCGGGCGTGCTCTATCCCTTCTTCGGGATCTTGCTGTCGCCAATCATTGCGGCCACAGCGATGAGCCTGTCGTCGGTCTCGGTGGTCGGCAACGCTCTTCGCCTTCGCAACGCGCAGCTCGATTGAGCTTCAATCACTAACCGTTATTCAACCATTTGGTTGATAATTTTTACAGCTCGTATATATTCAACCCTATGGTTGAACATCACGCCGAACGGCTGGACGCCGTATTCCACGCTCTAGCCGATCCTACCCGGCGGGCGATGCTGCACAGCCTGACGCTTGCAGAGCGCAGCATTGGCGAGCTTGCGAGCCCGTTCCGCATGTCTTTTGCGGCGGCTTCGAAACACGTCAAAGCCCTGGAGAAAGCGGGACTGGTACGGCGCAGGATCGAGGGTCGCACCCATATGTGCCAGCTGGAGGCTCATCGTCTGGCCGAGGCCCATGATTGGCTCAGCTTCTACGAGCGATTTTGGACCATGCGGCTCGACGATTTGGAGCGCGAACTTCGTCGACCCGAAAAACGGAAGAAGAGGAGCAAGCCATGAACGAGTATGGCGTCGTGACCGAAGCAAGAACTATTCGGATGGAGCGTCTCTTGCCCGGGCCCATTGAGCGCGTTTGGGATTACCTGACCGATTCCACCAAGCGCGGAAAATGGTTCGCGACCGGCAAGATGGATCTTCGTCCTGGCGGGAGCGTCGAATTTTTCTTCAATCACGCCGATCTTTCGGCGGAAAAAACGCCTCCCGGAAAGCACAAGGACAAAGCCAAAGGAGTAAGCGTCAAGGGCACGATTACGGCATGCAAGCCTCCGCGCCTCTTGAGCTTCAATTTCGGCAACGCCGGCGAAGTGACTTTCGAGCTGACGCCCAAGGGCAAGGATGTGTTCTTGGTGCTGACGCATCGCGAGCTCAAGGATCGCGGCATGATGGTGAGCGTTGCGAGCGGTTGGCACAGCCATCTCGCGATTCTGACCGACGTTCTCAAGGGAGATGAGCCCCGTCCGTTCTGGACCACTGTCACCAAGATGGAAGCCGAATATGAGAGACGGATTCCGGCTGCCTAGGCCAAAGTCAAGCGGGTCCTTGCCGCTTAGGGCAGGATGCCGATGCCATCGCCGGCCGGCGGCCCCGCAGTGGAAGCCGGCCCGCGCGGCAGGCGCGGCAGATAGGGAAGCGTGGCGAGCCTCCGCCAAGTGGCCGCGGCGTTGAGCGGGGAGCGCTCGATCAAAGCGATGCCAACCGCCGCTAGGAACGGAAGGCTCTGCACGAGAAGGACCGCGCTGAAGATTGAGATCTCGTGCACCCGCTGATCGTTAGTGACGTGAAGGATCAGCGAGCCGAGCAGCAGCGCCCCGCCCAGCACGGCTTCCCAGATTGCCGGGAAGCGAAGCGACCAGCGCGCGGCCGCTCCCTTGGCCGTTCGCACGAAGGGCAACTCGTCACGCATCACGCCATCTGCTACGGCCCGGCCCACGGTGAACTGCAATGCCATCGCCGAGAGTGCCGCGCCGAGCGAGGCGAAGATCGGCGCCTGCACGCGCGTGTGGTAAAGTACCATGAAGTGAAGCAGCATCACCGCGAAGGTGGCGAGCACCGGAAGGGTCAAAACAGCCTCCGGCACGGCAATTCCGAAAAAGGCGACGAGCGGCATCCAGATCAAGTTGAGGATCGCAATCAGCACACCGAGGCTCTCCGCCCCGAGCCAAGTGAGCCAGCCGAACAGATATTGCGCCCGCTGTTGCGGGGTGAGCAGGCTGCGTCCAGGCAGGAACGCCCGCCAATGCTTCTTGATGAGCTGCATGCCGCCATAAGCCCAGCGGTGGCGCTGCCGCTTATAGGCCGCGAAATTGGACGGCAGCAGACCCCAGCCGTAACGGCGCTGCGTGTAATGCGCCCGCCATCCGCGCTCGAGCATGCTGAGGCCAAGGTCCGTATCCTCGACGATGGTGTCGCTCGACCAGCCGCCGGTATCGATCAGCGCCTCGCGCCGGATCAGGCACATCGTGCCATGCGCCACGATGGCGTTGACCTCGTTTCGTTGCACCATGCCGATGTCGAAGAATCCGGCGTATTCGCGGTTCATGACCATCTGCGTGATGTGGCGATCGGCGTCGCGATGATCCTGTGGCGCTTGGACGAAGCCCACCCGCGGGTCGGCAAAGGCCGGCACCAGATCCTTGAGCCAATCGGTACGCACTACATAGTCGGCGTCGAGCACGCCGATGATTTCTGCCTCAGGAGCTGTGTGTTCCAGCGCGAGTCTGAGCGCGCCAGCCTTGAAGCCCTGCAGCCGATCGACTCGCAGGAATTTGAAGCGCGGCCCAAGCAGTCGGCAATGATCCTCGATCGGCACCCAGAAGGCAGGATCGGGCGTATTGTTGATCACCACCACGCATTCGAGATTGGGCCAGTCGAGCTGCGCAACGCTGTCGAGCGTCTGACGGAGCATATCAGGCGGCTCGCGGCAGGCCGGGATGTGAATCGAGACGAGCGGCGGCTTCTCCGGGAGACCGCTCCCCTGCGCTAACAATCGCGCAGGCTTGTCGCCGAAGATAATGGCGGCAAGCTCCTCTACCCGGCGCTTCATGATCATAATGAGAGGGACGAGCAGCCCAGCCCCGATGAACATGGCAACCTGCGAACCGAGCACGAAATAATGAGTGACCCAGTAGTCCACGACATTGGCGAACCAGGCGCCGATGGCATTGCCGGTAAGCGCGATCATGGTGGCTTGGGCCGAGGTAACGCGCGGGATGGCGAAGATCGGAATCGATAGCAGAACGCCGATAGCGAGCGCTGCGATCACCTTCAACATGAAGTTCGGTTCTTCAACCGTGCCGGCGAATGAGAATTTCGGATGGCGGTCGGCATTGAAGATGCCCCAATAGGGCCCGACGCTTCCCTCGTTGGTCTTCCACGGCTGATCGAAGGCCTCGACGATCGAGTAGTCGATGCCCATGGCGTCGGCGCGGGTGATGAAGTCGCGCACCACCTCGGCCTGGATAAGCGGGCTCGGCACGGCGTCCTTGCGATTGAGTCCCGCGCTCGGCCAGCCGAATTCGGCGATCACGATGCGCTTGCCGGGATAAGTCTGCCGAAGTTTCTCATAGGCATGCAGGGCATGGTCAACCGCGACCGATCCCGGCAAGCCCTCCCAATAGGGAAGGATATGCACGGCGATATAGTCGACCGAGGAGGCGAGTTCGGGATATTCGAGCCAAACCGTTGGCACCTCGGCGGTGGTGACCGGGACCGATACTTCGCGCTTCACCCGCTGAATTTTGCCAATGAGATCGCGCACCGTATCGTTGGCGTTGTAGTTCGGATTGTCGCGGTGCTCCGCTTGCGCGCGGAAGATCGTCTCGTTGCCGACGATGATGCTTTCAACGTTCCGATAATGCTTGGCGAGCGTAATGGCAGTCTCGATCTCGCGCTCGTTCTGCTCCTCCCAGTCGTTGACCCAGACACCGAGCGTGACGCGCAGACCGTACTCCGAGGCAAGCTGCGGCAGGAGATCGAGGCCGTTGCTGACGCTATAGGTCCTTACCGCGCGCGTGTAGGGAGCGACCGCCGCTAGGTCGGACCTGATCTGCTTCTCGGTCGTCTTGTCGACTTCGCCGTTGTGGCTCGGATTGATCGGAGAGAACGAGACGCTGGAAAGCACGCCGCTTGCATTGGGAGGCGACACTCGCTCATGCATGAATAGCCACACCGATGCATGAAGCGCGGTCGCAAGCGCGACCACAACGGCGACAAGAACGCTGCGCATTGTGTTGAAGTCTCGTAGAGAACTGGCCTGCCCTGTCCCCCTCGGCCGCTAAGCCGGCAGAGAAGCCTGCAGTCACCCCCCTAAACCCTTATTAGTTGGGAATAGTTCCGTCTTTTGTTGTAGCGCCGGTCGTTGCTTGGCTCGATGCCGTCGTTGCTTCCTCTGGTGCGATCCAGCAGTTGTGGACGCGCGACGCGAGCTTGTCCGCCGCCTTTGGATCGATCGGGCCTTGTTGGATGATGCAGCGAAACGCGAGCTTCAGATGCTCGGACGAGCAACCGAAGCGGTCGTACAAGTCGATGTAGCGGCGGGCGGTATCGATGTCGTCGCGCCAGAGCAGGCTCTCGATGCGCCGCCCGGTCCATACGCACTCAGGTGCGCCGGCCGAGCTAGTGAGCTTCTCCGCCGCCTCTTTATATTCGTCGATCGCCTTCTGCTGAGCTTGCTGCTCGGCCTTGGCCTGCTCGGCCGCCTTTTGATCGTCGGGCCTCTGCTCGCCTTGCGCTTGCTCGGGCGGCTTCTGCTCTCCGCTCTGCTGTTGGGCTGAAGCGGTGAGGGTCGAGGCTAACAAAATGCCGCCGGCTAATAGAGCGGCGGCGGATCGGATATTGCGGCGCAACATGGGAACGAGCCCAACGCGAGAGTTGCTCATTTTAGTGGTTAGACCACAAAATTTTGTCAGTCCAACGGCAATTCCTCTCTTTATCACTTCGCACGCGCACAAACCAGAGGATTTGGTTCAACGCGTCGCGCGAAGCTGCTATTCGTCGCATGCCCGTCTGCCGACTTCTCACCATGCTGCGCTCCCTTGGTCTCTTTGCGCTCGTCACGTGCGCCATTGCCCTCGTCTGGTACGGCGTAGGCCGGCCGGTTCCCATGCCGCCATCTACCCTGGCCTCAGGGCACAAGCTAACGTGCGTCTCCTATGCTCCGTTCCATGGCGACCAGGCGCCTTTCACCTGGGACCTGCATATCCCTGACAAGCAGATCGCGAGCGATCTCAAAACTCTGTCGCAGACAACGGCCTGCATTCGCACCTACTCGGCAAGAGGCGCGCAAGGCAGGGTGCCGAGGCTCGCTGCCGCTCTTGGCCTCAAGGTGCTGCAAGGCATCTGGCTTGGGCGGAATCTTGCCGACAATCGCCGCGAGATCGAGGCAGCGCTTAGGCTTGCCCGCCGCTATCCCGCCACGGTTGAAGCTCTGATCGTCGGCAATGAGGTCCTGCTCAGGGGCGAGCTTCCTGCCGCTAGGATCAAGGCGTATCTTGAGGAGGTTAAGCGGCGGTCGAAGCTTCCGGTTACCTATGCGGATGTATGGGAGTTCTGGCTGAGAGCGCCAGAGCTTGCGCCCGCTACCGACTTCTTGACAATCCACATCCTGCCCTATTGGGAAGACCGGCCGGTCGCGGCGGAGGATGCCGCGAAGCACGTGCGCGACGTGAGAGAGAAGATCGCCGCAGCCTTTGGCGGGAAGGAGATCTTGATCGGCGAGGTGGGGTGGCCGAGCGAGGGCCGGATGCGCCACGGCGCGCTTCCCTCTCCGGCCAATCAAGCCCGCGTCCTAACCGATGTCTTGGCAGCCGCCAGGCAAGAGGGTTGGAGGGTTAATCTGATCGAAGCCTTCGACCAGCCTTGGAAGCGACTCTTGGAGGGGACAGTGGGCGGCTATTGGGGGCTTTATGACGACGTGCTGCGGAAACCTAAATTCCGCTTTGGCGAGCCGGTGTCGAACGAACCGCACTGGCGGATCGCCGCGGAGCTCGGCATCGGCGCCGCCTTCTTGGCCTTTGTCGCTTTCTGGCTGGGGCGGCGCGAGAGCCCGTCATACGCGGGGGGCCGGCACTCCGAGCTTGCCGCAACCGTGATCGCGCTTGGCTCAGGCCTTGTGTTCGGCTGGGCAGCGCTCATCCTGCCGATGGATAGCGTCGTGACAGGCGACAGGGCGAGAAGCGTGCTCCTGTTCGTGCTTGCCCTCGTCGTGCCGATAGCGGCGAGCTATGCCTTGGCACGGGGACAAGGTCTTGCCGGCTTTGGCGAGGTTCTAGACCAATCTCGCTGGCGGAGGTCCAATACGATCGGCGTGATTCTCGCCGCATTGTTCGTTGCCACCATGGTTGCCGCGATCCATGTTGCGCTTGGGCTCGTGTTCGACCCTCGCTACAAGGATTTCCCGCTCGCTTCGCTCACCGGGCCGGCGGTCGCCCTCTTCACCCTCGCTTTTGCCAATGCCCGCACCCCTCCCAATCCTGGGCAGGCCGAGATCGTGGCGGCGGCGGTGCTTGGCGGCTCGGCAGTCTTTGTTATGGCTAATGAAGGAAGCGCCAACTGGCAGGCCGTATGGTTTGCCCTGCTCCTTGTCCTCCTCGCCCTCACCGCTATTCGCGCACGGGCCTTGCCAGGCTGAGCACGAGAAGCGCAACCGCGAGTGCCGAAGCGCGCGTGTTGTAAAGGACAAGCCCAAGCAGGGCGAAGATGAGGCTCGTTCCAAAGGCGACGGTGTTCGGGCGCCACAGTTGAACTCCCGCGGTGATGATTGCCATCCAGCCAAATAGGTCCTGGATGAACATCAGGATCACTGCCAGCCTGATCTTGCAGATGAGGCTCACTTCGCCGGATTCGCAGGCGACTCCGATTACCGAATTCTGGATGATGCCGTAGCGCACGAACAGCGCGGTGCTAAGCGCCGCGATGCTGAGCCCAGCAAGGACAAAGCCGGCCCGCCGGGAGGGGAGAAAAAGCTTCGGCGCCGATTGGGTGTTCTGCTCACTACTCATGATTGGACGCGTCTTAAGCTAGAGAGGCGCGCATCGCCAGGGGTCACGCCTTGAGGTTTCTGGCTTGCATTCTTCGCCCCGCCCTCTAAGAGCGACGGCAAAGGATCGTCGCCATGCAGCAGTCCGATCGCCGGGCCAAATTCCTCAAGGATTATTCGCCCCCCGACTATGTGATCGAGGAGGTGAACCTTGACGTGGCGCTTGAGCCTAAGGCGGCTCGTGTCGCTTCGAAGCTGCGCCTCAGACCCAATCCCAAAATCGCAACCGGCGGCCGGCCGGTTGTGCTCGACGGCGAGGCCTTGAAGCTCGAGAGCGTTGTGCTCGACGGCAAGCCGCTCTCACCAACTGACTATGAGCTGACGGAACGATCTCTCACCATTCCCAAAGTGCCAGCGCGGCCCTTCACCCTCGAGGTCGTTGCGTTTTGCGATCCGGAGGCGAACACCGCCCTTTCCGGCCTCTACCTTTCGCGCGGCACCTACTGCACGCAATGCGAGCCGGAGGGCTTCCGCCGCATCACCTATTTCATCGACCGCCCCGATGTGCTCGCGGTCTACACCGTGCGCATCGAGGCGGATAAGGCCACGACCCCCGTGCTGCTCTCGAACGGCAACCCGGTGGCTCATGGCGACATGCCCGGCACCGGCCGGCATTTCGCCGTTTGGCACGACCCCTTTCACAAGCCATCTTACCTCTTTGCCCTCGTCGGCGGCGGCTTGGCTTCCGTCCGTGACAGCTTCATCACCGCCTCTGGTCGCAAGGTTGCTCTCGCCATCCATGTCGAGCCCGGCAAGGAGGACCGCTGCTCTTGGGCAATGGAGTCTCTCAAGCGCGCAATGCGATGGGACGAGGAACGCTTCGGGCGCGAATACGACCTCGACGTGTTCAACATCGTCGCCGTCAGCGACTTCAATATGGGGGCGATGGAGAACAAGGGCCTCAACATCTTCAACGACAAGCTCGTTCTGGCCCGGCCGGATACCGCGAGCGACGCCGACTACGCCTCGATCGAGGGCGTAATCGCGCACGAATATTTCCACAACTGGTCTGGCGACCGCGTCACGTGCCGCGACTGGTTCCAGCTCTGCCTGAAGGAAGGTCTGACCGTTTTCCGCGACCAGGAGTTCACCGGCGATACGCGCTCGGGGCCGGTCGAGCGCATCGCCGCCGTGCGCATGCTGAAGACGCATCAATTTCCGGAGGATGCAGGTCCCCTTGCCCATCCGGTGCGTCCCGCTTCCTATATCGAGATCAACAACTTCTACACGGCGACCGTCTACGAAAAGGGCGCCGAGGTCTGCCGCATGTTGCAGACACTGCTAGGCCGCGAGGGCTTCCGCAAAGGTCTAGACCTTTATTTCGAGCGCCATGATGGCGAGGCGGTAACGGTCGAGGACTTCGTCGAGGCGATGGCCGACGTCTCGGGCCGCGACCTGTCCCAGTTCATGCGCTGGTACACTCAAAGCGGCACGCCCGAGCTTGCCTGCTCGCTCGACTACGACGCCCATGCCAAGACCGCGCGCCTTGCCGTCAGCCAGGTCGTGCCGCCCACGCCAGGTCAGACCAAGAAGGAGCCGATGTTCATCCCGCTCAAAGTGGGCCTGATCGGGTCCAATGGCGATGAGCTTCCGCTTCGTCTCAACGGCGGCATGCCCAACGATGGCCTGCTCGAAGTGACCGACCGCGAGCAGGTGTTCGAGTTCCATGAGATCCCTGCCCCGCCGACGCCCTCTCTCCTGCGCGGTTTCTCGGCGCCGGTCCGGCTTACCATCAGCCTCGACCCCGACAAGATCGAGTTCCTGATGATCCATGACAGCGATCCGTTCAATCGCTGGCAGGCGGCACAGACCTACGCGACTAATCTCCTCACTGCCGCATCGCGCGACGGCGGAAGCCTTGAACGCGCCACGGGGCGTGAGGCGATACGGCTTGCGCACGCCCTCGCCACCACAGCGCACGACGATTCGCTTCTTCCCGCCTATCGCGCCGAATTCCTCAATCTTCCGAGCGAATCCGACATCGCGCGCGAGCTTGCCCGCAATGTCGATACTGAGGCCGTGCATGTGGCACGCGAAGCATTGCGGTCGGCTGTTGGCAGCGAGATCAGGGCCACGCTTGCCGAGCTTTATGACAAGACCGCGCCGACCGGGCCCTATTCGCCCGATCCCGACAGCGCAGGCGTGAGGTCGTTGCGGAGCGCAGTCCTCGATCTTCTGATCGCGACCGGAGAGCAAGCTGAGATCGCGCGTGCCGAACGGCACTATCGTGAAGCCTCGAACATGACCGATGCCATCGCCGCGCTTTCCGTCCTCTCGCATCTGGAGGGAGCGCCGCGCGACGAGGCTCTGGACCTTTTCTATGCGCGCTGGCAGGACGAACCGCTCGTTCTCGACAAATGGTTCGCAGTGCAGGCGCGCGCCGCCCGCCCCGACTCGGTCGAGACGGTGCGTGCGCTGCTCTCCCACCCAAAATTTTCGCTGAAGAACCCGAACCGAGTGCGGGCGCTGATCGGAAGCTTCGTCCACGCCAATCCGACCGGCTTCAACCGCGCCGATGGCGCCGGTTATGAGCTGCTGGCAAGCCAGGCCCTCGAGATTGACGGCTTCAACCCGCATATCGCCGCGCGACTGCTTGGCGCCTTCGAAAGCTGGCGGATCCTCGAACCAGTCCGGCAGGCCCGCGCCAAGGCCGTACTTGAGGATCTTGCGGCCCAGAAGCTTTCCACCGACAGCTACGAGATCGTCACAAAGACCCTCGGAGCGTCCTAGAGTCGCGCTCCGTCAACCGGTCATTAACCCCTTTTCCACAGTTTTCCCCTAGACAGACGAAATCGTTATCGATTCCATTAGGTCGAGCGATTCGGAGATGCGGCACTTCTCCGCTTCGACGCGAGAAGAAAAAGGGGGACCGAATGGCGCTGGCGCGTTCTGCGCGTGAGGGATTCGGTGTCGCGGGGCCACGTTGGCGAGAGCTTAACTCGCTTGCCGGCCGATATTTTGCGACTGCCGAACCGCGTCGGGCGACTGCCATTCTCATCACGGCCTTTGCCGCCGTCGTCCTGATCGGATTTGCCTTCCAGATCCTGCACGGCAGGCGTACCGAGCTCGATTCGGCCCGCCACAGGCTCGGGCTGATGGCAGATATCGGCGCCCTAAACCTGCAAGACAAGGGTTTGAGCTCGACCATGAGCTGGCAGGCTGCGCTCGCTGCGAGCCTGCCCAAGGGTGCCACTGCCGAGGGTCGCACGGTGCTCCTCGCCGATGGCGACGGCAACATCAAGGCCAACGCCCCACTCGACGGCGCTCCCTCCGGCAACCTGCTGACAATTCTCGGACCCCAACAGCCTCTGACCATTTTCGGCGCTGAGGCCGGCGTTCTTGAGATCGCGCTCATGGATGGCACAAAGGCCATCGTCACCGTCCGCGACGTGCCGAACACCGAGGCGCAACTCGCTTTCATCCAGCCGGTCGACGAGGCGCTTGCCGATTGGCTCGGCGCAACGAGGCTTGAGATCACTCTCCTGATTTGCACTGGGCTCGTGCTCGCGCTTCTTGCTGGCGGCGTCCGAAATCTTAGATCGGCGGTCACACGCGAACGTGAGGATGGCCAGCTTTGGACCAAGGAACTCACCGAGGCCCTGCCCGGCTGCGGCATCTGGCGATGGAACCTCGCGCGCGGCCACGTGCAGTGGTCGGCGCCGATGTACCGGATGCTCGGCCTAGAGCCTGCCGGCAAGGCCATGTCGTTCCGCCTCATCGCCCAGGCGCTTCACCCCGAAGATGACTTGCGCGGCGAGATCGATCGCCACCTCCGCGATGGCATCTCTCTCGTCGATGGCATCTTCCGGCTCCGCCACGCCGATGGACATTGGGTAGCCCTCAGGCTGCGCGGCAACATCACGCGTGGCGCGGGCCAAGAGCCGTACTTCACGGGCATTGCCGTCGTCGCGGACCACGAGCACGCCCACGCTCCTGCCGACGCCAACGCGCGGTTGCGCGATGCGGTCGAGACCATCTCCGAAGCCTTCGTGCTGTGGGACCGAGAGAATCGGCTCGTCATGTGCAACAGCAAATATCAGCAGTTCCACGGCCTGCCCGACGACATGGTCCGGCCCGGCAGCTCCTATGACGAGCTCATCGCCTCGGCCTCGGAACCCATTGTGTCCAAGCGCGTAGCCGTCGCTGGCACCTACGACGACGACAGCCGCACCTACGAGGCGCAGATTGAGGACGGCCGCTGGCTCCATATCAACGAACGGCGGACGCGCGACGGCGGCTATGTCAGCGTCGGCACCGATATCACCGTGCTCAAGGAGAGCCAACAGCGGCTCGCCGAAAGCGAAGGGCAGCTCAGAGCAAGCGTGGCCGAACTGAGGCTGTCGCGCCGCGAGCTCGAGCAGCAGAAGCAGCAGCTCGTCGATCTCGCCGAGAAATATGCCCTTGAGAAGAACCGCGCCGAGGCAGCCAACCGGGCCAAGTCCGAGTTCCTTGCCAATATCAGCCACGAACTGCGCACGCCGCTAAATGCCGTGATCGGCTTCTCGGAGGTGATGCAGAAGGCCCTGTTCGGTCCGCTGGGTCATCCGAAATATCAGGAATATGCCCGCGACATCTACGCGAGCGGCACTTACCTGCTCGAGGTGATCAACGACATCCTCGACATGTCGAAGATCGAGGCCGGCCGCATGTCGCTCGACGTTGGCAGCGTCGACTTAGCCGATATCGTCGCCGACAGCATCAAGGTTGTGAGCCAGGCCGCGGCCGAGCGCAACATCACGCTCGACCGGAATGGCCCCTTGCATTTGACGCTCGAAGCGGACCGTCGCGCATTGAAGCAGGTCTTCCTCAATCTGCTGTCCAATGCCGTGAAGTTCACTCGCGACGGCGGCAGCGTCGAGGTACAGCTGTCGCGCACGCGCAGTCATGTGAAGATCGCCATCAAGGACACCGGCATCGGCATTCCCGAAGCCGACATCGCCAAGCTCGGCCGCCCCTTCGAGCAGGTCGAGAACCAGTTCTCCAAGAGCCATCAGGGAAGCGGGCTTGGGCTTGCCATCTCCCGTGCGCTCATCGAATTGCATGGCGGCAGCTTGCGCATCACGAGCCGCGAAGGCCAGGGCACAACTGTCACCTGCATGCTTCCGGTGCGGCCGGTGATCTCCGAGGAGCAGCCGAAGCTCGCCGCCTCTGCCTAGTTCGGCCTGCAAACTTTCCGCAAGCAATTTTAGTATTATTTGAGCCTATTACTGGCCGCTTTTCAGCAACTATCTCCCCATTAACAGTAGCAGACGTGCTGCATTGAGCAGCCCTGCCTATTTAGTACTCTCTTCGCGGGCGAGACCACGCGAATAACGGAGGGGACGTATTGCACGAGCCAGCAACTCGACGCGGCACGCCGCTTGCATGGGTCATCGACGGCAAGGAACACATTCGGCGCTTCCTCCGCGAGACGCTGAGTGAATTCCGCTTCGTGATCCAGGAACGCGTCGAGGCGACCGAGCTCAGCACAGCTCTCGATGCGAGAGCACCGGACCTCGTGGTGCTCGGGCTGACGGCCGGCGCGACCGAAGCGTGCGATATGATATGCTCCAGGCTCTGGCCGACAAGGACTTCGAGGGGAAAGTTTTGCCGTTTGCTCCGCGCGACTCGGCAGTGGTCGGCACGGTGCAGGAGCGCGCCGAGAAGCTCCGCATTGCACTCTTACCGCCGCTCCTAATGCCCTTCAGCAACGAAGGCTTGCGTGAGAGCATCGCAACGCTCCTGCCGGAAGAGTCCTCGGGCCCGGTCGTGGACATGGCTCAGGCGGTTCGCGAAGGTTGGCTAGAGCTTTGGTACCAGCCGAAAATTGAAACGCGTGCGCTTGTTATGCGTGGGGCCGAGGCGCTCTCGCGCGTCCGCCATCCGGCTTGGGGAATCGTTCCTCCTGCTTATTTTGCGCCTGAGGACAGCGGCAGCCCCGACGCTGTCTCGGATGCCGTGATCAGTCGCGCGGTTGAAGATTGGCATCGTTTCTTTGCAGAGTGGGCCCATCGAGATCGGGATAAACTTACCAACGGCCGTTCTGACCGATTCCGAGGCAATTGGGCGATTGTGCAAGCAGCTTCCGAACCACGCCGCCTTTGAGGGGCTTATCGTCGAGGTCAACAGCGCCGAGCTCATACGCAACCTGGACTTGGCAATGCGGGCCGCAAGACAGCTTCGCCTCCACAAGGTTGCCATCGCCATCGATGATGCCGGGCCGGAGTGGCTCTCGCTCACCGACGTTGGCAACTTCCCATTCGTCGAGTTCAAGGTCGGCCGAGAGTTTGTCGCCGGATGTGCCGAGGATCGATTGAAGCAGTCGGTCTGCCGCCGCATGCTCGAGCGCGCCAAATTCTATGGCTCGCGCACGATCGCCGATGGCATCGAGACTTGGTCGGACTTCTTGACGGTGCGGGATCTCGGGTTCGACCTGGTGCAAGGATCTCTATTTGCAAAGCCAATGAGCGCAGAGAAGTTCGCGCACACCTGCTGGGCCGCACCCCATGCCTCGGCCGGCCCGCCCCTCTCGAGATCGACCGAGCGGCTCAGCATTGCCGGCGGCAGCGCAGAGCCGACCGAAACGGGCGAGCAACCCACGAGGCTTTCCAACAGGGACACTGGCGCTAAATGGCGTTGAGCGCGCGACGCTTCACACCACGATGCGCTCGAAGGCGTCGTGTACCGCGAGAAGCGTCTCCTTCAGCGTCGCTTCAAGCATGTTGAAGTCCGGCATGTCTGAGGCACGCGCAAGCAGGTCCTTGAGCGCGCGCGGAGCCTCCTCCGCCACGAACGGCTTGTCGAGGCAAAGCCTCAGAACCTGCGTGAGCGTGTGGTAGAGCCGCGCGGCGGGGACCAGGACCTCGGCGTCGCCAGAAGCCAGCGCGCCGGCGGCTGAAAGCTTGGTGAGCGCGGCCTCGGTGTTCTGATCGAGCACGTCCGGGTGGGCGCTTGGGTTCACGATCTGCAAAAACTGGGCGATGAATTCGAGATCGATTAAGCCGCCGCTCACCTGCTTCAAATCCCAGATAGCGGAGCTTCCCTTTTCCTCGGCGATGCGGACGCGCATGGCCCTAACGTCGGCAGCAACGGCTGCCCGGTCGCGCGGACGCGTCAGAACTCCTTTGATCGTTGCGCTGATAGTCTGCCTCAGCGACTCTGGTCCGGTGATAGCTCTTGCACGGGTCAGAGCAAGATGCTCCCAAGTCCAGGCGGACGCCTTCTGGTATTCGATGAAGCTCGAAAGCTTGGTCGCAACCGGGCCCTGACTCCCTGAAGGCCTGAGCCGCATGTCGACTTGATAAAGCGACCCTTCGGCCGTCTCGGCAGAGAGCGCAGCGATCAGACGTTGGGTGAAGCGAGAGTAATAGAGCGGGCCAGGCAGGCTCTTTGGCCCATCCGACTGGCCATCTTCACTCTCGTAATCGTAGACGATGATGAGGTCGAGGTCTGAGCCCGCGGTCATCTCGAGGCCGCCGAGCTTGCCCATCGCGACCACCGCCGCTTGCCCGCCCTTCATGCGCCCATGCTGCCGTTGCAGCTCAGCCTCGACGCGGCAAGCGAGAGCTTTGATTAGCGTTTCGGCGAGGCCGGCATAGGCCGCTCCCGCTTGGCTCGCCGAAAGCGTGCCGGAGATCACCCGAACGCCAATGAGAAAGCCCTGCTCGCGACCGACGATGCGCGCCCGGTCGAGCGCATCCTGGTAATCGCTGGCCTGAGCCAGCGCATCGGCCACGAGCTCCTTGAGCTGAGCCGGGGTCGGCACAGCACCGAAGAAGCCAGGATCGAGAACGGCATCGAGCAGGCGCGGACGCCGGGCGATGATGCGGGCTAGGCGCGGTGCCGTTCCCACAATGTCGGCGACCAGCCTGAGCAAGCTCGGATTGGCGGCAAGGAGAGAGAAAAGCTGGACCCCCGCGGGCAGCTCGGCGATCACCCGGTCGAAAGTAGCGAGCGCGAGATCGGGATCCGCTGTCCGGCCGAAGGCCTCGAGCAATGAGGGAAGAAACTCGGTAAGCCGCTCGCGCGCCCGGCCACTCCGCGTCGCGACATAGCGGCCTGACTGCCAGGCACGAATGGCCGCGAGAGCGCCGCCAGGATTACGGAAACCGAGCCTCTCGATACTCGCGAGCACCGCCGGGTCTGACTCGTCGGCCACCACCATGATCGGAGTCGAGCCGACCAGCTCGGGAAGCTTCTCGAACAAGGCGCCGTAATGGGTCTCGACGCGCCTGAAGGCGTCGACCAGCGCATCTCCGAAAGCGTTGGTATCGGCAAAGCCCGAGAGCCGGGCTATACGATCGAGCTCGTTCCGTTCGGCGGGGATGATATGCGTCTGCTGGTCGCCGATCATCTGCAGCCGATTCTCGATGCGGCGGAGGAAGAGATAGACCTCGGTCAGCTCGCGGGCCGCTTCGTGCGCGATCCAGCCGCCCATAGCCAGGAATTCCAGTGTTTCGACAGTGCCGCGCGTCCTAAGCTCAGGGTGACGGCCCCCGGCGATGAGCTGCTGGGTCTGCGCGAAGAATTCGATGTCGCGGATCCCGCCCCGTCCAAGTTTGATGTCGTGACCTTCGACAGCGATCGCCCCGTGGCCCTTGAACTCATGCACCCGCCGCTTCATAGCGTGGATGTCGGCGATTGCGGCGTAGTCGAGATACTTTCGCCAGATGAAGGGCGAGAGTTGGCGAAGGAAGTCGTTTCCCGCCTCGGGGTCGCCGGCCGCAATCCGCGCCTTGATAAGCGCCGCTCGCTCCCAGGTCTGGCCGAAGCTCTCGTAGTAGGTGAGGCCCGCGTCGGTCGAGAGCGCGATCTGCGTTGCCCCCGGATCGGGCCGCAAACGGAGATCGGTGCGGAAGACGTAGCCGTCGGGGGTATGCTCCTGAAGCAGCCGCACCAGTTCGCGCGTCAATTTCACGAAAAAGGTCGACGGCTCGATGTCTGCCCTAAGTCCCGCCCGATCGGCGTCGTAGAAGACGATGATGTCGATGTCGCTCGAATAGTTGAGCTCATGCGCGCCAAGTTTGCCCATGGCGATGACGAAATAGCCGGGGGCATGAGACGAATCCTCAGCAGAAGATGCGACCTGTCCCGTCTCGCGCGCCTTTCGGTACAGAAATGCCGTCGCCTGATCGAGCACGGTATCTGCCGCCTCGCTCAGGGCCTGGAGTGCCGTCCTGGTGGGCCAAATGCCGCCGAGATCGGCAAGACCCACGAGGAGGGAGATCCGCTGCTTGAAGCGGCGCAGCAACGCCATGACGTCTTTGGCGCTGCCGGCCTCGCCAATGGCGGTCGCGAGCGCCTTCCGCGCCTCGTTCAAATGTTGGTCGGGATCGCGCAGAACGCATTCGGCGAGATTGGCGGGATCGCGCAGCGCGAGAGAGGCGAGATAAGGCGAGCCTGAGAAAGTCGCCCCGAGAAGCTGCCGGACCTCGGCAACGTCGGTGAGAAGCTTGGCCGCCGCAGCGAGTTCGGGAATCGCAGCGAGAGACTTCGTGAGGGTGTCGAGCGCGTTCTTCCCTCGCGCTTGGTCGAAGGAGAGCGGCGTCTCGGTGATGCGCTCGAAGAACGCCGTCACGCTGGCCTGATCTCTGCTCCCGTGGCCATATGCGCGGCCGCTCCATTGAGTAGCGCCTCGCCCTCGACCGGTAGGGCAAGGACGACACGCAAGCCGGGCTCGTTATCTTCGAGCCTGAGGATCCCACCGTGCAGCCTCGCCACGGCGGCAACAAGGCTCAAACCCAACCCGCTGCCCGGCTCAGAGCGGCTCGCTTCGAGCCTGACGAAGCGATCAAGCACCCGTTCACGGTCCGGAACGGGTACGCCAGGGCCTCGATCCGTCACCACAATCTCGGCGATAGGTCCCTTGGCGTGCGCGCTTACCTCGACCTCGGGCCTTGAGCCGTTACCGCTCGACCGTTCAGGTGCTCCGTATTTGAGGGCGTTGTCGATAAGATTGGCGATTGCCTGGCCTAGCAATTGGCGGTCGGCGCGGACGAAAATGGGAGCGTCGGTCTCCGCCCTGAGCTCGATGCCGCGCTCCTCCGCGACAGGCTCATACAGCTCGGCCACGTCGCGCAAGAGCGCCGATACGTCGAGCTTCTCCCGGTTCTCGCCTCCCGCCCCCGCCTCGATGCGAGCAATAGACAGCAGCGCATTGAAGGTCTTGATCAGCCCATCGGCCTCCTCGATGGTTCGCTCCAGAACCTCGCGATAGGCTGCTTCGCCATAGGGCTCGCGCAGCGCCTGCTCGACGCGGTTGCGCAGGCGGTTCAGTGGCGTCTTGAGGTCGTGGGCGATATTGTCTGATACTTCGCGCAAGCCGGCCATGAGCTGCTCGATACGTGCAAGCATCAGATTGAGGCTCTCCGAGAGCCGGTCGAGCTCATCGCCAGAGCCGGTGACGGGGAGACGGCCGGTGAGGTCGCCATCCATGATGGTGCGGGTGGTCTCGGCGAGCGCATCGATCCGCGCCAACAACTTGCGGCTCACCCAATACCCGCCGCCGATGCCGAACAAAGCCATCACGCCAAGCCCCCACAGCATGGCTGAGCGCACCATGCGCGCGAGCTCGCGTCGGTCTTCGATGTCGCGACCGACGATCAGGCGATAGCCACTCGCTAGGCGAAACACATTGGCGAAGGCGAGCCTCTTTTCGACCCCGCCGGTAGCCGGACGCTGGTAGACGAATTCGACGGGTCCTAGGCTGTTCCACAGCTCAGGCGACACGGCGCTGAGATTGCCAGCGAGCCTCCGGCCTTCGCTATCCGCCACGAGATAGAGGCTGTTGCCGGGCGTTCCGCTGCGCTCGGCCACAATGCGTACCAGCTGATCGAGCCCTCCTGCCCGGTACTGCTCGGCGAGGCCTTTCAGCTCGGCGTCAATTGTCTGGTTGAGCTGCCGCGACAGCAGGACTGTCGTGTTCCAATAAATGTAGACAATCGCCACGATCGCGGCGGCACTGAACAGCGCGAGATAAGTCAGCGAAAGGCGAAAGGTGGTGGTCCGGAAGAGCTTAGTGAGCGCTGTCACGGATGGTGTAGCCGGCGCCTCGGACCGTGTGCAGGAGGGGATTGCCGAAATTCTTGTCGATCTTGGACCGGAGGCGGGAAATATGGACGTCGATGACATTCGTCTGCGGGTCGAAATGATAGTCCCATACGTTCTCGAGCAACATGGTGCGCGTTACCACCTGGCCCGCGTGCTTCATCAAATATTCGAGTAGGCGGAACTCGCGCGGCTGCAACATAATCGCTTCGCCCGCGCGCGTCACCTTGTGCGATAGGCGGTCTAGCACGAGGTCGCCTACGGCAAGACGGGTACTGCCCTCCTCCGGGGAGGTGCGCCGCGCCAAGGCCTCGATGCGGGCGAGCAGCTCGCTGAAGGCGTAGGGCTTGGTGAGATAATCGTCACCGCCCGCACGCAGACCTTTGACGCGGTCGTCGACCTCGCCAAGCGCACTCAGGATCAAGGCCGGAGTTCTGACATCCTCGGTGCGGAGCGATTGAATGACCGCAAGCCCATCGCATTTTGGCAGCATGCGGTCGACGATGAGCACATCATAGGCATCGGCTCTGGCGAGATCGAGGCCGGTCTGGCCGTCGCTGGCATGCTCGGCGACGTGACCAGATTCCCTCAGCGCCCGCTTGAGGAAGGTCGCCGTCTCCTGATCGTCCTCGATGACCAGCACGCGCATGTTTGGGAAATCTCCGGGCGATTGGCCTATACGCGACAGGTGAGAACTCACGACAGCCCTGGATGAGAGGCGGGCGGCGCGGCGGGGGGAGACCGCGCCGCCCTCCGGCGTTCAGAAGGCGGTTTAAGCCTTCTTCAGGGAAAGCGCCACGAAGCGCGTCTGATCGCCGGACTTAACCTGCATCAGCACCTTGACGTTGTCCTTGTCGGTCTTGGCGCCATCCATGGCCTTCTTGACGCCGGCGGCAACATCTGAGGGCTGCGAGACGGCGACGCCGGCAACCTGAAGGATGACGTCGCCGGGCTTGAGTCCCTTGTCGGCTGCGTCGCTCTGCGGGTCCACCTCAGTGATCACCACGCCCTCATCGCCGGCGCCGGGGAACTTCGCCGCCGGTGCAAGCGACAGGCCGAGGTCCTTCATCTGCTGGCCTGAGGTGTCGGACTTATCCTCCTCGAGAGCTGCGAGCTTCTTGCTGCTTGGGAACGTGCCGAGCTTCATGTCCACGGTGCGTTTCTCGCCATAGCGGACGATGGAAAGTTTGACGTCGGTGTTCGGGTGAAGCTCGGCGATCTTGCGCGCAAGGTCGCGGGAGTCGTCGATCTTCTCGCCGTTCACCTCGACGATGACGTCGCCAGGCTTGAGGTCCTTCTTGGCGGCAGGGCCGTCCTCGGTCACCTTGGTGACCATGGCGCCCTTGGCTTCGGGCAGGCCGATCGACTCGGCGATGTCGTCGCTCACATTCTGGATCACGACGCCAAGCCAGCCGCGGTCAACCGTGCCGGTGGTCTTGAGCTGGCCCACGACTTCTTGGACCAGTCCCGCGGGCACGGCAAAGGCGATACCCACACTGCCCCCGGAGGGAGAGAAGATGGCGGTGTTGACGCCAACCACCTTGCCGTCGAGATCGAACGAGGGACCGCCGGAATTGCCGCGGTTCACCGCCGCGTCGATCTGGAGGTAGTCGTAGGGACCGGAGCCGATGTCGCGGTTATGGGCCGAGATGATGCCGGCTGTCACGGTGCCACCGAGGCCGAACGGATTGCCGACGGCGAGAACCCAGTCACCGACGCGGGGATCCTTCTGCGAGAACTCGACATAGGGAAACGTCTTGCCCTCTCCCTTGACCTTGATCAGCGCCACGTCGGTGCGCGGGTCGGTGCCGACGAGGGTGGCGGGATATTTCGCGCCATCCTCCATCGTCACCGTGATGTCCTCGGCATCCTCGACCACGTGGTTGTTGGTCACGACGTAGCCGTCAGGCGAGATGAAGAAACCGGAGCCCTGAGCGAGGCTTGGCTGCGACTTTGGCTGCTGCGGCATGCCTTTGCGAAACTGCTTAAAGAAGTCGTAGAGCGGGTTGTCCTCGGGAAGATCGGGAAGGCCTGGGATCTGCTCGTTGTCAGCGACCTTGACGTCGCCTTTGACATTGATGCTGACCACTGCCGGCGTCACCTTCTGCACGATATCCGCGAAGGTCAAAGGCGCGCGGCCATATGGAGTCTCAATGGTCTGCGGCTGGGTGGTGGTAGTCTCGGCGGCGGCGAACGGCACACTGTTGCCGAGCGTAAGCCCTAATGCGCTTGTCGCGAAAAGGGCTGCGGCTACGAGGAGAGCGGGTTTGCGGATAAGCTTCCGCCACCGCGGGCTCTCGTTCGTAGCAGAGCTCTGGTCTAGTTTCATTGGGAGGAACCTCTCTCCTGAAAAGAAATCCCGTGGATAGAGCCTTGCATCAACGAAGGAGCGCGGCGTCTAGGTCCAAGATATAGGGCTTCGCCAATTACGCTGCGGTTTCGGCGGCATTAAATTTCAGTAAGGTTGGGTGCGGAAACCGGCTCCGAGCAACGGTTTTTTGCCGCACAGTTTCGGGCTAGCCGTCGCCGATGAGCCTCTTGAGCTTGCGCCTTTCGGCAACGCTTAGAGGCGGAGGATTGGTGGCCTCCGCCATCCGCCGCCGATAGGCAAGCGCGATGATCAGCAGCGCAGCAAGAAAACCCGCTGGGGTTGCCAGCCACAGCACCAGCGTATGCGGCTCGAAACGGGGTTTGAGCAGCACGAACTCGCCATAGCGGGTGACGATGAAGTCGACGATCTGCTCGTTGCTGTCGCCCGCTTTCAGCCTCTCGCGCACCAGGAGCCGCAAATCCTTGGCGAGGGGCGCCTCGGAATCGTCGATCGATTGATTCTGGCAGACGAGACAGCGCAGCCCTTCGGAGATCGTGCGCGCGCGAGCCTCGAAGGCTGGATCTTGCAGGACCTCGTCGGGCTCCACGGCATGCGCGGGACAGGCCGCAAGTAGCGCCATCGCGAGCGACAAGATGAGAGACGAAAAGCCAACGCGCATGGTTACTCGGCCGCCGGCACCGGGGTAGCCTTGGTTTGTGCGCGCCGCGGTGCTCCGACGCGCAAGCGCCGGTCAGACAACGAGACCGCGCCGCCGATGAACATGACCAGCGCTCCAAGCCAGATGAGGCGGACGAGCGGATTGAAATAAAGGCGGATGCTGTAGGCCCCACCATCCTTGAGCTGGTCGCCGAGCACGGCATAGAGGTCGCCCCGCCAGTTCGGGTGAATGCCAGCCTCCGTGGTGCCGCTTTTCTCGAGGGTGAACTCGCGCTTTGACGGGGTGAGTTCGGTCACTTCCTCGCCGTTGCGCGTGACCTCGAGCAGCGCCACGCGCTCGCGGTAATTTGGGCCCTGACGCGGCGCGACGCCTTTGAAGGTGAGCGTGTAGCCGGCGATGCTGGCCGTCTGGCCAGGCTTCATTGCGAGGATTGCTTCGGAGCGCCAGGCAGTCGTAGCGACGATGCCAATCACCACGATGCCGAGGCCTGCATGAGCGAGCGCTGTTCCGTAAGCAGAGCGAGGCAGACTGCGCAGCCTGCGCCGAGCCTCCGACCAAGAGGCGTCAAATAGCTTCACTCGATAGACCAGCTCAGTCACCGCACCGGCAATGAGCCATATGCCAAGCCCGATGCCGAGCGGCGCAAGCCACGGCCCGCGCTGGCGGAAGGCCAGCACCAAGACGATCGCGGCAAGCGCCAGGCATGCGGCTGCCATGAGTCGCTGCGCCGCAGCGAGCAAATCTCCCCTCTTCCAGGCGAGCAAAGGCCCGAACGGCACGGCGACAATAAGCGGTACGATGAGGGGCGCGAAGGTGAGATTGAAGAATGGCGCCCCGACTGAAATCTTGTCGCCGGTCAGTGCCTCGAGCGCGAGAGGATAGAGCGTGCCGACGAACACTGCGGCACACGCAGTCGTAAGCAGGAGATTATTGAGGACGAGGCTTCCCTCGCGACTGATCGGGGCGAACAACCCGCCTTGCGCAAGCAGCGGCGCCCGCCAGGCGAACAGCGCGAGCGCGCCACCGATGAATACACCCATGATGGCCAGGATGAAGATACCGCGCGCGGGATCGATGGCGAAGGCATGCACGCTAGTCAGCACGCCCGAGCGCACAAGGAAGGTCCCCATCAGGCTCAGAGAGAAGGTGATGATGGCGAGCAGGATGGTCCAGACTTTGAGCGCGTCGCGCTTCTCCATCACCACCGCCGAGTGTAGAAGCGCCGTGCCGGCGAGCCACGGCATGAAGGAGGCGTTCTCGACCGGGTCCCAGAACCAGAACCCACCCCAGCCGAGCTCGTAATAGGCCCACCACGATCCCATGGCGATGCCGAGCGTAAGGCACATCCAGGCGGCAAGAGTCCACGGCCTCACCCAGCGCGCCCAGGCGGCATCAATGCGGCCGTCGATCAGTGCAGCGATGGCAAAGGAGAATGCCATCGAGAAGCCGACATAGCCCGTGTAGAGGAAGGGCGGGTGGAAGGCTAGCGCCGGGTCCTGCAACACCGGATTCAAGCCCTGGCCGTCGAACGGTGCCGGGTCGAGACGGACGAAGGGATTGGACGTGGTAACGATGAAAAGCAGGAAAGCCGCGGCGATCGATGCCTGAACAGCAAGGACATTGCCCTTAAGCTGATACGGAAGATTAGTGCCGAAGATCGCGACCGCCGCGCCGAACAGCGCGAGGATCAGCACCCACAGCACCATCGAGCCCTCGTGGTTCCCCCATACGCCGGAGATTTTGTAGAGCAGCGGCTTTGCTACCGCCGAGTTTCGCCAGACATTCTCGACCGAGAAGTCCGAAGTGATATGCGCAGTCATCAGCGCGATGAAAGCGATGGCGATGAGAAGGAACTGCAGCTGCGCCGCGGGACCGGCGACCGCCATTAATTGCTGATCGCGAATGCGCGCGCCGACGAGCGGCAGGACCATCTGCACGATGGCAACGCCTAGCGCCAGGATCAGCGCGTAATGACCGGTTTCGGCTATCATCTCGCGGCTCTCGTGCTCTTCTAATTCACCTTGGCTTGCGGCTCCGCGGCGCTCGCCTTGGCATCGCCGCGCCATACACCCTGCTCTTTCAGCTTCTTTGCTACTTCGGGCGGCATGTAGTTCTCGTCATGCTTGGCGAGGACGTTATCGGCATGGAAAACGCCGTCCGCGCTTAGAGTTCCTTCGGCCACCACGCCTTGGCCTTCGCGGAAAAGATCGGGAAGCACGCCGGTATAGGTCACCGGCAGTGTCTTAGATTTGTCGGTGACAGCGAAGCGGATGGTTGTCCCCTCGCCCCGCACCACGCTGCCCGTTTCGACAAGACCCCCAAGCCTGAAGCGCTGGCCTGGGGCGATTTGCATCGAGGTCACCTCGCTCGGCGTATAGAAGAAGACAATCGAATCCCGCATGGCGTACAGCACGAGGCCGACCGCCACCCCGAGCACTGCGAGGCAGGTGCCGATCAGAACGCCTCTCCGCTGCTTCCGCGTCATGATTTCAACCCAAGCTCGGCAGCAAGCGCATCGAGTTGCTCGATCGCCTGCGTGTTGCCGCTGAATTGGCTCTTGGCCCGGGCAAGCGCCTTTTGCGCGTCGTCCTTGCGGTCAAGCACGCTATAGGCTCTGACCAGCTTGAGCCAACCGGGTAGATCGTCGCCTTGCTGATCGAGCCGCGCAGCAAGTCCCTCCACCATGCGCTGGATCATGGCCTGGCGGTCGCCGGGACTCATATTCTGCGCTGCGGCGATCTCTTCGGCACTCGGACCACGCTGAACCTGCTGGCTCGCCTCTGCAGGCGCGGCCTGCGGAGCTTGTGCGACAGGCTTGCCGGAAAGATGCGCCTCGTCCTCGGCAATCCTCTTCTCGACCATCTCGCGCCAGGGCTGATCGCCGGTCTCTCTCGCAAGAAGCGCCCGCCAATCGGCGATGGCGGCTGCGAATTGGCCATCCTGCTCTTTCGCGATGGTGAGAAGGATGTGAGGCTCGACGAGGCTTGGATCGAGCTCGACGGCGCGCTCGAGCGCACGCCGGGCCTCCTCGGTCACCACCCCACTATTGGCAAGTACCAGGGCCTGACCCTGACCCGAAAGGCGCTTGGCCGATTCGCCGAGAAGCCTGATCGCCTGCTCGTAGGCCTCGGCGGCATCGTTATAGCGGCGCCATCCAAGATAGACCGGAGCGATCACGTCCCAGCCTTCGCCTTCTTCGGGGTGCTCGCGGAGACGCGCCTCGACGCGGGCAACAAGGGCTTCGAGGTTACGGTCGCTTGCAGGGTCCTCGAGCCGTGCAGCGAGCGGCTGATCAGGAAGTCGTGGCGAGCCGTAAAAGAGGTAAAGGCCGAGCGCGAGAATC
>Ga0163161_10000701_pt1 | contig 26688 bp, 16 predicted proteins | sample S45metaG_FD_129847 | JGI IMG/M metagenome (GOLD analysis project Ga0163161, IMG submission 129847) | Switchgrass rhizosphere microbial communities from Kellogg Biological Station, Michigan, USA - S4-5 metaG | ecosystem: Host-associated > Plants > Roots > Rhizosphere > Soil | place: USA... | reverse complement strand
TTTATTTTTTATCGTCAGTGGTATAGGTTAAAGGGATATGCAAACGCTAAAGGAATTAGCCTGATCGGCGATCTTCCATTTTACCTCGATTACGACGCTGTTGAAGTATGGGCGCAGCGCGAAAATTTTCTACTCGACAAAAACGGAAACAGGACCCAGGTTGCTGCCGTTCCTCCTGATTATTTTAATGAAAAAGGACAGCTCTGGGGCATGCCCATATACAATTGGGAGAAAATGAAAGCGGATGGATTTATATGGTGGGAAAACCGTTTGAAGAAAAGTGAACAGATCTACGACCTCATCCGTTTGGATCATTTTAGGGCCTTTTCTAATTACTGGCAGGTGGCGGCCGATAGTGAAGATGCGGTAAACGGCGCCTGGAAGCCTGGTGTGGGGGCTGCATTTTTTAAATTAATGCGGCAGAAATTGGGTAAACTTCCTTTTATTGCAGAAGATCTCGGTGAAATATCGGAGGATGTGGAGCAATTGAGAAAACAGTTCGGCCTGCCCGGGATGAAAGTACTGCAGTTTGCTTTTGGTGAAGATTTAGCTGGTTCGGTACACATTCCATATCAGTTCGACTCCACCAATTTTATGGTGTATACCGGAACGCATGATAACAATACCACCTTAGGCTGGTTTAAAAATGAAACGGATGCCAACCTTAAAAATCGCCTCTCCAATTATGTAGGTACCCCGGTAAATGATCAGAATGTCAATGCCATCCTGATCGGACTTTGTTATGCTTCTATCGCCAAAATCGCGATCATCCCCATGCAGGATATCCTCGGCTTGGATGAAACTGCAAGGATGAATATACCGGGTGAGGCCAAAGGAAACTGGGGCTGGAGCGCAAGCAAACAATTTATAAACGAAAAAACGATACACTGGCTGAAAGCAGAAACAGAACTTTACGGGCGCTGAAAAGATTTTAAAAATTCCACGTTCGGTTGGGCAAATGTGATCATCCAGATTGTTGTTTTTTTTGTAAGTTTGATATTGATCAGCTTTTAACAGACCGGATTTGCCTAACCTAAAACACATATCTTATACCTCTTTGGTGCTGCTGCTGCTTTTCAGTTCCTGTAAAAACGCTCCACAAACACCGGAAGATAAAGCAAAGGAACTGATCAATAAATTATTTGAGGCCCGTGAAAATCATACTTATGGTTACAAGGCGGGTGCATTTGGTAAACTGGACAGTGCTTATACCACTTATCGTGAAGACACGGTTTTCAAGATAAATTCAGACCGCATTTCTCACTGCCTGGATAAAAGTACAATAGCTTTTACCAAACTCGCAGAGATCGGCTACCGGACAGATACCACCAAAAACGAACGTAAAAAGGAAGCGTTATGGAAGCAATTATTGGCCGCTTCGGCAGAGCAAAAATTGTATAACGACAGTGCTTCCCTTTTTTCAGCCAAAATCGATTCTTTAAAAAAGCACTATAAACCCTTTTTCAGAGGATGGAAAATTAGGCATGAATATAAAGTTAATAATGCTTTTGGTATTCCGGCAGCGCAAAAAACGACTTTTTATTTTGATGTGAAATTAACCAGGATTACCGGGCCTGAAGAGATGGTTAAATTTGCTGGGAACAAACTGTAAGGGGATACCTTATGTTACTAAATCAGGCTTATCGTCCTTAATTGCTAAATGGTTATAACTACCTAAACCACCTAAGCACATCTCAGTTATTGGTACAATAATACACAAGGCTTTTAGTTATAATGAAAGAAGTTAAACGTTTAGGCTATTAGGTCAAACAATTGGAATCTGTAAATGCCGGTGTATCAAGGACCTTTATTGGCATGATGGATATTGAAAGATGCAACCGGTTACACGATAAAAATATTTGCTTAATTTTATTTTATATAAAAAAGTTGATGATCGGACTGTAACTATCTTTTAAAAGAATGGAGTATAAAGAAATAAAACCCCACCTGGCATTACAACCTTATATAGACAATTTTTGGGAATTGAAAGGCAGCACAAATGACGCACAATGGGAGCGGAACTTCCCTGATGGCTGCACCGGATTGGTGATGAATGTAGGTGAAACCTGTGTAACCGATAATGGTTCGGTAACGATGGATTATGGGAAAACTTATGTGGTAGGTGCAATGACCTCCTTCAAAGACAGTTTCATTCATGCCGGTACGCATTTATTGGGCGTGTGCTTAAAACCAGCGGCTTTCTCAAACTTTTATAACTATGCTCCACAAAATGAGCTGATCAATAGTACCATCGAGTTTGATAAAATCCATTCGTTTAATGTCGATAAAATCATGGAAGATCCGGCCATGTACCTCAACCAATTTTTTACGCTAAGGGCAGGGAATTTCAATAGAGAACTACAACCCGTGATCGCCGATATCCACCGTTCAAACGGTAAGCTTGGTATTTACGAAATTGCCAAAAGAAACTGCACAACCATAAAACAACTGGAACGGAAATTTAAAACCCATATTGGAATTTCGCCGAAGGCCTATTCAAATATTATCCGTTTTCAAAATGCATTGTCTGTAATGAAAAACGCTGCTCCGGAACAGAGCCTATTGGAAATCGCTTTTGAATGCGGTTTTTACGACCATTCGCATCTCAGTAACGAGATAAAAAGAAACACCGGACTTGCTCCCTCTCAACTTTGATTTTGTCGATTTTTTCCAAAGTAGCACTGCATGCCTGTTCGTAGTTTTGCTAAAAAAATAGATTTATGAAAAAAGTAATTTTAAATTTAGCAGTTAGCTTAGATGGTTTTATTGAGGGACCAAACGGAGAGATTGATTGGTGTATCATGGATGATGATATGAACTTTGATACTTTTATTGCCAGCGTAGATACGATGTTTTATGGAAGGGTGAGTTACAATGCCTGGGGGAATTTTGAACCTGATGAAAATACGGCCCCGGCTGAAAAAATGATGTGGCAAGGGATACATGCTAAAAATAAATTTGTTTTTTCAAGTCAGGACAGACAAAATGATAAAGCGACGTTTATTACTTCCAATATTGCAGGCAAAGTAGCGGAAATTAAACAACAAGGGGGAAAGGATATCTGGTTGTATGGGGGAGCAAAGCTCATCAAAACATTTATCGATTTAGGTTTGATCGACATTTATAAAATATCGGTTCACCCGGTAGTTTTGGGGAAAGGTAAACCCTTGTTTGAAGATTTAAAAAAGCGGATTGAATTAAAATTAACAGGTACCAATGTATTCCGGTCAGGCGTTGTGGAGCTTACTTATGAACCCAAAGAAAATACATAGAAAAAAAAATCAGTTGATTGACAGTATGCTTTTTGTGCCAACGCTCGTTTTTAACGAGCGTTGAATAGCAAATCGTTTACAACGATAAATCACGGCGGGAGGAACTGAAAGGTATGATGGACATTTAAATCCTTCCATATTGTTTCATTTTACCTTCAATATATAACCCAGTCCATAAACGTTTTCGATACTTACCTGTTCTGAGGATTTGAAAAGCCTGCGTAACCTTGAAATAAACACTTCGAGGCTTTTGCCGTTAAAATAGTCGTCATTTCCCCATAAGGCTAAAAGAATATCTTTCTTCTTTACCACATGATTGATATTTCCTGCCAAACGGTCTAGTACTTCCGATTCCCTTACGGTAAGGGAAATTTCTTTACCATCGGGCATGAGCACCAATAACTGATCTTTTTGGTAACTGATGTCGCCAATAGTAATATAGTCTGGTTTTGAATGCGAATCCGCTTTAGGATTACTGGAAAATTTATTGATGATATTTCCGATCCTTAACACCAGTTCTTCGATTTCGAATGGTTTGGATATATAATCTATCGCACCGAGTTTGAGGCCCCGAAGCCGGTCCTGTTTTTCGTTGTGGGCGGTAAGAAAGAAAAAAGGCTGGTTCGCGTTTATCTTTACCATTTCCGTAGCCAGGTCGAAACCATTCATATCCGGGAGTTGTACATCAACAATCACCAGTTTGTTATCCAGTTGGTTTGCGCCGTAATAATCCAATGCCGAAGTAGCCGTCTTAAACCACAATACACTAAAGCCCCTTAATTTCAGGTATTCCGAAATTACGTTGCCCAGGTCTGTTTCATCTTCAATGATTACGATATCATAAAACATATTTCTTTCGATTTAATGATTTGTACTGTCCAACATTTGCCCGGCAGGTATATGTACCAGAAATTCAGTCCCTTTCCCCGGTTCTGTTCTCACGCTGATTTCCCAGCCATGAATATCCAGGCATTGTTTAACATAATACAGCCCAAGCCCGAGGCCCGAAATGGTACTGTCCTTACCCCCACGGAAGAATTTATCAAATATTTTTTCTTTTACAGCATCATCAATTCCCTTCCCGTTGTCTTTAATATGGAGCGTATGACCGCCCTTATGACTTGTAATGAAAAGCACGGTCATTTTAACATCGCTATGATTATGTTTAAAGGCGTTATCCAGGATATTCTGCAACATAGTCGTAAACACAAAAGGATCGATCATGATCAATATTTCCGAGCCATGAGGATCGAAAGTGAGGCTATCGGGTGCCTGGAGTTTTATTTTATAATCGTTAACCAGGGTAAGCACTTCATAATTGAGGTCAGTTTCTTCTAAATTGATGTTGTTGTTGATTTCCGAAATCTCCAGCATCTGGTTAATGTGCGAATGAAGTCTTCGGGCCTGCCTTTCTACAATATGTACTAATGTTTTTACACGAGTCCGGTCATTAAGCACCTCATCCTCATGCAGGCTTTTACTGGCCACCAATATGGTGGTAATTGGGGTGTTAAATTCGTGTTTGATGCTGTTCAGGAAATCCGATTTAACATCAGTTTCTTTTTTCTGCCGCATCCAGCTGATATAGGTATAATAATTAATTCCCACAATAATGATAATGCACAGCGCGACCAGCGAAAATGTCGGCAGCATTTGATAGGCTACTTTTAAGGTGCGGCCAGGAGGATCAACAAAAAGATTAAAGGTAATTCTATAGTCGTAAACCAGTTTGCCGCTAACCGAAAGATTGGTTACCCTGTTCTGAAGGCTTGGATCGGCCAGGGTACCATCAATGACCACACCGAAGGGTGTTTTTTGGGCTGCTTTAAAGTCGGTATGGCTATGGTTGTCGAAAATGGTGATATTCCCGATTTTGGTGTCGAAGTTGATTTCTATCTGCTGGAAAGTAAGGAGGTATTGTAGGTTGCTGTCAAGGCCGTTCCTTTTTACGATCGACTGGAAAACACTATCCATAGTACTTTCCTTTTGCAGGTCTTTTAACAGGGTGTTGCTCACGCGTTGAGAAAGCTTAGCAAATTCTTTTTTATTACTGAGGTAAGCTTGTTTTAGCGCTGGCATATTACTGGAGAGGATTGAATCGATGATTTTTCCACCGCCCCTATACACCTTATCTTCTGATATACTGCGTCCATATTCATCGTTGATCAGCGTTTTTTCCTTTAAACTATAGTCTCTGTCTCTCAATACATAAGAATTATAGGTTAATCTGAGCTGTACCAGGAGCAAGATCAGAAAACTGACCAGCACAACGGACTTATATATACGATCTTTCATTTTATCCCTTAAAAATAGACGTATTATTCCACAAATACCATAACGTTAAGCTTTTGTTAGGTTTCTGTTACGGTTTCGTTCGACAAATTTCTATGATGTAGCATGTAGCTTTGGGTAATCAAAGTAAGATGGGGTTCTACAACCGGATTTTAACTGATCAATCAAGAAGGATAAATATCTGTAAGCCAGTTTAACTTTCGAAATAAAAACACAAATACATAACCAAACAAAAAAGAAATGACCTTTAAAAGGATTTTATCACTATTACTTATCGTTTCGGGAACGACATCTATTTACCCGGCAATGGCCCGGCAGAAATCGGCCAATAAACCTTTACCCGAGCTTCAGCAAGATTTTGTTGACCTTGGGCTTGGCATGTTTATCCACTACGGAATGCCTACTTTTATGGATCAGGATTGGTCTGACCCTGATGCCGATCTTTCCCTGTTCCAATCGCCAAAACTCGACGCCGACCAGTGGGCCAAGGCCGCAAAATCGGCAAACATGACCTATGGCTGTCTGACCACCAAACACCATAGTGGATTTCCGATCTGGAATACCAAAACTACAGCCTATAATGTAATGAACACGCCGTTAAAACGCGACGTGGTAAAGGAATATGCAGATGCTTTCCGTAAAAACGGATTAAAGGTAATGCTGTATTATTCTATATTGGATACCCACCATGGCATCCGTCCAAATCAAATTACGCCAGCGAATGTTAAAATGATCAAAGATCAGATTACCGAACTGCTCACCAATTATGGCGAAATCACTGCTTTGATTATTGATGGATGGGATGCGCCCTGGTCGAGGATTTCTTACGATCAGGTGCCTTTTGAAGATATATATTATTTAATCAAATCGCTGCAGCCAAATTGTTTGGTAATGGATTTAAATGCGGCTAAATACCCAACACAGGCGCTATTTTATACGGATATTAAATCTTACGAGCAGGGCGCAGGTCAGTTTATTTCTAAAGAAAACAACAAACTTCCGGCGCTTGCCTGTCTGCCGCTTCAGGCCAATTGGTTCTGGAAAACATCTTTCCCTACAACTCCTGTAAAAAATGTACCCGAACTGGTGAACAAATTCATCATTCCTTACAATGGTGCCTACTGCAATTTTATATTGAATGTGGCGCCAGGTAAAAATGGCCTGATCGATGATAATGCTTTAGCGGCACTTAAGGAGATGGGGCAGATCTATAAAAAAACTGCAGGTCTTCCACGCACCCCTCAATATGCAGCCCCGATCATTTCAAGCAATATTGCCAAGCACATCAAAAGCAACAGTAGCTGGGGTGATGACATGAATATTATGGATTTTGCCAATGATGATGATTTCGGTTCAAGCTGGTCATCTAATCCTACCGTAAAAGCACCTTGGTATGAGCTGAACTTCGAAAAAGCTGTTCCTTGTAATATGGTGGTACTTACCGCAGGCAATAACCGAAAAGCTACCTATAGTTTACAATATTATGCAAATGGCAAATGGAATGCGCTAACCGCAAAAAATGAAGGCGAGAAAAAAGTGAACATTTTTAGGTTCGAGCGCATCTGGTGCGAAAAAATAAAAGTAAGCATTAGTGATTTTGACAGTCCGCCAACGATTGCTGAACTAGGCGTATTTAACGAAAGAAAATAAGATAGCTTAAGCCGGATCAATTTTGGCCCGGCTAATTTATTAACCGCTCTTGTTTACCAGGTGTAAGTGGAAATTGACTACTCCAGGGCATCCCGATAAACATTTTTTGAAATAAACCTACAATAACCAACCAAACTTTATGAACCAAAATTTTACCGCTAGGGTAAGGCATATGCCTTATCTGGGAAGCCTGTGGATACTGCTCTCGGTATTCGCTGCCTGTTTGTTGCTCCTGAGCAACCCCACTTATGCGCAACAGGGCGCAACAATCAAAATTACCGGAACGGTTAAAGATTCGCTCGGTTTAGGTATACCTGGGGTTAGTCTTCAGGCAAAAGGGCAGAGCACTATGGGGACCGTTACCGATGGCGATGGTAAATTCTCGCTCAATGCGACGGCCAAATCTATTATTGTGGTATCGTCTGTCGGTTTTAGGCAGGTAACATTCGTCGCTGACCCCTTAAAACTAAGGGTAGACCTCATCCTGCACTCCGATGATAACAATCTTTCTGAGGTGGTGGTTACCGCTTTTGGAAAGAAGGAGCGGAGAGAAGCCATGGTGGGCTCGGTGACCAGCATTACACCTTCGAAGCTAAAGATCCCCTCAAGCAATTTGACCAATGCTATGGCGGGGCAAATCGCAGGGGTAGTGGCCTATCAGCGGAGCGGTCAGCCCGGATTAGACAATTCGACCTTTTTTATCCGTGGGGTAACCACTTTTGGTTACAAGCAAGATCCATTGATCCTGGTAGATAATGTTGAACTAACCCCAACCGATCTGGCCAGGTTGCAGGTGGATGATATCGCCAGTTTTTCCATACTAAAAGATGCCAGTGCAACAGCTTTATATGGCGCCCGTGGTGCCAATGGGGTAATCTTGGTTACTACCAAAGAAGGTGTAGATGGCAATGCGAAGGTAAACGTACGTTTTGAAAATTCCATTTCTCAATCGACGCAAAACCTCGAAATTGCCGATCCCATTACCTTTATGAAGATGTACAATGAGGCCTTAACTACAAGGAACCCATTAGCGGTACCCAGATATAGCCAAAATGACATTTATAACCGCGAGCAAACTTTGAGCGGAGCTCCGGGAAGTAACAAATATGTTTATCCTGCGGTAAACTGGATTGATGAACTTTTTAAAACCAGTACCAATAACCAACGCCTCAACGGGAGTGTGAGTGGTGGCGGGAAAATTGCCAGGTATTACATCGGTACTTCTTACAACCGCGACAACGGAATATTAAAAGTGAGCCCGGTAAACAACTTCAATAATAACGTTAAACTTGAAAATTATCAGCTGCGTTCAAACGTCAACATTAATGTAACACCAACTACAGAAGTGGTATTAAGGCTTTCGGGCACTTTTGATGAATACAACGGCCCGATTACGGACGACGGCTCTTTTTCCGCCGATCTGTATAAAAAGGCGCTTCACACCAGTCCGGTATTGTTTCCGGCATTTTATCCCGCCGACCCATCATTGGGGATTGATACGCACATCCTTTTTGGAAACAGCTCAACTGAAGGAACAGGAAATACCGTCGGTTTTTCCAACCCTTATGCCGACATGATGAAAGGATATAAATCCTTTTCCAGATCGAGGATGTCGGCACAGCTGGAACTGAACCAGGACCTGAACTTCCTGACAAAGGGCCTGACCTTTAAAGGGCTCTTTAATACCAACAGGTATTCCTATTTCGACCTGACGAGACAGTATTCTCCGTTTTTTTACAACATAGCTTCTTACGATCGGGTGAGCAATCAATACAGCCTCAACTGGATCAACAACCAACCGGGCCAGGCTTCAGAATACCTGAGCTTTGAGCCGGGCTTTAAGGACATCAATACATTTGTATACATGCAGGGCGTTGTCGATTACTCTAGGCAGCTCGGTAGTAAACATAACATCAGCGGTACAGTTATCGCAACCAGGCAACAACGTTTATATGCCAATGCGATCGATCCGGCTACAGGCTTATCAAGCCTTCAATATTCACTTCCTTACCGGAACGTAGGCCTATCTGGAAGATTAGGTTATGGGTATGATAACCGCTATTTTGCTGAGTTTAACTTTGGTTACAACGGATCGGAACGTTTTGCGGAGAAAAACAGGTTTGGTTTCTTTCCTACAATAGGCGGATCCTGGGTTATTTCGAATGAAAAATTCTGGAATGGCGGCTTGAAAGAGGCTGTAAATAAACTTAAACTGCGGGCAAGTTATGGCTTGGTGGGTAATGATGCCATTGGTGCACAACGTTTCTTTTACCTGTCGAACGTAAACCTGAATGGTGGTAATCCGGCTTATTTCGGGCAAACCAACGGTGTAACCAGGCCAGGGGTGAGCATTACCAATTACGCCAACGATGCGGTTACCTGGGAAACTTCCAGACAGACCAATATCGGACTGGAAATCAGCTTATTTAAAAGCCTGAACATCATTGCAGAGGTTTACAAGCAACACCGTTATAACATCCTAATGGAACGTGCCTCTATTCCTACCAGTATGGGATTGGAATCGGGTGTGAGCGCAAACTTAGGTACCGCCGATTCGAGGGGGATCGATTTTTCTGCTGATTATAGTAAAACCTTCAGGGGTGGATTTTGGATGTCGGGAAGGATGAACTTTACCTTTTCGCAGAATAAATACGGCCAATACGAACAACCAGCCTATAAAGAACCATGGAGAATACTCTCCGGACAGAAAATTGGAGTAAGGTGGGGTTACATTGCCGAGCGTCTTTTTGTTGATGACCAGGAGGCTGCAGCTTCGCCAACCCAGCTTTTTGGTGCCGGAGCATCTGCGCCTAAGGGCGGCGATATCAAATATACCGACGTTAACAATGATGGAAAGATCACCGAAGCGGATCAGGTTTTTATCGGTTTGCCTTCAACACCTGAGATTGTGTATGGTGCGGGTTTATCGATGGGATTCAAAAAGATCGATCTTTCCCTATTCTTTCAAGGGGTAGGCCGTACAAGTTTCTTTATCGATCCTTCACAGGTTAGTCCATTTTTGGAGAACAGACAGGTGCTTCAGCCATTTGCCGATAGCCATTGGACAGAAGAGAACCAGGATCTGTATGCCAAATATCCGCGTTTGGGAACCACCTCTTCTGAGATCAGCAATAACCTCCAAACCAGTTCCTGGTGGATGCGCGATGGTGCTTTTATTAGGTTGAAGTCGGTAGAAATCGGTTATACTTTCCCTGATAAGTTATCAAAAAAAGCATTTCTGTCTAACTGCAGGATCTACTTCAACGCTTTAAATCCGCTTACCTGGAGCAGGTTTAAAGACTGGGATCCGGAACTGGCCTCTAATGGCTTCAGCTATCCGATTCAGAAAGTGTATAACATCGGAATCAATGTAAACCTATAAGCAGACCTGTAATGAAATTCAATTTTAAACTTATCATACTTCTTGTGGTGATTTCGGGAATGGCCCTTTCCTGCAAGAAATACCTGGATGTAACGCCAGATAACGTGGCCACCATCGATTATGCTTTCAGAAATAGAAACGAGGCCGAAAACTACCTTTTTACCTGTTATTCTACGATACAGAATATGGGGCCATCCAATAACGATGCTGCCTTTACCACTTCTGGCGAGATTTATTTCCCCAATACCTTAACCGAGGCTACATTGGGTAGCAGAGATGCAGAACAAGGTTTTCACCTGATCAGGGGCGTACAAACTACGGATAACCCCTCACTAAATTACTGGGATGGAGAACAGCTTGGTCAGCCCATTTTTAAAGCCATTAGACGGTGTAATATTTTTCTGGAGAATATCGACCGTCCGAAAGATCTGCCCCAATTTGAACGCAACCGCTGGATTGCCGAGGTAAAGTTTTTAAAGGCCTACTACCACTTTTATCTGTTAAGGATGTATGGCCCGATTCCATTGATTAAACAGAATTTACCGATAGATGCCGGCACAGATGAGGTAAGGGTGAAACGTGCCCCGGTTGACGAAGCCTTTGCCTATATTGTATCCTTATTGGATGAGGCCACGCCCGATCTTCCACGCACCATACAGGATCCGGCAAGGAGTTTAGGCCGGATTACGCAGAACATTGCCCTGTCGGTTAAGGCTGAGGTGCTGACTACACAGGCCAGTCCCTTTTTTAATGGAAATCCAGATTATATCAGCTTTAAAGACAAAGATGGTCTCAATCTGTTCCCGGCTGCTTTTAGTGCAGAAAAGTGGAACAAGGCGATGCTGGCCTGCCAGGCAGCCGTAAAATCATGCGAGGAAAGCAATCTTTCTCTTTACCGTTTTACCTCTCCGGGCAATCTACCAACCATACCTCCCGCATTGAAAACCGTGATGGACATCAGGCAGAGCATTACCGAGAACTGGGAAAAAAATCCGGAAGTCATCTGGGCACTTAACCCTGAATTTGGGCTGCAATCGATGGCGATGCCAAGACTTACCAATGCCATGGTACAGAACATGGGCGGTGCACCGGGCAATTTTGCGGTACCTATTGGTATGGCCGAGCTGTTCTACTCGAAAAACGGCGTTCCCATGGCTGAAGATGCTGGCTACGATTATAGAGGACGATACGCCGTTGCTGCAGTACCTGCCGAAAGTAAATACTATTTAAAAAGTGGTTATCAGACCATTAAAATGCACATGGATCGGGAGCCCCGGTTTTATGCCGACTTATCATTTGATGGAAGTTGCTTTTTTGGCAACGGACAAACCGATCCGGAAAACATGTTGTATGTACAGGCCCGAGGCGGAACTTCCCTTGCTGGTCCGAAAGATAATATCAGGGTTAACGTATCGGGATACTGGCCGAGTAAACTGGTAAACTATCAATCGGTTTTTGGTACAGAAGTTACTCAAACAGGTTTTAGAATGCCACTGATCAGGCTCGCCGGACTTTATTTGCTTTATGCAGAAACACTTAATGAGGTAAACGGTCCTTCGGCAGATGTATATACTTATATCGATAAGGTACGCACACGTGCAGGTTTAAAAGGCGTGAAAGAATCCTGGGCATCATACTCTACAAATCCTGGAAAGGCTTCGAGTAAAGATGGCCTCAGAGCGATCATTCAGCAGGAACGCCGTATTGAGCTTTGTTTCGAAGGAAGGATTGGCTGGGATTTAAGGCGATGGAAGGTGATGCAGGATGTGTTGAGCAAACCGCTCCAGGGTTGGAACATTCAGGATACTACGCCTGAGGGGTATTACCGTCAGCGCAACCTGGTGATTCCGGTATTTGGCCTGAAAGACTATTTATGGCCGCTGAAATACAACGACCTGATCGTAAATCCGAACCTGGTTCAAAATCCTTATTGGTAAACTCTAAATAGATGATGATGAAAATTAGCTCAAAAATATATAACAGGCTTTGTACTATGCAGTTTTTTGCGTTGTTACTAATGGCCTCCTCACTTTATTCATGTAAAGAAAGCGAAGGTTTTAATGAGGTGGTATCGACAGATATGACAAAACCTGGCGCACTTACCGGTGTAAAAGTAGAAAACCTGGCTGGTGCGGCGGTAATTTCTTATGTCCTGCCCAATTCGGAAAACCTGCTTTATGTTCAGGCCGAATACCGGATCAATTCGCGAACCGTAAGGCAGAGCAAGTCTTCTTATTATAGCGATACGATCAGGGTAGATGGCTTTGAAAAAAGCGAAGATTATGAGGTTACCCTTTATGCAGTATCGCGTGCAAATGTAAAAAGTGATCCTGTACAGGTACGTGTCCGCCCGGCAACGCCATCTTACCTGGCGGTTTATCCTACTGTACAGCTTCAGGCCGATTTTGGTGGGGTGAATGTAACAGCCAGTAATCCTGCTAAAAAACCAATTGGGGTAATCGTGATTTCGAATGATAAAACCACTGGAAAAATGCTGCCTATCGAACAGTTTTATACCGAAGCCGAAACTATCAATTTCAGCGTAAGGGGATTCGATACGCTAAAAAGAGATTTTGGGGTATATGTGACCGATAGATGGGGAAATATCTCTGATACTTTGTATAAATCGATCAGTCCCATTTTCGAAATTATGGTGCCAAAAGCACAGTTTAGTGAATATAGACTACCATCTGATTCACCTCTAGGTGCCATATCATTGGGATGGAATACCACCAGACTCTGGGACAACAATACCTCAGATCCGGGATGGCACACAGAAGCGGGTTATGGTAAGCCACTTCAGCTCTGTACTTTCGATATGGGCGTGCTCACCAAGCTCAGCCGTTATAAGATATGGGAAAGGGGGGAAGCCTATGGAAACGATTATTCTTATAACCATGGTAACCCTAAAGCCTGGACACTCTGGGGATCGGCCAAAGCCGCACCTACGGATATCGAATTGCCCGTTACATCAGCAAAAGGTACCGTTGTTGGCGACTGGATCAATCTGGGCAATTTCAACTGTCCGCCACCACCTTCAGGCAATGCACCCGGGCAAACTACTCCGGCAGATCTTGCTGCAGTTAAAGCTGGGTTTGAGTTTAACATTGCCCTTGATATTCCGAAGGTAAGGTTTATCAGGCTGGCTGTAAACTCTACCTGGGGCAATGCAGATTTTGCCCACGTGATGGAATTATCTTTCTGGGGAAACACCAACTAAAATTTATACAGATGACAACTAAACATATAAACAGCATAATTCTGGTTTTTATGACCATTGCAGTGCTTTTCGGCTGTAGCAAGGATGCGCTTGATTACAGAAAATATCTCGAAGGAAAAGAGCGCGTATACCCAGGCTTTCCAGGCAAGGTTGGGGCAGCCCCCGGTAATTACAGGGTAAAACTGAACTGGAAGGCCAGTCCTGATCCAAGTGTAACCCGTTACAAAATATTCTGGAACAATTCTGCAGATTCATTGGAAATGGCGGCTCCTGACCGCGCCATTACTGATGTATCGGTAATCATTCCTAAACTGGTGGAATACAATTATTCCTTTACCATCTACTCTTACGATAAGGCCGGCAATAAATCTGTGCCCGTTCAGATCAGCAATGTAAAGGTGTATGGTGATAGTTATAAATCGAGTTTAACCAATCGCTTTCTGGTGTCAGCAGATCCATATCAACTCGATGACACCGGTATCACGCTTAACTTTGAAAAACCAGATACCATCAACATCGCGACAGAAATACGTTACACTCATAAAGATGGCACCGTTCATAAAAGTTCGTTAAGCCCTGATGCAAATTCGATCAGGCTGGCCGACTACAAATCTGGTACAAAAATTTATTTCAAGTCGGCCTATGTGCCTGTAAAATCTGCAATTGATACTTTTTATACTGCAGATTTTGACTCTTTGACCAATATCATGGTACCTGTGGATAAATCGCTGTTCCGTCCTTTGAAACTGGCCAATGATGTGGGGACTTATTCAGGGGAAACCTCTTTATCGAAACTGTGGAATGGCAATAAAGCGCCTACCGGATATCCGGATATTTTCCATAGTGACGATAAGACGCCGCTTCCACATCACTTCACTTTTGATATGGGCAAAGCGATTACGAACCTGGCACAGTTCGAGATCATAGGCCGCGATTGTTGTAATAATCCCACCAAATTTGAGATCTGGGGAATCGCCGATCTTACCGGTGCAGAAACACAGTCGCCAGGTAATTCTGCCGGCTGGACAGCGGAATCGATAGGAAGAGGGTGGACACTGCTTAAAACGGTTGAACGTTCGGATGATGGATCAGCGCCATTTAAAGTGAGCCTTCCGGATGGGCTGCCTGCCATTCGCTATATCCGTATCCGGGTAATTCAGGTAGCCAGTGGTGATCCCAATTATAGCAATATTAGCGAAGTGTCCTTCTGGAATAAATAGGTTTCTCCTGTACAATGGAGGGAAAATAAAATTATGAATAAAACTAAAATTATCATTTATGTACTGGTCCCAATTTTTTTATTGGGACTAGTTTCAAGATCCAATGCACAAGCGAAGAATCAAATCAACAAAACAAAAAGCACCCCTGATTCGGTTTGGAAGGAACATTGGTTCGAACATCAGGAGAATCTAAAATTGGTAGAGAGCAATGCGAATGTGGCTGTTTTTTACGATAAAAATATGCCCGCCAATGTTAAATGGCCGATCGCTATAATGGCAGATTGCTGGGCCTATGTGAAGCGGAATTATGGAGAATTCGGACCGGATCCTAAACTGTATGTGATCCTGCACCGCGCAATGGGAAAGGATTATGGTGGAGGTCACCCATCGCCCTTTTTTGATGCGAGCCATGATTATAGAAACGTTATCGATTGTGGTTTAGCGCAATGGGACAACCCAGGCGGAGAACAGATTGGTATGCCGATCCACGAAATGGGACATATCGTAACCAGCGCCAGTCACGGTACAAAGGGTTCGCCATCGGATGTACTGTGGGGCGATAGCAAGTTTATGGAAATCTTCAATTATGATGTACTTAAGAATATAGGCATGAGCGACGAGGCCAATAGGGTATTTACACAGATGCAGACCCAGTATGACGATTTTCCCAGATCAGGTACACAATGGTTCAAGAATTGGTTTTTTCCTATTTATAGCAAATATGGCGAAGGAAAAGTGTTGAACAGGTATTTTGAACTCCTGGCGATAAATTTTCCTAAAAACAAAAACGGCCGCTTTAAGAGAGAGCTCAACTACGGTGAGTTTGTACATTTCTGGAGTGGCGCAGCTGGCGTAAACCTACAGGATGTCGCAACAAAGGCTTTTGGTTGGCCAATGGAGTACGATCTTCAGTTTAAGCAAGCACAAAAGGATTTTCCGAAACTGCCTTATAGGACAGAAAATAGTTCCAGATAAGCACAAAAAATCATATAAAATATTTCCATTGACGACTTTGTTAAATCATGGATTTGATAAATCATGAATGGATAAGATACCGGTGAGGACCGGTCATAAACCAGCTTAGTTAAGATTGATCTTATCAATAGCTGATTTAATTTGGTCAAAACATAGGTTGCGGCGGATACCCAACCTATGTTTTATTTATAAAGCAATCGAATCTAGACGATACTATTTTAGTAAGTAAATGGTCTCGGAGTGTCGTCATTTCGAGCGTAGTGTAGCGAAGCCGAGAAATCTATTTTCAAATTTGATATTACTCATAGATCTCTCCATTCCGCGGTGCTTCAGTCGAGAGGACGACTTTTCCAGAGACGCATAAATGATACCTGTCGAAGGACCTTTTTAAATACAATTGCAGGCATTCAAACAATGATGATATTTTGAACCCTCAACCCCAATTCCTTTATTTTTTACAAACAAAAAATGCGCACCGACAAACATCTGTGTTTATCTGTGCGCATCAGTGGTTAATTGGGTATTTACGATTTAATAAAAGCCAAAAGATCCTTATTAATCGTGTCAGCTTCAGTAGTTGGCATACCATGAGGAAAACCTGGATAAGAAATCAATTTTCCGTTTGGCAATAATTTAGCCGCTCTAGGCGCCTGGTTAAAGGGAACAATTTGGTCGTCTTCTCCATGTAATACCAATACCGGAATTTCTACACTTTTTAAATCTTCTGTGAAATCTGATTCGGAGAATGCTTTTATACCTTCGTAATGCGCCAATACAGAACCCATCATGCCCTGGCGCCACCAGTTGTGTTTTATACCTTCCTGAACGGTTTTACCTTCACGGTTCCAGCCATAAAATGCTACCGGAAAATCGTAAAAATATTGTGCCCTGGTAAAACCGGTACCCTGGCGGATTTCATCAAATATAGCCAAAGGCACCCCTTCCGGATTGCTTTCGTTTTGGATCATAATCGGCGTTACTGCACTGATCAATACAGCTTTGGCCACGCGGCCTTTCCCGTGTTTTGCAACGTAACGGATTACCTCACCACCACCGGTTGAGTGGCCAATGTGAATGGCATCTTTCAGATCGAGTGCTGCTGTGAGTTCTGCAATGTCGGCTACATAAGTATCCATATCATTGCCATTAGCACTTTGTCCTGAGCGACCATGCCCACGGCGGTCATGCGCAATCACGCGGTATCCCTGTTTTAGGAAAAACATCATTTGTGCATCCCAGTCATCACCTGATAATGGCCATCCATGATGAAAAACAATTGGCTGTCCCGTTCCCCAATCTTTGTAATAAATTTCAGTTCCGTCTTTTACTTTAATGGTACTCATAGCTTTTTTTTATTAGATTAATTTTAATTGTTTAAAACAGTTTTTGCGAATCACCCAAAATTAAAAACGGATGTTGAAGTGATCACTACACTGTATGTTAAGTTTCTTACTGCCATATTACAATTTGTGATCCATTTAATTAAGTTTTTGATTTATAGATATTTAGCATTTGTTTTTTAATTATTTATTTGCGTTATTTCGTTAATTTACGTTAGTTATCTGGTAGAACCAATTATTGCTAATGTTTTTATGCACAGAATACTTGTATTGGATAAAACAGCAGGTTGAAGCAGAAGTTTCTGTTGTAATTTAATTTACAGGTTAACGATGTTTTAGCCCGTTTCAGCTGTTATTTAAGGTAAAATCACGTTATCTCGTCAGTTATTTTGTTGAAATATGAGGCTTTTTAAGCTCAAATAACTGATTATTTGTTGATTATATTTGTGGTTTACCCTTTGTTGAAAAAAAGCCATGCATTATACCCTTCTTCAGTTTATTATTTTACTTTCAGTAGCTTTCCTGTTAATCATGTTGGCGCAAAAGGTAAAAATTTCCTATCCCATATTTTTAGTGCTGGCAGGTTTGGGAATCAGTTATATCCCGGGCATTCCCGCTATGTCGATTGATCCTGAAGTAATCTTTCTGATATTTTTACCGCCCTTACTTTATGAAGCCGCCTGGTATACCTCCTGGAACGATTTCTGGCGTTTTAAAAGACCAATCAGTTTGCTGGCCTTTGGTTTGGTGATCATCACCTCGCTGGCGGTCGCATTTTTAAGCTCCTCCATGATCCCGGGTTTTACATTGGCCATGGGCTTTCTTTTAGGTGGGATTGTATCTCCACCCGATGCGATTGCGGCCACATCGGTACTTAAAAATATAAAGATTCCAAAACGCATCACAACAATATTAGAAGGTGAAAGTTTGGTTAACGATGCATCCAGTTTAATTGTTCTCCGTTTTGCCTTAGCTGCGGTGATTACGGGTCAGTTTTCACTTTCAAGTGCGGCTGGCGACTTTTTCTTAAGTACCTTAATGGGAATTGTGATCGGTTTGGCGGTAGCGCATGTAGTGTACCTTATCCACCGGTTTTTACCTACTACACCAAGTATCGACGCGGCCATTACTCTAATTTCGCCATATTTTATGTACCTGGCGGCAGAACAGTTCCATTTTTCGGGTGTGATGGCCGTGGTTAGCGGTGGTTTGTTCTTGTCTTATCGTTCGCACGAAATTTTTGCAGACGGGCAAAGCCGCCTGCAGGCCATTAATGTTTGGGCCACATTGGCTATCATTCTCAATGCTTTTGTATTTATCCTGATCGGCTTAGAACTGCCTGTAATTATGGCTGGCTTAGAAGGTTATTCACTTTGGCAAGCCTGTGGTTATGGACTGATCATTAGTGCGCTGGTGATCGTGCTGCGTATTGCCTGGATTTATCCTGTAGCCTTTATTCCGAGGTGGTTATCCGTAAAGGTGAGAAGGAGTGAAGCACATCCCGGCTGGAAGGGCCCTTTAATTATTGGTTGGGCCGGCATGCGCGGCGTAGTCTCTTTGGCTGCAGCGCTTTCATTGCCACTTACTACTGCGGCTCATATTAATTTCCCGCACCGTAACCTCATCATCTTTATCACCTTTGTGGTGATTTTGGTGACGCTGGTTTTTCAGGGACTTACTTTACCATACATCATCAAAGCGCTTCGTATTGATGAAATCGACGCACTGATGCCCGATGAACAGCAAGAAGCCAGCATTAAACTACGTCTTTTACAGGTTTCCTTGAACCGCCTGGAAGAAAAGTTTATGGAAGAAACTGAGGGTATTGCTTTGGTTAAAGGTTTAAAAAATGAACTCGAAAACAGTTTGAACCATGCATCCAGAAGGCTGGAGTCGATGGAATGCGAAGCAATCGAAAATGCCGAGATGGAAGTGTATAACCATATTTTAAAAGATATTTATCATATACAACGTCAGGAGCTGCATAAAATCCGAAGGGAAAAAGGCTTTAGCGATGAGGTCATCAGGAAACAGGAAATGCAAATCGATTTATCGGACACTAAAATTCCGCATGGTAAAATGACACTGAAAAGTAATGGCTAAATGGTTTTGCATCAATAAGGTTTGGCATAGTGTGACTTATGTCGGGAGAGATTTTTCAACATAGTTCAGAGATCTCTCCACTACGGAGAGATCAATACCTCGCGGCCTATTGATGTCACTCCAATATTCTTCTGAAAAACTGACCTCTCAGGATGATAAATCACGGAGCTTAATCGACCCTTGACTCCAGACGACCAACTTATGAATAACTGCCTATTTAACAAATTCAAACTTTATCCCTAGTTTTTTAATTTTTGAGTTTAGGGTTGTTGAGGGAATATTCAGGATTTCTGCTGCTCCGCCAGCTCCAAATATCTTGCCTTTGCACATGGTCAAAATATTCAAGATATGTTCGCGTTCCATTTCTTCCATGGTTTTGATTTTGAAATGATCTTCACCAGTGAAACCTGTTACTGATGGCAAATTGGGAAGGTCAATTTTAGTGATCGTTTCTCCTTCGGTCAACAACATCATTCTTTCTATCAAATGCTCCAATTCCCTGATATTTCCCGGCCAGTCGTATGCCTGTAAGTCATGAAGTGCTTCTGCGGAAATTCCGGTTACATTAGAAGAACCTTTTTTGCCGAAATTGTCAATAAAATAGCTTGCCAGTGCAGGAATATCTTCCTTGCGCTGCCTCAAGGCAGGCAATTCAATGGGAAAAACATTCAAGCGATAGTATAAATCCAGCCGGAATCTGCCTTCTGCAACTTCTTTCTCCAGATTCCGGTTGGTGGCGGTTATAATCCTGACATTTATTTTTCTGGTATAATTGCCGCCTAAACGCTCGATTTCTTTTTCCTGAAGCACCCTTAATAGCTTTACCTGTGCCTCCAGCGGGAGCTCGCCGATCTCATCTAAAAAGATAGAACCACCATCTGCCTGTTCAAATTTACCGATCCGTTTTTCGTTTGCCCCTGTAAACGCCCCTTTTTCATGCCCGAAAAGTTCCGATTCAATTAAGGTTAAAGGTAAAGCCGCACAGTTTACGGTAACTAAGGGTTTGTTTTTACGGGGAGATAATTGATGGATGGTCTGGGCGATTTTCTCCTTACCAGTGCCACTTTCTCCCAAGATCAGCACTGATGTATCATCAGGTGCTACCAATTCTAATTTTTTGAAAGCCGCGTGCAATAAGGTGCTATTACCGATAATGCCATTAAAATCTTTCGGAATTTCTGGCTTTTCCCTTTTAACAATCGGTTTTTCAATGTTAGCTAAAGTTGGGGCAGGGATTTCTACCTCAATATTCTTTCCATAAATAACATGATCTAGAACCAGCTCCAGGCTTTTCTTAAACTGATTCATCACCCCTGTATGCACTTTTGTATATAAATCAGGGAAATGGTTGAAGAAAGCGAACTGGAATTGTTCACCCTCTTTTTCAATGTCGGTAATCAGGACCGATTCAAGCTGGTAATGATCAGAAAGCGCTTGAACCCATGGTCTTTCCATCCTCAGTTTTCTAAAATCATAACCATTGAAAATCGATTTTCCATTATGAACAAGTGCTGTGCTGTTCCAGGCTTTAAAATCACGACTGGAAATATTGACTGCTTTCAATAAGCTTTCGTTATTCAGCATGTTAAATTTGCCATCAGGCGAACGCAGAATATTTAGGTCTTTTGTAGTCGTCCGGGGATTTGATTTGCTAATCGAAAGGAAATCGAAAGGAACAACCGGATGCAATACGGCACTTATTTGTTTCAACCGTTCCGAAATCGGTTCCTGCTTTGCCAGAATGTACTCAATCTGTTTGTGTAGCGAGGGTTCCGCGTGCTGATTGTATTTCAAATTCTGCTCGTGTCTGTAACGTGCAATATCCAGCATCACCATCAGGTCTTTCTCCCGAAAAGGTTTTACCAAAAAACCATAAGGCAGGGTTGCTTTTGCGGCTTCCAAAATCCCCTGATTGGTATTTGCGGAAATATAAATAAAGGGAATTCCCATTTCGGTAAGTTGCCCGGCTAAATCAATGCCTGTTTTGTCGCCCTGTAAAAAGATGTCCAGCAATATCCAGTCGGGTTCTTTGGTTACGATCAATTCGAGCGCCTTTACCACTGACGGCGCAATTCCACACACTTTGTAACCTGCTTTTTCGAGCATGATCCTCAGATCGTTGGCTACAATAAATTCATCTTCTACAATTAAGATTTTCTGTTTCATTTTCAGGCGGGCATAATGTAAAAACCGGCAATCAACAAGCGGTTTGAGCAGATTTAGGCCATTCTACGTACTCAATTAAAATACCAGGAGCTAAGTTTTTGTTTATCAGTGTGTTGTTTTGCTTTGTTGATTTTTAAGTTCATGATATATCGTCGATTTACTAAATATCACTATCGTTTTATACCCAGCTTTTTAATTTTAGAATTCAATGTTGTCGCTGGTATGCCCAGGAGTTCGGCTGCACCACCACTTCCAGCCACCTTCCCTTTGCAGAGTTCCAAAACTCTGATGATGTGGTCTCTCTCATTATCGATAATCGTTTTTATTCCGTTTTGTGAAAGGGGTTCCTCGTTTTTAATTCCAAGCTCCAAATGATCAGGATTAAGTTTTCCATTCGACGAAAGCAGTACGCTTCTCAAAATCACATGTTCCAGCTCTCTGATATTACCTGGCCAATCATATAACATTAGCCGGTCCATAAAATCAGTGGGGATTTCCGAAATGTTTTTACCTACAGCCTTTACATGTTTCTGAACAAAATATTCAGCCAATAACGGAATGTCGGTTTTTCGTCGGCAAAGTGAAGGCACATGTATGGGGAAAACATTAAGGCGATAGAAAAGATCAAGTCTGAACCGGCCCTTGGAAATTTCTTTTTCTAAATTGAGGTTGGTCGCTGCAATTATTCTTAAGTCGACTTTAATAGATTGTTTGCCGCCAATCCGCTCAATTTCTTTCTCCTGTAGAACCCTCAGGAGTTTTGCCTGTAAGTCGAAGGGCATTTCGCCAATCTCATCGAGAAAGATGGTGCCACCATTGGCCTCTTCAAATTTCCCGATTCTGGTGTGAATGGCACCTGTAAATGCACCTTTTTCATGCCCAAATAAAATAGATTCAATTAAATCAGCGGGTAAAGCGGCACAGTTTACTGCTACAATAGGTTTTGTGTTTCGGTGTGATAGCCGGTGAATGCTTTTGGCAATTTCCTCTTTCCCTGTTCCACTTTCTCCGGTAATCAATACCGATGTATCCGTAGGGGCTACAATTTTTATTTTATCTAAAACATTAAGCAAAGCCGTGCTTTTGCCGATAATATTTTCGAAATCTTTTTTAGCCGAGGGATAGCCGTTTTCCTGATGCAAAACCGATTCCGTTCCCGCCTTTTCCAGTTCGACAATATGTGCCAGTTTTTTCTCCAAAGTGCCTGATAAGAAATTAAGCAGTTCCATGTGGGCAGGCTGATAAATATTTTCCGTTCTGCTGTAAAATGAAAAGCTAATCTGATCGCCATTTTCCAGATAGAAGGTTTTGACCAGATTGGAAGAAAGGTGATAGGTATTGGCGATTAAATTTTTCATTGGCGCAGCCTTTTTTACCCCTTCGAAATCATCACCGATATAAATGGCATCGGTTGTCGTTTCTGGAACCAGTTGATTGATGGCATTGTATTCTGCCCTGCTTAAACCTGCATATTTTAAAAATTCATTGGCTGTAAATAAGTCGTACTGATCAAAGTTCTTTCTGGTAATTCCAATTTCGCTATACCGTGTCCCATCTTTTCCTATGCCCGAAAGTGCAATAAAATCAAAAGGAATATAGGGTTGAAAGGCACTTGCGATACATAAGATTTTTTTTTGCCAGGTTAACGATTTCATGGAGATATCTACAATAAAATCCTGCATAAATCGCTCACTGCTCATTTTCATGTTGTTGCTGTTTTCCTTGCGGTAACTGGCAATATCAATGCTTAATAGAACATCCCGGTCGCGGTAAGGCTTAACAATAAATCCGTAGGGGCAGGTAGACTTTGCGGCCTCCAGCACCTTCTCGTTCGAATTAGCGGAGATATAAATGAAGGGAATCTCGCTTTTCATCAAGTCGTGAGCCAGGTCAATTCCGGTTAGCCGGCCCTTAAGGTAAATATCCAAAAGAACCAGGTCTACCTGATGTTTTTCTAATAAGACCTGTGCGTTTTTAACAGAATCAGCAATACCAACAACCTGATAGCCGGCACGCTGCAAAATCATCTGCAAATCGTGCGCCACGATAAATTCATCTTCAACAATAAGAATCTTTTCTGTTTTCATCTCTCATTAATCTTTCAATGGGAATAAATCCTCATTTCTGTTCATAAAAATCAGGCTTAACGAAACACCGTTGTTGCTTTCCATCGTAAAAACCCCATCAATTTGGGCACTCAATCCTTTCATTAAAATAATACCTAAAGTGTTGCTCTGTTCATAATCAAAATCGGGGGGCAATCCAATACCGTTATCCTTAATGTACAAGTGGTAATGATCTTCCTCACATTCTTTAAGGGCAATAACCACTTTTCCACTGTGGCTATTGGGGAAAGCATATTTAAAAATATTGGTAATGGCTTCGTTAATGATTAAGCCAAGTGGAACAGCTTTTGAAATGTCGAGTTCGAGATTTAATATATTTAAATCGAAACTGATCATTTTATCATCGTTTAAACTTTCCTTCAAATATTCTACCAATTCAACAATGTAAGGCTGGATGTTGATGGTGGCCAGATTTTCTGTTTGATAGAGTTTCTGATGAATCAATGCGATACTTTTAAGCCGGTGCTGACTTTCTTTTATGGCTTCAATTGCCGATAAATCTTCCAGGTAATAACTCTGACTGTTGAGTAAACTCATGGTTAATTGCAGGTTGTTTTTAACCCGGTGATGCACTTCCTTAATCAAACCTTCCTTTTCTTCGATTAATTTGTTTTTTTGTTGAATATTCACTTCAAGCTCAGCATAAGCGAGGTCTATTTCGGCTTTTTTCTTGACCAATGTATCATGAAGTTTCTTTTTCAACCGGAATCTGCCATAGATTAAAAGAAGCACAATGGTTAAAAAAGCAAGGCCGGCTATAGTGGCGTTTTTGATCCATTGAATGCGGTTAAGTTCCTGGCTTTGCAACTGCGATTTTTTCCTGAGGATTTCATTTTCATTTTCCTTTTGTGAAGCCTGAAATTCAATTTTCAATCGTTCAATGGTATTTAAATTATCCTGGCTGAGCATGGAGTCCCTCAGCTTATGAAAGTTTTGCAGATGGATAATGGCCTCAGCCGGCCGATCTGTAGAGGCATCTATTTTGTAAAGGATTTCATTTAAACGGATCTGCCTTGGCAAGGTCATGCTGATCTGGTTTTCTCTTGCCTTTTCTGCAAACTGTAAAGCAAGCCCATATTTATTTTGTGCAAAGTAAAACTCGCTTACAGAGAAAAAAACGGAAGTTTGGAAAGGGTTAGAGTATGTTTTTAATGTAGCCTCATCCAGCAGCTTATTAAAATACTGTTTAGCCAGATCATATTTTTTTAATGCAGCATAACATTCGCCAAATGCCAGAAACATAAAATACTCATGTCCGCTTGATGGATTGTTAACCTCGCTCCATGTTTTTTGGAGGATGGACAATGCTTTTTTAGCTTCTCCTAATTTGATCATCTGGCTTGTAATAGAGTAGGCGGTAATAAACCGGAAAGGATCATTTTTTTGTCGACCGTTAAGGGTTTTGCTGTACCAGGCTATACTTTCTTTGGCTTTGCCCATGGCTTCATAAGCAGAACCTACCCGGTTTAAATAGGTGTCGAGTACTTCCTCATGACTGCTCTGCGCTATTTTTACACTGAGCAGTGCACAATTTAATGCCTTACTGAGGTCTCCTTTTCTTTCGTAAACTGCTGAAAGTAAATCGTACGCCATTGGCAGATCTGGAAGTTTGAATTTTTTATCTAAGGCGATTACCTCAAAAAGCTCCTGTATAGCCAGGTCAAACTTTTCTTCTTCTAAATGGAAATCGGCCATCGCTTTTAAAAGCCTCGCCTCTCTATATTTTTCATCGAAAGAAGTGCCAATCTCCTTATACAAGGCATGCGCTTTGGCAGCGCGATTATAGAATGTTTTGTTTTTGTAATCTGAAACCGTATCGGGAACATTAATGTAATAAGAATACCATGCACCGGCTTCAAAACGCTTGTTACCGATTTGTTTAGCGATGGCAATTGCCTTTTCATAAATGAGTGCCTGCTGCACCCGTAAATGTTTTTTGTTTAAAAAACCAGAGTAAGCCATCAGGCTGTGAAATTCCCAGTTTGAGGATTTAAGTTGATTACTTAAACGGAGTGCCTTTTGCAGATAAGGGAACGCCTTTGCTAAGTTTACTTGCTGGTTTTCTTCTTGATTGACGAAATGATTGGCAATTTTGATGAGGTATTGTACGCGGTTTGTATCCGGTTTAGATTCTGTCAGAAGCGTTCTTAATTTTTCAAGCGAATCTTTAGGGTTTAAGCCGTTTACCTGATTTCTGGCCGAACTGCTGTTACTTTTAATGAATATTAAACTAAAAACCACAAGTATGGCGAGTAAAACCATCATTTTATTGATGTACTTTATTGTTGCGGCTTTTTTAAGCAATCTGTTTAATTCGATCATTCAATTCTACTTATTCAGGATGTGTTCCCGTTTAATCTTAAATTTTTTAATTTTGGAGTTGAGCGTCGTCGCTGGAATGTTTAAGATTTCTGCTGCTCCACCAATACCGGATATTTTGCCCTTACAGCGTTTTAATATCGATAGGATATGGTCGCGCTCGTTCTCGTGGATGCTTTTTATCTTCTGCTCTTCAGTAGGGTTAACCGCCTCGTTTCTGTCGATTTTAGGAAGGTGGATCTCTTTTAATATGCTGCCTGACGCCAATAATATGCTCCGTTCAATCAAATGTTCGAGCTCCCTGATGTTTCCCGGCCAGGGGTAGAGCATCAGTTTGTTTAAGGCGCTTTTGGAAATGGCGTTTACCTGTCGCCCGGTTTTCTTCGAAATACGTTCGATGAAAAAGGTGACAAGAGGAGGGATATCATCCAACCGATCCCTTAAGGGGGGGATGGAAATTGGAAATACATTAAGCCTGTAATAGAGATCGCTCCTGAAATTTCCTTTTTCTACCTCTTTTAATAAATTTCGATTTGTTGCGGCTATGATTCTAACATTTGTTTTAATTACATCTTTGCCGCCTATACGCTCAATTTCTTTTTCCTGTAGGGCGCGAAGTAGCT
>Ga0163161_10000699_pt1 | contig 26737 bp, 25 predicted proteins | sample S45metaG_FD_129847 | JGI IMG/M metagenome (GOLD analysis project Ga0163161, IMG submission 129847) | Switchgrass rhizosphere microbial communities from Kellogg Biological Station, Michigan, USA - S4-5 metaG | ecosystem: Host-associated > Plants > Roots > Rhizosphere > Soil | place: USA... | reverse complement strand
TCATCCGGGTCAACATCAGGCGGCGGTGGAGGTGGTGGAAGCAACGGACCGCCTCCCCCTCCTGCCCCATCCAATCTACCCGGAGAAAACAACAATGTGGTCAACCCAAAAGAAATGATGGAATGTTTTTCCAAAATCACCAGTGCCAATGCAGCATTTGTCGTCAGGGTCTATGTAGTCGAACCACAACCCGGAACCGCATTCAATGTTGGCGCAAATAGTTTTGGTCATGTAGCCATATCCTTAAGCAAAACCAGCGGAAGCACAACCATCACACAAACAGTAGGCTTCTACCCTACAGGAAGCGGTCTGGATAGATTATCTTCAAAATCACAGATACTGGATAATGGTGATATCGAATATGGGATTGGAGCAACCTATTACGTAACAGGTGAAAGTTTCCAAAAAGTGATAAACTATGTAGCCAATCCCCCCGCTAACTATCATTTTACAGACTTCAATTGCTCAGCATTTGTATATGGAGCGGGACAAGCGGGAAGTGTGCCGATCCCAGATCCAACAGCAGTGATCGGGTTGGGATTTGGTAAGACACCCGCAGGAATGGCAAGTGCTTTGCGGGATCAGAAAGCAAAAAATCCTAATTTAGATATAAATGAAGGTGGCGGCCGTATTCCTGGAAGTAACGGACCTTGCAAAATCGAATGATATGAAAAAGAAAACGAAATTTTGGATCATAATAATAGTCTCAATTATTGTTATCATCAATTTATCACCAGTTAACTATTTCTTTCAACAGAACTATAGCTATCACAACAAGGATGGAAGTTTTACTTACACTGAACAACTAGGCAAGGGTTTAGATTATGAAGTAGGAAAAATAAGGTTCAACCGCTTCAAAAAACTAAATCCAGATAAAGATCACATTCTTTACCGGGATTTCACTCTAAAACCGTGGAGGTTTTGGGAATGGTGGCAGATGATTAAACATTTTGAAAGGTTTACCCTACCCTACGACCAAGAGATAGCAAACAAAATGCTCCAATAAAATAAGTTTAATGCTCAATACTGACATTTTTCTTCCCAATAATTATCTGGGATTTCAAAAACTCATTTAATAAAAATTGAGGCTTGTTTCTTAAACTCGGATTATTTTAATGTAAATTTCCATTGCAATGTATTGCCACATTTTCTGCAGCTATTTTCAAGATAATCTAAATTTGATGTGGGGTAAATTTGAGGAAGATGGATAAATTTTTGGTCTTTAATTGCTGCACACTCATTCTCTTTCTATGCTACGACTTTGCGGATTGATCAAATCCGTCGCTAAAGAACTCAGCAAGGGTGATGTCCAATGCTGAAAGCACTTTGATCAAAGATGAGAAATACAAATCTTCACCATTTTCATAGCGCCAGAGCTGCGTACGATTAAGGTCATGTTTAAAAGCAAATTTTTCATAGTTCCGCTCCCCTTTAGCTTCCCTGAGGAAACGAATCCGTTCTCCAACCAATTTCAAAACTTGCTTTGCTTTTTCGCTATCCTCATCGTTTTTGGCTCTACTCATAAAGTAAAGTAAACCAAAATGATGCGCCAAAGGTACTTCTAATGAGAAACACCATTAAAGATACATCTAATAAGAAACATTTTTTATATCTTTATTTTATCTCAGATATAATCAAAAAATGAAAACGGAGGACATACTTCAAACCCCTTTCGAAAAACTTGGATTTAGTGCCAATTTTTGCAGACTTTGCGATATAATGCATTTTAGCACACTGAATGATGTCACCACCATTCAGCCTGAACAATTGATAAACAAAAAAGGGTTTAGCTATAGCTGGCTAGGGGAACTCAGCGCATACTTAGACAAGAAAGGGCTATTGTATTTATTGCAACGACCATAGGAAAAAAATTACGGTTGATCCGCTGAACCATCCGTTGCAACAGGTCCCGCACCCGGGCGGCGGTATGCTGATCAATACTATAAAATTCTTTACTGAGGCTTCCGGGAGAAATAACAGCCTGCCTTTTACTTTGATAGTGACTCGCAAAAAATTTAAAAATGAACTGAAGATTTTGAGTGGCGAAAACACTTTCTTCGTATAATAAACGAATCAGGCAGGATAGGTGGGCAACTGACATTTCAAGTGGTATTTTAGGAACAACAACTTCACTTCCCTTACTCAAAGACTTTTCTGCCACAAGAATTTCTTCGGTCAACCAATTTCCGATCATGGTTTTTATCGGAGGCCACGAGGCGTCATATGCTAGGTTTTTCACTTCAGGAGATGACACAGCTTTTGCTTTCTGCTCAACCAAATAATTAAGTCTTTGGTGGGTATCTCTAAAATCGCTAAGAGCATTCCTGATTGTATCCTGGTAATAAACAAAAAAAGATAGGTTATTGAAATTTAAACGAATAAATAAAGAAACCAATGATATTTCTAATTTATCCGAACCATAATCGAGGGAACCCAATTGATGAATAATACATTTGAAGTAATGCAGTGAACGAAAGGTAAATTTTACTTTTCCAATATCCTCGGACATTACATTGAACCATTTTAACAGGCAACCTATCAACGAAGAATCTAGATCGCTTGACTTCAGCGTTTTCTGGATAGCAAATATATCTCCGGTAAGTTGGGAAACTAACCGTTGATGATAAGCTAGTGGAGCCACCGCATCTTCATTGAAATAACTGGAATAGTATTTTCGCAGAAGGTCTATTAGCGCTAAAAGTTCATTTTGCGAAACTGTATAATTTTCAGTTTTGGGAAAGCTAGATAAGTTACTAGAAACGTTAGTTATAACGTCGAGATGATAATGAAAATAACGCACCAGGCTACTCTCTGGCGTATTGGAAAATATCGCTTCCTCCCATGCTTTATGGATTTGACCAAAGTAAATTCGAAGATCGATTTGGGCTATTCTACTGCTGTCGGAATATTCTTGCTCAATCAAAATTTCTTCTATATCCTTCAGTTCATTCTTGAGCATAGCGAGGAGATTTTTCTGGTGCGTTATTTAAGCACTTTAATGATTGAAAATGTGAGTGCTACTGATGCTGCTAGTAGTTACACTTGTCGTATCAGTATCATTAAATTTCCTTTTACCATAATTCGACTTGTAAAGGTTTAATGATTTAATTTTTTGTTCTGGAAGTTTGTTTTTTTGTGTCATGTTCTTATTTTTTTTGTTAAATTAATAGTCTAAGTCTCTCAAAACTATTTTTTTACAGATTTTGAGCATTTGCGAGGAAAAACAGTTGGATTACAATGAAATTGTTAAAATTTGAGATAAAACAAATAACACATAAAATCATTCTTCTGCACATTTTGTGCTGGATTTTATTTATTGCATACGAACTCACGACGGTTTATTATTCAATTGGAGAAATAGAAAATCCTTACGTCTACGTGGTCTATTATGCAATCAATATTAGTTTTTTCTATTTATACGTCAAAATATTAGATAATAGTTTTCGAGAACATATTTCGACTCCGTTCGCAGCATTAATGAAATATATTCTTTTGCTAAACTTTTACTTGACAATAAAATTTGCAGCCGACTATTTTTTAGCGAATCAAAAGTTCAACATTAACAATCCTTTCGTTTATATTCAAGGATTTTTTATACGGAATATAACCAGAGGATTATACTTTACTGCATTGGCGACGTTTTATTGGGCTGCAGGACATATATCGTATTTTCGCCGGCAGGCTGCGGAAGCTGAGAAACGGCAATTAATTATTGAGAAGGAAAATGCAGAGCTTGAAGCCCAGCTAACCAAGTCTCGAAATGCCTACCTCCAACAACAAATCAACCCACACATGCTTTTCAACGCGCTTAATTTTGTGTACAACAGCGCACAAAAATATTCTGATGATGCCGCTAATTGCATTTGGCTCCTATCTGAAATTATGCGTTTTAGCCTTGAAGAAGCGGGTTCCGACGGAAAAATCAAACTCAAACGAGAGGCTGAACAGATCGAGAATCTCGTTGAGATCAACCGCTACCGGTTTGCAGCACCATTACATCTTAATCTACTTATGGAGGGTGATTTCAATAGATATAAAATAATACCCCTTATCCTGCTTACCTTAACTGAAAATATATTTAAGCACGGGAACCTGACCGAAATAAGTTCCCCGGCTGTATTGAAATTGACCGTTAGTGATAATGGACAGCTAACTTTTCACAGCCGGAATTTAAAGAAATCAAAGAACGGACATGTCCGTCAAAGAAAAGCAGTAGGTCTTGAGAACATCCATCTGCGCATGGATTCATTTTACAAAGACAATTACGAGCTGGAAGTCAATGAGCTCGGAGACTTTTTCGAACTCACTTTAACCCTTAAATTATGAACTTAACATGTTATATCATAGATGATGAATACCACTCGGTTGAAGTCCTCGAAAAGTACGTCAATCAGACGCCAGGTCTCGAACTTATTGGCAGCTCGACCAATCCGCTTATCGCGCTTGAAGAACTTTGCAAAATAAGCACACCGGATATTGTGCTTTTGGATGTTGATATGCCACAGCTTAATGGCCTTGATGTTGCCGATCTTATCGGTTCTGCATGCAACATCATTTTCACCACCTCTTACCGCGAATACGCGCCCGAAGCGTTTGAAAAAGATGCGGTAGATTACCTGCTAAAACCCATCAATTACACCAGATTTTTAAAAGCAGTGACCAAAGTGCGCTCAAATGTCACTCATCAGACACCTCCACCAACTACTAACCCTTTCTTTTTTGTCAAAAGCAATATCAAAGGAAAATTTAACCGGATCACTATCTCAGAGATCCTTTATATTGAAAACATTGGCAACTATATCACTATTCATATGAACGATGAAAAAGTTACCACTTATCTCACCTTAATGGAAGTACTATCCAAGCTGCCTGCTGAGGGTTTTTCAAGGATCCATCAGTCTTATATTATTAACCATGCAACCATTAATTCACTGGAATATGCACAGGTCAGACTAACTGGGGAGGTAAGCATCCCGATTGGTGGCACTTACCGTACCGCTTTCCGGGAAAAAATTCAACCCGCTCTGCTCATCAGTAAGCGGGATAAAAGTGATCACTAGCCTAAAGATTTTTCGCGGGCTAGAAGAGAAGTATGATACTTCCCGAGACAATAGTAAACCATCAGTTCCTGCTGCCTTTGGTTGACTGAAAAAGTCCGGTTGAGTTGCATATGTACAAGGTCTGCCAAAAGCTCCATTTTTTTATCCTTTAAATAATTTTCTGTAAGCCCGTTTAAAACTGACATCTGCTTTAATATCGGCAAAATGTGCTTTGATAAAGCGTTACTTTCAACCAATTCCGCAATAAGGGATTTCTTCTCCCGAAACTTATCATCCATTGCAAGCTTTAAAGGTTTATCGGCGCGGAACTCAGTCATAAACCGGTCCGTCACTTTGGAAACATATTCCTTCGCGATTGCTGGGATGGAAAAAAAACAGCTGATCATGCGATAGGCCGTGAGAATGGCCAGATCAAATTCACTAAGTACAATAGAACTTTTCTCTTTTAAACTCAGCGCAATCGCTACAAGGTTACTACCTGCGCAAAAAAGTTCTTCAACCTCCGCTATCAGGCTGGCGCCGTAGCGTTCAATTTCCCTGCGGTAGGTATCTCCCTGGAAATCCCGGATAAGTTTGTTAAGTCCCGAGGATTCAATTTTTTTACGCAAGGCCACCAGTATTGCTCCCAGATCGCTTTCTTCAGCCTCTATGCGCAGGCGAAGGTGATATCCATTTTCATGATAACGGATGAAAAACCACTTTTTGATCCGCTTTTTCTGAGCTTTAAGGAAAGGAAAAATCACCTTGGCAAGAATTTCATCCGAGGCCCGGGGAATGCAGAAAAGTTTAAGGTAAAGCCAGTTACTGCCCATTAGAAAGTCCCGTTGTTTTCGAACGCCAGTATTGATGTGGACCTTTTTTGAAGCCTTATAAATATTACGGCTGTGGGCAAAAAAAACAATCATCTGTCCTGCAAGCGGTTTTTTACCAGACAGGATCGAACGGTCAGGCAATAAATATTCCTGAACAGAAATACGTTTTAAACCATGGGCGCACTGCAGGAAAAACCTTGCCTGGGCAGGATCGGCTAGGTCAAAAACCAGCTGCTGGTCTGTTGCCCCTAAGGTGATATGCCGGGAAAGGTGGTGCTTTTTACGGAATCCGTCCAGTGCTTTAACGGGATCAGCATGATTCCCGTCAGATAAAGCTACCAATTCCGCTTCCCTGAAATTCCATTTCGCAAGGCTAAGCACTACCTTTCCATAACTCACCCTCGGATAAAAAGGAAGGTCCGGAAAAAAGTTTTCAAGGCCGAATGAAAGCCCGGCCTGTATATCCTGAAACTGCAGATCACACAACAGGCGGAAAACCGGAGAATGATTATTGCGAAAGTTATAAGCAGTAGCCAAACGGGGAATGATTCTTTTGTTCAATTTGGAAGACTCCAATATCAGCTCATCACCATCAAGGGAAAGCATAAGTTCGCCCGGTAGTATCAGGTTTTCAGCCGGCTGAGATGGATATACGTTTAGCGGTATTTCGCGGGAATAAATTGGTCTGCGCCGATTGATATTATCCACATGGGTATTAGACTGCTGAGCAACATCGGCAAAAATTACTTCCGGATTAGCCTCCTGTTCCACTTCCGCAAGCTCGCGGCAAAGCCCGTAAACTTCGTCACTAAAGCAGGAGAACCTCCCGATCAGCGAAGCGCCGGTCACCCCGCCGGAACTTTCCAGGACTAAGTACTCCCCCGCCGGGCGGTACATAAGCGCCTGCGTCTGTGGCAAAGGCAATTCCGGCCTTTTCTGTTTTTGCAAATGAAGTAGATCTTCTTCGCGGATCTCGAGGGGCGCCCAAGGGTCGCGAAGAGTATCGCCTACCCATAGTTTAAAAATAAACTGCTGGGCGGCATGCCAGCCAAATGTCCGTTTTTCATCTCTGGTTTGAGGGAAGGGGATGTTTTCCAGCATATCCTGATCAGGCATAGCAGGTTCCAGCTCACCATAATGTAGCCCCGCATCGGGATCCAGGGCCAGCAGCAATGGCACCTTCTCCTGATCAAACCGGGAACGGAAATCACGGATAAAACGCGATAAGTCTCCAGGCTGATCAGCAGCTGATAATAACTGGATCAAATGAACCGCTTTAGAAAGTTCATCCTGTACAGCACTATCTGGTCCCCCGCCTATATGCTGCCTTTCCAGGGCGGCGTAAAATGGCTGGGTATAAGGCGCTTTTTCCTTTGCAATTTGTCCGATTTCCATGGCCGAACCAGCCAAAGCAATTTCACCAGATAGCGGCATGCGATTACAATTCTGCCAGAAGCTATCCCAACCGGGAAAATTCGGCAAACATTCAATAAGGCCGTTACTGATCACCGTTCCCTGGGAAGCATCGAAAACTGCGCCGGCCTCAACAAGAAAACTGATATAGTCTTCAGCTTCTGCCATTGAAGAATCACTGTGCTGCATTATCCAGTCCGAAGCCTTAACCCTTGAAACCTTTTTTGAAGATAAAAATGAAAACAGCTGCAGGTTAAATTTTTCTGCAGCTATCCCCTGCAGGGAAAAACCAAAGCTCCCCTTATCATCTAACGAGGATTTCGTATAACGCAAAACCTCATTAAACCGGTAAAGCGCTGGGTTGGCCATTAATTGTTCCGGCAAATCAGCCTCCACCCCATTTTTCACTTTCCTTAAAAACTCATGGTCCGGCAAAAGGTGAAGGAGAGCGCCATCACTTCCGGCAAGCCTAACCTGATCACCCGTTCCCCAGCGCAGTAAAGTAAAGGATGAAAAGCTCCCGAAAGGCGTAGGCCTGAAGCACATCCGGTTATAATATTTATAAAGGGTATGCTTTTGCTTATCAGTTAACCTATCGAAATCAAATTCTTTTTTTTCAAGTAAGGCGTAAAACCCCGGGCTCGCCAAAAAAACCGCATTGCGAAAAGCCTGCTCCTGTAACACTTCCGGCAACCGCGAGAGATCATAACCGGCAAAGCTATAATAAGGTGCCCGCAGGAACAACTGTGGTAAAAACCGGTAGATTATTGCATTGCTTTCTTTCATTTCTTTTTCGCTTAAAAGGGTATTATACCCATCTCATACTGTTTCGGCTTTCCTGCTTGCCGTTAATTTGTTCTATAAATCTTTTACCATGAAGGCAATTTTTAAATCAATCGTCCCACCATTGCTTGTACTGCTATTTACTTATGCTGCATTCAGTAAACTCTTTACTTTTTCAGCTTTTGACCAGCAGCTCCACAATCAGTCTTTTCCCGGCTGGCTGGCAGACTTCCTCTTGTATTTTTTAATCCCAGTGGAAATTATTACTGCACTGCTGCTGTGTTTTAAAAAGACCCTGACAGTTGGCTTGCTGTTTTCAACTGTACTCATGCTCGCCTTCACCGGCTACATTTTGCTGGTTTTGGCAGATTATTTCAGCAAGGTACCTTGTAGCTGCGGAGGGGTATTAAAATCGCTCGGATGGAAATCGCACCTCATTTTTAACCTCGTATTCACCACACTAGCGATAACTAGCTTAACTATTCACCTAAAGCGGGAGGTCCGTGACAACGAGTAACCAGCACAAACGGATACCGGTCCTATCCAATACGTAAAAATCAACCGATCGAAAGACCACCGAACCAGATCGACTTCAATATCCTTCCGCAAGGAAGATCATTTAAAACTAAATACCATGTTAAAAAAATTAAATCTTGGCCTTGTAGCCCTCGTATTGGGGTTCGGCCTTACCATCACTACAAGTGCATTTAAATCAGCCAAAGCAGATATCCAATGGAATTTTGTCGGCGATCAGCTTTCTGATGCGACAAACGGCCACCAATATTCTACAACCATGAGCCCGCCTACCAGCTGTAACTCTGGCACAGCAGCACCCTGTTTCCTGATCACACCAGAAACAGTTGATACGCAGGACAAATTGACTGAATACATCCTGGATACTTACGGCAGCAACGCTGCCGATGTTAGGGATGCGGCTCCAGCCCAACGCGCATTGTAAGTGGACAAGGGCCTGGTTAAATTAACCGGGCCTTTTGTTTTACCGCTCATTCTGGGGCATACCCGTCAGGTTTATAATATCTTCAGGAATCGGTAGCGCATAGCGTTTATCATTTGGCATTAAGCTATAATCAGTTCCGCCTATCAGGCGCCTGGGTACAATTTCCCCACCCTCCGCATTCAATCGTTTGATATCCATCCACCTCATCCCCCTCATGACCAGCTCTTTTCTTCTTTCGATAAGCACCGTGTTCAGCGCGGTCAATTTATCAACGACTACCAATGGTACAAATGTTCCGGTCTTAAACCTGGCCACCAACAGCTTGGTCAGCGTCTGAATACCCAGTGCTGTTTTTCCGTTTCTTATCTGGCACTCGGCAAGGGTGAGGTACATCTCATCGGTAGCCAGGCCGAAAAAGAGTGCAGGTTGGAAATACGTGCCTTTGAAATAATAAGCGCCGCCGCTCTGCAGATAAAATACCTGCTTCCTTAAATCATCTGCCTGGTAGCTTTGCAAAAGCTCAGGAACAATCTTCGCCCTGGTATTGGTTACAATTGTTGACGGCGGAGAAAATGTGTTAAATACCACTTCTGGATTAAAAAGCGCTATAGGATAAGAGGCCGCAGCATTGAGTTTATTATAATCCAAAAGCGCAGCATTGATCCGCAGGCAGGAATCCGCATAACTTTCAGCTGCCTGGTAATCGCCCATGTACAAATAAGCACGCGCCAGAAGTCCATAAGCAGACGCTTTTGATGGCCTGGTTGCACTCAATGCCTTTTCCGGCAAGAGCGGTACCGCTGCTTTAAGATCGGTAAGTACCTTTTGGTATCCTTCATGTACGGTAGCCCGGGTAGAAGGAGTATTAAAATCAGCATTGGGGCGCAGCGGAATACCAAGATCTGCTGCTGACGATACCCGGTAAGCCTTTGCCCAAAGTCCCAGCCCCTGCAAAAAGCATTTGGCGCGGTATACCAGTGCCTGTCCTTTCACATTGTTAAAGGCGGCGTCTCTGGCGATGGCAGATGCTTCCATCCCCTCCAAAACCGCATTACAGGAATAAACCGCTTTGTACAGATATGCCCAGTCATTGCTTCCGGGTTCAAAAAGATTATCTTTCTGCCAGCTGTACATCCGGCGCTCATATTCACTGGGCAAGGCCGCAAGGTCGGCATCGGTAAGGTAATAATCATCAGCCGAGATTTCGGCCGAAATCAGGTCTTTAGCAGTCAGCACCCCGTAATTATCCATCAGCGCCTGGAAATCGCCCAGCGTGGAAGGGATCACCAGCCGCTGATCGGGTTTTTCATCCAAAAGCCGTTCGCAACCGGAAATTACAATAGATAAAACAGCCAGCACCAGCCAACATGCAAAATAGTTTCTCTTATTCATCATCATCAATTTTAAAGGCCCGCCCGTAAACCGAAAGCGATGGTTTGCCCCGGAGGTAAGTTAAAGCCACTGGTTACATATTCAGGGTCGAGGTGATGTTTGTTCGCCCTGTAAATCATTCCTACATTAGCCAGGTTGGCAAATACGTTTAAAGTTTTTAAGCCAACCTTTTTTGCAATTAACTTTTCGACCGCATAATCCAAGTTGATATACTGTATGCGGATATGGTCGCCCTTATCAATCAGCGTTTCAGCATAGCGGTAGAAAGATTCCCTGCTGCTTGAAACCGGATAGGGCATTGAAGGCACCTGGGTAAATGCCTCATCACCTGGATTTTTCCAGCGGTCAGTATAATCCGCATGTCCCCTGCCATTGGCAAAAAGGCTGCTGTAATCAATTCCCTTGCGCCTGAAATAATAATCGAACTTAAAGCTGAGCGCAACTGAAAGGGTAAAACCCCTAAAGCCAAAATCATTTACCATATTGCCGAAATAACGAGGCAGCGCAGAACCGTGAAAAACCAGGTCAGCGAGTTTGGTATTGCTGATGATACTGCTGTATACCTTACTGGGCTGGCCGTTCACAAAGCCCATGGGTTCGCCCGTTGCCGGATCAAGGCCTGCCCAGCGGTAAGAAAAAACCGAGTATACCGGCAATCCCTCTACGCCCGAAACCACTGCATCAGACTGCAAAAAGTTACTTCCCTGCACCGATGGCAGGTAATATTTGGCAACTTTATCTTTATACACTGAAAGGTTAAGCGCGGTGCCCCAGCTAAAGCTGCCCTGTAGGTTCCTTGAGTTCAATTGCACATCAAACCCGTTCCCTTTAATTTCAGCTACGTTGCGTAGTACCGTGGTTCCTACCCCAGTGGTATAATCAATCGGATATACGCCGAACAGATCGGAAGCATGTTTTTGGTAATATTCCACGCTGCCTGAAAGCCTTCTCTCAAGCAAACGGAAATCCAGGCCAACATTGAGCATCCTTACCGATTCCCAGCGCAGCTCAGGGTTGGCATACTTATCAAAAATGGCATATGGCGATTGAGTATAAGGTGAATTAACCTGGTAACGTATGGTATTTACCCCGCTCATGGATGGATCGGCATTACCGCTGAAACCCAGGGTAGACCTCAATTTCAGCTGGTCCACAAATCCCACTTTGAAAAAAGGCATTTTGGAAATATCCCAGGCCACCCCAACCGACCATAAAGGTTTCCATTTATCATTGGTGGCTACCCCAAAAAGATTAGAAGCATCAGCCCTTGCACTTGCCGAAAGCGTATAAGTATCTTTAAAGGTATAGGCCAGGTTTACAAACTGCGAAAAATAATTGTTCGCCGATTGGCTCAAGCCATTCCCATCAGGAATATAGGCTGCACTTCCGGTGACTGAGTTCGGGAAAGTACGGGTATAATCTACCTGCCCGGTGGTAAGCTTATCGGTATCCAGACCATACATCCTGCCCGATACACTTGTTGATTGCGCTCTCCTCCACTCTACCCCAATCAAACCATCCAAACGGTGTGAGGCCCATGCCCGGTTAAAATCAAGCTGGCCCCTGTACTGCTCCGACCGCAACTGGCCCTCATTCCTATCCAGAATGGCACCAATGGGAATGGGATAACTCACCACCCCGTCAGTGCCTACCTGGGCAAAACTGTTTATCAGGTTGCGGGTATAATAACTTCCCAGCTGCTGTAAAATCTCTCTATCAGTCCGCTGCTCTTCAATATTATATTTAAGTGATGCTTTAAAACCCAGCGGCAGTTTATAACCCAGATCGAAACTGGCCACCAGGTCAGTTAACCTGGTTACATTATCGGTATACTGATTATCCAAAAGCGGGTAATATGACCAGTCCAATAGCTGCGCTACCGCCGGCGAGGAAAGATAGGTAGACCGGTAATTCTTGTTGATGGGCAAAGGATTTCCGTTAGCATCGGCAAAGGCCGCATAAGGATAAAGTGAAGATGTACTTAATATCCCTCCAATGCCCGGCCGGCCACCGGTAACTTTACCGCCTGCATAGCTGAACACTGTATTCAGGTTCAGGTTGCGAAGCAGCGTAAAACCATTACTAACCCTCAGATTCTGCCGCTCATTCACCCCATCCAGGTTATCGACGTTTTTGTTGTAGCCAGAAGAAACCAGCCAGGAATGCTTTTCACTTCCGCCCGATAGCGAAAGCGCATATTGCTGGTTCACCCCGGTTTTGTACACATACCGGTCAAAATCATTATAAACATCATGCGCGGCAAAACCTGTCTTGGATGTCGCCAGCTCTGCATCAGACAGCTTGCCCGCAGCATTCAAAACCAACAGCTCCACAAACGGGGTTAACGCCGGTTTCTGCGAAGAGTTGATCAGGCTGGTATAATAACCCTTGCCGAATAAAAACTGCTCCACATCAAGAGCATCAGCAGAGGATATACGCTGCTCGTAACGCAGATCCGGCTTTTGCACAAAAGCCAAACTGGCTGAAACGCTGACCGATAACGGCGTATTTTTTTTACCTTTTTTGGTGGTAATCACAATCACCCCGTTTCCGGCGCGGGTACCCCAGATGGAGGCGGCCGCGGCATCCTTTAAAACTGTTATACTCTCTACGTCTTCAGGATTGATATTGGTTAAATCACCTGAATAGGGAAAATCATTCACCACAATCAGCGGATCCCTTGGCCCGCGGATCGTGCTGATACCACGTACAGAGAACTTTCCTGTTGCCGAGGTACTCCGGTCAAAGGTAAGCCCGTTGCCTATGGCCTCTAAGCGATCGAGGATGTTCTTTCCCACCTGCTGATCCAGCCTCTCCTTATCCAGTTTGTCAAACGATCCCGTCGCCCGTGTTTTGTCCAATACCTGGTAACCCGTGCTCACTGTTACATCGCTCAGCTGGTTATCGGCCGGCAGCAGCCGAACCATAAATGCCTTTGTTGAAGGCAAAATGACCGAAACAGAAAAGGTTTTGAACCCAACTGCCGTGGCTATAAAACGGTAGGTACCACCAGGCAGGCTCGCTGAAAACATTCCGTACCGATCAGCCATTAATTTACGGACCACCCCATCAGCGCCTGTCAGCTCGATATTTGCCGCAACGGCAGTGCTATGGGCGGCACTTAAAACTTTACCGCCAAAGGTTTCCTGGCTAAAGGTTATTACCGGACAAAAGCCGATCAATACAATCAGTATATATATATTTCTCATTTCAATTGCTTAATTTGTTCATTCATCCGGTCACGGATCACCAGTACCTCCATTTTTTTCTTCGCCCGCCGCAAACGCAGCCCATAAGGGCGAAGTCCGGCATTTATCTTCTCCAGGTTGTCTGTCTCATCTACCCTGATTGATATTCGGCCACTGATCCCCGTTTTGTTGATCACCGGGACCCTGTTCCAGCTCAGGTTTTCAAGATGATCTGCCAGCGCTTCAAGGGGAACATTTTTTAAGTTTAAGCTACCTTGTCCAACTGCACCATTATCCGATCTCGCCGAACTTTCGCCATCTCTGGGAAGGTGAGCAATGCCAAAACGCTCGAGAATTAGGCACTCGGTTGGTTCAGTTTCGATTGCAGCCACATAAGGCGAGTAAGTATTTAAATCATCCAGCATCATCGGATATAATTTGCCCGAAAACCGTTCGGGTACCACAAACTCATAATTGTAGCTATCATGGAGAAAACCCGAAGAATCCGCCCCTATATACCTGATCTGTTTATCCGAAAAGCGCTGGCCCATTGCTCTTTGTAACACCCTGCCAACTGTACCATAAAGGTGAAAAAAATCGGTATTGGTAAAAGCGCGCCCTATCACCACGCCTGATAATTTCGCTTTCCGGAACTGTGTACCACTGGCCAGGCCCGATACCCGCCCTTTGGTTAACAGGCTATAGCGAACCAGGCTATCAGCAGGAAAATCTGCCGAACTAAATAAAGGGAGCGCCGGATCAATGTTCTTTTTATTAACGAAAGCACCACTCTCCCCCGAAAAAGCCTTCAACAATTTCGCCTCCTCCAACTCTTCCTCGCCCGTGATAGCCAGCACCTTCCCATCCCTGCCAATCCATACATAGTGTGGTACAGTCCGGTGCGGAAAAATTTTATTCAGCAGAGTATCGGCCAAAACAGCAGCAAACGCTTCTCCATGTTCCTTTCTCCTTTTTTCCAAAAACCCGGCCGCCCTTACTTCGGATTCATTATTCACCAGGATCACCTGCAGATCATTCCGGTATTTCTCTTGCAGCATTTTCATTTTCGGAAAACTGGCAATACACGGCGCACACCAGGTGGCCCAAAAATCCAGTATCAGCAACTTCCCCTTGAATGCCGAAAGCGGCACCGCCGTAAAGGTGTGACCAGCCACATCCAGGCCTGAAACATTCCTTATCACTATATCCGGCACCGGCTGCCCGATCGCTATCCCAGACTCAGCAGTAGCAGGCCTAGCCGATAGTATTTTCTCCTGAGCATAGACCCCAAAAAAAGGGCATAGCAATAGCAGGAAGCATAATTTTGGCTTCATTCTAACTGATTTGAAACGTAAAAAATTTAAAAATTAAATCTTTAGACCCCGACCTAAACCTTTCTCCCAATCCCCTCAATCACACCTTCTTCCATTAACGCCCGTACTGCCCCTACCAGCCCGATCAGCCCATCAAACACCTCACCCACCTCCTCTTCACTGATGCCAAGCTCAAGAAAACCTTTTTTATCATTTAATAAATAACCCTGAAACACCTCCAGCAGCACCAGCCTTATTTTATCAATCCCATAATGATCATAAAATAATTCCAGCACCTGCCGGGCAGAAAGATTCTCATAAGAATATTTTGGTAAAGTCATAGGCCTAGTTTAAGTTGATTGATAAATGGCAATAGCCAGCCGGAAAAATGCAAGTCAAATAGCTATTCATCACTGTACCCTTGACAGCATGCCCGGCCAAAAAATTAGGCATAACCTTCCCCAAACGGCAAAGCCATTTATTATTTTAATTGAAAATCAGCAAAAAGTAATCGTCAGGAGCAAAAGCCTAAAAGCAAAAACAAGGCAGGCTGCATTATTAAAGACCCCATAAGAATCATTAACCATTTAGGTTCCGCCTGCCCTGCCACCCCTCAAACAGGATTCTTTGGCTTCATAGCATAAAGCCAGTCAAAAGGAAACTTTTCATTTGGGCCCATACGCTCCGGTTTATATTATGTTAAAAAAAACAAACAAAAACCAGCCCCTCCACATAAATATGCGGATACGATAAACCGTATTGCGTATTAGAAAAAAGATACCTACCTTGGGAATGCGAATAACCATAGTAATGCACCCTTGCCCAAAAAGCAATAAAGGGCTGGCACCAAGCTAAGTTAACCCACCGGGAATCAGTGCGCTCTCTCACACCAACCCCTGTTTTCTTTGGGCTATTTTATACTCGGAAAATCCAGCGCGCATTACGAAGGAGAACAAATAACGTTCTTTAACAAGAGTTTAAGGGAATAACTAAATATCTCTTCCTGGAAGAGATACGATTTGATGGCGCTTAATTTTTTCGTTTTCATAAACGGTTGTTTTTATGTAAAACGATGCGGACTCAATAAAAGCAGGATGAAACCAGATTGGCAAAAAGCCAATAGGGCGAACTCCAATGCTTTTGAACGTGGTACCGTCAAGAACCCCCTCAAGCATAAGCTTAAGTTCTGCAAAAGACTAACATGAAGCCCGCCCTATTGAATATAAGATATCGCGAAGATAGCAAAATCCAATAGATACGGCGAACTCACGATCATCTCATGCAGAAAGTTTGACGGTTTTCGTTCATGAGTGACATCGTTAAAGCTAGGTTGTACCCAACTCTATTTGTCGCTATAATAACTAATAACAAATATATTAAAGTTCGTACTAAAAGCAAACTTTTTAATAAATATTTTTTTGATGGGCAGAAAAAAGATAAATGAAAACACAAATATTAATCAGATAAAATCGATAACTAAGAAAGCTGGGGCTTCTTCACGGCTAGTATCACTTTGGGTGGACGTGGACTACACTACTGTTAGTGGCTGGAATTCTAACACTTCGCAACCAAGCTATGAAAATCTTAATGAGATAGGAGAATTACTTGAAGAAGATAATGGCAATTTATTGACGGCACAAAGAAGAATAGCGACTGGATTGGCAAAAGCTCTAGATACCGAGTTGAAAAGGTTACATAAAGAAGTAGGTATGCCTTATGAAATTGAGAAAGTTGATAAAAAGGGTGTGAAGGTCAAGGTAAATAATCCTGAGCTGGTAAAGAGGCTGAGAGAGTTTGCGGAAGCGTTTAAAAAATAAATTGAAGTTGCCTCTATGGTGGGCTGGCAGTTAGTGAGGGGTAACGGTTTCATTTTGATTGACTAATTTTAATATTAATTTTAAATTTTTAAAATAAAAGGAAATTATTTGGATCATGATCTGTAAACCTATCGAGATTCCTACTGCTGTCGGTTGCGAGGGTGAACCTTTCGGCTTTCGAAATTACTGTTGCCAGGTATGTGATAAACAGTTTAGCAGTTTGTCTTTTCACGTAATACCATTCCCCAATTTCCTGCCTGAGTATTCTCTGATTTACGAGTTCACGCAGCAGATGAGGACTGAATTTTTGAATATGAATTTTGCTAACATTCCCTGCTGCAAAACTTGCCTGTTTATCAGCCAAATTAAATTTGGAGAATCTGTTAACGTAATAGAGGCCGCATCAAAGTTGCGGAATATGGCAGACATAATCGTAAAGGAATAATTGTTGTACAAGCCCGACCTCAAAGATACAGATGTCTGATATACATTCAAGGGAGCTAAGAAGTTATAACATGTCCCGTATCCGCGGTAAGGATACGAAACCGGAAATGCTTGTACGTAAATTCTTGTTCATAAACGGATTTCGCTATAGATTACATGACCTAAAACTGCCTGGCAAACCTGACTTGGTTCTCGCAAAACACAAAACCGTAGTATTTATTAACGGTTGCTTTTGGCATGGACATAAGGAATGTCGCTACTTTTCAATTCCGAAGACCCGTTCGGAATGGTGGGAGGCAAAAATAAACAAGAATATAATAAACGACGAAAATGTCCGAGTCAAGTTGAAGAAGTTGGGGCGGAATATTATTACCATTTGGGGGTGTGAGTTAAAAAAAAGAAATATCGATGTAGCATTTGAAAATCTTGTACGTCTAATCAATGAAAATTCACGTTAGACTTATAAACAACTATTGAATATTTCAACAAAAAACCATCACTTAAACCTTTTTAAGATTATATTTTATAATTTGGTATAAAATTTATCTTACCTAAACTGTGTTAATAAATACTGTGTCTGAAAAAAAAATATCTGATAATACTAATTTATCTGTTGATCTTAAGGCAGTTGATTTCTTCTGCGGAGGAGGCGGCATGAGCTACGGCATGCTCCAGGCAGGAGTAAATGTAATTGCTGGTATCGATTATGAGCGCAAATGTAAGGAAACCTATGAGGCCAATATTACGGGCGCGGAATTTATAGAGGCTGACGTTTTTGAACTCAAACCAACAGACCTTGAACGCAAACTTAGCCTCCGACGTAATGATAATAATCTGATACTTATAGGCTGTAGCCCATGTCAGTTTTGGAGCATCATCAATACGGAAAGAACTAAGTCGGAAAAGTCGAAAAATCTTTTAAAAGAGTTTGCGAAATTTGTTACATATCTCAATCCCGGATACGTCGTGGTGGAAAATGTTCCCGGTGTATTGCGTAAAAAAGTGGAAAGTGGGCTTGAAGACTTTGTTGAGTGGCTCGAAGCCAATAACTATAAAGTTCACTTTAATGTTCATAACGTTAATGACTACGGGGTTCCGCAGAATCGTAAACGTTTCACATTAATTGCGAATCGTGTCACCAATGCAGAGTTGGTTCCACTGAAATTAACCGGTCGCAAATTGACGGTACGGGATGTTCTGGGAATTGAAAATGGTTTTCCTGCAATCTCCCATGGTGCCGATGACAAAACACCATTCCTTCATAAAGTGATGAAGCTGGGCGATAAAAATCTTGAACGATTGCAATATGTTAAAAAAGACGGAGGAAACAGATTTGGTTTCGCCGGAATACCACATTTGCAATTGAAATGCTTTGAAGGGCGCAATAATTCTTTTAGAGATACTTTCGGCAGATTATGGTGGGACAGGCCGTCACCGACTATTACCACCAAATTTTATAATATTTCAAACGGCCGGTTCGTCCACCCGGAAGAGGACAGGGCATTATCTCTTCGTGAAGGCGCCGTACTGCAATCCTTTCCGAAACAATATCAGTTTTTCGGGAATGGAATCGATTCGATCGCCCGCATCATAGGTAACGCTGTACCTCCGGCTTATGCTCGTTCGATAGGAATGGCCATAAAACAAAATGCTTATGCAATTTAAAACCAAAGCACGCGCTGTTGATCTTTTGGGCAAAGGGCAGATCGCTGATTTGCCTACTGCTATAAGTGAACTTTGGAAAAACGGCTACGACGCGTACGCAGATACTTTAGGAGCTGAACTATATACTGAAGGTTACGAAGATGTAAGTAATCCTTTTTTTGTCCTTTCTGACAATGGTAAAGGTATGTCGCGCGATGACCTTATTAATAAATGGTTGGTATTAGGGACTGACTCAAAAAGCCGGGGTGATTTACCCAAAAAAGGTCCTGACACACTGTGGAAGGAACCTCGGCCACTAATGGGTGAGAAAGGTATCGGTAGACTGTCAGTTTCCTACCTAGGTTCACCAATGCTGATGCTTACAAAGAAAATCGGCCACCCTCTTCAAGCTATTTATTTTGATTGGCGGACTCTGGAAAACTACAATCTTTTTCTGGATGACGTCAACATACCGATTAAGGCTATACCTGATCTGATATCGTTTAAGTCTGTTTTTGAAGATCTTAAAAATGACTTTCTATCTAACTTTAACGATGAGGATGAGAAGATTGACCTGAAAAAGAAAGCTTATTGGTCTGAACAGCAAGACGAGCTGAAAGAAATCCTTGAAAGTACGGCGGCAGTTGACTTACCTGTCTTTTTTGAAGAAGAAATTGTTACAAGTTTGATTGGTGACGGTAATGAGATTTGTGGAACCAAATTTATCATATTTAAACCGAATGATCAATTTCTTATATTGAAGAAATGGTCAGGCCAATTAAATAACAGTGATGACCAAGATCTCGAAACCGTTGAAGATATCCGATCTGGCCTTGTCGGTTTTTACAACGAATTCAAATATGATATCGTAGATTCACCTGTTAAAACCTTTTTTCATATCAATGATTCTACTGGCAAACGTGACTTTATCGGGAACAATGCTTTCTTTTCGGAGAGTGATTTCGCTGGTTGTGACCACCTTATCACAGGAAAATTTGATATCTTCGGCTCATTTACCGGCCAAATACGCATATATAAAGAAACTGTATCTGATTTCTTCTTCCGTCCGAACCGGCCCGAGGATAAAAAAACAACCTATGGCCCATTGTCGTTAAAATTAGGATATGTGCCGGGCAAATCTTCATCGATGCTTGACGATGCTCAATTCCTGTATTACGATACTAAGTTACAAACCTCAGGTGGACTGTACATATACAGGGACGATCTGAGAGTATTGCCTTATGGACGCCCCCATTCTGATTTTTTAGGTTTTGAAGAACGCCGGACTAAAAACGCGGGAACTGCTTTCTTCAGTTACAGACGTATGTTTGGGTATATAGAGCTTTCAAGAGAAACCAATCGCCCTTTACAGGACAAAGCCGGACGTGAAGGATTTATTAACAACGCTGCGTTCAGAGATTTCAAGATTGATCTTAAAGCTTTATTCGCAGATTTGGCCCGACAATTCTTCAGTACAAATGCGACGGCGGACTATAAACAAAAACAGCTCGATGAACTTCATGAAGCAAAAGCAAATGAAGCTCAAGAAAAGGCTAAGGAAAAAGAAGAGAGAACGATTTTTAAAGACGTAGTAAAGAACACGCCGCTTCGTCTGAAATCAGTAAAAGACCGTTATCTGACTGCAAAAGATGCATTAAGCAAAAAAATATCCGAAGCGAAAGTTGCCTATCAAGATATACAATATCTCCTAAGGGAAATTGATAACCTCAAAACTGAGTTTGACAAACTGAAGCCGGTCAAACCAAAGCGTTTTTCTCTAAATTCACGCGAAAAGGAAGCATTTGAAGAGTTGTTGGAAAGATATGAGAAAGATGCTCTTATCGTAGACCTGGCTCAAGAACTTACTGAAGCGGCGCTACGTAAAATAGAAGAAGGCCAACTATTGACAGAATATGAAAATAAGTTTAGTCAGTATGCCAACTTTTTAGATGAGATCACCTCTGAAAGTAAAAGTCAACTTAGGACTGCTTTTACCAAAATTAATGCCGAATTTGAGACGACTCAAGCTCAATACAGTTCTCAGCTTAGAGATCTATATAATAAAAATTTACCGAGCCCTCCGACAAGAGAAGCCCTTGAAAACGCTCTTCGCTTACTGGACATCGGTTTTGCAGATTTGCGTGGGAGTTATGAAGGCTTGCTTAAATCTAAAACCGATCACCTTTTAGGATTAAGTTTTGATGTAGATGATGATGCTTTAGTCGGCCATTACAAGTTGCAATATGAAGAATCAAACCAGCAATTAACTGAATTTAAAAGTTTGGCGCAACTAGGCATAGCGGTCGAGATTATTAATCATGAACTCAATTCGATGTACAGCCAATTAAACACAACTATATCGGGATTTGACAGGTTTTTAATAAACTCATCTGAAGCACAGAGGCAATATAAATATCTCAAAAATGCTTTTGAGCATCTGGACAGCAAATACAAGTCCCTTAATCCGCTTTACCGAAAATCTCGCCGTACAAAACAGTATGTTAAAGGAAGCGAAATTACTAAATACCTACAGACTTTTTTCGAAGATGCTTTTAAGGATGATAACGTTAAATTGAAGACAACAGCTGCATTCGAGAAAAGTGAAACCTATACCTTCGAATCAGTCCTGCTGCCTGTTTTTATAAATGTTATAAACAACGCTGTTTACTGGCTTAGATCAGTTAACGTCCGTGAAATCTTGCTTGATTTCATTGAGACAGATAATACGATCATTATTGCTAATTCGGGGCCTGCAATAAAATCCTCACAACTACAAGAAATATTTGAGCTGTTCTATACCCGTAGACCTAAAGGCCGTGGCATAGGTTTGTATCTTGCTAAAGATATTCTCAAGACCGTAGGGCTTGATATTGAAGCGACCAATGATCCCCGTTATAATCTCTTGAACGGTGCCAGTTTTATAATTAAACCTAACTCTTAAAATGATAAACTGAACCATGGCTATAGTTTTTCAAGATGTTGCAAAAGAAATAATAAAGGAAGCAATCAGTAACGCGCTTTTTGTCGATGACAGGGCTTTGGAGCCTTTTAAAGGCCGTAGCAAGCTTGCGCATTTAAAAGATGACCATGATCGTTCTAAAGCCCTATACAAGGATTTTATGGATAATGATTGCTTGCTCCAGGTTACGAAATTTTCAAAGACCTCTTGGAAAAAAAACAAAAGGTTTAATCTTAACAATAAAGATCTGTTGATATTGGATTGGCAGTTGATCGGTGATGAGCACGAGGAGTCGTTGAAGATTCTTGATGAATCCGTAGTTAAAAAAGGGCTTCATTTTTGTTGTATTTACACACAGGCCGCTTTACAGGAGGTGAAAAATGAACTTAGCCGGTATTATTGGGGGAATGTATCTGCTGAGGTAATTCAAAGCACAAGACTGCTTCTAAACGGAACAGACCTGGAAGACTATTGGACAATAAATAATCAAGATCCTGATTGGGCTGAATTTGATGAATTTGCTAATAATATCGTTAATGCCAGACCGGCTGATATTGAAGCACAGCTGAAGGCATTTCAGAATCGCTATAATTTGTCCGACATAAAAATGGATGCCCTTAAGATCATAGATCCTTTTTATGGTAATCGGTCATCATTTATAAAACTTAAAACGATTTTAAACAGCGCTCCTGGTAAATTCAGTTCAATTCCGCAGAAAGGCCTTACATACCGCCTTTCCGAGTTGGATGACACTACGATTTATATTAATCATACCATAGTCAAACTGTTTCAGAAAGGAAATGTAAACGGAAATCAGCTTTATGATTCATTTCTGGATTCTATTATCAGCGAGGAAAATATATTTTTGACATTGATGGGCCTCGAAATGAGGAATAGATTTAGGGAAAATTCGGCATTTATCGGTAAAGATCTTGACAATGTTAGTGAAGAAGCTTTTTTCTTTCATCGCGTTAAAAACAAAGACAGTCTGCATATTTTTGAAGATTTTCTCCGCGAAATAATAAAAGATCAGGTTGCATCTTTCCTATATGAAAAAGACCTTTTAATCTTCGGAAGTTTGGATGATTATTTTGCGACAAAAGGAATACAGACAAAGATTGACGAATTGTTGAAACCTGAAAATGCAGATAAGTTTAAAAAACAATCTTTTAAACTGAATAAATTTTATAACCTATATAATTTGGAGGCCAGAAAAACCAACGATTCTTTACGATTCGGCGATATTTTAAAAGGAACAGTAAAAAAAAATATCGGCGGAGTAGATACAGACGTTGTCAAGTATTTTCTTTGCATTACAGCACTTTGTGATTGTCTCCATCCTACAAAAATAAACAATCAATTTTGGTTTGTAGAAGGTGATATATTCACTAATCAGAACAAAGCGCTAGAAAAGACAGACGGCAGATTTTTATCTTTCCTGGTGAAAGATAATGATATTGTCGCTGTAGATTGGGAAAACAATAAAGAATTCTGTATTCCTTTCGCAATGCATGTATATGAAAATAATGTTACTAAAGGAATTAAAGCACAATACCATCAGCAGAATGTGCAACTGGAATATGTAACCAGTTTAAAGGATAATTACGCGCAAAGAATTGCCAATGACGCTTTCGGTTATCCTATAAGGGTTGGGATTGACTTTGTAAAAAGAAAGTAATCTGCCGAGGGAAAGGACTCCGAAAATTGGAATGGCATTGAAGTTGAATTGATTGTGGTTAATTATTATTAAATGCTTGAAGAAGCGTTGCGGGGAATATCCGACAACGAAACTCAACATAGAAAAGCATTCACGTCGTTGCGTATTGCGGCGAAAGTGGTTCTTCCCCCACTTTTGGTGGTTTTCCATGATAAGTCTGGTTATTATTCGTTAAGAAAATGAATCTTACCAAACTGATTTTCTCACAAATTGATCCATTTAAAGTTGTTTCAGTAGATAATCAGGTCGACTTTGTCAATATCTATGTAAAGAGCAGGCAAAGGATCTGCCGTAGTCCAGATTGCCTAAGTCCGTCAAAGAAGCTTCACAGCTATTATTTAAGAAAGTTCCGTGACCTGCCTACATTTGGGAAATCATGTAATATATACCTGCAGTCCAGAAAATACCGTTGTCTTAAAACTGAATGTAAAAGAAAGATATTCACAGAACGCTTTGGTACCTGGATATTCTGGATCATATTGACCCCCCAATTATGTTTTCCAATATCGGTTTACGGTAAAACCATTTAAAGCTTTTACTGACATTCCGGCGGATGCTGACCCCACCCTTGGGTATTAAAGATTTTGTAATGGAGCATATTGACCCCCTCTTGATCTGCATTAATTCAGTTTCTAATGGAGCATGTTGACCCCCTCTTTAATTTGATTTGGCTTACTTAGGTAAATAATCTTTTACCTAAAGTAGCGTAAGATGGCCGGAAAATCGAAAGCAATGAGTCAGATCAAACAATTATTACGCCTTCACAAACAGGGCGATTCGATCAAAAGCATCGCACGCAACCTAGGCATCAGCAAGAATACTGTTAAGGTATATATATCCAAGCTGGACGCGGGTGAGATTCCAATTTCGGAACTTCTGGAGATGGAAGACCCATTACTAAAGGGCAAATTCCACATAGGAAGTCCAGCCTATAAAGATCCCAGGTTTGAATATCTTCGGGCGAACCTGACCTATTATGCCAAGGAGCTTGAATCAGTTGGGATGACCCGTCTACTTCTCTATGAAGAATATGAGGCTGGTTGCAGGCCTGCATACAGCTATCCGCAGTTCTGTTTCCATCTTCGTCAGCAACTCATAGCCAGACGTCCCGGAATGCGGCTTGAGCATCTTGCCGCAGATAAGCTGTTCGTTGACTTTGCCGGTAAGCAGATGCATTATATTGATAGAGAGACCGGTGAGGTTATTGCCTGCCAGATATTTGTGGCATCGCTTCCATTCTCTGATTACTGCTTTGTAATGGCCGTCAGGAGCCAGAGAGTAGATGATTTTCTCCATGCGCTCGAATGTTGCCTTAGGGAACTTGGCGGTGCGCCTGCGGTATTGGTACCGGATAACCTGAAGTCTGCAGTTATAAAAGCCGACAGGTTTGAGCCGGAGATCAACCGTGCACTGGATGATTTTGCCAATCATTATGGGGTTACGGTGATCCCTACAAGATCGAAAAAACCAAAAGATAAAGCATTGGTGGAGAATCAGGTCAAGCTGGTATACAACCGTGTTTATGCCAGACTTAGGAACCGTCAGTTCTTTGATATCGAATCGCTCAACCAAGCTATTCGAGAAAAGGTAAAGGCACATAACCAGACCAGGATGCAGCAAAAGCCCTACTGCAGGGAAGAGCGTTTTCTTGCAGCTGAAAAACACCTGCTCCATCCACTTCCGGTCGAAAGCTTTGAGGTAAAGTATTATTCAGAACCCAAAGTGGCGCATAACAATCACATCTACCTGGGCAAGGATAAACACTATTACAGCGTCCCATTTGCCTATGTAGGACAAAAAGTTCAGGTAATATATACCAGGAGCATGGTGAAGATATACGCCAGGAACAAACAGATTGCAGTTCATGTACGGAATCTGAATCCAGCTGGTTACTCCACGCAAAAAGACCATCTGAGCTCACATCACCAGCATTATTTGGAGAGGAGTCCTAAATATTATATCGCCAGGGCAAAGGAGAAATCTGCGGAACTGCATCTTCTCTTCCAGATGATATTCGAGCAGAACACACATCCGGAACAACTTTACCGTACATGTGACGGGCTTCTCAGGCTGCAGAAAGGTGTGGATTCCGACAAATTTGGGGCAGCCTGTGAGCTTGCAATGAATGTCCGCAATCATTCATATCGCTTTGTTGAACGCATACTAAAGAATAATATGGTTGGTAATCAGGATGAACCGAAACAGGAACAGCCACTCCCAGATCATAACAATATCCGTGGTATGGAATACTATTCACAAACAACAATTAAATTCTAAAAAATGAATATCGAAACACAACTCAGGCATCTACGTCTGCATGGTATGACCCGTAGTTGGTCAGCCCTCAATGAAACAAGAAAACTACATGAACTAACCTTGAGTGAGGGGATGGAAATATTGCTTCAGGCAGAGACCGATGACCTAGATGGAAAGCGGTTTGAACGTCTTCAGTTAAATGCAAACTTCCGTTACAGGGCATCAATCGAGGAACTGAACATGGATTCCAAGCGAGGACTCGACAAGGCTACTGTGGGAATCCTTGCCACAGGCGATTATATCCCCAAAGGAGAGGCAATATTGGTCTGCGGTTCCACAGGAACCGGAAAATCGTTCCTGGTTTCCGCATTGGGGCACCAGGCATGTGCTCAAGGGTACAGAGTCGCTTACTTTAATGTACAGAAGTTACTGATGAAAACAAAGATGAGCCGGATTGATGGAAGTGTGCATAAGTTATTTGAAAGGATATCAAAAGCAGATCTCCTTATTCTGGATGATTTTGGACTAACTCATTTTGAACAGCAACAGCGAATGGATATGCTGGAGATAATTGAGGATCGGCATGCAAAAAAAGCAACCATAATTGCCAGCCAGCTACCAGTGGAAAAATGGTGGGACATCTTTGGAGATTCGACCCTTGCAGATGCATTTCTGGACCGCATGGTGCACACATCTTATAGAATTGAATTAAAAGGAGAAAGTCTTAGAAAAAAAAGGTAAAATTGTCATGCCGTCAGCTATGACAGGCCAAATCCCCCAGGGGGGTCAGTATCATGCATTACTGGGGTCAATATCACCATAATATCCAGTACCCATTTCGAACCATGTAAGCGGCGGACAAAAAGATTGGATGAGAAATTGTTAGCCACCGCCCTGGAAATGGGTGGCAGACCCGCTGAGCGCATTTGCAATACATTATCCATGCCTGTAAGTGATTCTACCTTACTAAGATTGATCCAT
>Ga0163161_10000698_pt1 | contig 26759 bp, 25 predicted proteins | sample S45metaG_FD_129847 | JGI IMG/M metagenome (GOLD analysis project Ga0163161, IMG submission 129847) | Switchgrass rhizosphere microbial communities from Kellogg Biological Station, Michigan, USA - S4-5 metaG | ecosystem: Host-associated > Plants > Roots > Rhizosphere > Soil | place: USA... | reverse complement strand
CCAGCGTATTACCCCTGGCACATAAAAAACAAAGCTATTATACCTATTTATACCGATTGCTTAAGTTTGCAGGTTATGCAGATCCTTTGAAGATGTACTGTTCAGCTTCTTCAGATCTGTTTGTAGGCTTTGAAGATCAGTTTCTGGTGCAGCCGCTAATGGGAGATTTATCAGCTAACCTGGAAAGGATGGAAAGTTCCGGACTGTCTCCTTTAAAAAAACTTTTGTACCTGGATTTTGAATCCATGCTGTTCGGGCGCCTGCTGCCTAAAATGGATATTGCCACCATGGCACATTCGCTTGAAGGAAGAAGTCCTTTTCTATGCCGGGAGATGCTTGATTTTGCTCCGGGATTAAAAGACAGTTATAAAATAAAAGGTATACGTACCAAGTCTATTTTACGGGACCTGGCTACAAAATACCTTCCGGAAATATTGATTGATCAACCTAAAAGGGGCTTTGAGATTCCTCTTGCGCAATGGGTAGATCACGAACTGAAAAAAAATATTGAACAGGTACTGGTGGCAGGCGATCCCTTTTACGCAACACTCCTTAAAAAGGATTTCATATTTGACCTGTTGCGCAGAAAGATTCTGATCTCAGAAGAAAGAAGAGCAAAAATACTCTTCTGCGTATTCAGCCTGGAGGTTTGGTACCAGAACTTACCTAAGTAATCTACAGCATTTAACCTTTAAACGCAGATATATGAAAGTATTGATTACCGGAACAGCCGGCTTTATTGGCTATCATTTAGCCAAACACTTGATTCAGCGCGGAGACGAAGTAACCGGAATAGACAACATTAACGATTACTACGATGTGGAACTTAAGTACAGACGGCTGGAAGACACAGGGATCCCCAGAGACCAGACTGAATATGGAAAAACAGTTCAAAGTACTTACAATCCGAATTATAAATTTATTAAAGTTGACCTGACGGATCATGGTAAGTTAAAGAAGGTATTCAAAGATTGTCATTACGATGCTGTATGTAACCTGGCCGCCCAGGCAGGTGTCAGATATAGCCTGAGCCATCCAAAAGCCTATCTGGATGCCAATGTTACAGGTTTTCTGAATATCCTTGAGGCTTGCAAGGTACACCACATCCGGAACCTGGTGTATGCCAGCTCTTCCAGCGTGTACGGGCTGGATAAGGAAATGCCATTTTCCGTCCATCAGCATGCGGATCATCCGGTATCACTGTATGCAGCAACCAAAAAATGCAATGAACTTATGGCGCATACCTATAGCCATTTATTTGGTCTCCCCACCACCGGCCTAAGATTTTTTACCGTATACGGACCATGGGGAAGACCAGACATGGCGCTATTTATGTTTACCAAAGCCATACTCGAAAATAAACCTATTGATGTTTTCAATAATGGCATGATGAAGCGTGACTTTACCTATATAGACGATATTGTGCAGGGTATTACCTGTGTACTGGACCATCCGGCCACCTGCAATAAAGAATGGACAGCACATAAACCTGATCCGGCCAGTTCCAAGGCCCCTTTTAAAGTATTCAATATTGGCAGAGGACAGTCGGTCAACCTGCTCGATTTCATTGCAGAAATTGAAAAGAATATAGGGTTGAAGAGCCGCAAGAGATTTCTCCCATTACAAGACGGCGATGTTGCAGAAACCTGGGCAGATGTTTCTGATCTGAAAAGATTATATAAATACCGGCCAAAAGTATCCGTTGCAGAGGGGGTAAGAAATTTTGTAAACTGGTATAAGGATTTCTATGAGTTGGTGCCCAAAAAACAGCCGGAAGAATTGGTGCTTCCGCAGCTGATAAAAGACTTCAGATTCGCAATAAAATAATACAAATAAAAACCCGGATTTTCAAATAATCCGACCTGTTTTTTTAGTTTTAGGAATTTTACCTTTGTTATGTGACAGAAAAATTACAAAACTGAGGGTAGCGATAGCTGTGATTTCCAGGCAAATAGATCTTTTTCAAAGTAATTTAAATTTATTTTTAGAATTATTCATCTATTTTTTCGGCAATGAAATTTCTTTTAAGGAATCCTTCTTCCGCTTTATTTGATTTTATTTGCCTGAGGTCCAGAATTTCAGATACCATGAGTTTTATTTTTTAGCACAATAGTTAATTGCTTCAGAACAACCCTGTTGAGAATGTCGTTAAACATAGCATTTCCATAATAAAAACCTTAAACTTCCCCTAGTTTTTTAGGTGTACATGGCTTCGCATATTTGCGTTACCACTGTATACTTTAAAAAATCAAATGGAAAGAAAAAACAAATTACCAAATCGATTGCCCATGAGCTTTCTATTACTTCTGGTTGTACTGACTTTTAGTAAGTGTAAAAAAAGTTCGGATGAGGCTACACCATTTAACGCTCCAAGTACAAATGACACCACAATTTCTGCGGTTACTTCATCAGGAACAAAAACCCTCGACGTAAGTAAAGCCAGCAGTGACGGCGGCTTCTCGTACAAGGTATACAATGACCTTGGCGCGGTGAGTGACAACACGCAAAATCCAACGGCTTCTACAGTCCGGATTTTCGAGAACGGTAAAGAGTTAGGACCTGCGCACAGCGCTCATGCAGACATCAGAGCTTTGGGCAAAGGGCGCTTTAGCCACTGGTCTTCCAGTCTTTATTTCTCCAGTTCGGACAATACAGACCCCAGGACAAATGGCAGAACCTATACTTATACGACTTCTGCCGGAACTGTCGCACCAGTACTACCGCCAGCAGTTGCAACGCCAGCACCTACAGGTATTATTGGCTATGCTATGGTAGATGGTACAACCACGGGCGGGGTTAATGGACAGACCGTTGTGGTAACCACACTTGCGGCGCTTAAAACGGCAGTGGAATCCAGTGCCCCGATGGTGATTAAGGTTTCCGGTCAAATCACCGGTACCGGCTTCCTGAATGTGAAGTCAAATAAAACCATTCTGGGTGTAAAAGGTTCCAGTCTGGAAGGTGTAGGATTAATGGTTTATGGAACCAGTAACATTATCATTCAAAACATGACCATCAGAAATGTAGTATCTTACTCTAACATCATTATTAAAGAAGGTGCGCATCACGTTTGGGTAGACCATTGTGATTTGTCGTCCGACAGAAATCATGGGTGGGACTACTATGATGGCTTATTGGATGTTGGAAAACGCGCAGATTATGTGAGTCTTTCCTGGAATAGACTCCATGACAATCATATCCCTATGCTCATTGGTTTTGGCGACGAAAATACAGATGACATAGGCCACCTGAGGGTAACTGTATATGACAACTATTTTTACAATGTTTCTGAGAGACAACCAGGTACCAGATTCGGATATATGCATGTTTTCAATAATTATATGTTAAATGGAGACGGATATGCTATCGGAGCGTCTATGGGAGCAACTGTAAGAATAGATAACAACTATTTTGAGAACCAGCATATTGGCTTGTTTACACAATACAATGCTAAACCTGGTTATATCAGTGGTGCAAGTACAAATATATTCAAAAACTGTGGTGCCGATATGGTATCTACGGCTCCATCTACATGGGTGCCAGCTTATGAATATAAATCTGCATTGATCCCAGCTGCAAATGTACCAGCAGTAGTTACTGCAGGCGCAGGCGCAACTTTAAATTTGTAATACCAAAAACATCGATTTGCCCGGATGGATGTCCGGGCAAATTATTCTTTCGTGGTCGTCTTTATTCTCTTATATAATGGAAAAGAAAAGAAAGAAAATCCTGATTTCCTGCGACTCTCCGCGGTCCCTGCTGGATTTCAGAGGTAAACTGATCGAAGAACTGACCTTAAACCATGAGGTCGCTGTCTTTACACCAAAAATAGAGCAGGAACAGATCCGAAGAACACTCACCAGGCTTGGAGTGCAGGTTTATGAAAATACGCTGCAAGCCAGTAATGTGTCCATATGGTCAGATCTTGGATATATATATAAGCTGTACAGATTGATCCGGAACATCAGGCCAGATGTCTTTTTTCCCTATACCTTTAAACCTGTTATCTACGGGGCAATGGTAGCTAACTTCTGCCGGGTAAAATCAATTACCCCTATGCTTACCGGCCTGGGCTATAATTTCCCCGAAACAAGATCAAAAACTACTTTGGTCCAAAAAATCACCAGAATCCTTCTGAAATTCAGCATGAAGGCCAATGAGCGGACTAAAATTATATTTCAAAACAAAGATGATTACCAAACCTTATTAAAAAGGCGGGTCATCACAGAAAAAAATCAAGCCTATATTGTGAACGGTTCGGGGGTCGACCTGGATCATTATGCCTATTCCAAACCAAACCTGGATCAGATTAGCTTTTTAATGATCTCGCGTCTGATCAATGCCAAGGGGATCAATGAATATTATCAGTCTGCCCGGATTTTAAAAGAGAAATTTCCTAACGTTGTTTTCCGGCTGATTGGTCCTTTTGAAGACAATATAGACGCTATTGATCAGGAACTATACAGCAAAATTAAGCTCGACGGCACCATAGAGTATCTGGGGCTGGTTACGGATGTAAGAACTTACATTGCTCAATCTTCTGTTGTAGTGCTGCCTTCGTATTACGGAGAAGGAGTACCCAGATGTCTTCTGGAAGCTATGGCCATGGGAAGAACATTGATCACCTGTAATTCGGTGGGCTGCAGGGAAACAATTCATCCAGACCATGCCCAGGCCAATGGCTTCCTGGTTCCGGTAAAGAATGTAAAAGAATTAACTGCGCATATGCAACACTGTATCGAGCATCCGGTTGAACTGATCCGCTTTGGCTGGAACGGCAGGAAATACGCCAGGGAGAAGTTCGATGTTCATGTAGTGAACCGGCAAATGCTTGGTATTCTGGAAGGATCTTAAAACTATAGGCTTATGCTGATCAATACCCTTGCGGTTTTCCGCTTTTTTGCCGTGCGCACAAAAGTAGAGTGGGAAGATTATATTGCCCGTTCGTTAAAGCATGATGTTTACCATTCCTGGGCGTACCATCAGCTAAATTCCAGCGGTGAAGCCCTGCTTTTTGTTTATGAGGAGGGGCCGGTATTTATTGCTCTGCCTTTAATCAAAAGGGAGATTGAGGGCTCAGCTCACTTTGACCTCACCTCTGTATATGGATACGCTGGACCGGTGTCGAACAAGGAAATGTCCTGGTTGGACAGCCATAATGTCCATCATTTCAAAAAGGCTTTTCTCCAGTTTATGGAGATGGAAAACTGTATTTGTGTGTTTTCCAGATTACACCCCTTTATAGAACAAGCTCCTTTACTGAACAGTATTGGTGGTGTTCATGGGAATGGAAAAACCATATACATGGATCTTCAAAGAACATGGGAAGAACAGATCCGGGGGTATGAGAAACGCCTTTCCAGACAGATCCGGAAACTCCGTGAAATGAATTACACCATCAGAGACGCCTCTGGTATTTCGGAAATTAAGCAATTTACAGAAATGTACCGTCAGAATATGGATCGGCTGAAGGCCTCGGGCAGTTACTATTTTGAAGAAAGCTATTTTCATAAATTACTGGACCCTCTTGAATTTGAAAATAAACTGATTTTGATTTATGATGGACAGATTATGATCTGCGGGGCATTGGTACTGATCTCCAGGGAGATCATTAGAAATCATTTATCTGCAACAGCGGCCGATTACCTGTCTTATTCTCCAAGTAAATTATTGACCGATGAAATCAGCAGGATAGGAAGACAGCTGAATAAAAAAGTTTTCCATCTTGGTGGAGGTGTCGGGGGAAAGGAAGACTCTCTGTTTAAATTCAAAAGCTATTTTTCTGACCAGCAGATTGAAGACCGGATCTGGTGCTATATCCATAACCAGCCGCTTTATGATGAACTGGTCAAACAAAGAGGAGCAGGGCTAAACAATGGTTCAACATTTTTCCCCTTATACCGACAGCCAAAAACCGAAAACATTTCAAAAAAATATAGTGATGAACAATAAATACACATATGCGTCGGCGAGCAATGTACTGTTCGACGAAAAAATGAAAGAACTGGGCTGGATCGTTTTTGAAGATGCATTGGAAGAAGACTTTGTGAATGAGATCAATATGTATCTTGAACAGGCCTATAAAATTCGCCGTCAAATCCAGCTGGATAACGGAATTGGTGAGCAAACCAAGGGTACCTTGCACCATTTGGTTGGACGGAACGAGGTATCCATTGAATTTCTTGCCCGTGGGTATTGTGACGCGCAGATCCGGCATTTTCTGGACGGTAATTACATCCTCAATTCTCTGGGCGCGGTTATTAATATAAAAGACAATCATCCTTATGTACAGAACATCCACCGTGACATCAGAAGTTTTACAGGCCCCTTTAAGGTCATGATCCAGATGATGGTTGTTCTTGATGATTTTACGCTCGACAACGGGGCAACTTATTTTCTTTCCGGATCCCATCAGCAAGACATTAAACCTGGAAAGGAAGAGTTCTATGCACATGCAGACCGGGCGGTGGCCAGGAAGGGTAGTTTGATTCTGTTCGACTCCAATTTGTGGCATGCAGCCGGAAACAACAGGACCGATCAACCAAGAAGGGCTTTAACCATGGCATTTACCCGCCCCTTCTTTAAGCAGCAGCTGGATTATCCAAGGCTGATGGGCTATGATCTGGCGTCAGATTTAAGCCCGTATATGAAACAGATCCTGGGGTATAATTCCAGAATACCAGCCGATCTCTATGAATACTACCAGCCAGTAGAAAAAAGAATGTACCAACCCGGACAAGGATAGGAAAATACTGTCATGCAAAAAGAATATTCAAGTAAAATGAAATCAATTGGAGGCTATCTGGAATTGCAGCTTTCAAAAGGTCAGGAATTTTATCCATTGCTGTTGAAGCTCAATACAGGAAGGAATGCGCTCGAATATATCCTCAAAGTAAAAGGTTATACATTGGTACATCTACCTTATTATACTTGTGAAGTGATTATGGAGCCTATCAGAAAGCTTGGGATCCAGTACCAGTACTATACGATCAATGACCAGATGGAGCCGGTCGTTGACTTTGAAGTTGGGCCAACAGAGTGCCTGTTGTATACTAATTATTTTGGCCTGAAACAGGAAACCATCAGAACACTGAGTACTAAATTTCCGAACCTGATCGCAGATAATTCACAAGCATTTTTTTCTGAACCCATAGAAAATGTAGATACTTTTTATTCCTGCAGAAAGTTTTTTGGGGTTCCTGACGGTGCTTACTTAAGCCTCAACAGTGAGGTAAGGCTGAAAATAGAAAGGGACATTTCTCTAAATCGGTTTTCTCATCTGATTAAGAGCATAGAGACTGGTATAGAAAGTGGTTACGAAGATTATATAAAGCACAACATTGAGTTGTCCAACCTGCCAATCCGTAAAATGTCCTCGCTTAGCAAGGCGCTTTTATCTGGCATAGACTACAAAGATTGTAAATACAGAAGAAATTCAAATTTCATGTATCTGCATGATTTCCTGGTGAACCACAATGCCTATTCATTTGATGCTTCTACGGTTAACGGACCTATGGTTTATCCTTTATTGCATGCTTCATCAGACATCAGAGCGAAACTCCTGGAGAAAAGAATCTATATCGCTACTTACTGGCCAAACGTATTTGAATGGACCACAAAAAAAATGTACGAAAACTACCTGGCCGCACATATGATCTGCCTGCCGATAGACCACCGGTATACGCACAGTGACATGAAACGCCTTTTAAATGTATTAAAACACCTTTTATGAAACCAGATATTTTCCTCCGTCCACTGGCGTTAGAAGACGCAGAGACTTCTTTCCACTGGCGAAATGATCCGGAGATATGGAAATATACCAAATTTAATCTCTCTGGTCAGATTACACTGGAAATGGAACAAGAATGGCTTTTGGCCACGCTCAAGCAACAAGATCAAAAAAGATACGCCATCTGTCTGAAGGATACCGGTGCGTATATCGGCAACATACAATTATTGGAGGTCGATGGTGAAAAAGCCGTTTTCCACCTGTTTATAGGGGAAACTTCCTGCTGGGGTAAGGGAATAGGAAAGGAAGCGACCCGTCTTTTACTCGATTATGCATTTTATGACCTTGGGCTGCAAAGGGTGGATCTGGAAGTCAACAAAGACAACATAGCCGCCATTAGGATTTATACATCCTGGGGTTTTACCACAGTGGGACATGCTTCTTCTTTTAACAGGATGAGCATCAGCAAGACCACCTATACTCGTCAGCATTTAAATCAAATACTATGAAACAAATTATTACACTGTCTCAAAAGGAGGAATGGATCTCTTATGTGCAGAGGTCTGTAAATTGTGATTTTTATCATTCCTGGAATTACCATGCATTGGAGCATACAGGTATTCCGCTATTATTTGTTGAAGATAGCGGCGAAGATTTCATCGCTTTTCCTTTTGTAAAAAGAAGGATTCCTGAAACAGACTATTATGATTTGACTTCCGTGTATGGCTATTGCGGCCCAATTTCCAATAAGCCGTTTACGGATCTTTCTGAAGAATTACTGCTCTCTTTCAGAGATGCATTTCTTGTGTTTTTAAAGGAAGAGCAAATCATCTCCGTGTTTTCACGCCTACATCCTTTTTTTAATCAGCATGCTTTGCTGAGTAAATTTGGTGGTGTATGGGAAAACGGGCAGGTCGTAGCCATAGATCTTACGATCCCTTTGGACCAACAGGAAAGCCAGTATCAGGATAGGGTTATCCGGAAGATCAGGCAGCTGAAGCAGCGCGGTTTTTATGTAAAGGAGGCCACAACAGAGGAAGATATTCAGACCTTTACCGAAATTTATACGGCCAATATGATGCGTTTGGATGCTTCTGACTGCTATATGTTTGATCAGGAATATTTTGTCCGTCTTTTGAGATGTGAGGAATACGATGCCCGGCTTTTATTTGTTTATGATGAAACTGATTTGCCGGTTTGCGGAGCCACTATTGTATCTAAAAATCAAATTATGCAGGCGCATTTACTGGGTACAAGAAAGGAGTTTTTGCATGATTCTCCGGCAAAATTGCTTACCCACGAAATCACCCTGCTGGGCCGGGCTCAGGGGGTGAAATATTATAATCTGGGCGGTGGCCTTGGCTTTAAACGGGACTCTCTTTTTGAGTGGAAAAGTCATTTTTCAAAAGTGACCTTCGACTATCAAAGCTGGCGTTACATAGCCGATCAGGCTACATATGACACATTGCTTGTACAAATGGATATAGATCCGGAATCAAACGTTGATTTTTTTCCCCTCTATCGCAGTCAGTTACAAAGGGTTTAACAGATGACCAATAAAACTCCGGCTATGAAAAAAATATTGTCTTATGAGAGGATTTACTCGAGGTGGCTAATTCTGCTCATTGACCAGGTAATGGTTAATGCTGGTATTTTACTCTCCGCAGCCATGATCAGAAATGTAAGCCCAGGCACCAGGTTTAACCTGGAACCTTTCTTATGGCTGCTTTTATACAACACGATTACCGGTGTTGTCTTCGTCAGAATGCGTATCCATACAGGGATTATCCGTTATTCTAATCTGGAAGACATTTACAGGGTGATGAAAGCGGTTTTGATTACAGGTTTGCTCTTTGGGCTAATCTATCACCTTTTCCTGGTGTCGTTTTGGACCTGGAACTGGTTTGATACCATGCTTTTGCTCAATTTCTTCATTTCTACCACCATGCTGGCTTTGCTTCGCATCAGTGTAAAGCTGTTGTTTTACCATTTACAGGACATGCAGCTGCCCGGTAAAGAAATGGTGCTGATCTGTGGTGCAGATCCTTTAGCCTTGCTCATCAAACAAGGGCTGGATTCTTCTTCTGAAAAAAACTTCCATATTCTGGGCTTTGTAGATGACGATCCGGATAAAGCGAACAAGCAGATTGAACAAAAGAGAGTTTACCCTTCCGGAGCGCTGTCCTGGCTTAAAAAGCAATATGCTGCAGAGAAAATGATTGTCATGGAAGGCTCCAGTAATCTGGAGGGCAGAAAACGGATCATTGAAAAATGCCTGGAGCTGGGCATAAGGGTCATTTCTGTTCCCGCTTCTGTTCATTGGTTAAAAGGGAAACTGAAACTGAGCCAGATCCCGGACCTGAAAATAGAAGATCTTTTACAACGGGAAGCTATATTATTAGATAAGCATAACATCTGTAAACAGCTAAAAGGTAAGCGAATATTGATTACCGGTGCAGCAGGTTCTATTGGATCAGAGATTGCCAGGCAGATCCTGAAATGCGATCCGCAACAGGTTTTGCTTTGTGATCAGGCTGAGACGCCTATGCATGAACTGCAGATGGAACTTGAAAAAACATCTGGCTGGAAATGCTGTAAAATGTTCCTGGTGAATATTCAAAACTACAGCCGGATGAAGAACATTTTTGAAGTGTACAAACCGCAGGTGGTTTTTCATGCAGCTGCGCTCAAACATGTTCCAATGATGGAGGTCAATCCGTCTGAAGCCCTGTTAACCAATGTACAGGGTACCAAGAATCTAGCAGATCTCTCCATTGAATCGGGTGTAGAAAAATTCGTCATGATTTCTACCGATAAGGCGGTGAAACCCACCAATGTTATGGGAGCTTCCAAAAGGATTGCTGAAATCTATATCCAGTCTTTACAAGATCAGGAATACAGGACAGCACACGGAACAAGGTTTATCACCACCAGGTTCGGCAATGTACTGGGATCGAATGGCTCTGTTGTACCTCGTTTCAAATCTCAGATCCAGGCCGGTGGTCCGGTTACAGTAACGCATCCCGACATTACCAGGTATTTCATGACGATTCCAGAGGCTGTGCAGCTTGTACTTGAAGCCTCAGCAATGGGGGCTGGTGGAGAGATCTTTATTTTTGATATGGGCATGCCGATACGCATTTTCGACCTTGCGGTGAATATGATCAAGCTGGCAGGCTTAACTCCCCACGAAGATATACAGATTACCTTTACAGGTTTAAGGCCGGGAGAGAAGCTATATGAAGAACTTTTAAACCAAACGGAGCTGGTATTACCTACACACCATGAAAAGATCAAGATATCTGCGGTTACCAATTATCCATACTTGTATGTCCAAAGGATGATTGACGATTTATTGCAGTTGGCCCGTTCAAATAACGATTTTGAAATGGTTAAGAAAATGAAAGAGATCCTTCCGGATTATATCAGTAATAATTCAACCTATCAACAGTTGGATATTGCTTATCAGTAATCATTAAATTAAAACTATCTTTTATGCACAACGGCGAAACCATCGAACTGATCATCCGGAGAGACCGGATGAACATTAGCGAACTTTCAAGAAAACTGAATGTAAGCAGGAAATCAATCTACAATTGGTTTAAACAGGAGCATCTGAGTATAGAAATTATTACAAAACTGGGGAATTTGCTTCACCACGACTTTGTATATGACTTTCCGGAGAAGTATGAAGAACTGCATCAACATCTGGTGAATGCGAATGAAGCAGCAGAGGATGTCAACGGAAAAGATATCAATTCGGCAGAATACTGGAGGAATAAATATATTAATCTATTGGAAATCTACACGGGTATGCTCATCAAAAAGCAAGAGACGTAAACAGGGTTTTTAATGGTTAGCTGTGTATGATTTTACTCATGATGGGTAAAATAGGGGATATTTTTTCTCATGTATTTGTTGTATATGGCCTGAAAAGGCAATGAGGTTAGTTGTTTTTTAATTAATTTGCGGTGATTAGGGCCGCAAAATCATGGCAATTATCAGCTCCAGGCGAAAATAGAGTTAATTTTCATGTGAACAGTTAACATTATTTTAATAAATTGAATGATTTTTGAGTGTTATGTATATACAAACTATTTTGTCAGCCAAATTAAACCAAGCATCTCCATTTGATTTGAACTGATTGAATTTCCGTTCCTTGTTTTTTGCGATTGATAAATAAGTGGTACTTATTTGTTTTTCAAGGTAAATTAATCCTAAACATTTAACATTATGGTACAAAATGCCGGGGAGATCGTGGAGCTTGCAGTGCGTAGACAGAACATTAACATTAGTGAATTATCACGTCGTCTCCAGGTAAACCGGAGAACGTTGTACAATTGGTTTCAGCAAAAAAAATTGCCCGCCGAGGTAATCTACAGCATCGGAAACGCAATTGAGTACGATTTTAGCGCAGACTTCCATGAAAGTCTGAAAAGTATCAAGCCACCCCCGCATACCAGAAGTATCGACAGTCCGGAGATCCAGGCCAACAGTATTAATTACTGGATGGAAAAATATATCTCTTTATTAGAGGATTACAAAGATTTGCTGCAGAGCAGAAAATTTGAGCCTACCATTAATAAAGAGCGTTTCGTTTAATAGAAAGGGCATTCCTCAACAGGAATGCCTTTTTTTATGGCTTTAAACTGGGTATTAAACTCAGGAAAGTATGGAAATTGGCTGCATATTTCTTTTTATCGAGTTTAAAATAATAAGCTCCTTTTTTTGAACTGGATTTATCTTTTTCTTCCAGTTTGATCAGCAAACCAGTGGAAGTGATCTTCCTGCTGAAATTTCCTGTATCTACTTTAGTATCATTTACCTGCTCAAACAAAGTTTGCAGCTGAGGAATGGTAAATTTCTTAGGCAACATCTCGAAAAGGATAGGGTGCAGGGATGCTTTATACCTCAATGCCTTTCTGGCATCTGAAACCATTTTATTGTGGTCAAAGATTAATTTTGGCATATCGCTGATCAGGAACCATTCAGCCTGGTAATTGTCAATCAGCTGGGTTTTGTATTTCTGAATATCAATTAACGCAAAGTAGCCAACGGAGAGGGTACGCTCAATCGGATCCCGTTTTGGCTCACCATATACCCTCAGTTGTTCCAGGTAAACCCCTTCAAGCCCGGTTAGTTTTTTAAGCACGTGGTTTGCCGCATCGTCTGGTGTTTCTTCCGCACCCACAAATCCCCCCATCAAGCACCATTTGTTGATTTCTGGCTCGAGGCCTCTTTTAACCAGCAGAATTTTCAGCTGGCCATCATCAAATCCAAATACAATGCAATCGACGGCAACGAGGTAGTGAGGTTGGTTAACATATTCAATCATGTTCAGATCAGTTGTTGGTTGAGCTGCCAAATATCAATAAAAATAATAATTTATTAATTGTACTGTTGACAATTAATAAATTATTGCTAATTTGCCCGGCGTTAGCTCATCGCTAAGAAATTTTTAACCATTTATAATACCTGTTCATGCAGCAATTATTTGATCTTGATTCTAATCCGCATACCCGTTTAAATATTCTTACGGGAGAGCAGATCCTGGTTTCCCCGCACCGTACAAAAAGGCCTTGGCAAGGGAGGGTAGAGGAACTTAGCCCAGACAACCGCCCGGCTTACGATCCTAAATGTTATTTGTGCCCGGGAAATGTACGCGCTGATGGCGCCGTTAATCCTGACTACACCCACAGTTTCGTATTTAAAAATGATTTTGCGGCTTTACTGGAAGACACACCAGAAAATAAACTCAACGAAGAAGACCTGCTGGTAGCCAACGCAGAAAAAGGTCTGTGTAAGGTGATCAGCTTTAGTCCTAAACACAATCTGACTTTACCTGAACTGAGCCTGGAAGAAATCACTGCGGTGGTTAAGGTTTGGCAAAAAGAATATGAGGAGCTTGCTGCTCACGACTGGATCAAATACATCCAGATCTTTGAAAATAAAGGAGAGATCATGGGCTGCAGCAACCCACATCCGCATGGACAGATCTGGGCACAAAGCAGTATTCCGCAGGAAATTATTAAAGAAAGTGAACGCCAGAAAAATTACTATGCTATCCACCGCAGAAGTTTGCTTTCGGCTTATTTAAAGCTGGAGCTTAAAAAACAGGAGCGGATCTTATTTGAAAACGAACATTTTGTAGTATTGGTTCCATTTTGGGCAGTATGGCCTTACGAAACCATGATCATCAGCAAAAGACATGTAACAGGAATTAATTTCTTTACACAATCTGAATTGGAAGCTCTGGCTGATGCACTGAAAAAACTGACCACCAAATACGATAATCTTTTTGAAACATCGTTCCCTTATTCTGCAGGGATGCACCAGGCCCCTGTAAATAACGGAGAATATCCGGAATGGCACTGGCATATGCATTTTTATCCGCCACTATTGCGATCTGCCACGGTTAAAAAATTTATGGTGGGTTATGAATTGCTGGCCAATGCGCAACGGGACATCACACCCGAATATGCAGCACAGCGCCTGAGAGAATTGTCTGTTGAACATTATAAACAAAAGAAAGCCTGATTATGGACTCGAAATTAGTCTCTTCAACAGTCAAAGTGGATGTTGAAGGCTTAAAAAAAGCATTTAAGAATTTATATGGTGTTGATCCTCTGCTGGTCAGATCGCCGGGAAGGATCAATATTATTGGAGAGCATACCGATTACAATGAGGGTTTTGTAATGCCTGCAGCCATCGACAAAGCCATTTATATTGGTATATCCAAAAGAGAAGATGACCAGGTACACCTGTTTGCTAAAGATTATGAGCAAACACATACTGTAGCGCTGTCTGCATTGGCACCGTCTGAAAAAGGCTGGCCAAATTACATTCTGGGTGTTGCAGATCAATTGCAGAAGAGAGGGTATACCCTTGGAGGCTTCAATTTATATATTGACGGTGATGTTCCTCTTGGTGCTGGATTATCGTCTTCAGCTGCTGTAGAATGTGCTACAGCCTACGCGCTTGATCAGTTGTTCTCCTTATCGGTAGCCCAACTTGATCTTGCTCTGATTGCCCAAAAGGCTGAGCATGTTTTTGCTGGCGTAAGCTGCGGGATCATGGACCAGTTTACTTCGGTCTTTGGAAAGAAAGACCATGCGATATTGCTCGATTGCCGCTCTATGGAATATGAATATCTTCCTTTGGATCTGGGCGATTACAAACTGTTGTTGCTCAATACCAATGTAAAGCACTCTCTTTCTGACAGTGCTTACAATGAAAGAAGATCGCAGTGTGAGCAAGGCGTGGCCTGGGTGAAAGAAAAATTCCCGGAAGTGAACAGTTTGAGAGATGTCACACTGGCGATGCTTAAGGAATGTGTTGAGCCTAAAGATCATAATGTTTTTGTGAAATGCCGGTTTGTTGTGGCTGAGATTGAAAGACTGGGCAGGGCAGCCGATTTTCTAAAGCAAGGAAATCTGGATGCATTGGGCAAACTGATGCTGGAAACCCATGATGGTTTGAGTAAGGATTATGAAGTGAGCTGTAGTGAACTGGATTTTCTGGTTGACCGTGTTAGAGATTTAGATTTTGTACTTGGTGCCCGTATGATGGGGGGTGGATTTGGTGGTTGCACTATTAATATTGTAAAAACAGCGTATATTGACGAGCTTATAAAAACCGTGAGTGCTGGTTATCTGCAGGAATTTGGCCTTAAGCTGGATGCCTATGTGGTGGAAACTGCTTCTGGAACGAGCCAAATTATTGAATATTAACCATTAAGGCCAGTCTTCGGACTGGTTTTGCTAAACCTAATATAAACTGATGAAACACAATTTACTGGATACGAAGGACTATATTGTATTTTTAGTCTATTTCGTTATTGTAGCAGCGTACGGGCTCTACATCTACAACAAGAAAAAATCTGCGTCTACGGGCTCTAAAGACTACTTTCTGGCCGAAGGATCATTAACCTGGTGGGCTATTGGTGCTTCTCTGATAGCGTCAAACATTTCTGCTGAGCAATTTATTGGGATGAGTGGTTCTGGTTTTAAAATGGGACTGGCCATTGCCACCTATGAATGGATGGCTGCTGCGACTTTGATCGTTGTAGCTGTATTTTTTATTCCTGTTTATCTTAAAAATAAGATATCGACCATGCCTCAGTTCCTTAGCCAGCGCTATAACAGTACTGTGGCTATGATTATGGCTGTTTTCTGGCTGTTGTTGTATGTGGTGGTTAATTTAACATCTATTTTGTATCTGGGTGCTTTGGCGGTGAGCAGTATTTCTGGTTTTAGCCTGGAGTTCTGTATGTATGCGATTGCTGTATTTGCTATTATCATTACCCTTGGTGGAATGAAGGTAATTGGTTATACGGATGTTATCCAGGTGTTTTTCCTGATCCTGGGTGGTCTGGCTACAACTTATCTGGCTTTAAACCTGGTTTCTGATCACTATGGTACGAAAGGAATTTTGGAAGGTTATCATTTGATGTCTACAAAGGCGTCTGAGCATTTCCATATGATATTGAAGCCTGAAAATGAGAATTATATTGATTTGCCGGGTTTGAGTGTATTAATTGGTGGTATGTGGATTGTGAACTTAAATTACTGGGGTTGCAATCAGTACATCACTCAGCGTGCTTTGGGTGCTGATTTGAAAACAGCCAGAGGAGGTATCTTATTTGCGGCGTTCTTAAAGTTATTGATGCCGATCATTGTTGTATTACCGGGTATTGCGGCTTATGTTTTATACAAGGATGGTGCGTTTCAATCGGAAATGGTCCAGGGTGGATCTGTTAATCCTGACCGGGCTTATCCGGTGTTGCTGAACTTGTTGCCTGCTGGTTTGAAAGGTTTGTCCTTTGCGGCGCTTACTGCTGCTGTGGTTGCTTCTTTGGCGGGTAAGGCGAATAGTATAGCGACGATCTTTACTTTGGATATTTACAAGAAAGTGATTAAACCGGATGCTACTGAGAAGAGTCTGGTGGTTACAGGTAAGGTGACTATTATTGTGGCTATGATTCTTGGTGTTTTGATTGCTCCGCATCTGGGTATCGATAAAAAGGGTGGTTTCCAATATATTCAGGAGTATACCGGTTTTGTTTCTCCGGGTATCTTTGCGATGTTTATCTTAGGGTTTTTCTGGAAGAAGACGACTTCTGATGCGGCGCTTTTTGCTACGATTGGTGGTTTTATGTTGTCTTTGGTGTTGAAATTCTTGCCTCTATGGACGGATCTTTCGTGGTTATCGGGTATGGGTTTCTCTGTTAAGAATTCTTCGGGGGTTTTTGAGATTCCTTTTATTGACAGAATGGGTTTTGTGTTTGTGTTCTGTGTTATTGGTATGTATATTATTAGTATGCTTCAGTTTAAACCTGGGGGCGAAAGCAAAGGTTTGGAGATTGATGCAAAGATGTTCAAAACCACTACGGGTTTTGCGGTTGGCGCATTGATTATTGTTGGATTGCTGGTTGCGCTTTACGGTATTTACTGGTAGTTTTTTAATTGTTTTTTTGGAACCTGGTTGGCGAGATTTGCTGACCAGGTTTTTTTATGGGTAAATAAGTTAAGAAAGTAGATTTGTTGAAAAATTTTTATTGAAAAATTCTGTACAGCTGCTTCATGACTAACGAGATCAGGTCCGCTGAAGGAGCGGACAGATCTCTGAGGTCTTTCCGCAGCGTACGGGAATTTTTCATAGCAAATTGCAGAGGGAGGGTGGAGACCGGGAAATTTGTATAGGGTTGGAGCTGGAGCTTAAAGCGACTATCGTACAGGACCACATGATGAAAACCATGGAGAAGGCGGTGTTGATCAGTCCGGCACAATTAATGCCTACGGCGAGTATGGAGAAGATAAAGCCAAATTCTTTTTTGCTGATGGCGTAGATATGGGTACTTTTGCATTGTTGTTCCTTCATCATCTTTAGAATGCTACTCAAAGCCATCTTATTTACAGGATTTATTCAGGGCTTTTTTCAAATCCTGTTGCTGGGCTCTAAGACACGGAACCCTTTGGCGGATAAATGGCTGATGGCCTGGCTGCTCCTGGTGTCCCTTCAGTTGCTGTTTTACTATGATGGTTTCTCTGGGGCTCCGGTAGCCACTGGTCCTATTGGAGTGTTGGCCTTTTCTATTCCGCTTCTCAGTGCACCAATGCTTTACCAGTACATCAGAAGTTTGTCTTTTGGGAAGAACTTAACCACAGGTTTTGCTTTGCTCTATTTTCTGCCTGTTGTAGTCTATTGGTTCATGACCCTATGGTTTAAATTTAACTATGGCCAGGAGATCCAGGTATTGAAGGGCTATCCGCATTTTGGCCACCAGGTGCCCGGATTGGTGCTCTATATTTTTACCATTCCTATGGCCATTATACCAGGAGGCTATGCGATATGGGGATTATTTACACTGGTTAAGTACCAAAACAGCCTTTCTGCGCAATATTCTTATACGGAAAAGATTACCCTGAACTGGCTCAAGTGGCTGGTCGTCTCTATACTGGTACTTTTTATAGGCCTTTTTCTGCTCATTCGTTTTGGAAGAACTGCCTTGGGACCAGATGATTTATTCAGTGTTGTTGGGGCGGTGCTTTCCGGGTATATATTTTTGATTGGTTATCTTGGGATCAGGCAAGGTACGGTATTGATCGGGATAGAAAAGGAAATATTGCCTGAACCTGCCGGGGATGCTATGCCTTATCGGAATTCAGGTCTGGATGAACGGGCTGTAGAAGAAATCTATCAATCTTTGATGGAGCATATGGAAACACAGCATCCTTATCTATCCGATGATCTTAGTTTATCTGTCTTAGCTACCCAGCTGAACGTGAGCCCTAATCAGCTCTCCCAGGTGATCAACCAGCGGTCGGGGAGTAACTTTTTTACCTTTGTTAATGCTTATCGTGTGCAGGCTGTGAAAGTGAAATTGCTTGACCCAGCTTTTGCCCATCTTTCCATTCTCGGGATTGCCTTTGAATGCGGGTTTAAATCGAAATCGGCCTTTAACAGGATATTTAAAGAACAAGTCGGATCAAGTCCATTGGAATATCAAAGGCAAGAAAAACTGTAAAATAGGAGTCCCGTCCTACATTATAGGGCGTATGTTTTGCACAAGTTGTGCTTCTTTGCTTTAAAAAACACTATGGATATCTTTTCTTTATTTCACAGAACTAACATCCTGATCCACATTTTTGCCGGATCCTCTGCCTTGCTCATCGGCATATTTATCCTTGTCACTCCAAAGGGTGGAAAACGGCACCGTATTTATGGACGCCTATTTCTATGGCTTCTGTCCATTGTCATCTTAACAGGACTATTGGGGGTGTTCATCTTTAAACGTAATAGTTTTCTGCTGGTGATCACGGTGCTTAGCGGTTATATGGGCTTTTCCGGGTTTAGGGTGATGCGCAACAGGTCCAATAAATTAAAGCTGCTGGATGTTGCAGCCGCTCTACTTTCGATATTGTCTGTTTTCTTCTTTATGTATTACTTCAGGTCAATCGGTATGATTTGGTCGCCGGTCATCATTTACAGTACGGTAGGATATCTGGTCTTGGTTGTTGTTTATGATTTGGGTAGATACCTGTTCACAAAAAAGACCTACCAGAACATATGGATGTACGAACATATCCTAAAGATGGTGAGCGCTTTTAGCGCGTTGCTTTCCGCTTTTACAGGAACAGTTTTGCCCCAATACCATCCATACAGCCAATTTCTGCCTTCAGTATTTGGATCTGTCATCGCATTGGGGTTTATGTTGAGCTATTGGTATAAAAGAAAATTTAAAATATGAGTTATGGGACAGTATAAAAAAGAAATCCCTGGTTTTTTCCCGCCTACAACAGATAGCTAACAGCCAGGTAATGGATAGGGCTTAAATTCGTATTGCATTCGATGAAAGAGCTATTTATTCCTAAGGAATTGGTCATAGCAGCTGATAATCCCAATCATCTGGCTACAGGGATGCAATAAACATCATTTTTAAATCAAATCATCACTAATATTATGGCAAGAATAGCTAAAGAGTTTTGGATGCGTTTTCGGGAAAACCATGCCCATAGTGCCATTGTATCTGCGGAGTGGAGCAGCGTGTTTTCATTTTTGCTTTCTTGATACTTATTGGTAAATTCGTTATTAATGAAAAGTGTTAAATTAATCTGTCTCCTGGTATCAGTTTTATTATTGAGCCTTAGTTCATTCAAGATACAGGCACAAAGTAATCAGCAACAAAGAAGTGATTCTGTATTTTTTGCAATAAAGAAATATATTGATCAAAGGAATACAAGTTTAATATACGCTTTGGGGAGCGAAGGGTATAAAAAGGTTGTTAATGAAAAAAATCTGAGTGCTTTTTTTGAAAAGGAGATATATCCTTTGGGGATAATCAAAGAATCATCGTTTGATGGTTTAGATAAATCCATTAGTAAATATAAGCTGGTGTTTGAATCTGGAAAACTGGTGCTTTCTTTTGCGCTTGATAAGGAGAACAGATTTAATTCTATCACTTTTACACCGTTTAAATCGGTCATTTTTAATAAGCCGGTACCTGTTGCTTCGTCTAACATTTTAAAGTCTGTTTTAGACCGGCAGGTGGATTCCGTTGCCAGACAATACATTCAGAAGTCTAATACTGTGGGGTTAAGTATTGGAATTTTGAATAATGGTGTGGTTCAAACTTATGGCTATGGAGAGATAGAGAAAGGAAAGGGCAAACTCCCTGATGCCAATACGATTTTTGAAATAGGATCAATTACCAAAACTTTTACGGCAAGTATATTGGCTTATTATGTTAATGCAGGCAAAATTAGTTTAAGCGATCCTATCACCAAGTATTTACCTGATTCGCTATCTGCAAATCCTGAACTTAAAAAAATCAAAATTATCAACTTAAGTAATCATACTTCAGGGTTGCCTTCTCTGCCTGCCAATTTTGAATATGGGGGAATGGATAGACTTAATCCATATAAGTCTTACAATGAAAAAATGCTCTTTGCAAGTCTTAAGACCTGTAAATTGAGATCTGTTCCTGGTGAAGTGTATGCTTATTCAAATCAAGCTGTGGGCTTACTTGGGCTAATTTTGGAAAGGGTATCTGGGGAAACCTATGAACAGCTTGTACAACATGTGGTTACTGGACCGTTAAAGATGAGTAGCACTTGTCAACAGTTAACACATTTGTTATCAGGTCGTTTAGTTAAGGTTTATGATGCAGATGGTGATGAGACAAGACCCTGGGATTTTGATGCTCTTGCTGCTTGTGGATGTCTTCGTTCTACCGTTAATGATTTGCTGCTTTATGCAAAAGCGAACATAAAATGTGAATCTTCTTCTTTATCTAATGCTTTTGGTTTAAGCCATCAGGTTACTTTTTCGAAGGGTCCAGTAGTGGGGCTGGGCTGGCATCTATATCAGGTAAAGGATGATAAATATTACTGGCATAATGGGGGAACTGGTGGCTGCAGAAGCTTTCTGATCTTTAATATAGAGAAAAAAATTGCTGTGGCGGTGATTTCGAATGCTGAGGTTGACGTTGATGATGTGGCCAGGGGTATTTTAAAGGAACTGCGATCTTCTTGATTGCGTAAGTGAAAAATAGGTTTTCATGAACGAGCCTCAGAACCTGTAAGGTTCAGTGAGATCAGAAAATCTATTTTTCTTGCGCAGACCAGAAAAGATGCAGATTTCAGCAAAGGAAACCACCGCCCAGAAGGTCATTACCTTCATAGAATACTGCGGATTGCCCCGGAGCAATTGCGGATACAGAATGGTCAAATACCACCCTCATTTTGTCATTTTCCTGTACAATAGTGCTCAGCATTCCTGCATCCTTGTAACGGATTTTAGTGATCACGTTATCCATTGGATCGTTGATGTTGGCATATTTAACCAGGTTGATGTTGCGCACCATTGCTTCCCGTCTTTCCAGCTCGTCTGCACGACCTAAAACTACGGTATTGCTTTCTGGTAAGATCTGGGTAACAAACATGGGTTCGCCGAAGGCAATACCTAAGCCTTTACGTTGTCCGATGGTATAGAATGGGTAGCCTTTGTGTTGTCCTACAACCATACCGTTGCTCAGAACGAAATTTCCGCCCGCAACTTTTTCCTCCAGATCTTCTACTTTATGTTTTAAAAAAGCCCTGTAGTCGTTATCTGGTACAAAGCATATTTCATAACTTTCGCTTTTTTTGGCAAGTTCTTCCTGGCCCATATCGAGTGCCATTTGACGAATCTCAGATTTGGCAAAGGAACCTAGAGGAAATTGTGTTCTCGCCAGGTTTTCCTGTGATACGCCCCAAAGTACATAACTCTGGTCTTTGTTTTCATCATGGCCTTTGGAGATTACGTATCTGCCGCTGTCTTGCTGTCTGATGTTGGCATAGTGACCTGTGGCAATGAACTCACAGTCCAGTTTATTGGCGCGTTTTAACAAGGCTTCCCATTTAATATGGGTGTTGCAAAGTACACATGGGTTTGGCGTACGTCCGGCAAGATATTCATCAACAAAGTTGTCAATAACATAATCACCAAATTCATCCCTGATGTCGAGAATATAATGAGGGAAGCCATAATTTACGGCCAGTGTACGGGCATCATTGATGCTGTCCAGGCTGCAACATCCAGTTTCTTTGCTGCTGCTTCCGGAAGTGGCATAGTCCCAGGTCTTCATGGTTAGGCCAATTACCTCATATCCCTGTTCGTGTAACATCACCGCTGCTACTGAACTGTCCACACCGCCACTCATGGCTACTAAAATTCTGCCTCTTTTACTCATTGTCTTTTTATCAAATGCAAAAGTAATTTTTTTAATGCAAAAAAAGGCGCTTCTGAAGTCAGTTCCTTGTAAAATGACATTTTGAGGGCTAAATATTATGAGGTGTTTTGTGGTTTATTAAGAATTTAGTTCTGATTGACTAAGGCATTTCAGGTTTATTTCCGGAATGAAGGGGATGCGCTTTCTGTTTTCAATTATCTTTTAATATTTGCCGGTAACATACAAATATGTTGATTTAAGTAAATATTTAGATAATTATGAAAATAATGGCTATAGTATGAGGGAATTGAAGATTACGCAAAGTATTACTAAAAGGGAATCTGAATCTTTAGATGTATACCTGAACGAGATTGGAAGGTTTGAGCTTTTAAAGCCTGACGAGGAATGCATTTTAGCAAAGAAGGTAAGAGAAGGGGACCAGGAAGCCCTTTACAAGCTTATCGTTTCTAATTTGAGGTTTGTGGTTTCGGTTGCAAAGCAATACCAGCACCGTGGAATAGCTTTGACAGATCTGATTAATGAAGGGAATCTTGGGCTTATTAAAGCGGCAAAACGGTTTGATGAAACTAAGGGCTTTAAATTTATTTCTTTTGCGGTGTGGTGGATCAGGCAGACCATTTTGCAGGCCCTGGGTGACCAGACACGTACGGTCAGGCTTCCGTTGAACCAGGTGAGTAATATTACAAAGTTGAATAATGTGATACAAAGCCTGGAGCAACGGCTGGAACGGCTTCCTACGGCTGAAGAATTGGCGGAGCAATCGGGAATTGCGAAAGAAAGTGTAGAGGATTATCTGGTGAATGCGAGGTTACCGGTTTCGATGGATGCTATATCGGACATTGGTAGTTCTTTATTGGATGTGTTTAAAGATTACAGGTACGCTCCGGATAAAAATATGGATGCGGAGTCTTTACAAGGTAATATTGACCGGATGATGTCCATCTTGTCGCCAAGAGAAAGATATATATTGACCTTAAATTTTGGTTTGGGAAAAACAGAACCTGTTCAGCTGGAGGATATAGCCAGGGCATTAGGTATTGGGAAGGAGCGTGTGCGGCAGCTCCGGGAGATTGCCCTTAGAAAGCTTAGGGCAAATGCAAGTCTCTTTCGAAACAAATTGTAATTCCTGATCAGGATGTTCCTGATCAGGAAATTATTAAACGAAAGCTGGTACGCGCTCAGCAGGATCGTTTCCCTGTATCTGGTTTTTTCTTACATCGGAAATCTCTTTTGGTTTTTTATCGACCAGTGCATTAATTCCTGTGGCACCATTATACAACAGAAAGCCTCCCAACAGAAGCTCCTGTACACCCATTGCAGGAGTTTTATAAATTGTGCGTATTCCTCTTTGAAAGATATATGCGCCTGCTATAACTGACACTATTCGTTTGCCTAATTCCAGTTCTTTGCTATCACCACTATTTAACAGAAGGGTTTTTCCAGTAAAAATTGCAAGTTTATGTTTTAAAATTTTTAACATTCGTTCTCAATTTAATCTATAAATTTAACACTGCCAAGCCATATTTGTTTGCTTAAACGGGTAATTTCTAGAATTCTGATTTTATCTGCTTCTGTTTGAAGGAATTAATTTTCGCTAGTACTCAGGCGCTCCAGGATCAGTTTAATTGCATTCTCTACTACTTTTTGTGGTTCTTTGCTAAATTCAAAGTTTACCCGGCTGGCTAAAATAGCATTAATAGACAGGGCTTTATGGCCAAGTGTTTTAGCAAGGGCATAGATGCCTGCTGTTTCCATTTCTAAATTAGTAATGCGGTAAGGTCCTTGTTTAAAACTGTTGATCATCTGGATAAAGTTGGGTACTGCATTTTTTGCTCTGACTTGTCTGCCTTGTGGCGCGTAAAAGCCAGGTGCAGTTACTGTTATGCCTTGTGGCAGGTCTTTTCCAATGGTGCGTAGCAGTTCCGGGCTGGCAGCGGTGAGGTAGGGATGGATGTTTTTCAGGTGGGCGAAATGTGTTTTGATGTTATCCAGCAAACTATGTTCTTCTCCCGAATGTTCCTGTACGTAGTAATTCATCAGTGCATCAAGTCCGAGCCCGAAAGAGGAAGCCAGGATGGTTCCCATAGCCAGATCTGGTTGTACTGCGCCGGAGGTACCTATGCGAATGATGTTTAAGGAGGTCAGGTCCTTTTTTATCTCGCGGGATTCGAGGTCTATATTCACCAGGGCATCCAATTCATTGATGACGATGTCTATGTTATCGGTACCAATCCCGGTTGATAAAACGGTTAGGCGCTTTTGCCCGAGGTAGCCGGTATGGGTGATGAACTCTCTTTTTCCTTTTTTGAGCTCTATCCGATCAAAATATTTGGTGATTTCGGAAACGCGGTCCGGATCTCCTACAGTTATAATGGTATTGGAAATGTCTTCCGGTCTTAAATTAAGGTGATAAACACTTCCGTCTTCATTGATCACTAAGTCTGATTCAGATAATTTGCTCATAGTATATAGAGTTAATTTTGTTAAATGGTACTGAGATAGCTTGTTTTTACACTGTCTATGCTTTCTAAACGGTCAATGACCTTATTTAGTTTTAGCTTCCGGATTTCAATGTCCATGCTACAGTTGGTGTCGAAGGATTGTTGTTTAACTACCAGGTCTTCATCTTTGATGACTTTCATCACGTCATTCATACTCAGGTATTCAAAAGTGATTCTGTATACATCATTAACAGTTTTTTGAATTTTTACGGCATGGTCCAGTGCGTCTATAGTGGCATTTTTATAGGCGTTGATCAGACCTGGTACGCCTAAAAGTGTTCCTCCGAAATAGCGGACCACGACCACCAGGACATTGGTGAGGTCTGCGGATAACAACGTATTTAATATAGGTCTTCCTGCTGTTCCTGAGGGTTCTCCGTCGTCATTTAACCTGAATACGCTTCTGTCTGGACTTAAACGCAGTGCCCAGCAGAAATGCCTGGCTTTGGCGTGTTCAGATCTGAGGTTGAGCAGGATGGATTTTACTTCATCTTCGCTGCTGATGGGATAGGCGTAGCCGATAAACTTACTTCCTTTATCTTTAAAAAGTCCTTCGGATGATTGTTCAATGGTGTTATAGGTGTCTTCAAAAAGCATGTAACTGAGCTAAGGTGATCAAAATAATAGAGGCAAGGGCCAGCAGGAGTCCGATATAATTGATTTTGATGAACTTTTCTTTAAAGATGATCAGCCCAATTAGACTGCCTAGAATAATAACGCCCATATTCATGGCGGCAAATACGGTAGAGGGGTTACTGGCCAATGCCTGGTGGGCTTTGAGGTAAAAAAAGATGTTACCAAAATTGAAGGCACCCAGAATACAGCCGCATAAAAAATTGACTAGTTCCAGTTTTTGCTTCTTTACAATGGCCAGATAACCGATAGCGATCAGGGAAATGACAAATGAAAGTCCAAATACCAGCACTAATGAGGTGGTAAAGGGCATAGATTGTACCTGGGCTATTTTTTTAAACAAAACGTCGATCACGCCGAAGCCAATAAATACCACGGCTGGATAGATCCAATCAGAAATTTGGCCGCCGCTTCTCTTGCCTTGTTTTTTAAATAGGGTAAGGAGTATGGCGACTATCCCGGTGAGCAGGCCAGCAAGTTTTAGTCCGCTGATGTTTTCTTTAAACAGGAAATAGGAGGCAAGTATGGGGATGAAAAGAGACAGTCGCTGGGCAATGTCTGATTTTGCAATTCCAATATTTTTGATTGAAGCGGCCAGTATCCAGAAGACAACAGGCAATAATATGCCCAGTCCGATATATACTGGCGATGGTGTCTGGAACAGGTCTCCTGGTTTTGGTCTGAAAAATACGAGGCTAAATAAGATAGCGAACAGATAGTTCCAGGTAACTGCCTGGATCACATTGATCTTATATCGCCTGGCGAGTTTTAGAAAAACGGCTACAGTAACACTGCAAAAAATACTTAAGAGGATGTATATCATTAGGATAACGTATTTTTATATAGAATGAGTTGATCTTCATTTATTTGGGAAACACTTACAATATTTCCATTGATCCTGGGTGCAGAAATGCCTGATTCCCAATTTACAGAGGATGTTAAAACCCGTGCTTCATCCCATAAATTTGCAGAAAGGAACTGATTTAAGATATTGGCGCCACCTTCAATAATTACCGATTGAATATCCATCAGGTAAAGCTGGAAGGCAATTTTTTGTGGCAGATAGTATTGCATGTCTTCCATTTGAACGTAATGCAGGTTATCAACTACATCTGTTTTTAACTCATTGAAAATAATAGTTTTAACTGCACTGTTGTAAATGTTT
>Ga0163161_10000696_pt1 | contig 26770 bp, 25 predicted proteins | sample S45metaG_FD_129847 | JGI IMG/M metagenome (GOLD analysis project Ga0163161, IMG submission 129847) | Switchgrass rhizosphere microbial communities from Kellogg Biological Station, Michigan, USA - S4-5 metaG | ecosystem: Host-associated > Plants > Roots > Rhizosphere > Soil | place: USA... | reverse complement strand
TGGTGACCGAGCTGAGCAAGGTGCGCGACGACATCACCCGCCGCGGCCAGAAGGCGCCGCACACGCTGTACGTGCTCGACGAGCCGACCGTGGGCCTGCACATGGCCGACGTCGAGAAGCTGATCCACGTGCTGCACCGGCTGGTGAACGGCGGCCACAGCGTGGTGGTGATCGAGCACGACCTCGACTTGATCGCCGAAGCCGACTGGATCATCGACCTCGGGCCCGAAGGCGGTAACGCCGGTGGGCGCATCGTGGCCGCGGCGCCGCCGGAAGAAGTCGTGCGGCTCGGCACGCACACCGGCGTGGCATTGAAGCCGGTGCTGGCGAGATAGCGGACGGGGCGGGGCTGGTCCCCGCCCTTCTTCGTCCTGTACTTCTTACTTCTGGATGTCGCCCAGGCAGAGGTACTTGATCTCCACGTAGTCGTCCATGCCGTGGTGCGAGCCTTCGCGCCCCAGGCCCGACTGCTTCACGCCGCCGAAGGGCACGTGCTCGGTGGCGATCACGCCCGCGTTGATGCCGACCATGCCGTACTCGAGCGCTTCCGCCACGCGGAAGATCCGGCCCACATCGCGCGTGTAGAAGTAGCTCGCGAGGCCGAACTCGGTGTTGTTCGCTGCGTCGATGCCGTCCTGTTCGGTCTTGAAGCGGAACACGGGCGCGAACGGCCCGAAGGTTTCTTCGCGTGCGCACAGCATGTCGGCGGTGGCTTCGGCGACCACGGTCGGCTCGAAGAACTGGCCCTGCATCTTGTGGCCGCCCGCCAGCACCCTGCCGCCCTTGGCGATGGCATCGGCGACATGGCGCTGCACCTTGTCGATGGCCGCTTCCTCGATCAGCGGGCCCTGCACCACGCCCTCGTCGAAGCCGTTGCCGACCTTGAGCGCCTTGACCCTGGCCGCGAATTTCTCGACGAAGGCGTCGTAGATGCCGTCCTGCACATACAGCCGGTTCGCGCACACGCAGGTCTGGCCGGCGTTACGGTATTTGCTCGCCATGGCGCCTTCGACGGCCGAGTCCACGTCGGCATCGTCGAACACCAGGAAGGGCGCGTTGCCGCCCAGTTCCAGCGACAGCTTTTTCACTGTCGGCGCGCACTGGCTCATCAGGATGCGGCCCACTTCGGTGGAGCCGGTGAAGCTCAGGTGGCGCACGACGTCGCTCTCGCACAGTTCCTTGCCGATCGCGATGCTGTTCTGGCTGTCGGCCGTGAGCACATTGAGCACGCCCGCGGGAATGCCGGCGCGCACCGCGAGTTCGGCCGCGGCCAGCGCAGTCAGCGGCGTGAGTTCGGCCGGCTTGATGATCACCGTGCAGCCGGCGGCCAGCGCCGGCGCCACCTTGCGGGTGATCATCGCGAGCGGAAAATTCCACGGCGTGATCGCCGCGCAGACGCCGATGGCCTGCTTCATCACCAGCAGGCGGCGGTTGTTGTCGAACTGCGGCAGCACCTCGCCGTTCACGCGCTTGGCTTCTTCGGCAAACCATTCGACGAAGCTCGCACCGTAGACGACCTCGCCCTTGGCCTCGGCAAAGGGCTTGCCCTGCTCGGCGGTCATCAGGCGGCCGAGGTCTTCGGTGTTGGCGATGAGCAGGTCGAACCACTTGCGCAGCACGATGCTGCGCTCCTTGCCGGTCTTGCCGCGCCAGGCGGACAGCGCCTTGTTGGCGGCGGCAATGGCCTCGGCGGCATCGGCGCGCGTGAGGTTGGCCACGTCGGCCAGCTTCTTGCCGGTGGCCGGGTCGTTCACGTCGAAGCGGCTGGCGCCCCGTGTCCATTCGCCGGCGATCAGCGCGTCGGTCTTGAGCAGGCTGGGGTCGTTCAGGAGGGCGAGGGGAGAAGTCTTGGTGTCCATGGTGTCGTGTTGTCTCGAATGGAATGGATGGCGATGGGGATCAGCGAAAAGGTACACCGGGAAGCACGCACAGCATTTCGTAGAGCAGATTGGCCCCGAGCAGCGCAGTGTTTCCGCTCGTGTCGTACGGCGGGCTGACCTCCACCAGGTCGGCGCCCACCACGTTCAGACCGCGGCAGCCGCGCACGATTTCCAGCGCCTGCGGCACGGTGAGTCCGCCGATCTCGGGCGTGCCGGTGCCGCCCGCGAACGAGGGATCGATGCCGTCGATGTCGAAGCTGATGTAGACCGGATGCGTCGGCCCGATGCGCTCGCGCACTTGCGCCATGAGCGGTGCGAGCGACTGGTACCAGACCTCGTGCGCCTGCACCACGGTGAAACCCTGTTCGCGCGGCCAGTCGAAGTCGTCCGCCGCATAGCCGGTGCCGCGCAGGCCGATCTGCCAGACCTTGTCGCAGGCCAGGAGGCCTTCTTCGACCGCGCGCCGGAATGGCGTGCCGTGGGCGATGCGCTCGCCGAACATGTCGTCGTTCACGTCCGCATGCGCGTCGACATGCACCAGCGCGACCGGGCCATGCCGCTTCGCCACCGCGCGCAGGATCGGCAGCGCGATCGTGTGGTCGCCGCCGAGCGTCAATGGCGCGCAGCCGGCGGCCAGCACCGTGTCGTAGAAGCCCGAGACGATATCGACCGACTTCTCGAGCGAGTAGGTGTTGATCGGCACGTCGCCCAGGTCCGCCACGTTCAGCTTGTCGAAGGGCGCGGCGCCGGTGGCCATGTTGTAGGGGCGCAGCAGCGCCGATTCGGCGCGGATCTGGCGCGGCCCGAAGCGCGCGCCCGGCCGGTTGGAGGTGCCGATGTCCAGCGGCACGCCGATGAACGCCGCGTCCAGCCCCTCGGGGGAAGTGGCTGTCGGCAGCCGCATCATCGTGCCGGGGCCGGCGAAGCGCGGCATCGAGTTGCCGCCGAGCGGCTGGTTCGGTGTGGGATGGGTGGGCATCGCAGGAAGGTTCAGTTCAGCGCCGCCGACCGCGCAGCCATTCGAGCGCGAGCAGCAGCGTGGTGGTGAAGACGATCAGCAGCGTCGCCACGGCGGCGATGGTGGGCGAGATGTTCTCGCGGATGCCGGTGAACATCTGGCGCGGCAGCGTGACCTGGTCGGGCCCCGCGAGGAACAGCGTGACCACCACTTCGTCGAACGAAGTGGCGAACGCGAACAGCGCCCCCGAGATCACGCCCGGCGCGATCACCGGCAGCGTGATGCGCATGAAGGTCCTGAACGGCGTCTCGCCCAGGCTCAGCGATGCGCGCACCAGGTTCTGGTTGAAGCCCGCGAGCGTGGCGAGCACCGTGGTCAGCACGAACGGTGCGCCCAGCGCCGCATGCACCACGATCAGCCCGAAGTAGGTGTCGGCGAGGCCGATGGGCGCGAAGTAGAGGTACGTGGCGACGCCCACCACCACGATCGGCACCACCATCGGCGAAATCAGCACGCTCATGAGCAGGCCCTTGAAGGCGAAGCTCGTGCGCGACAGGCCCACCGCCGCCAGCGTGCCCAGCACGGTCGCCAGCACCGTGGCGGCCGGCGCGACGATGAAGCTGTTGCGCGCCGCCCGCGCCCACTCGGGCGACTCGAAGAGGTTGCGATACCAGCGCAGCGACCAGCCCGGGATCGGGTAGGCCAGGAACGAGCTGTCGGAGAACGACAGCGGAATCACCACCAGGATGGGCGCCAGCAGAAAGGCCAGCACCGCGACGCAGCCCGCGCGCACCGCCCACCAGCCGAGCTTGTCGGCGAAGGTGGCGTAGGCCGGGAAGTGAGGGAGCTTGAACATGCGTGTGTGTCTTTCGTACGGCTCAGCCCAGGCTCAGCTCGGCCTTGCCGATGCGGCGGTACACGGCATACAGCAGCAGCGTGGCGACCAGCAGCACGGTGCCCAGCGCGCAGGCCATGCCCCAGTTGATTTCCACGTTGGTGTAGCGCGCGATGTAGTAGCTGAGCATCTGGTCGTCCGCGCCGCCCAGGAGCGCCGGCGTCACGTAGTAGCCGATGGCCAGGATGAACACCAGCAGCGCGCCCGCGCCGATGCCCGGATAGGTCTGCGGCACGTACACCCGAAAGAACGCCGCCAGCGGCGAGCTGCCCAGCGAGACGGCCGCGCGCAGGTAGGTGGGCGGCACGCTCTTCATCACGCTGTAGAGCGGCAGGATCATGAAGGGCAGCAAGATGTGCACCATCGCGATGATCACGCCGGTGCGGTTGAACAGCAGCGCCAGCGGATGGTCGATGAGGCCGATGCCCATCAGGCCGCGGTTGACCAGTCCCTCGGATTGCAGCAGCACGATCCATGCGGCCACGCGCACCAGGATGGAAGTCCAGAACGGCACCAGCACCAGGATCATCAGCACGTTGGCCTTGCGTGCCGGCAGCGTCGAGAGCCACCACGCCAGCGGATAGGCCAGCAGCAGGCAGAAGAAGGTGACCACCGCGCTGATGTTGAAGGTGCGCAGCAGGATGCCGGCGAACGCGCGCTGATCGACGGGCATGCGTTCGACCTCGCCGGCCACATCGCGCCGCAGGTCGACCGAGGCGAGCAGGTAGTCGGGCGTCCAGCGCGAGCCGTTCTTGGCGATGGCCTGCCAGAACGGCGGCTCGCCCCAGCGCGGATCGATCTCCAGCATGCGCGCCTTGACCTCTTCCGGCGTGCCGGCAATCGGCAATGCGCGGAAGGTGCCCATCACGAGCGAGCGGGCGCCGGCGATCTCGGTGTTGAGGCGGCGCGCCAGGGCGCCCGCGTCGGAGCTGTCGGGCAACTGGCCGAGGTCGGCCGCGATGGCGGCGTAGGCAGCGGGCGCGGGCGCCTCCTTGCGGTTCCAGCCGTCGAGCGCACGCACGGTGCGCGGCAGCGCGTTGGCCACCTCGGGGTTCTCGACCGCGCGCTGCAGCAGCGCCACGATGGGCACCAGCAGCGTGAGCAGCAAGAACACCAGCAGCGGCACCGTGAGCGCAAAGGCGCGCCACTTGCGGCGGGCCTCAGCGCGCGCCAGCGCACGACGGAGTTCGCCGGGCGGCGCCTCCGCCGAACCGAGGGGGACAGTCGTTGCCGCGTGCATGGCCTCTTGCCTGCCCGCTTACTGCGTGGCCCAGGATGCGAAACGCTTCTCGAGCGCCTCGCCCTGGTCGGCCCAGAAGCCGACGTTGAACTGCAGCGAGTCCTTGGCGTTGGCCGCCGAGGTCGGCAGGTCGGCCAGCACCTTGGGGCTGAGCGCTGCCAGCGCCTTGGTGTTGGTGGGCCCGTAGGCGATGTTCTGCGCGTAGACCGACTGGTTGGCCGGCTGCATCGCGAACTGGATGTACTTGAGCGAGGCTTCCTTGTTCGGCGCGCCCTTCGGGATCACCAGGTAGTCGAGGTCGTAGATGCCGCCGGGCCAGTAGATCTTGAGGTCGCGGCCTTCTCGGTTGGCCGCGTCGATGCGGCCGTTGTACACGGTGGTCAGCACCACGTCGCCCGCCACCAGGAACTGCGGCGGCTGCGCACCGGCTTCCCACCACTGGATGTTCGGCTTGAGTTCGGTGAGCTTCTTGAAGGCGCGGTCGGCGCCGTCCTTGGTGCCGAGCACCTTGTAGACATCGGCCGGTTTCACGCCGTCGGCCATGAGCGCGAATTCGAGGTTGTAGCGTGCGCCCTTGCGCATGCCGCGCTTGCCGGGGATCTTCTTCACGTCCCAGAAGTCGGCCCAGCTGGTGGGCGCGCTCTTGAGCTTCTCGCCGTTGTAGGCCATGACGGTGGACCACACGAACAGGCCGACGCCGCAGTCGGTGACGGCGGCGGGGAGGAAGTCGGCCTTGTTGCCGATCTTGGAATAGTCGAGCTTCTCGAACAGGCCCTCGTCGCAGCCGCGCGCCGCATCGGGCGACTCGACCTCGACCACGTCCCAGGTGACCTTCTTGGTCTCGACCATGGCCTTGATCTTGGCCTGCTCGCCGTTGTATTCGACCGGGATGATCTTGGTGCCGGCCTTCTCGTAGGGCTCGTAGTAGGCCTTCTTCTGGGCATTGGCGTTGGCGCCGCCGAAGTTGACCACGGTGAGCTGCTGCTGGGCGAAGGCCGGCAGCGCGAAGCTGACGGCGACGGTGCAGGCGAGGAGGGTCTTTTTCATGGGGAGTCTCTCGGGGTGATGAAAGGAAACAAGGAAACGGGAGGGAACAACGGGACCGGGTTCAGGGCGCGTAGATGCGCACATGCGCCATCGGAAATTCGAGCACCACCGCTTCGCCGGCCCGCGGTGCGGCGGCACCGTCCAGGCCGTCCAGCGGCAGCTTCACCGTGGCTTCGGCCTGGCCGTCGCCGACGCCGCACAGCAGCCTCAGGTGGTCGCCGAAATAGATGACGCGCGACACCTGGGCCGCGAGCATGTTGGCGCCCTGCGCAGCCGGGCTGCGGTGCAGCACCACCCGCTCGGGGCGAATGCAGGCCTCGACCGCCGCACCCGCTGCCGCGCCACTGACGTTGAGCCCGTGCAGCACGCGGCCGTCGGGCAGCGTCATCTCGGCCTGTTCGCCGCCGCGGGCCAGTTGGCCCTTGAGCACCGTGTTGTCGCCGACGAAGCCGGCCACGAAACGGTTGGACGGCTTCTCGTACAGGCCGTCGACCGTGTCCAGTTGCTGGATCACGCCCTCGTTGAACACCGCCACGCGGTCGCTCATGGTGAGCGCCTCGCCCTGGTCGTGCGTCACGTACACGAAGGTCACGCCCAGCTGGCGGTGCAGGTCCTTGAGCTCGATCTGCATGTGCTCGCGCAGCTGCTTGTCGAGCGCGCCGAGCGGCTCGTCCATCAGCACGAGCTGGGGCTCGAACACCAGCGCGCGCGCCAGCGCCACGCGCTGCTGCTGGCCGCCCGAGAGTTGGCCGGGCAGGCGGTCTGTCATGCCGCGCAGCTGGACCATGTCGAGCGCGCGCTGCACGCGGGTTTGCTGCTCGGCCTTGGGCACCTTGCGCACCGTCAGCGGATAGGCCACGTTCTGGCCCACGCTCAGGTGCGGAAACAGCGCGTAGTTCTGGAACACCATGCCGAAGTTGCGCTTGTGCGGCGGCACGCCGGTGATCTGCTTGCCGTCGAGCAAGATGTCGCCCGAGGTCGGCGACTCGAAGCCCGCCAGCATCATCAGCGTGGTGGTCTTGCCCGAGCCGGACGGCCCGAGCAGGCTCAGGAATTCGCCGCGATGGATGTCCAGGTCGAGCTGGCGCACCACCAGGTGTTCGCCGTCGTAGGTTTTCTGGACGCGCTGGAAGCGCACCAAGGGTTCTGCGGTCATGGAGGATTTCAGAAAGGGATCGGTCGATCAGCGCAGCGCGGCGAAGCTGTCCGCGAGAAGCGCCAGGCCTTCGTCCACAAGCAAGTCGGATGCCGTCAGCGGCACCAGCACGCGAATGACATTGCCGTAGGTTCCGCAAGACAGCAGGATCAACCCGCGCCGCGCCGCCTCCGCGACCACCTGGCGGGTCAGCGCGGCATCGGGCCGCGCGGTGTCGCCTTCCTCGAACAGCTCGATGGCCACCATGGCGCCGAGCCCGCGCACATCGCCGATGGCCGTCACGTCGGCCGCGATGCGGCGCAAGCCGGCCATGAGCCGCTCGCCCATGGCGCGGCTGCGGGCCAGCAACTGCTCGTCGTCGAACACCTTGAGCACCGCGAGCGCCGCGGCACAGCCGATGGGGCTGCCGGCGTAGGTGCCGCCCAGGCCGCCGGGGGCGGGCGCGTCCATGACCTCGGCGCGGCCGACGACGCCCGAGATCGGGAAGCCGCCCGCCATCGACTTGGCGGTGGTGATCAGGTCCGGCGCCGCCGGCCACTGCTCGCTGGCGAACCAGGTGCCGGTGCGGCCCGCGCCCGTCTGTACCTCGTCGGCAATGATCAGGATGCCGTGGCGGTCGGCCAGCGCGCGCAGGCCTTCGATGAAGTCGTTGGGCGCCACGTAGAAGCCGCCTTCGCCCTGCACCGGTTCCAGTATGAAGGCGGCCACGCGTTCGGGCTCGATGTCGTTCTTGAACAGCAGTTCGACCGAATGCAGGGCATCGTCCACGCTCACGCCGTGCAGCGCATTCGGGTAGAGCGCATGGAACACCTCGCCCGGGAATGGGCCGAAGCCGACCTTGTAGGGAGCGACTTTGCCGGTGAGGCCCAGCGTCATCATCGTGCGGCCGTGGTAGCCGCCGTTGAAGGCAATGACGCCGGGCCGCCGGGTGTGGGCGCGCGCGATCTTCACCGCGTTCTCGACCGCCTCGGCGCCGGTGCTCAGGAAGATCGACTTCTTTGCGAAGTTGCCCGGCGCCAGCGCGTTCAGGCGCTCGGCCAGCTCCACGTAGGGCTCGTAGGCCACCACCTGGAAGCAGGTGTGTGAGTAGAGATCGACCTGCGCCTTCACGGCCGCGCTGATCTCCGGGTGGCAATGGCCGGTATTGAGCACCGCGATGCCGCCGGCGAAATCGATGTAGCGGCGGCCCTCCACGTCCCACAGCTCGGCGTTGGCGGCCCGGCTGACGAAGATTTCGTGGGCCTGCCCGACCCCGCGGGCGACGGCCGCGGTGCGGCGTGCCATGAGGGCGGCATTGCTGAGGTGGGATTCGCGTTTCATGGGGGCCTGTGCATCGCAGAAGAAGGAATGCCGGCACTCTAGGTCGCGCGAATCGATCCAGCCATGTACACCGGAAGTGATCGCCGGGGAGACTGTACTGGTCTTGTATCCTGTACATACTTTCCTCAATATGGTGCAGGCCGCACGGCCGCAGACACCCCCCGATGCTCATTCTTCGCCCCGAACAGCCGACGCCGCTGGTGAGCCAGATCGTGGAAGGGCTGCGCGGCCTGATCGGCGCCCAGAAGCTCAAGGCCGACACCAAGCTGCCGTCGATCCGCGCCTTTGCCGCGGCGCATGGCGTGAGTGTCTTCACGGTGGTCGAGGCCTACGACCGCCTGGTGGCGCAGGGCCTGCTGGTGTCGCGCGCCAATGCGGGCTTCTTCGTCAAGCGGCGCAGCGAAGAAAGCGCCGCCGGTGCGGCCAGCGCACCGCGGCCGGACCCCCGCTTCGATGCCCGCTGGTACCTGCAGCAGATCTTCGAGAACCGCAACCTCCCGCTCAAGCCCGGCTGCGGCTGGCTGCCGCACGACTGGTTGTTCGAGGACGGCATGCGCCGGAGCCTGCGCCACTTGGCCTCCGAAGGTGCCGACATCGGCGGCTACGGCCTGCCCTTCGGCCACATGGCGCTGCGCATGGCGACGGCCGAGGCGCTGTCGGAGCAGCAGATCGTGGTGGAGGCCGGCCAGGTCCTGCTGACCCAGGGATCGAGCCAGGCGCTGGACCTGGTCGCGCGGCGCCTCCTCAAGCCGGGCGATTCGGTGCTGGTGGACGATCCGGGCTATCCGAACCTGATGTTCATGCTGCGCTTCCTGGGCGTGGAAATCATTGGCGTGCCGCGCATTCCCACGGGCTACGACATGCCCGCGCTCGAGGCGCTGCTCGCGGTGCACCGGCCCAAGGCCTTCTTCACCCAGCCGCGGCTGCAGAGCCCGACCTGCTCGATGGCGTCGCTGCCGCAACTGGTGCAACTGCTCCAGCTCGCGCAGGCGCACGATTTCACGCTGGTCGAGAACGACATCTATGCCGAGATGGATGCGTCGATGCGGCCCTCGCTCGCGAGCCTTGGCCAGCTGCGCCGCGTGGTCTATGTCAGCAGCTATTCCAAGACCATCTCGCCGAACATCCGCGTCGGTTTCGTGGTGGCGCAGCCCGAGCTGCTGGAAGACCTCGCGCAGCTCAAGATGGTCTCGGGTCTCACCTCGTCCGACATCACCGAGCGCCTGGCCTTCAGCACCGTGACCGACGGCCGCTGGCGCAAGCATCTGAAGGCCCTGCGCGATCGGCTCGCGCAGGCGCAGGGCGGCGTCTCGAGGCGGCTGAACGGGCTGGGCTTCGAGCTCTTCCATGAAGCCGCGGCCGGCATGTATCTGTGGGCGCGGCATCCGGACATTGCGGACAGCGCCGAGCTCTCCAAGCGCGCCGCGACGGAGGGCATCATGCTCGGCCCGGGGCAGCTCTTTTTGGTCAATCCGCGCACGACGGGCTGGCTGCGCTTCAACGTGGCCTTCAGCGAGGACGAGCGGCTCTGGCGCTTTCTGGAGCGCAGCATCGAAGAGCGCAGGTACGACTGACAGGGGCTCGCAAGAAGTTGCGGGCAGGCGCAGAATGACCCGGACCCTTGGCGCAGGCGCATCCTGAATCAGCCATGGTGGAGTCGACATGCGAGGGGATGAAGCGCCGTGCCGGGCTACGCAAGGAGCCGTGCCATGACCCGCTTCATCGATGTTCACAGCCTGGTTCGCCTGGTGGATGAAACCGGCGTTCCGCAATTCCTCCAGGCGCTGGCCGACGCGCTGCGCGACGACTTTTTGCGCTGGCGCGAGTTCGACAAGAAGGCGCGCGTCGCGAGCCACTCGCACCTCGGCGTGATCGAGCTGATGCCGGTGGCCGACGACGGCGCCTACGCCTTCAAGTACGTCAACGGCCATCCGCACAACACCTCGGTTGGGCTGCCGACCGTCATGGCCTTCGGCGTGCTGGCCGAGGTCGACACCGGCTATCCGGTGCTGCTGTCCGAGCTCACGCTCACCACGGCGCTGCGCACGGCCGCCACTTCGGCGATGGCGGCGCAGGCCCTGGCGCGGCCCGATTCGCGCAGCCTCGCATTGATCGGCAACGGCTCGCAAAGCGAGTTCCAGGCATTGGCTTTCCACGCGCTGCTGGGCATCGAGGAAGTGCGCGTGTTCGACACCGACCCGCACGCCACCGACAAGCTGGTGCGGCACCTTTCGGCCTGCACGCCGCTGGAGATCGTGCGCGCCCGCTCCGTGGCCGAGGCGGTGCGCGGCGCGGACATCGTCACCACCATCACCGCCTGCCAAGGCCACGCGACGGTGCTCACGCCCGAGATGATCGAGCCGGGCATGCACATCAACGCGGTCGGCGGCGATTCGCCCGGCAAGACCGAACTGCACCCCGACGTGCTGCGCCGCGCGCGCGTGTTCGTCGAGTACGAGGCGCAGACCCGCGTCGAAGGCGAGATCCAGCAACTGGCCGCCGATTTTCCGGTGCACGAACTCTGGAAAGTGCTGCTCGGCGAAGTGCCTGGGCGCGAGACCGCCGAGCAGGTCACGGTGTTCGATTCGGTCGGCTTCGCGCTGGAGGACTACACCGCGCTGCGATACATCCACCAGCTCGCCATCGAGCGCGGCATCGGCCAGAAGATCGCATTGGTGCCCGAACTCGACGACCCGAAGGACCTGTTCGGGCTCACCGCGTCCGGCAGGCGCCGTGCGGTGCTGCGGCGTGCGGCATGATCGGCGGCATCTGCAACGCCGACCCTGTTTTCTTCTTCTTTTTTCATGCTCACCATCTACAACGATCAGCACGCACTTCATCAAGGCAAAGTCGAAATGTTCCGTGGCGAGCTGGTGCCTTGCTTCGAGGTGCCGGCTCGCGTCGACCATGTGAAGCATGAGCTGGAGCGCCGCGGCCTCGGCCCGCTGCAGGCGCCCGATGCGCTCGACGATGCGCTGCTCGCGAAGGTGCACTCGCAGCGCTATCTGGACTTCATCGCCGGTGCGTGGGGCGAATGGGTGGCGCTCGATCCGGCCAATGCATCGCGCGACGCGCTCCCGTCGTACTGGCCCACGCGCGGCATGCGCACCGATGTGCTGCCGCAGAGCTTTCCGGCGCGCCTGGGGCTGTTCTCGTTCGATGCAGGCTCGCCGCTCACGGCCGGCAGTTGGGCCGCCGCGCGGCAGGGTGCGGCATGCGCGTGGACCGCAACGCAGCGCGTCCTCGGCGGCCAGCGCTCAGCCTTCGCGCTGACGCGGCCTCCGGGCCATCACGCAGGCGTCGATTTCTTCGGCGGCTACTGCTTCGTCAACAACGCCGCGGTGGCCGCGCAGGCGTTGCGCGATGCGGGCGTCGAGCGCGTCGCGGTGCTCGATGTCGACTACCACCACGGCAACGGGACGCAGGCCATCTTCTACGACCGCAGCGACGTGCACTTCGCCAGCCTGCACGGCGATCCGTTCACCGACTACCCGTACTACCTCGGCCACGCCGACGAGCGCGGCGTTGGCAAAGGCGAGGGCTTCAACCACAACCTGCCGCTGCCACGCGGCACCGATTTCACGGCATGGCGTGCGGCGCTGAAGACCGCGCTTGACGGCATCGCAAAAGTGAAGGCTGGCGCACTCGTGGTCTCGCTCGGCGTCGACACCTTCGAGGGCGATCCGATCTCGGGCTTCAAGCTCAAGAGCGACGACTACCTGCGCATGGGAGAAGACCTCGCGCGCGCAGGGTTGCCGACGGTGTTCGTGTTCGAAGGCGGTTATGCGGTGGCTGAAGTGGGCATCAACACGGTGAATGTGCTCGAAGGCTTTGCCGCGCAGGGGTAGCTGACGCACAAGCGACTCGGATCGCTGGAATGGCCTTGTTTTTGGCGGGCAATCAGGGGAGCCCCGATTGCCCTTGCCGAGCCGACGAGGCCCAATCTGCGCTTCTTCAAGTCAGGATCCAGTCAGCCATGCTGCGCCGCTCTTCTTTTCTCCGTGCCACCACGCTTGCCGCGTGTGGTCTCATCTCTCCGCTGGCGGTTTTCGCTCAAGCATTCCCCGCCAAGCCCATCAAGCTGGTCATCGCATTTCCCGCAGGCGGCCCGACCGACATCACGATGCGCCAGCTCGCCGACAACGCGAGCAAGATCCTCGGCCAGCCGGTCATCATCGACAACAAGCCCGGCGCCGGCGGCACGCTGCCCGCGCAGGCGCTGCAGACCGCGCAGCCCGACGGCTACACCGTCGCGCAGATTCCGCTGGGCGTGTTCCGCCTCGGCTACACCACCAAGATCAACTGGGACCCGCTCAAGGACATCACCTACGTCCTGAACGTCACCGGCTACGCCTTCGGCATCGTGGTGCCGGCCAACAGCCCGTTCAAGACCTGGGCCGACTTCGTCGCCTACGCCAAGGCCAACCCCGGCAAGCTCACCTATGGCTCGACCGGCAACCTCACGAGCCCGCACCTGACGACCGAAATCATTGCGCAGAAGGCGGGCATCGAGCTGCAGCACGTGCCCTACAAGGGCAGCGCCGACCTGATGCTCGCGGTGGTCAGCGGGCAACTCATGGCCGCGGCCGACAGCACCGGCTTCGCGCCGCAGGTCGAGGCCGGAAAGCTGCGCGTGCTGAACACCTGGGGCGAGAAACGCCTGGCCAAGTTCCCCGATGCGCCCACTCTGAAAGAGCTGGGCTACGACGTGGTGCAGAACTCGCCCTTCGGCATCGGCGCGCCCAAGGGCACGTCACCCGAGGTGGTGAAGAAGCTGCACGACGCGTTCAAGCAGGCGATGGAAGAGCCCAGCTACGTGGCCTCGCTCGGGCGCTACGACATGCTGCCGAACTACATGAGCTCGGCGACGTACACCAAGTTCGCGCAGGACACGGTGGTGAAGGAGAAGGTGGTGATCGAGAAGCTGGGGTTGGCTAAGGGGCAGTAAAGCGCACGCCGCGCATGCTGTCATGTTCAAAAAACGCGGTGTTTTTGAACATGTCATGCGCGCCTGTCAGGTCGTGCGATCCATCGCCGTAATCGCAAACAGCTCCCCCACCAGCCGGTCCGCCAATTCCGGCTTCACCGGCTCCGCCCCGAACACCAGCCGGAACACGATCGGCGCAATCACGTGATCGATCACCTGCTCCGCTTCGGGTGCGGGTTCGCCGCGGGCCTGAGCCTGCGCGACAAGCGTCAGCGCTTCCTTGCGGCGGTTGCGCAGGCAATCGGTGTCCGCGTCGCCTGTGGCGAGCGCGGCCGCGGCTTTCAGCAAGGACTTGCTGCAGGGCTGCGCGAGGTGCGTGATGAGTTCCTGCGCCCACGCCGCCAGGTCCTTGCGGAGGTTGCCGGTGTCGGGCAGCGGCCGGTTCGGGTCGAGCCGGTGCGTGGCCGTCTCGGCCAGCAATCCTGACAAATCCCCCCACCGCCGATAGATGCTGGAGGCGCTGACGCCTGCGCGTTCGGCCACGGCCGGCACGGTGACGCGCTCTCGGCCCTCTTCGGCCACCAGTTGTTCGAGGGCGGTGCGCACCAGCGCCTGCACCTGGGCGCTGCGGCCGCCGGGACGCTTGTTGGGAAGGACAGCATCGTTCATGCGAGGGACTTTAACGCAAAGATGTTTGCTTTAGTGAATCTACAGGTCTAGAATCGCAAAAGCTAAAAAAGTTGCGTTAAGGACATCCAATGCCTTCCTCCTGCCCTGAACTCGCCGTTGCCACCGCCGACGTCGCTGCCCGTTCCAAGCCCTGGCGCCTGCCGACGGCGGTCGGTTTTCCACTGCTGGCCGCGGTGCTCTTCGCCTTTTTCTTCGCGGCAGCCGCGCCCACGCCGCTGTTCGTCGTGTTCCAGCACGCCTGGGGTTTCTCGGCGTCCATGCTCACGGTGGCGTTCGCGATCTATGCGATTGCGTTGCTGATCTCGCTGCTGGTGGCGGGGTCGCTGTCAGACCACATCGGCCGCCGGCCGGTGGTGCTGGGGGCGCTGGTGCTGCAGGCGGTGGCGATGGGGCTCTTCGTGCTGGCGGAGGACATCGCCGGGCTGATCGGCGCGCGCATCGTGCAGGGCGTGGCCACGGGCATCGCGAGCGGCGCGCTGAGCGCGGCGGTGGTCGAAGCAGCGCCGGCATCGCGCAAGCGCCTGGGCGCAATGATCACCAGCGTCTCGCCTCTCGCGGGGCTCGCGGTGGGCGCATTGCTGACGGGCATGGCGGTGAAGTTCACCACCCAGCCGGTGATGCTGGTGTTCGGCGTGCTGGCCGTGGTGTTCGCAGTTGGCGCGGCCGTTGTGCTGTGGATGCCGGAGACGGTCACGCCGCGCCCCGGTGCACTGGCTTCGCTGGTGCCGCGCGTCTCGATTCCCGTGCGGGCGCGGGCCGACTTCGTGCGCGGGCTGCCGGTGTTCATCGCGGTGTGGGCGCTGGGCGGCCTGTACCTGTCGCTCGCACCGTCGCTGATGCTGCACGTGTTCCATATCGACAACGGCGTGGTCAACGGCCTCACCGTCGCTGTGCTCTCGGGCTTCGGTGCGCTCGCGCCCACTTTGCTCGGCCGCTTCCCCGCACCGCGTACCGTGGTCTTAGGCGCGGCGAGCATCGCGGTCGGGTTGGTGCTGTTGCTGGCGTCGCTGGCGACGAAGTCGCTCGCGCTGTTCTTCGTCGGCACCGCAATCGCGGGCCTGGGCTTCGGTGGTGCGTTCTCGGCGCTGGTGCAGACGCTGGCGCCGCTCGCCGATTCGCACGAGCGCGGCGAACTCTTCGCCGCCATCTTCGTGGTCTGCTATCTCGCGTTCAGCCTCCCGGCGATGCTCGCGGGCTTCCTGGTGAAGCCGCTCGGCCTGCTGAACACGGTGGAAGGTTACGCAGCGGTCCTGCTGCTGGTCGCGGCCTTCGGCATCTGGCGGCAATGGGCGGCGCTGCGCGGCAACGCGCGCGGCCTCCCGGTCAGCGAGTAGCGCGGGCGGAAAGAATCGCGCGCGCCGCCTCGGCAAAGCCCACGCCGCGTTCGCCCGCCGTCACGTAGCGCGGCAGGTGCTCCAACTGCGGCACGAAGCGCGCGACGTTCGCCACGCCGATGCTCCCCGCGAAGGTGCGGAACATCAGCTGGTCGTTGGTGGAGTCGCCCACGTAGGCCCAGCGGTCGAGTTCGTCGTCGAGCGTGCGGCCCCAGAGCTCGCGCACGATCCAGCGGGCGCCCTCGAGCTTGTCGTTGTCGCCGTACCAGCCGTTGATGTGGATGCTGCTCACCGTGGCGTGCATGCCCTCGCTGCGCATCAGCGCGACGACATGCGCGATGGTCTCCTCGCTCAGCTGCACGAACTCGCTGTGGTCGATGGCGATGTCGGTCTCGCGGCCCGCGGAGTCGGTGGCACGTTGCGCACCCGGAATCTCGCGCTCGATGCGCGCCAGCACCGCCTGCATGCGCGCGAAGTTGGAGGCGCGCGTCGGCGCGTCCTGCTGGTAGCGCTTTTCGATCTGCCCGCCGGGCGCGGGCAAGAGCGCCACCGCACCGTTCTCCGCCACGATCGCATCGAGCGGCCAGGTGTTGACGAAGGGCAGGCTCCAGCCCACCGGCCGGCCCGTGATCGCCACGATGGCGAAGCCGGCTGCCTTCAGGTCGCCGAGCGCCTGCAGCGCATCGGCGGTGATCGCGCCGTCTGTGGTGAGGGTGTCGTCGATGTCCGTGAACACGCCGACGAGCGCGCCGCGGGCCGGCACCGGCCAGCGGTCGAGCGGCAGCAGGTGGGTGGGCGAGGCGGGCAGGGGAGACGACGAAGACGACATGGGCGATGAATCTCTGGAGAGCCCGAGATCGTACCGGCGCTTTCGTGTAGCATCCCGCCCCCGCCGCGCCTTCCCCGCCGGCGCGGCACTTTCCCATGCCCCACATCCTCGTCGACCACCTCCTCAAGACCTACCGGATTTCCGAGCGCGACCCGGGCGTGATGGGCGCGCTGCGCGGCCTCGTGCAGCGCCGGCACCGCACGGTGGAGGCGCTGTCGGGCGTGTCCTTCGAATTGCAGCGCGGCGAGCTGCTCGGCTTCATCGGGCCGAACGGCGCGGGCAAGTCGACCACCATCAAGATCCTCGCGGGCATCCTGCGGCCCGACGGCGGGCGTGTGGAGGTCGACGGCCGCGATCCCTTCGCCGACCGCGAGCGCCACGTGGGGCGCATCGGCGTGGTCTTCGGCCAGCGCACGCAGCTGTGGTGGGACCTGCCCGTGGGCGACGGCTTCGACCTCTTGCGCGACATCTACCGCGTCGACCCGCAGCGCTACCGCAAGACGCGCGACGAGCTGGTCGCGCTGCTGCACCTGGAGCGCGTGCTCGACCAGCCGGTGCGCCAGCTCTCGCTGGGCCAGCGCATGCGCGCCGAGATCGCGGCGGCGCTGCTGCACGAGCCCGACATCCTCTTTCTTGACGAACCGACCATCGGCCTGGATGCGCCGTCCAAGCTCGCGGTGCGCGACTTCGTGCGCCGCGCCAACCGCGAGCGCGGCACGACGGTGCTCTTGACCACGCACGACATGCACGACATCGAGGCGCTGGCCAAACGTGTGATCGTCATCGGCCACGGCCGCGTGCTGGCCGACAGCCCGGTCGAAGCGTTGCGCGCGCAGGTGATGGCCGAGCGCCGCTTGATCGTCGACTTCGCACAGGACGCCGCGCTGCCCGCGCAAGTGCCCGGCGCCACGGTGCGCGCTCGTGACGGCCAGACGCTGGTGCTTGACTTCGATCCTTCGGTGACCACCGCACCGGCCTTGATCGCGCGCATCGCGGCCGAGCATGCGGTGGAAGATATCCGCCTCGAAGGACTGGCGATCGAGGCGGTGATCGCGCGCTTCTATGCGATGCACGGAGCGGCCGAAGCGTGATGCAGCTGCGAACCCTCGCGCGCCCCTACGTCGCGGCTTTCGCCTCGCGCTTCCTGCAGATGCTGCAGTACCGCACCGCCGCGCTCGCGGGCTTCGCCACGCAGTGCTGGTGGGGCGGCATCAAGGTGATGGTGTTCGCCGCCTTCTATGGCGGCACCGTCATCACGGGCGCGAGCTCGTCGATGTCGCTCGAACAGGCCATCACTTACACATGGCTGGCGCAGGGGCTGCTCGTGCTGCTGCCCTGGCTCAGCGATCCGGAGGTGGCGCAGGCCGTGCGCACCGGCGCGGTCGCCTACGACCGGCTGCGCCCGGTGGACGCCTATGCGCTGTGGTTCGCGCGCAGCGCCGGATGGATCGCCGCGCGCGTGCTGCCGCGGGTGGCTCTGATGGCTGCGTTCGCCGCGGTCGCGTTGCCGCTGGTGGGGTTGGGCGAGTGGGCCTGGCAGCTGCCTGCGAGCGCGGCGGCGGGGCTCGCGTTCTTCGTGTCCACGGTGCTGGCGCTGCTTCTTTCCACATCGATGGTGATGCTGCTCAACGTGGCGGCTACCGCTGCGCTCAACGAGCGCGGCATCAGCGCGGTGGCGACGCCCGTGGTCATCGTGCTGTCGGGCAACCTGCTGCCGCTCGCGCTGCTGCCGGATGGGTGGCAGACCGCGCTGCTGGTCCAGCCATTGGCCGGGCTCATGGACGTTCCCGCGCGGCTGTACTTCGGGCAACTGGCCGGATGGCATGCGATGGCCGCGCTGGGGCTGCAGTGCTTCTGGATCGCGGTGCTGGTCGCGGCGGGACGCTTCGCGATGGGCCGCACGATGCGCAGCCTTCAGATCCAAGGCGGCTGACAAGGATGGGCTCGCTCGCTCTTTTCTTCCGGCTCGTGCGCGCCTCCATCGGTGGCCAGGCGCGCTATCCCGCCTCCGCGCTGATGCTCACTGTCGGCCAGTTCCTCGGGACCGGCATCGAGGTGGTCGCCGTCTGGGCGCTGTTCCACCGCTTCGGCGAAGTGCAGGGCTGGCGCATCGGCGAGGTGGCGCTGTTCTACGGACTGGTCAATTGCATGTTCGCTTTGGCCGACGCGCTGGGCCGCGGCTTCGATGTGCTCGGCACCGAGTTCCTGCGCACCGGCGCCTTCGACCGTTTGCTGCTGCGCCCCCGCCCGCTGACGCTGCAGCTGATGGGCAACGACTTCCGCATCAGCCGCGCCGGCCGCCTGCTGCAGGGCCTGGCCGTCGTGGCGTTTGCCACGCAGCAGGCGGGCATCGAATGGACGCCGGCCACGGTGGCGATCGCGCTGTTCGCGTTGGCCGGCGGCGTCGCGCTGTTCCTCGGCATCCTGGTGCTGCAGGGCACGCTGTCGTTCTGGACCGTCGAGAGCCTGGAGATCGCCAACGTGCTCACCTACGGCGGCGTGCAGGCGGCGCAGTACCCGGTGGCGCTGTATGCGCCGTGGTTCCGCCGTGTGCTGACCTTCGTGGTACCGCTGGCCTGCGTGGCCTATTACCCGGCGCTGGCGATCCTGGGCAAGGCCGACCCGCTCGGTGCGCCGGAGTGGATCGGCATCGTCTCGCCGGTCACGGGCTTCGTGTTCCTGGCGGCTGCCTTCGGCGTGTGGCGGTTGGGGTTGCGCCGCTACGCGTCGACGGGCAGCTGAGCTAGCCCAGCGCGATCAACCGGCGCTCTGCAGCGCCAACCCCGCGTGCTCTCGCAGCGGATGGAAGTGGATCTTCGGAAACCGCTCCTGCGCCAGCCGCACGTCGTAGGGCGAAGTGCACAGGAAGGCCAGCGTGTCGGCCGCATCCTTGGCCATACGCACCGGGTAGGCGTTGACGAACTCGCGCAGCTCGGCCGGGGTGTCGGCTGTGATCCAGCGCGCGCCCGTGTACTGGCAGCCTTCGAGCCGCACGTCGGCGTCGTACTCGGCCTTCAGGCGGTGTTGCACCACTTCGAACTGCAACTGGCCGACAGCACCCAGCAGCATCGGCCCGCCGACTTCGGGGCGGAACACCTGGATCGCACCCTCTTCGCCGAGCTGGGCCAGGCCCTGTTGCAGCTGCTTGGTGCGCAGCGGATTCTTCAGGATCACCGTCATGAACAGTTCCGGCGCGAAGAACGGCAGCCCGGTGAACTGCAGGCTCGCGCCGTCGGTGATGGTGTCGCCCAATTGCACGCCGCCATGGGTGGTGAAGCCCACGATGTCGCCCGCATAGGCCTCTTCGACGGCTTCGCGGCGCTGGCTCATGAAGGTCACGACGCTGGTAGGGCGCAGTTCCTTGGACGTGCGCTGCACCTTGAGCTTCATGCCCGGCGTGTACTTGCCCGAGGCCATGCGCACGAAGGCGATGCGGTCGCGGTGGTTGGCGTCCATGTTGGCCTGCACCTTGAAGACCACGCCCGCGAAGTCCTTGTCCTCCGGCTGGATCTCCTTCACCACCGGCTGGCGGTTGACCATCGTGGTGCTGGTGCGCGACTGCGGCGAGGGCGCGAGGTCGACCAGCGCGTCGAGCACTTCCATCACGCCGAAGTTGTTCACGCCCGAGCCGAAGAACACCGGCGTCTGCTTGCCGGCCAGGAACGCCTCGCGGTCCCAGGTGGGCGAGGCGCCGGTGGCGAGCTCCATGCTGTCCATGGCGGATTCGAAATCGGCGCCGAAGCGCTTGGTCAGCGCTTCGCGGTCCGTCAGCGGAATCGTCTCGAAGTCGTGCGGCAGCCGTTCGCTGCCCGACTCGAACACCGTCATCGTCTGCGTGCGCAGGTTCATGATCCCGCGGAAGCTCTTGCCCTGGCCCACGGGCCAGGTCATCGGCACGCAGGGCATGCCGAGCTCGCGCTCCACTTCGTCCAGGATGTCGAGAGGCTCGCGCACTTCCCGGTCCATCTTGTTGACGAAGGTGATGATGGGCGTGTCGCGCTGGCGGCAGACCTCGATCAGCCGGCGCGTCTGAGCTTCCACGCCGTTGGCCGCGTCAATCACCATCAGCGCCGAATCGACGGCGGTGAGCACGCGGTAGGTGTCTTCCGAGAAGTCCTTGTGGCCGGGCGTGTCGAGCAGGTTGATCACGTGGTCGCGGTACAGCATCTGCATGACCGACGAGGCCACCGAGATGCCGCGTTGCTTTTCGATTTCCATCCAGTCGGAGGTGGCATGGCGTGTGGCCTTGCGCGCCTTCACCGAGCCGGCGATCTGGATCGCGCCGGAGAAAAGCAGCAGCTTTTCGGTCAGCGTGGTCTTGCCGGCGTCAGGGTGGGAAATGATCGCGAAGGTGCGGCGGCGGCGGGTTTCGGCAACAAAAGACAAGATGGGCAATCTGCGGGGGAAGGCCGCGATTTTAGAAGGTGGCCCGCCGCGGGCCTGCTGCATGCCGGCCGAAGGGCCGGAACCCGGTCCGGGTCAGGACGATGCGCCGACGGTTTCCCGCATCCGCGAGAGCGACTGCACAAGGCTCGTCGCTTGCGGTTTGGCACGCGCGAGGCCCGAGTCGACGAGCGCGAGGGCCTTGTCCTTGTTGCCTAGCTCAAGCGCGAGGCGCGCCATCGTGAAGCAGGTCGCCGGGTGCACTTCGTCGGGAGCCAACCCCTCCACGAGGCGGACGAAGTCGCCGGGGTAGGCCGCGTACGAGGCGAAGAACGCGCGCCCCTGGCTCTCCCAGGCCGCGATCAGGACCGAGACGTTGCGGTCCGCCTCTTCTTCCGAGGCGCCATAGAACCAGCCGACGCGCTGTTCCGGCGGCGGCTCGATGCGGTCACGGAACGCGCACTCCGCCTCGGCCAGCTTCTCGGGCTGCCAGTCGCCCGAGCCGGTCGAGAGGAACGACAGGTGCGCCCCCAGGTTGATGTAGCACCGCGCGCCGCTCGAGCCGCCCTGCACGTTGAAGACGTGCACCAGCGGACCGTCGATGCGCCGCAAGGTGCTGCCGGAGCCCTTGAATCCTTCTTTACGCAGCAGCGGATAGAGGCGTTTGGCGATGAGTTTGGAGAAAGACTGCAGGTCCATAGCCCGTTTTATGCCCTAGAACACTAGAACGCCTCCGTCATCCCATACGCCCGCATCTGCGCCTCGAACTGCGCCACATCGTGGCTCAGCACCACGAGGTCGTGCGTCACGCCCTGCTTATCTTTCACGTGCTTGCTCAGCAGCGCCTCGGGACGAAAGCCCAGTGCCTGGAAGACCGCGATGGCGCTGCGCTGGTCGACGGTCATGCGCGCGACGAGTTTTTCCGCACCGCGCTCGATGGCCAGCGCGCAGGCCTCCCGTGCGAGCCGATGGCCGAGGCCGCTGCCGCGCAGCTCGGGCGCCGCCAGCAGGCGCAGTTCAGCCACATGGCTCGACCACGAGTGCGGATCGCGGATCACCGCCGCACAGCCGAGCACCGTGGTGCCGCGCACCGCGAGCACGCTGTCGATGTCGCCGCGCTCGATGGCGCGGACCCAGGCGCTCATCACCTTGGGCTCGGCGATGTCGCGCGGCAAGAAGAGCAGATCGTGCGCCGGCAGGCCCTGCGCGAAAGCCAGCACCGTGGCCGCGTCGTCCGCATTCATCAGCCGCAGGACGATGTTGCCTTCGCTGCTCGTCACGGTGCGCGGATAGGTCCGCGAAAAAGAGTCGGAGACAGCAGTGATGGTCATGTCGAGCGCACTCCAAGCCAGTCGTCGAGTTTGGGCCACAGCCGGCGCACCGCGTTGGCGCCCGCGGCCAGGCTGACGTGGCCGCCCTTGAGCACCACTTCTTCCTTGTCGGTCGAGCCGATGTTGGCGATCAGCGGCCGGCCTGCCTCGTAGGGAACGATGTGGTCGTGCTGCGCGAGCGCGTGCAGCACCGGCACCTTGATGTTTGCGAGCAGCACCTTGCGGCCGCCGAGCACCAGTTCGCCCTTGAAGAGCTTGTTGTCCCACATCAGCTCTTTGACCGTCTGGCGGAAGTACTCGCCGGCCAGCGGCAGCATCTCGGCGCCCCAGCGGTCGAACATGCGGTACGACTTGACGAATTCGTCGTTGGCCATGTTGTCCCACAGCTGCACCACGCCGGCGCTGCGGCCCGCGGGACGCAGCATGTCGAAGGAGGCGAACAGCATCTCGGGCGGCACGTTGCCGATCGTGTCGATGAGCCGGTCGACGTCGAAATAACGCCGGTCCGACCAGGCATGGAAGAGCTTCATGCGGCTGAAGTCGACGGGCGTGGTGAAGAGCGCGAGGTTCTTGATCGGCCCGTCGGGATGCAGCGCCGCGTAGAGCGTGGAGAGCACGCCGCCCATGCAGTAGCCGACGAGCGTGACGTCTTCCTCGCCGGAGCGCGCCTGCACGCGCCGCAGCGAATCGGGGATGAAGTCGAGCACGTAGTCCTCGATGCGCAACTGCTTTTCCTGGGGGCGCGGCGCGTTCCAATCCATCATGTAGACGTCGTAGCCCTGGAGCAGCAGGTGCTCGACCATGCTCTGGCCCGGCGCGAGGTCCAGGATGTAGCCGCGGTTCGTGGTCGCCATGACGATCAAGAGCGGCACGCGGTAGATCTCGTCGACCAGAGGGCGGTAGTGGTACAGGCTCAGCGTGCCGCGGCGGTGGATCTCGTCCCTGGCGGTCTGCCCCATGGCCGGCGCGGCCGAGGTGAGGAAGTCGAGGCCCTTGAGGTTGCGCTGGATCGCACGCTCGATCTCGGCGCCGATGTCGGGCAGGGCGAACGCGTCCGCCGCGGCGCTCATCGTGTGCGCTTTCCGGCGGTGCGCTTCGGGGCGGCGGCCGGAGCCGGGGCGGCTGCCTCAGCCTGCGGAGGCTTCTTGGTGCGGCGCGGCTGGGGCGGCGCATGGGCGGTTGCAGATGCAGCCGGGCCGCGTCCGCTTTCCATCGCGCGGCTGATGTTCGCCAGATGGTCGTCGATGCTTTGCAACTGCTCGCCCAGTGCCTGGATGTCCGCGCGCGTGGGCAGGTTCAGCATCGCGAGGTAGCGCGCCATCAGGTCGCCCAGCGCTTTCTGCCCGGTGAGCGAGGCGTTCATCCCGCCGTGCATGCCCTGGCGGAACGGATCGGAGGCCATGGTCTCGTTGGCGAATTCGTTGGTGCTCTTTTCCCATTGGGCCGTGAGCTCGCGCCACATGGCCATCGGGTCGAGGGGGGAGAACTTGTTCATGATGGACAGAGGCCCCGTCGTCTATCGGTCGTTCAATGATCGCGAAGCTGCCCGGTGTGCGCGGCGATGGCGTCGATGATCTGCGGCCACATCGAAATCGGCAGTGCGTGGCCCATGCGCGGAATGCGCAGCAGCTTCGCGCCGGCGATCGCATCGGCCACATCCACGCCGCACGCCACCGGCACCAGTGGGTCGGCATCGCCATGGATCACCAGCGTCGGCACGCGCACATCGCGCAGCGCCGGTTTGCGGTTGCCCGATGCGAAGACCGCCGCGAGTTGGCGTGCCACGCCGCCCGGGTTGAGCCCGCGCAGAAAGATGAGCTGCGCGCGCTCGGCATCGCGGGCCTCGTCGAGCGGAAAGCCGGGGCCGCGCAGCACGCGCCAGATCTTCTTGTAGTGCGCCAGGTAGGCGTCGAAGGTCAGCGGTGTCGGCGAGAACAGCACCGCCAGCGCCTCGGGCGTGGGCGGCGGCAGCGCGGGATCGCCGGTGGTCGACATGATGCTGGTGAAGGAGCGCATGCGCTGCGGATGATGGATGGCCATCTCCTGCCCGATGGCACCGCCCATCGAAGCGCCGACGATGTGGGCGCGCTCGATGCCGAGCGCATCGAGCAGGCCGATGCAGTCGTCGGCCATGTCGCGCAGCGTGTAGGGCACGGAGAGCGGCTTGCCCGCCATGGCCTGCAGCATCAGCGCCTGGATGTCGGGCACGCCCAGGTGCGACAGGTGCGTCGAATGGCCGATGTCCCGGTTGTCGAAGCGGATCACGCGGTGCCCGCCGGCTTCCGCGAGGCGGGCGCAGAACGCGTCGTCCCAAGCCACCATCTGGGCGCCGAGGCCCATGATCAGGACGAGCGGCGATGCCGCGGGATCGCCGAAGCTGGCCCACGCGATTTCGACACCATTGACCGGCCTGCGCCGCTCGATAGGGGGTGGGGCAGCGGTCATTGCGCGAGGCCTTTTTTATTTACTTATTTGCGCTGCAGCATCTTGGTCACTTCGTCCACGTTGGACTGGATGCGCTGGCGCACGACGTCGAAGGCATCGGCCTGCGACTTGGCCGCGAGGTTGGCCAGTTCCTTGATGTCGTCGATGGCGCGCTGGAACGACTGGCGGCCGAGCTCGTCGAGCTTGGCGAGGTTGGCCTTGGCGTCCTTGCCGGGCATTTCCTTGGCGGCGGTCTGCCATTCGGTGATGGCGCTCTTGATCATCTCGGTCTGCCGCTGCACCACGGTCTGCAGGCCCTGGTAGGACTTTTCGTTGGCCTGCATCAGCGCCTGCAAGTCCTTGCGGCCGCTCTCGAGCAGCTTGCCCGCGCCGCCGGTCAGGTTGAGTTCCTGCAGGCGGTCGGTCATGCCCTTGAGGTTCTTCAGCGGGTTGAGCATGTCGGCGGCGCTGGGAGCGGCCGCCTTGGTGCTGCTGGTGCTGCTGCTGGCAGTGGTCTTCTTGGCGGCGGCTTTCTTGGCAGTGGCCATGGTGCGGTATCTCCTGTGTCGGGTGAACGGGTGAATGGCGAGCAAACAAGGACCGGCCGGACGGCAAAAGTCCCTCGCCACGATACGCCGCACCGGCGCGCCCGCGGTCCCCGCAGCGACAAATTTGCCTGCGGGATTTCCCTTGGGTGACTTGCCTTACATCGGCGGCGCGAAGCCGTCGCGCCCGGCCGTCACGCGCAGCGCCGTGGGCGTGCCGTTCTTTTCCTGCGCATTGACCAGCACCTTGGCGCCGGGCACCAGCAGCGCCTCGGTGCCGGCGCGGAAGGTCACGACCGGCACATCGGGCGGCACAACGACCGTCTTCTCGCCGCCCTTGTAGGTCAGGCGCAGTTGCTGCCCGCCGCGCACCGATTTCGGCGCCGCGGCCAGGTCGGCGACGGTGGCGTTGGTCATCGTGCTCTCCGGCAGCAGGTCCCACGGCCGGTGGCCTTCGCCCGTGCCGCGCGCGGCCTCGGGGAACACCACGACTTCGAGCGCCTTCTGCGTGCCGTCGGCCTGCGGCATGGCGGCGGTGCCGATGAAGCTGCCCTTCTTGATGTCGGCGAGCTTGATGCGGTAGACCTCGGACAGCTGCATGTCGGCCGGCCGCGCAAGGCTGACGACTTCGCCGCCGCGGTCCTGCACGACGAGGGTCTTGGCGTCGACGCGGACGATGGTGCCGCGGATGCGGACTTGTTCGGAAGGGGCTTGTGCGGAGGCGGAGATCGGTGCGGCAGCAGCGGCAAGAAGAGCGGCCGAGGCCAGCAGGGTCGAGGAAATTCTGGAGAGCATGGGAAGGATCTTGGTGTTGGAGTGCGGATCAATGTACGCCTCGAAAACGAAATGCGCTTCCCGTCATGCGGGATACCCCAGCGGTTGGCTCGGTCGGGCGCCCCGTCTACAATCCGCCGTTCCGAGGAGCGTTGCAGCGCCATCAAGGCGTGAGGCTCGGACCACATCGCAACCACGCTCACCCGCTGTTCTCGCGGTGAGTCCCTTTTCCGTCAGACCCCCGTACGCAGTGGCATCTTTCAAACCAGTTTTGGAGTTCTCATGAGCGCCGTTCTCAAGCCCACCCCCCCAGTCCCTGTTCTGACTGCCGACCAGGCGATTGCCGACCTGTCCCTCGCCGCCTGGGGCCGCAAGGAAATCCGCATTGCGGAAACCGAAATGCCCGGCCTGATGGCCATCCGCGAAGAGTTCTCGAAGGCGCAGCCGCTCAAGGGCGCGCGCATCACGGGCTCGCTGCACATGACCATTCAAACGGCCGTGCTGATCGAGACGCTGCAAGCCCTGGGCGCTACCGTGCGCTGGGCCTCGTGCAACATCTTCTCGACGCAGGACCACGCCGCCGCGGCAATTGCCGCTTCGGGCACGCCGGTGTTCGCGATCAAGGGCGAGTCGCTGGAAGACTACTGGGGCTACACCCACAGCATCTTCGACTTCGGCCCCAAGGGTTCGGCGGGCGAAGGCCCGAACATGATCCTGGACGACGGCGGCGATGCCACGCTGCTGATGCACCTGGGCCAACGCGCCGAGAAGGACCTGGGCGTGCTGGCCAACCCGACCAGCGAAGAAGAACGCATCCTCTACGCCGCGATCAAGGCCAAGCTGGCTGTCGATTCGACCTGGTACACCCGCAAGTCCGCCGAGATCATCGGCGTGACCGAAGAGACGACCACCGGCGTGCACCGCCTGAACGAGATGAGCGCCAAGGGCACGCTGCTGTTCCGCGCCATCAACGTGAACGACTCGGTCACCAAGAGCAAGTTCGACAACCTGTACGGCTGCCGTGAATCGCTGGTGGA
>Ga0163161_10000694_pt1 | contig 26829 bp, 24 predicted proteins | sample S45metaG_FD_129847 | JGI IMG/M metagenome (GOLD analysis project Ga0163161, IMG submission 129847) | Switchgrass rhizosphere microbial communities from Kellogg Biological Station, Michigan, USA - S4-5 metaG | ecosystem: Host-associated > Plants > Roots > Rhizosphere > Soil | place: USA... | reverse complement strand
TGTCGAGCCAGGTAGGGTGCAGTCTGGACTGTAACTTTTGTGCTACTGCGAGACTTAAGCGCATGCGTAACCTTAATCCTGATGAAATATACGATCAGGTGGCTGCTATAGACAGCGAAAGCCGTTTGTATTACAACAGGCCACTTTCTAATATTGTGTTTATGGGAATGGGCGAACCGCTTATGAACTATAATAATGTGCTTAAGGCTATCGAAAAAATAACCTCTCCAGAAGGCTTAGGTATGTCACCAAAGCGTATCACGGTTTCAACATCAGGGCTTCCTAAAATGATCAAAAAACTGGCAGACGACGGAGTTCGCTTTAAGCTTGCGGTTTCACTGCATTCTGCAATAGATGAAGTGCGTTCTAAGATTATGCCCTTCAGCGAAAATTTTCCACTGGCAGATCTAAGAGAATCATTAGAATACTGGTTCAGGATAACTAAAAGCCGCGTTACCTATGAATATGTAGTGTGGAAAGGTATTAATGACCGTAAGCAGGATATAGATGCGTTGGTTAAATTTTGCAGGTATGTTCCCTGTAAAGTAAACCTTATTGAATATAATCCAATAGACGACGGGGAATTCCAGCAGGCCGACCCTGAGACTATAGATGCTTACATAAAGGCACTGGAAAAAAACGATATTGTGGCTAAGGTGCGCCGAAGCCGTGGTAAGGATATAGACGCTGCCTGCGGACAGCTTGCAAACAAAAATGAGGCAGCATCTCCTGCACAGTAAATACAATAAAAACTTTACCTTTTCGCTCTTTGGGGGTAAAGGGGGTTTTGTTATCTTTGAGGCGCAATGAAGATAACAGAGCAAATTAAGCAGCCAATAGCAGAGGAAATGGAACTTTTTGAAACAAAGTTTCATCAGTCCATGTCTTCAAAAGTGGCACTGCTTAACAGGATAACCTATTACATAGTGAACCGTAAGGGCAAGCAGATGCGCCCTATGTTCGTATTCCTTACTGCCAAGATGGTAAGCGGGGGTGTAGTTAACGAACGTACCTACAGGGGAGCATCGGTAATAGAGCTTATCCACACAGCCACACTTGTGCATGATGATGTTGTAGACGACAGCAACAGGCGCAGGGGCTTTTTCTCCATCAATGCCTTATGGAAAAATAAGATTGCCGTTTTAGTAGGCGATTACCTTTTGTCTAAAGGTTTGTTGCTTTCTATAGATAATGGCGATTTTGACCTTCTTAAAATCATATCGGTAGCTGTTCGCGAGATGAGCGAAGGCGAGCTTTTGCAGATTGAGAAAGCACGCAGGCTTGATATTACCGAAGATATTTACTACGAGATAATCCGCCAAAAAACAGCTACGCTTATAGCAGCTTGCTGTTCTCTTGGCGCTTGTTCTGTGCAGCCCGACAGAATGCACGTAGAGAAGATGCGTAAATTTGGCGAACTCATAGGTATGGCTTTCCAGATAAAGGACGACCTTTTTGATTATACCGATGATGCCATAGGCAAACCAACAGGTATTGATATTAAAGAGCAAAAAATGACCCTTCCGCTTATTTATGCTCTTAATAACTGTACCAAAGCCGAAAAAAAATGGGCTATCAATTCTATAAAGAACCACAATAAAGATAAAAAGCGCGTAAAGGAAGTCATAGATTTCGTTAAGCAAAAGAACGGACTTACGTATGCTGAACAGCGTATGGCAGAGTTTCGTGAAGAAGCACTTCTTTTATTGTCAGACTATCCTTCTTCTGTTTACAAAGATGCATTAGTGCTTATGGTAAATTACGTTATTGAGCGAAAAATCTAATTTTTTGGGAAAAGTTTACCTTCTGGGATAAGAAATATTTACAAGCTGCTTTTTTAGTAGCTTTTTTTATTTTTTAATTGTATCTGATCTTCAGTATGTTGAAATTAAAACCGATAAATTTTAAAAATATTTTTACCTTTCATGCAACCTTTTTTCAACCCGGCTCGTCTATGCTAATAGAAGTCGGTTAGTAATTAAGATTCGAACCGGCAGACCAAATCAACCAACCAATAGTTTTGAAAGTAATAGCCTTACATCAGGAAGAGAAAGATATTATTGCGCAGGCAGCGGAGAACAACCGCCATGCCCAGCAAAAGATATACGCTAAACATGCTCCGAAAATGCTGAGCATCTGCAGGCAGTATGTTAAAGATGTACAGCAGGCCGAGGATATAATGATAACGGCCTTTATGAAGGTGTTTACTAACCTTAAGGCATTTGAGCACAAAGGTAGTTTTGAAGGATGGATACGCAGGATAATGGTAAATGAATGCATCTCTTTTATAAGGGTGCAGAAAAAAGTAAGGTTTCTTGAAGATGAATTTTTTGTGGAAGACACCTTTAATAATATAGAAAGTCATTTTTCGGTAGAAGATATTCAAACGCTGATAGACGGACTGCCCGACGGATACAAGATGGTGTTTAACCTTTATGCGATAGAAGGATTTAAACACCAGGAAATAGCAAAGATGCTGGGCATTAACGAAGGGACATCAAAATCGCAATTATCGCACGCAAGGAAGATGCTGAAGGAAGGGATTAACAGATTAAAGAATTATGAAAATGGAACCGAATAAAATAGAGAACGAATTTAGGGATAAGCTGGAACAAAGAAGAATTCAGCCCTCTGAAATGGCGTGGGACAGGCTGGATGCCATGCTTTCGGTTACCGAAAACAAAAAGCCAAAGAAGAAAAGGACATGGATGTATGTGGCAGCGGCTTTTTTAGTGTTCCTGCTGGCAGGGGTACTGTTCTTAAACCAGGAGAAACAAGGTAACGGCGTAGAGAATAACAATAGTGTGGTAACGACAAAAGAACAACCACAGCCGGCAACTGAAACCGTACAGCTTCAAAACGTAGTGCCTGTTATTATCCAGGAAGCGGTAGCAGCTAAAGAACAGGTTAGAGGTACAGTCAAAAAAAAATCGGTACAGCCAGTGAGCAAAATGCATGAAGTTCCGGCGATGAATACTGAAGCTGTTGCAGCAAATGATAAAAAAGAGATTCAAAATGTAGTGCCTCAGGCTACAGCCGATAATCTTTTAGCATCTGCGATGACAAATGAAACGCCGAAAAAGAGATCAACGGTAAAAGTAGACCCTAATGCCTTACTATCTAACGTAGAGGGTGAGCTTAACGAAAACTACAGGAGCAAAGCTTTTCAGGGTGTCGTTAAAAGCTTTAATACTGTAAAAGTAGCGGTGTCTAACAGGAATTACGAATAAAACAATCATCAGAAACATAAATTAAATCATCAAACATGAAAACAGTAACTTTTTATGTTGCGGGTATGCTATGCCTTCTTGCAACCAGACTATCAGCCCAGGAAAATAAGCCGCTGACTTTTGAAGATCAGGCAAGGGAAATCTCTAAGAACATAGAAACCATCACCAAACAGCAAAAGGATTCGCTTAAAATAGAAGTGGAAGCGGTTAATGTGCAGCTGGACAATAAAGAAATAACTACCGAGCAGGCTGCTGCTAAAAAACAGCAATTATCTGCGGTACGTGCTAAAAACATAGAAACTAAAGTAGCTGTTGAGGAAGAGAAATTGTCTCAGCTTGTTAAAGATAAAGTAGACGGAAAAATTCAGGGTAAAAGAAGAAAAGGCGGTTTTTCTTTTACGTACGATAAAGGAGATGACGAAGCAGACACTGTAAAAGTAGTAAGGCATGATTTTAAAAGGACAACATCTCAATTTGTATTTGCCTTAGGTATCAATCGCCTTATGACTGACGGAAAAGTAGATACTGACAATTTTGAAGACGGGTCTGACTTCTACGAGTGGGGTATTGCCTACAATACAAGGATATTCAAGACCAATAACCTGCTGCATTTTAAATACGGGCTTTCACTTCAATACAATAATCTTAGGCCTAAAAATGACAAGATATTTATGGCAGATGGCGATAAGACAGAGTTAGTAGACTCAGGCAGGAACCTTAATAAAGTACGTCTTCGATATGTAAACCTAGTTGTGCCAATGCACTTAGAATTTGACTTTACCCCTAAAAAAGTAAATGGAGATAAAACATATTATCCTATACACGATAGCTTTAGGTTAGGTATTGGTGGATATGCAGGTATAAATGTAAAAGAGAAGCAAATTCTCAAATATAAAAATGACGATGGTAACAGAGTAAGGGATAAAACTAAAGGCGATTTTAATGTAAACGACTTTACATACGGGCTTAGTGCTTATGTAGGTTATGGCGATATAAGCGTGTATGCGAAATATGATCTTCAGCCTGTTTTTAATAATAACGATGTTGATCAGAATAACTTCTCACTTGGCATAAGATTTGATTTGAATTAAGTATAAGGGTTAGTTTTGTACTTTGATAAGAAGGGTGTCTGCGTAAAGGACACCCTTTTTTTGTTTATTTTAAGCTAGGGCTATTTTTATGTTTTGTATTTTTATGAAAAACACATCTAATGCCGCACGATCATTCATCACACAGTCATTCGCACCATCATCATACTACATCCGGTAAAAATATAAAAGCTGCCTTTTTCTTAAACCTTGGTTTTACCATTCTTGAAATTATAGGTGGATTTTATGTAAATAGTGTTTCCATATTGTCCGATGCGCTGCACGACCTTGGCGACAGCTTTTCGCTTGGCATATCGTGGTACCTTCATAACCGCTCTAAAAAAGAGGCAGATAATAAATTTACTTTTGGCTACAGCCGATTCTCAATATTAGGAGCGCTTATCAATAGCGTAATATTAATGGGTGGTTCGGTCTATGTTATTATCGAGGCCATAAAAAGGCTGATACACCCTGAACCGTCTGACGCACAGGGAATGCTCATATTTGCCATTATTGGCATTTTGGTAAATGGTTACGCCGCCTTTAAGCTGAGCCACGGCAGTTCGCTTAACGAGCGTGTTGTGAGCTGGCATCTTATAGAGGATGTTTTAGGCTGGGCGGCAGTTCTTATAGTATCGATAGTGATGATGTTTACTGATGCACCGTACCTTGATCCTGCACTATCGTTAGCTATTACACTTTTTATCCTATACAATGTAATAAAAAGGTTGAGGGAGACTTTTGTAATACTGCTTCAAGGTACGCCCGAAGGAATAGACCCCGAAAAAATAAAAATGGATATACTGGCAGTTGATAACATCGCGTCGTTACATCATATGAATATATGGTCACTTGAAGGGGAGCACCATGTTTTTACAGCGCACATAAAGCTGAAGTACATCATTAATTTTTCGCAGATGATAGAGGCAAAGCAAAAGGTAAAGCAGATATTAAAAAAATACCCGTTTTCTCATTATACAATAGAAGTAGAACTTACAGACGAAAACTGTGAACTTGCACCTAAGCAGGATGTTTAACAGTTGATTTGATAAGGTAATAGTGACTAAAGGTATAAAATACCCACTGATGGGTATTTTTTTCTGTTTATAAAGGGAGTAGTTTTGAAAAAGTTTTTAGGATTACTGTGAACGATTTGAGCTGGTGCAAATTACTGTCCGGTTTTGGTATCGGCAAGAGTCGAAAACCGGTAATCATAGATGTAGTGTATTTCTTTTTTTTTGGTAAATGAAAAGCAGGCTGAGTAAGAGCCTGCTTTTTTATTTTGTAACTTTGGCACTCTCAACTTTGCAACTCCATAAAAATTGATATCCAAAAATTCCATTGATACTGTATTTGAAACCGCCCGTGTAGAGGAGGTTATCGGCGATTTCGTAGTTCTAAAAAGGGCGGGTACTAACCTTAAGGGGCTTAGTCCGTTCAGTAATGAGAAATCACCGTCGTTTATGGTATCTCCCGTAAAGCAGATATGGAAGGATTTTAGCTCCGGTAAGGGCGGAAACTCGGTTGCATTCCTAATGGAACACGAGCATTTCACGTACCCTGAAGCCATTCGCTACCTGGCAAAAAAATATAATATAGAGCTTGAGGAAACAGAGCAGACCGATGCTGACAAGGAACAGGCAAATGAGAAAGAGAGTATGTACCTGGTATCCGAGTTTGCACAGAAATACTTCCAGAATACGCTGCTTAATACCGACGAAGGCCAGGCTATCGGTTACTCTTATTTTAAAGAACGTGGTTTTACGGGCGATACAATAAAAAAGTTTGGTTTAGGTTATTCTCCCGAACAATGGGATGCTTTTACTAAAGAGGCTTTGGGTAAGGCCTATAAGCTCGATTATCTTGACAAAACCGGATTTACTATTGTACGCGAAGACGGCAGGCACATTGACCGTTTCCGTGGGCGTGTAATGTTTCCCATCCACAGTATGTCAGGCCGTGTACTTGGCTTTGGCGGGCGTATATTAGGAAACGATAAAAAAGCAGCCAAATACTTAAACTCTCCCGAGAGTGAAATCTACCATAAAAGTAATGTGCTATATGGTATTTATCATGCTAAGCAGGCAATCGCCAAGCAGGATAATTGTTACCTGGTAGAAGGATATACTGATGTTATACAGTTTCATCAGGCGGGTATAGAAAACACAGTGGCATCATCTGGTACTGCGCTTACGCCAAACCAGATCAGGCTTATCAACAGGCTTACTAAAAATATAACCGTACTTTTTGATGGTGATGCTGCAGGATTAAGGGCATCCGTGCGCGGTATAGATCTTATTCTTGAAGAGGGCATGAACGTAAGGGTGTGTGCTTTTCCTGATGGGGAAGACCCGGACAGTTTTGCAAAAAAGACACCACACGATGAACTGGTTGCCTATCTTAATGATAATTCAAAAGACTTTATTCAGTTTAAGGCAGGCCTTCTTATGGATGAGGCAAAGAACGACCCTGTTAAAAAAGCCGGCCTGATAAAAGATATGGTTACCAGTATCTCTAAGATTCCGGACAGGATACAGCGTGAGATATACATTCAGGAATGTTCCCGCATCATGGATATATCAGAACAGGTGCTTTCAAGTACATTGGCGCAGCTTGTGCAGAAAGATGTAGCCGATGCCGGTAAGAAGGTTAAGGAAGAGCAGAAAGCTGCTGTAATGAAGCCTGTGTTTGATGAAGAAGGAATGGCAAACCAGCCAAGAATCAATATACTTGATACCCTCGAAAGAAAGATTATTGAAATACTTTTGCTGTATGGCGGTGTGGAAGAAGAATTTCAGGATGTATATATCAAATATGATGAATACGGAAAAGAGTTTGAGCACACCGAAGTAAAAAATTATAAGGTATACGAGCGCATCTACTTAAATCTTCATGAAGACGAGATTGAGTTTACCAACCCTGTATTTAAAGATCTTTACAAGGCAATCATAGATTTTTATGTGGCCAATCAGGCAATGGTTATAGATAACTTTCTTAATGAACTGCATCCTGAACTTCAGCATGTAGCTACTGATATATACATGCAGGACGAAAAGTACTACCTGCACGAATGGGAAGAAAAAAAACAGATTCCGGTTAAAGAAAAGATCGTAACGGTGGCAAATTATACTAACGAACATATTGTAGACCTTCGATGGCTGCTTTTAGGAAGGCTTATACAGGACTTAAAAATGCAGGTAAGCCCGGAGGCAGACAATATGGAGATACTAATGGCTGTAAATGATTATAACACACTTGTAAATTACCTTTCCAGAAAACTTAGCAGGATAAGAAGCCAGTATTATTAAAGAAATAATTATAGAAATTAAAAAACGCCCTGGTAGTAAGCAGGGCGTTTTATATAATTGGTTGTGAGTACAGGTAAGGCAGTACCGCACTAATACTTTATAGCAAGTGTCGTTGTTGTTTTTGTCTTAAGCGGGTAAGCTGTCATTAAACAATGTCTAATGTTTTAGCTTTGTTTACAAGATCTACAAGGTTTGTAACATGCAGTTTTGTAAGCAGTCTCAGTTTGTATGTACTGATAGTTTTCTCATTAAGGTCAAGCAGTTTTGCGATTTCCTTATTTTTTTTGCCTTCACTAAGGTAGCGCAGTACTTCAATTTCTCTTGAAGACAGCTTTCTGTACAAACGTTCAGATTTTTTACCTTTGTTAAGTAAGGCAAGGTTTTTCTTTACTAGGTCGCTGAAAACTACTTCGCCTTCATTTACTTTTTTGATGGCGTTTTCAAGCTCTTCCATCTTGGCGCTTTTATGAACATAAGCAGAAACTCCTGCTTTAAGTGCATTAGGCGCGTAGATTTGCTCAGCAAGGTTAGTAAAGATAATTACTTTGGTATCAGGAAAATCCTTTACCAGCGACTTAACAGCACTAATGCTTGTTAATCCTTCAAGCTCAAGGTCAATAACAGCTACGTCAACTGTTTTTTTGCCTAAGACATCAAGTAAGCTTTCCAGGTTGTTAACAACGCCGGAGAAGCTAAATTGCGGATTGTCGCTAAAGTACGATTTCATGCCGTAGTGCACTACGGGATGATTGTCCGCGAGGCATAGTTTAATCATATTGCTAGATTTTTGGGTTTAGACTATAGTAAATTTAATAATTTAATTCTTAAAGTATTGTGAATGAAAGAATTTTATTTCAATTCTTTCGGAATCTCACATACCGGTATTGGGTTCATCTTATGTTGATTTACGGAATTGAGCCTTTTATAGATCTCAAAAACTTCTTTTTGCCTGCCGGTAAAGTCGTTGTGGTTTTTTCCGTTCTCTAATTGTTCCATCGCCCATTCTAATTCATCATAACTGGCACCAAGCTGATCTTCATCGCTTCGGTCATCGCCAAAAAGGCCGTCTGTAGGTTTTGCCTTTATAATTGTCTGTGTCACACCCAAATATTGTGCCAATTCTCTTACTTCCGATTTTAAAAGATCGGCTATAGGGCTTATATCAACACCTCCGTCACCATATTTTGTAAAGAACCCTACTCCAAAATCCTCGACTTTATTACCGGTTCCGGCTACAAGCGCGCTATGCAGGCCTGCAAAATAATAAAGTGTTGTCATGCGTAATCTTGCGCGTGTATTTGCAAGTGTCAGGTCTAATATAAACGGATTGTCAGTGTCAGGCAGCTGTTTTTTAAAGCTCTCAAAGATAGGGGTAAGATCTGCCTCAGCAGATGATACGTTGAGATATTTTTCTTTTAAGTTCTTAATATGTTCGCGTGCGCGGCTCACATGGCTGTCTGCCTGGTGTATCGGCATCTCTACGCAAAGCGTAGGCAGGCCTGTTTGCGCGCACAATGTAGATGTAAGTGCAGAATCTATTCCTCCGGATATGCCTACAACAAAACCTTTTACTTTTGCGTTTTCTGCATAGGCATGCAGCCATGTTACAATGTGTTTGTTTATTGCTTCGGACTGAAAAGACGACTTAGATGTCATAATTATCTATTATTGAAGGGTGAGTTGTATATTTGCGCATAAAATTAAAAAAACCTTAATAAGAAATTACTAATAAAATTACAAAATGAAGAAATGTGTTGTAATTCTTTCTCTTTTGGTGCTATTTGCAGCCTGTAAAAAGGAAAATGAAACAGAAAGCAAGATTGCAGAGATACCTGCCCCAACAGTGAAGATTGAACGTTTTGATAAAGATTTTTTTGCCGGAGGCCCTGGAAGCCTTCCGGAACTTAAGGCTAAATACCCATTTTTATTTCCTGAAGGAAATGAAGATGCTGTATGGTTAAATAAAATGAAGGATCCTTTTATGCTGAAGCTAAAGGCTGAAGCCGAAAAAAAGTTTCCTAATCTCAACGTGCTCGAAGACGACATGAGTGCTTTTTTACAGCATATAAAATATTATTATCCGCAGCTGCCTACGCCAAAAGTAATATCGCTGGTTACAGATGATAATGAGATCAAGGCGGTGTATACTCCACAGGTTATACTTATACCTCTTAGCCTTTATCTTGGTAAAGATAATTACTTGTATGAAGGACTTAATAAATATGAGATCGAGCAATATGAGCCGTCCCAGATCATGCCAGACCTTGCAGAGTCTTTCTGCTATGGCAAGATTGCACCTCCACGCGATAAGCAATTGCTGTCGCTTATGGTCTACTGGGGAAAAGAGCTGTACATGAAAGATATCCTTATTCCTGAAACGCCCGATAATAATAAAATAGGGTACACAAAAGAACAAATGCAATGGGCAGAAGCTAATGAAACTGAGATATGGCGCTACTTTGTAGATAAGAAAATATTATATGATTCTGATCCTAAGCTTGCACCTCGATTTATTAACCCTGCACCATTCTCTAAGTTTTATCTGGAGCTTGATAATGAATCTCCTGGAAGGATAGGCCAATGGCTGGGATGGCAGATCGTAAAATCGTATGTGGAAAATAATAAAAATGTACCTTTGCAGGACCTTTTGGCGATGGATGCCAAAACAATTTTTGATAATTCTAAATACAAACCTAAAAAGTAATGTCTAATAATCCTCTTACGTCTGAGATAAAAATAGTTGTTGAGCTTGATGATAACCGTGTGCCGGAGAAACTTAAATGGACGGCTCGTGATGGCGGTGTCGTTGCAGAAGAGTCTAAAGCAGTAATGCTTTCGGTATGGGACAGTAAAGCTCAGGAAAGTATGCGTATTGACCTTTGGACAAAAGATATGCCGGTAGATGAGATGAAGGTGTTTTATCACCAGACCCTTGTTTCTATGGCCGATACTTTTGAACGTGCTACAGGCGACAAAAAAATGAGCGAAACGATGAAAGATTTCTGCGATTATTTTGCGGAAAAACTTGAGATCACGAAGAAATAATATTTTTATTATTACAGTTTAAAAGCGGCTTTATGCCGCTTTTTCTTTTATATATGCTGATGGTGTTGTCCCTACGATATCTTTAAAATATTGGTTGAATGAGGCTTTGGTCTTAAAGCCACAATCGTAGGCCAGATAGAGCAGCCTTGTTTTTTTATTATTTTCGGCATCAAGCTGCTGCACTACTTCCCTTATCCTGTATTCATTGATGTATCTGTAAAAAGATTTTTTAGCAAAAACATTTAAAGTCTCCGAAATATGGTGCCTGTTAATGCCGGATGCAGCGGCTAGTTTTTCAAGGGAAAGGTCTTCATCTTTGTAAAGCTGCTTTTGCTTTAGCAGTGCTTCAAGCTGATTAAATATTTCTTCGTGCTTAATTTCTGGCAGTACTTGTTTTCGTTCACTTGTATCCTGATTTCCTGGTATATCTTTACTACCGGCGTAACCCTTGTTTACCATTAAAGGCTGGCCAAACCAGAATATAATGGCGGGAACGCCCGCTAATAAGATATAAATGATACAACGGATGTAAGGATTTATAGCCGGATCTATATTGCCGAAGATTAAAAGGGCTATTTCTGTTATGCCCAATGCTATAAATATAGATCGTAGTCCGTTAATTAAGGACACGGTGTTGGTTAGCGTTGTTTTGGGTTTGGACAGTATTCCGAATATGATATGCGAACAAACGATGGGTAAGAACACTATTGAGTTGTAGAATTTCAGGATTGAGTTTCCCTGCACAGGAAATGCCGATATAGCCAGAGAGGTGCATATGTAAAGGGTAATCACTATAATGAGCGGTATAAAAAGATACCACATTTTAGAAGTTGTAAAATCCTCATCGTTGGTTTTACGGGTAAAAAGGTATAATAGCGGACCATAGGCGAGCTGTATGCCTGTGTGCATTCTGAATGTTACGTTAGAATTCTCTACTGCTGAAAATATGTAAAGCTTGGCGGCTATATGTATGCCTATACATAATGTAAGTAACACAATGAGGTAATTAGCCTTATGTTTTTCCATGCGCAATCCTATAAATGCCAGAGCAAGTATAATCTGCAGCAGCCCGGCGAAGAGAATGTAATTCATATGGTTGTAAATCTGCACCAAAAATAGCCCTCAAGCAGTTAAGCCAATGTTTCTTTAATGTTATCAAATATTTGTATTGTTTAGATGATGATAAATTAACATTGGCTCAAGTGTTTGATATGTAGTTATCTGTACGTAAATCTGGTTCTATATTTACTTTTTGGCACAAAAAAAACTCAGATGGTCGTGTGCTAATTTCATTCTACTGAATTTTGCATCGGAGGAAATAAAAGCGGGCCTGCTAATTTTGTCCTTAATGATAATTATTAAAAAATAAGACAATGAAATCTGCTATTAAAAATCTGTTTGTAACCCTAATTTCGTTTACAGTTGTAGGCGTAACATCAGCACAAAATGCTGCAAAACCACAGCGGACAATTGTAATTATGATAGACGGTTTTGGTGAACCGTATTACCGTAACAGCGATATGCCCAATCTTAACAGAATGGAAAAAGAAGGGATATTTGCTATCGTTCCTTCTATAATGCCGGCTGTTACAATGGTAAATAACGTTGCAATTGCTACGGGGGAACTGCCAAATAAACAAGGGATAACCGGTAACGTTTGGTATAACCCAAAAACAAAAGAAGAAGAATTCATAGAAGACCCTGATCTTATCATGGTGCCTACCATTTTTGATAAGGCAAAAGACAGGGGTATTAAGTCGGCATTGTTTTCTGTGAAGAAAAAAACGGTTGATATGATGTCTAAAAATACAGTCGTTTCATTATGTCCTGAATGTGATGGGGCAGAGGAATCAGAATGGGCTAAGCTATTCGGTCCGCCACCGGGAGTATATTCAAAGGAAGTTACGTATTGGCTTATGGAATCGGCTTTGCATACTATTAACAATAATCCCGATCTTGGGCTTATTTATATTCATACTACCGACTACCCAATGCATACCTGGGCTCCGGAAGATAAAGATTCTAAGGAATTTCTGCATAAGCTTGATGAGTATATTGGTAAGCTGCATGAAACAGCTCCGGATGCTGCTATACTTATAACGGCAGACCACGGCCTGAATCATAAAGATTATTGCTGGGATCTTGAAAAAGCTTGTGCAAAGCGCAAAACACCGATAAAGATATCTATCTCTCCCGAAAAAGATCGCTATTTTAAACATCACAGAGGCATGGGCGGATCTGCCTATGTATACCTTAAGAAACCGAAAGACCTTGAAAAGGTTAAAAAGACATTACTATCTTTAAAAGGTGTCGAAGCAGTATTGACAAAAGAGGAGGCGGTTAACAAGTATGACTTACTCCCTGAACGCGTAGGCGACCTTATGGTATTGGGAGATAAGGTTACTGTTTTTGGCCAGCTGGCAGATACAGAGTTTGAAAAACTCCCGGCTGCATACCGCAGTCACGGCTCTACTTATGAGTGTATAGTACCGGTATTTGTGTACAACGCTAAGGGTGCTCCTGAAGCTGATTTCTTTGATCATAATTACAAAGTGGCAGCGTGGCTGTATCGCTAATATCACAATTATAAATAAAAAGCGGCTTTAAGCCGCTTTTTATTGTTTCATCTTATCGTGGGAATATTGAAGGTAAATGTTATAGTTCGCTTTTAGCAAATCTGTTTTTATGGCCTGATTGTATAGTGTGTCGTTTAAACCATTTAATAGTTTCAGGTCTACAAATTCAAATTTATAATTAGATAGCCTTGATATTTCTTCGCGACTGTCATTGATCAGTTTTTGTTTGTCTTTTGCGTGGTCTATATCAGCAAGAGTTCTGTCTACAATGACTTTTATGCGCCTTATGCTGTCGAAACTTGGATATAGGCCCGTTTGCGGATTTTGCGATATGTACTGCTGTATGTATGCCTGAAAATCGGTAAGGTTAGTGCTGTAAAAGTATTCTGATTCCTTGTATTGGTCAGATAGTAATTTTTCAACGTTTTTACCTGCAGCTTTTTCCTTTTGGCACGATGCAAGGCACAGTATCGCAATTATTGATAAAAAAAAGTGTTTCACCATTAGAGTGTTTATGTTATATAAATCCCTGATTGTCAAAAATACCCTGGTTCACTTCTCCTATATAATCAAGAAGCGTATCGCGGCCAGTGCCTTCTGTAGAAGAAGTAACAAAATACTGCGGCATCTCTTCCCAGTTGTTTGCAAGGAGTGCCTTACGGTAAGCGGCAACATTTTGGTCTATTTTTCCTTTGCTTATTTTGTCAGCTTTAGTGAACACGATACAGAATGGAACTTCTGTTGTGCCCAGGTAAGTCAAAAATTCAAGGTCAATCTTTTGGGCTTCCAGGCGAATATCTATAAGTACAAAAGCGCAAACCATCTGTTCACGTTTTTCAAAATAATCTGTAATGAATTTCTGAAAGGTTTCTTTAGTAGATTTGGATACACGTGCGTATCCATATCCCGGTAAATCTACAAGGAACCAGTTCTCATTTATCTTAAAGTGGTTGATAAGCTGGGTCTTACCTGGTTTTCCGGATGTTTTTGCAAGGCTGTTACGGCCTGTAAGCATATTGATAAGCGATGACTTGCCTACATTACTACGGCCTATAAAAGCATATTCAGGAATAGGTTCCTTTGGGCATTTGCTAACTTCAGAATTACTTATTATAAACTCGGCAGTATTGATTTTCATGTCTTATGTATTTGCTGCAAAGTTACGGTAAATATTTTTAGGCTGAATTTTAAAGTGTCGGCCTCTGATAATCTCTAATTTAGTAAGGTCGATCCATCATTCGTCTAAATTAGTATAATTTATAGCCTATTGTCCCCACAATTTACCACCAGCAAAAAGCCCCGAATACTGATACCCGGGGCTTTTTTATCCGGCGTATGCCGTAAGTACTATTCTTCTGTTAAGAGATGGTGTGCTGTGTCCAGCTTTTTAAGCCATTCGTGCATCAGTCGGTTGAACTCATCAGGATGCTCCATCATGGCAGCATGTCCGCATTTGTCTATCCAATAAAGTGCAGAGTTAGGTAATAGCTTATGGAAATCTTCGGCAACATCAGGTGGTGTTACATTATCGTTTTTACCCCAGATAATGCAGGTTGGAACGTGCATTTTCGGCAGGTCTTTTGCCATATTGTGGCGTATGGCGCTTTTTGCAATAGTAAGTGTTTTGATGAGCTTGATCCTGTCGTTTGCCATGGCATATACTTCATCTACGATTTCTTTTGTAGCGATAGCCGGATCATAAAATACAGCTTCGGCCTTCTTTTGTATATAGTCATAGTCGCCCCTTCGTGGATAACTGTCGCCCATAGCGCTTTCATAAAGCCCTGAACTTCCTGTTATTATAAGACCCATCATTTTTTCCGGGTACATTTTGGTATGGTAAAGTGCTATATGGCCGCCAAGCGAGTTGCCAAGCAGTATAACCCTGTCAAAACCTTTGTACGTAATAAAATCTTTAACCCATCGGGCGAACGCTTTTACATTGGTCTTTAAAATACTCTGTGTATATATTGGTAATTCTGGTATAACTACCTTGTAGCCTTGCTGAGGGAAGTAGTTAGCTACGCCGTCAAAGTTACTGAGGCCACCCATCAATCCGTGCAGGATGATTATCGGGGTGCCTTCACCGGCTTCGTAATATGTGTATTTGCCGTCTTTTTTTGTAGTGTGCATGTCGTGGTCTAAACAAATTGTATTATCGCAAATATAGGATATTCTCTGCTAAAAAGAATTTTACTACATGATATTTGGGTTATTTTTTAACCTTTGCGCTTTTTTAATGTAGGGGGTGCTGACGGTGACAAAATTTGCTTTCGGTAAGTTTTTTATTGTTATTAACAATTTTTATGACTTTTTTATTTTCTGCATCGTCAATGTTAAGATCTCTTAAAAAAATATAAACCTTTTAGTATTCTTTTGAATATCCCGAAAATTCTCTAAAATCTGAGTTTTAGTGAATGTAAGACTTTTTTTTCAGGTGGTAGCAAAAGTGTGAAACTTATCAACAAAGTGGTGTAAAGTGGTATAAAGTGGTAAAATATATCTATATTTGCTTTGTAATCTCTATAAACCTAACTGCTTGAATACCATTATAGGAACATACGAATGCAAGGTAGATTCGAAGGGAAGGCTAATGTTGCCTGCTCCTTTGAAGAAACAGCTGCATGCCGGCCTTGAAGATGGTTTTGTGCTGAAACGCTCGGTATTTCAGCCATGTCTTGAGTTGTATCCTATGGCAGAATGGAACAAGATGATGCAAAAAATAAACAAGCTTAACCGTTTTATAAAAAAGAATAATGACTTTATCAGGAGGTTTACCGCCGGAGTTAAAGTAATTGAAATTGATGCTACGGGCAGGCTGCTTATTCCTAAAGATCTTTTTGTGTTTGCTGAAATGGATAAAGATATTGTGCTTTCGTCTGCAGTAAATATTGTTGAGATATGGGATAAGGATAAATACGAGAAGTCTATTGACGATTCGGTAGTGGATTTTGCAGATTTAGCAGAAGAGGTAATGGGTAATTTAATGGATGACGAAGATGGAATATCATAACCCTGTTTTATTAAAAGAAACGGTTGACGGGCTTAACATAAAACCTGATGGAATATATGTTGATGTAACCTTTGGTGGTGGGGGCCACTCAAAGGAAATAATGAAAAGGCTTGGGCCAAACGGAAAATTGTTTGGCTTTGATCAGGATGAAGATGCGCAGGCGAACATTATAGATGATGAACGTTTTGTGCTGATACCGGAAAACTTCAGGTTTATCAAAAGGTTTCTTCGTTTTCATGGCGTGAAGGCTGTAGATGGTGTTCTTGCTGATCTTGGTGTTTCTTCCCACCAGTTTGATGTGCCGGAACGTGGTTTTTCTACACGTTTTGAAGCAGAGCTGGATATGAGGATGAGTAAAAAGAATGAGCTTAATGCTTTTGTGGTGATCAATGACTATGAAGAGGCTGATATAAAAAGGGTTCTTTTTGATTATGGTGAGCTTAAAAATGGTGGTGCCATGGCGCATGTGATAGTGGAAGCCAGAAAAGAAGCGCCGATAAAAAATAGCGAACAGCTTAAAAAAGTATTGTCCAGGTTTTTACCAGGGCACAAGAGTAATAAGATATTGGCGCAGATCTATCAGGCGATACGTATAGAGGTGAACCAGGAGATGGACGTGTTAAGGGAGTTTTTGGAACAGTCGCTTGAAATACTGAATGTAGGGGGAAGGCTTAGTGTTATCTCGTATCATTCTTTAGAAGACAGGCTGGTAAAACGCTTTATGAGAAACGGAATGTTTGAGGGTGAGCCGGAGCGTGATATGTTTGGCAATTTTGAGGTTCCTTTTAAAAGTATAGAAAAGCTGATCATTCCAACAGATGAGGAGATAGCTATAAATAACAGGGCACGTAGTGCAAAATTAAGGGTAGCAGAAAAAAAATAAGAATATGAAGGGCGGGGTAATTAATCTATTAAAGGCAAAATATCTTGTAGACCAGGGGTCTATGAGAAACTGGCGTTTTATAGTTTTTCTTATCATGATGTGTATGATTATGATTGCCAACTCTCATAACTACGAGCAAAAGTTGTTCAAGATAACAGCAATGGAAACACAGGTAAAGGAGCTTCGGTCTGAATTTGTGTATATGCGCTCTAAGCTGATGGAGCTTAAGATGGAATCTACGGTTTCACGTAAGATGGAAGAGCGACAAATTTTTCCGTCGTCTGTTCCTCCACGAAAAATTGAAGTTGTAAAAGAAGAAGATAAAGGATTTTTTGAAAAGCTATGGCAGTAGATAACGATAAAAAGATGTCGTACAGGATATACCTGGTAGCCTTCGCAATTTTTGTGATGGCTATTCTTGTTACTGTAAAGCTTGCTAACATACAGTGGGTTGAAGGCGATTATTACCGCCAGCTTGCAAAAGACCGTACGGTTAAAAACAAGACAATACCTGCAAACAGGGGTAATGTGTATTCTGCTGACGGAAGTCTGCTTGCCACATCGATACCTGACTATAAAGTGCGCTTTGATGCTGTAGCGCCAAGCGGTGAGAACTTTAATAAATACCTTGAGCCGCTTGCCGATTCGCTTTCTGTGATGTTTGGTAAGCCTTCTGAAGAGTATTATAATGAGCTTAAAAGGGCAAGGGCTAAGAAAAACAGGTATTTTCTTGTGGCACGCGACCTTAGCTTTACAGAATATATGCGCATTAAGAGCTTTCCACTATTTAATCTTGGAGCTTTTAAAGGTGGAATTATAACTGAACAAAGGACAATACGCGAGCATCCTATAGGTAAAATTGCAGAGCGAACCATTGGTTATGAAAGGGTAAATTTTAATGGTGAAAATCTTGAGGTGGGTATAGAGGGAGCTTTTGCTAAATACCTTAATGGTAAAGATGGTAAAAGGCTAATGCAGAAGATCGCCAAGAACCAGTGGAAACCGATAAGTGATAACAATGAGGTTGAACCTGTAGACGGGCTTGATATAGTTTCCACTATAGATGTTTACATTCAGGATATTGCACACCACGCATTGCTTAAGCAGTTGGAGCATTATGAAGCAGATCATGGTTGTGTTGTGGTTATGGAAACCAAGACTGGCTACATAAAAGCAATTTCTAACCTGGGCAGGAATACAGATGGGTCGTATTATGAAACGATAAATTATGCAGTTGCAGAATCTCAGGAGCCGGGATCTACCTTTAAGCTTGCCGGGTTAATATCGCTGCTTGAAGATAAAAAAGTAGATACTAGTAAGGTATATGACTGCAGGGGGGGTGATATAACCTATTTCAACCGTCATGTTCGTGATTCTAAAAAAGGAGGATACGGAAAGGTGTCGCTGGCAAGAGGTTTTGAACTTTCGTCTAACACAGTGCTTGTTCAGGCAGTATATGAGAATTATAAGGATAACCCGCAGGAGTTTGTAGACCATCTTAACGCATTTGGTTTAAACAATAAACTGGGTATCTCAATAATTGGTGAAGGTAAACCAAGGATTCCCCAGCCACAGGACAAAAGCTGGTCAAGGCTGTCATTGCCATGGATGGGATTTGGTTACGGGCTTAAGCTTACGCCGCTGCAAACATTGTGTTTATATAATGCAGTAGCAAATAATGGCGAGATGGTAAAACCGCTTTTTGTACAGGAAATCAAGGAGTGGGACAGAACAGTTAAAAAATTTAATAAAGAAGTCATTAACCCTAAGATATGTTCGCAGGCAACCATAAACAAGGTAAAGGCAGTTATGGAAAATGTGGTTAAAAAAGGTACAGGTTCAAAACTGTATTCGCCCGATTTTTCTATGGCAGGCAAAACAGGAACGGCGCAAGTTAATTATGGTAAAGGTAAAGGTGATGAAATGTATTACTCATCGTCATTTGCGGGATATTTCCCGGCCGATAAGCCGCAGTATTCGTGTATTGTTGTAATACACAAGCCTAGCAGGAGTAAAGGTATTTATGGCGCAGATGTATCGGGTCCTGTATTTAAAAGGATCGCACAAAAAATATTTACTGATGTGCCATCAAGCAACAAGGTAAAAAAACTGGATAAAAAAATAAAGACACAGGAAGACCTGTATGCTTCGTACTATGATAAGGAAGCAAAAGTGGGTAATGCTGTGCCTAATATAATTGGGATGAGCGGTATGGATGCTGTAGCCCTGCTGGGTAACATGGGACTAAAAGTTCAGGTTATAGGCGCAGGTAAAGTAAAAAAGCAATCGCTTAAACCGGGAGAGGCAATTGGTAAGAATCAAACAATAATACTGGAGTTATCGTGATGATGTTAAGAGACATATTATACAGGGTATCTATAGAGGCGGTGAAAGGCGCTACAGATGTTGCTGTGGATAAAATTGAGTTTGATTCACGCCTTGTAAAAGGCGGCGATGTGTTTGTGGCTATTCGTGGTACATTGAGCGATGGACATTCTTTTATTGAAAAAGCATTAAGCATGGGAGCGGCAGCTGTAGTGTGTGAAGAAATGCCGGATGAAACAATTGAGGGCATCACTTATATACAGGTTAAAAGTTCAAGTGCTGCACTGGCGCACATGGCGGCAAATTATTACGGTAACCCGTCTCATAATGTTAGGCTGGTAGGTATTACCGGTACTAATGGTAAAACGACCATAGCGTCATTGTTATATCAGCTATTTAAAAATGCAGGATATAAAACAGGGCTGTTAAGTACTGTAAAGATACTTGTTGATACTAAAGAATATAAGGCTACACATACTACTCCTGACTCACTTACTATAAATAAGTATCTGAAAGAGATGGAAGAAGCAGGCTGCGAGTACTGCTTTATGGAGGTGAGCTCTCACGGTATTCACCAGAACAGGACTGCGGGTCTTGAGTTTGCCGGGGGTGTGTTTACCAATCTGTCTCATGATCACCTGGATTACCACAGCTCCTTTGCAGAGTACAGGGATGTTAAGAAAAGGTTCTTTGACGAATTGCCAAAAGGTTCTTTCGGGCTTGTAAACGTAGATGATAAGAATGGTCTTATTATGCTGCAGAATACAAAAGCTAAAAAGCTTACGTACGCACTTAAGACCTATGCCGATTACAAAGCCCAAATATTGGAAAACCAACTGTCAGGTTTGCTGCTTAAAATTAATGAACAGGAAGTTTGGGTAAAACTAATAGGGACTTTCAATGCGTACAACCTTTTGGCTATTTATGCCACGGCTGTAAACTTAGGTCTCGAAAGTGTAGAAGTTTTGCGGCTGATGAGTGAACTTGAGAGTGTTTCTGGCAGATTCCAGTTTATTATAAGCGACTCTAAAGTAACAGCAATTGTGGATTATGCCCACACGCCTGATGCGCTTGAAAACGTATTAAGTACAATAGAAAATATCCGCACCAGGAATGAACAGCTGATCACGGTTGTAGGCTGCGGCGGTGACAGGGACAAAACAAAACGCCCGGTCATGGCGCACATAGCTTCAAGTATGAGTGATAAAGCCATTTTTACTTCAGATAATCCACGAAGCGAAGTGCCTGAAGATATTATTGAAGACATGGAAAAGGGTGTTGAGCCCCAAAACTATAAAAAGACACTTGCAGTGGTAGACAGGAAACAGGCTATTAAGATTGCCTGCCAGCTGGCAAGGCCAAATGATATTATACTTATTGCCGGTAAAGGCCATGAGACGTACCAGGAAATTAAAGGGGAGCGCTTTCACTTTGATGATATGGAGACAGTAAAAGAAATTTTAGACCAATTAAACAAATAGCGGAGATATGCTGTATTATTTATTTGAATATTTAGACAAACATTTAGATGTGCCGGGCACAGGGGTGTTTCAGTACATTACATTCCGTTCAGGGCTGGCAATCATCTTGTCGCTGCTTATCTCTACAGTTTTTGGTAAAAAGATAATCAACTTCCTTAGAAAGCAACAAGTGGGTGAAACTGTGCGCGAGCTTGGTCTTGAAGGCCAGTCTCAAAAGGCAGGTACTCCTACAATGGGAGGTCTTATCATTATTATTTCTACGCTTATCCCGGTAATACTGCTTGCAAAACTGGATAATATCTATGTGATGCTGCTTATAATTACCACATTGTGGATGGGTACCATCGGTTTTATAGACGATTACATCAAGATATTCAAAAAAGATAAAGAAGGGCTTAAAGGAAAATTTAAAGTTGTAGGGCAGGTAGGCCTTGGACTTATTGTTGGGTACATTCTTTACTTCCATCCATCGGTTACAGTAAGAACAGATACAGGTAAAGTTAATATCTACAGCCAGCAGGCAGCGGGTGTTAATGTTATCTCTCAGGGTGGGCAGGAAGAGAAGTCTACAGCGACGACTATTCCGTTCTTTAAGAATAATGAGTTTGATTATGCTGAGCTGCTTTCGTGGGCAGGTGATGGCTATAAAGATTATGCATGGCTGATATTCATCCCGATCGTGATCTTTATCATCACGGCGGTATCTAACGGCGCAAACCTTACCGACGGTATAGATGGCCTCGCCGCGGGTACATCGGCAATTGCCGTACTCGCCCTCGGAATCTTTGCCTTTGTGTCTGGTAACATCATATTCTCAAATTACCTGAATATAATGTACATCCCTAATTCGGGAGAAATGACAGTATACATAACGGCATTTGTAGGTTCGCTCATTGGGTTTCTCTGGTACAATACCTATCCGGCAACGGTGTTTATGGGAGATACAGGGAGTTTGACCATAGGTGGAATCATTGCGGTGCTTGCCATTGCTGTTAGAAAAGAATTACTGATACCCGTACTATGCGGTATCTTCCTGGCAGAAAACCTTTCGGTGGTGCTTCAGGTAGGGTACTTTAAATATACAAAGAAGAAATTTGGAGAAGGAAGAAGGATATTTTTAATGTCGCCGCTCCACCATCATTACCAGAAGAAAGGCTATCATGAAAGCAAGATCGTAACGCGTTTTTGGATTGTAGCCATATTGTTAGCCATATTTTCACTTGTATCCTTAAAATTAAGATAGAAAGCCTATGAGACTAGTTGTACTTGGCGGAGGGGAAAGCGGTGTTGGTACTGCCATCCTTGGAAAGAAAAAAGGGTATGACGTGTTCATCTCTGATTTTGGTAAGATAAAAAACAATTACAAAGAAGTTCTTGCACTTAATAAACTGGATTGGGAAGAAGAAAAGCATACGGAGGAATTGATCCTTAATGCTGATATAGTGATGAAAAGCCCGGGTATTCCTGATAAGTCGCCAATTGTGAAAGCGATTAAAGAAAAAGGGATCCCGGTAATATCTGAAATTGAATTTGCGTACCAGTTTCTTGAAGTAAATACGATAGGAATAACTGGCAGCAACGGAAAAACAACAACAACCCTGCTAACGCACCATTTGCTAAAACAGGGAGGCCTTAATGTAGGCTTGGCGGGAAATATAGGGAAAAGCTTTGCCTGGCAGGTTGCCGAAAATAAGCACGAGGGATATGTACTTGAGTTAAGCAGTTTTCAGCTAGACGGTATCGAAAAATACAGGCCGCATATTGCTGTGATAACAAACATAAGCCCTGATCACCTGGATCGCTACGAATACAAATATGAATTGTACATAGCAGCAAAATTCAGGATTACAATGAACCAGACTGAAGATGACTTTTTGATCTATGATGCAGATGACGAGGCGATAGCAGAATGGTTAGAAAAAAATTCGGTTAGGGCACAAAAGATTCCGTTCTCTCTTACTAGAGAAATAGAAAACGGAGTTTATTTTAAAGAAGACACTATTATCAGCAATATAAATAAAGACCAATTTACCATGTCAACAAACGAACTGTCATTAGAAGGAAAACACAATGTTAAGAATGCCATGGCAGCAACAGCTATTGCGCAGATTATGCGCATCAGGAAAGAGACAATAAGAGAGAGTCTTTCTAATTTTCAGGGTGTTGAACACCGTTTGGAAAATGTACTTAAGATACAGAATGTACAGTACATAAACGACAGTAAAGCAACAAATATAAACTCAACATTTTATGCCCTGGACAGCATGAAAACACCAACGGTGTGGATTGTGGGTGGTGTTGATAAAGGTAACGACTACAGCGAGCTTATGCAGCTGGTAAGGGAAAAGGTGAAAGCGATAGTGTGCCTGGGTGTGGACAACCACAAGATCATGGATGCGTTTAGCAACGTGGTAGATGTGATGGTAGAAACATCGAGCATGCAGGAGGCTGTAAAAGTGGCCCAGAAACTTGCCGAAAAAGGAGATACAGTACTGTTGTCTCCGGCATGCGCAAGCTTTGACCTGTTTGAGAATTATGAAGAACGCGGAAAGCAATTTAAGAACGCAGTTCAGAATTTATAAAAAATCGCTTGCTCTGTCATTCTGAGCGAAGTGTAAAGGAGTAGAAGAATCTCCTGCTAATGATAGTTGAGCTTTCTTCTCTTCAAAATGACACGAAAATAAAGAACAAAAACGATGAAAGAATTAATCAATAACCTGAAGGGAGACAAAGGCGTCTGGTCGTTTGTGATGCTGCTTGCCCTTATCTCGTTCATGCCGGTTTTCAGCGCAAGTACAAACCTTGTGTATGTTATCGGTAAGGGATCTACGATTGGTTACCTGGTTAAGCACCTTGTGCATATTTTCATTGGTTTTGGCCTTATATATTTTGTACACAAAGTTCCTTATCATTATTACAAAGGAATATCTCAGATAGCATTGCCTATAGTAGGATTGCTGTTGGTGTATACGTTCTTTCAGGGTACGGTGATAGACGGCGCAAATGCCAGCCGATGGATTAAAGTGCCTTTTATCGGGGTTACATTCCAGACATCTGCATTGGCATCTATAGTTCTTATGATCTATGTTGCGCGCTACCTTGCTAAAATGGAGGGTAAAGAAATAACATTTAAAGGTTCGCTCCTTGAATTATGGGCTCCAGTGTTTATTATACTGGCGCTGATACTGCCGGCCAACTTTTCTACCGCTGCACTTATCTTTTCGATGGTGTCTATGCTGGTATTTATAGGTGGTTACCCGCTGCGCTATTTAGGAACAATTATAGGTGCAGGTGTACTTTTCCTTGTGCTTTTTGTTGGTTTTGCAATGAAATTTCCTGATGCTATGCCAAACAGGGTAGATACCTGGATGAACCGTATAGAACGTTTTTCGTCTGACGAACCTAACGAAGATGATTACCAAATAGAGAAAGCAAAAATTGCCATTGCGACAGGGCAGATATATGGGTTAGGTCCGGGCAAGAGCGTTCAGAAGAATTTTCTGCCGCAGTCATCTTCCGATTTTATCTTCGCTATTATAGTTGAAGAGTACGGGTTAGCCGGTGGATTGGCGGTACTGACCTTATACTTAATGTTGTTCTTCAGGTTTTTAGTAACGGCGCATAAAGCGAAGTCGCTATTTGGAAAACTTATTATTGTTGGGCTTGGGTTTCCTATTATATTTCAGGCCCTTATAAATATGGGCGTAGCGGTCGAGCTGCTTCCGGTAACAGGCCAAACGTTACCGCTTATCAGTAGCGGTGGTAGTTCGGTATGGATGACCTGTATTTCGATAGGAATCATAATAAGTGTTACCAAAAAAGAAGAAGAAATAGCACAGGAAATAGCTGAGAAGGAAGAACGCGAAGCAGCACTGCAGCGCATGATAGACGAACACATAACAAGGGAACAACAGGAAGAAGAAGCGAAAGCTTTAGCTGATGATGAAGACGAAAAGCAATCAGCACAGCCTGCAGCCTTTTCAATAGAGGACAGGTCTAAAAACCCGATGAGTGCTGTGTTTGGTAAATAGTGATCAGTGGATTGTCCGATGTCGGAAGTCCGAAGTTATAAAATAAAGTTGCTCACTCCCCTCTCCTTTGGAGAGGGGTTGGGGGTGAGGTAAAAAGGGATGAGTAAAAAAAAATTCATATTAAGCGGTGGCGGTACAGGCGGACATATTTATCCGGCCGTAGCGATTGCCAATGAATTAAGGGAAAGGTTTCCGGATAGTGAGATACTTTTTGTAGGTGCCAGCGATAAGATGGAAATGCAAAAAGTACCACAGGCAGGATATAAGATCATTGGTTTATGGATTGCGGGCATACAAAGAAGGTTAACGCTGGATAATGCTATGTTTCCGCTAAAGCTTATGAGTAGCCTGGTGAAGTCAAGAAAAATTGTAAAAGATTTTAAACCGGATGCAGTAATAGGTACAGGGGGCTTTGCAAGCGGCCCATTATTAAGGGCAGCAGCAGGGTTAGGAGTACCAACAGTTATACAGGAGCAGAATTCGTATCCCGGGATAACAAACAAATGGCTTTCAAAAAAAGCAAAAAAGATATGTGTTGCCTACGATAATCTTGAGCGTTTCTTTCCTGCTGAAAAGATAGTGTTTACAGGAAACCCTGTAAGAAGCGACATACTGGATGTAGAAGGTAACAGAAAAGAATCAATAGAACGTTTTAAGCTTGATCCCGCTAAAAAGACAGTATTGGTCTTGGGTGGCAGCCTTGGTTCGCGAAGGATAAATCAGCTCATAGCAAAAGAACTTACATGGTTGTTGGCCCAAAATGTACAGGTAATATGGCAGTGCGGTAAATTTTATTTTGAAGAGTACAAAAGCTACGGTGATAAAGAGAATGTGCAGGTGCTTTCGTTTATAGACAGGATGGATCTTGTGTATGCTGCTGCAGATTTTGTGATCTCACGATCAGGGGCATCATCGGTTTCAGAACTATGTTTAGTAGGCAAGCCGGTTATTTTTATTCCGTCGCCTAATGTAGCTGAAGACCACCAGACAAAAAATGCGCAGGCTATCGTAGATAAAGAAGGTGCACTGCTGCTTAAGGAAGTGCAGCTTGATACACAGTTTCAACCGGTGTTTTCTGACTTGCTTTCCAACCCAGACAAACAGCATAAGCTGGGAGAGAATATAAAAAAACTGGCAAAAGCAAATGCTACTAAAGACATAGTTGAAGAGATAGTGAAGTTGATCAAGTAGGTGCTGAGTGGCTGAGGAGCTAAGGTTTTGAGGTAAAAGTGTTGAAGCAAATAATAGAAATGTGCTGTGTATTAAGGTTGCGGGAAACCAGTAACCTAAACTACTCAGTAGCTAAGAAACTTAAAAAGAATAATGGATTTAAACCAAATACATAACGTCTATTTTGTGGGTATAGGAGGCATCGGAATGAGTGCCCTGGCCCGCTATTTTAAATTTATAGGCAAAAATGTGGCCGGTTATGATAAAACGCCTACTCATCTTACCGATGAGCTTAAGGCAGAAGGAATAGCTATTCATTATGATGATAAGGTTGAGCTGATAGCACTTCCGTTCCTGAATAAAGAAAATACGCTGGTTGTTGTTACGCCTGCAGTTCCTAAAAACCATTTGCAATGGAATTATTTCCTGCAAAATGGATTTGAAGTTAAAAAACGTGCGGAGGTTTTAGGTATAATAACTAAAGATACATACTGCTTTGCAGTGGCGGGTACACATGGTAAAACAACTACCTCTTCAATGATAAGTTTTCTATTGCACGAGGTAGGCATAAAACATACAGCGTTGCTTGGAGGGATTGCAGCAAATTATCAATCAAATTTTCATTCTGAAAGTCTTGAGTTGATGGTAGTGGAGGCAGATGAATATGACAGATCGTTTT
>Ga0163161_10000691_pt1 | contig 26979 bp, 15 predicted proteins | sample S45metaG_FD_129847 | JGI IMG/M metagenome (GOLD analysis project Ga0163161, IMG submission 129847) | Switchgrass rhizosphere microbial communities from Kellogg Biological Station, Michigan, USA - S4-5 metaG | ecosystem: Host-associated > Plants > Roots > Rhizosphere > Soil | place: USA... | reverse complement strand
AATTTAAAATTAAATCATAAAATTTATATTATGTGATTGGCCAATTCACAAACTAACCATTTGTAAACCATAATTTTAAATTCATTCCCCATGAAAGTTAAATGTTTAAGCTTATTGCTGACAGGACTTATTTTTAGTTCTTGTGAAAAAGGCATTCAAAATTCCGAAAATCCGGCATCCCCGCAGTTAACCAATAAAACCAGATCTGATATTTCCATCGCAGCAGCTGGTGTGACTTTAAATGCCGATGGCCCTGGAAACACCTACAGTTTAATCAATAGTGTACTGGGTGGAACAGCCTATGAAGTACCTGATTGCGGACATGCCCAGAACCATATTAGTGAGGTTTTTGATTCCGTGCTCAACACCAATGTATTTGTATTTTCCGCACATGTTGCATTAGATGATGACAGATGTCAGGCTACCGATCGTCAGCGTACGGAAATTAAAACTTATGGCTCGTCTCCGGCGAACCTTAAAGCCTCTAATGGTGAAACAGTTACGTATCGCTGGAAATTTAAGATAGATGCCGGTTTTAAGGCTTCTTCCAGTTTTACCCATCTTCACCAGATCAAAGCTGGTGATGGTGATGATGCTGGCGCTCCTCTAATTACCATTACACCACGCTATGGAGCTAATAATACGGACAAAATGGAGCTTATTCACGTCAACTCTTCAGGTACAAGCACTAAAGTTAAGATTGTTAACCTGGCACTTTTCAAAGGCAATTGGGTAGAAGTTGTAGAAACCATTAAATTTGGTTCTTCCGGAACTTATAACATCGCAATTCATAAAGTAAGTGATGGGACAAGTTTAATGTCCTATAGCAATTCCAATATAGATTTGTGGAGATCAGGTACAACTTTTTGCCGGCCAAAATGGGGAATTTACCGCAGTCTGAATAATCCTTCCCAACTGAGGGATGAAGACGTTCGGTTTGCTAATTTTTGCATTGCAGAAGGAAGCGCTACTTGCCAGTAGTTTGGCTTACAGGAATACCAAAACACCTATCTTATTGCCTCAACACTAAAGTTCATCTTTAATCAGATAAAATTTTCAGCAAACAAATGCTTATTCCAGATTACAGAAGCTATATTACTCAGTAAAACTGGAAGTCCGGTTTAAAAACGAAAAAAGCCGCTTCTCTTTTCAGAAAAGCGGCTTTTTAAGCAGTAGCCCATACCAGGTGCTACTCGAATCATTTCCTATCTGATTTAGGTTTAATCGCCGATTTAGCAAAAAAATTATATAGTACTAAACCCCCATCACTATTAATCGTTATTATGACGTTTATTTATTACTTTAGTTTTCCCAAATAATTTGAACCAGATATGACCTATCTTTTTTTTCAGGAAGTGAGTGGGAATGAAGTTGGAAAATCCAAACATCTTATTCGCCAACTTTTGCTGCTCTGCATATTTTTTCTTTGTTTAAATACCGTAACCTTTGCAAGTCCAGTACCATCAGACGAACCAGATTCGGTTTATCTTTTTACTTATAATGCCAACGGACTTCGCTTTGCCTGGAGTACTGATCAAAAAAACTGGACACCCATTGGAGCTGGCCATGTCTACTTAAAGTCTGATTATGGGAGATGGGGATCAGAAAAAAAGATGAATTCGCCATATCTGATCCGTGGTAAAGACAGCGTGTGGGTTTGCGTTTGGCAGATCAATACCTATACCCCTCAATTTGCTTCGGCAACTTCAAAGAACCTCATTAACTGGGGCCCGCAAAGTTATCCTTATCTCTCGTTAGGAAAAAATGTATTGCGTCCTGTTATTACCTACAACCCACAAAAAGAAAGTTATAAAATTACCTATGTAGATGCAGATGGCAAATACTACGCTACAGAAACCAAGGATTTTAAATTCTATACCCCAGTGGCTGAAGTAAGTGCCGCAGCCTACCAAAACCACACAATAAGTGCAGATATTGAACAAAAAACAGAAGGTCAGGTTCACCGTGTACCCTGGTCTGTAGTGGCCGAACTTAAAAAAGCCCAACAGCTTATCCAATATAAAAATACACTCAATAACGAAACTACTAAGGACGATGCAGAGCGTTTTGCAGATCTAAAGCCATTGGAGACAAAATTATCAGCTCAAATGGCACTTGCAAAGCCGATCAGTAAGCTGCTAACCGGAATCTTCTTTGAAGATATTAACTATGCCGCAGATGGTGGACTTTACGCAGAACTGATTCAAAACCGCGATTTTGAGTATCATCCCAGTGATAAGAGCTATGACGATAAAAACTGGAACAGTAAATATGCATGGTCACTAAAAGGTGAGAAAGCAACGTTTACAGTCGATTCTCTGAACGGCATCCACCCAAATAATCCTCATTATGCCCTACTTAAAGTTAATGAACCAGGGGCGTCTTTATTCAATACAGGGTTTGACGGGATCACCGTTAAAAAAGGCGAAACTTATCATTTTTCAGCTTTTGCAAAAGCTTTCGAGGGCAAAAACATTTCGCTAACGGTGAATTTAGTAAGTGCTAAACAAGGTGTGCTGGCACAGAAAAAGTTATCTATTTCTTCGGGATCATGGAAGGTCCTTAAAACCCAGTTGATCTCCTCCTCCAATGCCAAAGATGTGTCGCTTGAAATTACCGTAAATAGTGTGGGTAGTTTGGGGCTCGACATGATTTCCTTATTTCCTGAAAAAACCTATAAGGGCCGTAAAAATGGACTTCGGGCTGATTTGGCTACTACAATTGCGAACATCAAACCTAAGTTTGTCCGTTTTCCGGGAGGCTGCGTGGCGCACGGCGATGGTATTGCCAATATCTATAAGTGGAAAAACTCAATCGGACCATTAGAATCACGTAAACCAGACCGCAATTTGTGGGGCTATCACCAAACTATGGGCTTAGGATATTTCGAATATTTTCAGTTCTGCGAGGATATTGGCGCCGAGCCAGTACCGGTAATTGCAGCCGGTGTGCCCTGTCAAAATTCTGGAACCGGAGGAGGTGGCCAACAAGGGGGAATCCCAATGTCTGAAATGCCGCAATATATTCAGGATATCATCGATCTGGTAGAATATGCTAATGGTGCTATAAATACCAAATGGGGCAAAAAGCGGGCAGAAGCAGGTCACCCAAAACCTTTTGCCTTAAAATATATAGGGATTGGCAATGAAGACCAGATTACCGAAGTTTTCAAAGAGCGATTTACCATGATCTATAATGCCCTGCAAAAAGCCCATCCGGAAATTACGGTGATCGGCTCGGCAGGGCCATTTTTTGAAGGCACAGATTATGAAGAAGGTTGGAAGATCGGATCGGATTTAAAAGTGCCAATACTAGATGAACATTATTATCAGTCGCCTGGTTGGTTCATCAATAATCAGGATTTTTATGATCAGTATGACCGGAGCAAATCCAAGGTTTATTTGGGCGAGTATGCGGCATGTTTGCCTGGTGGTAATAGAACGAACTGGGAGACATCACTTTCGGAGGCCCTGTATTTAACTTCCTTGGAGCGCAACGGCGATGTGGTAAGCATGGCTTCCTACGCACCTCTTCTTGCAAAGGAAGGTCATACGCAATGGAATCCAGATCTTATCTACTTCAATAATGACGAAGTTAAACCGACGCCCGGCTATTATGTGCAGAAGATCTATGGTCAGAACGCTGGAGATCAATACATTACAGCTGATCTGATTTTGACAGATCAGCCAGAAAAAGTACGAAAACGGATTGCTTATTCCATTGTGAAAGACAGCGAAACAAATAGCATTATTATAAAAATAGTGAACCTGTTACCTGTTTCTGTGAACACAACCATTGATTTAGGTGAAGTTAAAATTGATGGTATAGTGGCAACAAAAACAACATTGGCTGGCAAACCCACCGATAAAACCGTGACCCAAACAATCGATCTCACCACCTTAAAAAAGGGCAGTCTAATAAACCTGCCAGCATATTCATTTACTATGGTTCGATTTCCAATTAAGTAAAAACTGCTTTGGGTTTTATCTGTATTATTAATAATACCAAACCCTCATGTGCCGAGGGCATATGAGGGTTTGGAAGCATAATATTCACCCATTATCGGATGATTACATTTTAAAGGGACAATTCTATCATGGCAGAAAGCTCCTTAACTGCGGCTTCATTTGGCCACACCAATCCACTTGTTTTAAAGCGTATTTTACCCTCGCCGTCAATTACAAACTTTGCAGGAATACCATTTATACCAAATGAAGATACTGCAGGATTCTTTTTTGTAACCGGATCTTTAACATCCATGTATAAGGGCAGATCCAGATTATGCGTTAACAAGTAGTTCACAGCATCTGATTTAGGATCAGTAGCAGTTTCCCAGGTGTGTATAAACAGAAACTTTACATTCGGGTCATCCTTGTATTTGTTAACCGCCATTTGCATCGCCGGAAGAGATTTTTTACAAGGCCCGCACCAGGTAGCCCAAAAGTCCAAAATAATTATTTTCCCCTTAAAGTCTGACAATGACACTTCTTTGCCGTTTAGGTCTTTAACTTTAAATTCCGGGGCTTGCTCTGCTATCATTTTGGCTGCTATTTCTGCTTTATATTTTTCTTCAAACTGATTGCTTAAAGCATTCAGGTAGGCGTTTGAATCTTTTCCAGGATTCACTTTTGCATAAGCATTTTTCAGTTCGGCCTTATAATCATCATCGGCTAAACCTGCCAGCACTGCTTTTTCCAGCTCTGGAAGTGCTTCCTGGTACTTACCTGTTTTACTCATCAAATAATAATATTGTGCAGTCAATGTGGTACTTTTTCTTGTTGCCTGCTCATAGCACTCCTTTATAGCAGCAAAAGCTTTCTGATGGTCTCCTCTCTTATCCATAACTTGACTGAACAGATGCAGCAAGAACAGTCTGTCTTCCTTAACATTCGTCTGATTAGCCAGTTCTTGCTGAAGCAATGTTTCTGCAGCTTTCTGATCGTAGGCCATGATTCCCGTCGCAACTGATCCGACATACATGATCCGTGCGGTTTCTTCAATTTGGTTGAAGTAGAATAAAGCTTTCGCCGAGTTTTTTGCTATCACAAAATTATCTACGAGTGTTGCTCTGTATTGGTCAAAATTGTCGTTCGGATGGGCTTTGACCAGGCGGTTAAGAATGGCTTCTTTTTTTAAGGGATCGATGAAGATCTTCAAAGAATCAAGACTTGCCTTATAGGCCGGTTCTGCCTGCTGACTGTATACGGAGGCTCCTATAGCCATGATGGCTATGAGCAGAGATATTTTTTTCATTTCGTTTGGATGTTAAATGATCTTCTTTAAATTCATTGAGTGGTTTACAGGTTTTGTCTGGCAGGTGCAATTTGTATAATTTCACCAAAGCCGGTAAATTTCTTAGCGTAAGTACTATTGCTAAATTCCCCCTGGCCATTGATGCTGAAATAATAAACTTCACCCGCTGCACCATTATTGACACCGATTACCAGTTGTTTACTGGTGCTGCGTAACATCTCAATATCCTTGATTACATATCCTGCAGGGAAAGTGTAAATCAGGCGTGCTGATTTTGCAAGTATGTCATACAAATACACCCTATTTCCAACAGTATAATAGAGTTGCTTTAGAATCGATGAAGTTGCGAAGTTAGTTGCGCTGCTGATTTCCGGACTATTCACCATTTTTTGATTAACCCCAGGATAGGTGTTGTCCGCATCACCTGTCAAAGACATTAAGTAACGACCGTCGTTGTCTTCCATGATATAATACCATTCAATCCCTTCTTCGAATAACGTCGCTACACCGCGATCGTAGGCAATCATTTTTTTACCCACATTTGCCATGTCGAAAGACATCGTTGGTGTTGCAGGTGATTGTTGCAGGATTCTTGACAAAATTCCCATCTGCATAAAACTCTTCGTAGTGTTATCATAAAAATAGCTCATGTTAAAATTAGCCGGAAAAACACCAGGGAACAAATCATAGTTGCCAGGAATGCGTTGAGTGAAGGGCTTCACGTTGTCAGAAGTCGTACCTGAAAGTCCTACGTATAAACTACCGTCTGCAACGATGTACTGTTCAAATTTTGAGGTGTTCATCATGAATACTGGTGCCCTTTTGAATGGAAGTGGTGTAGCCATATTTGGTAGTATTGAACTTTTATCACCAAGTTCCAGCCAATCGTTCATGTTAAAACGATACACATTTTGATCGCTGAAATAATAAAAGAAACCGCCTTTTCCAAAATTATATAACGCTAATGCCTTACCTGGATAGCTTTTGTTATTGGCCACTTCCATAGGATTGTCAAAAATAACATCATCCGTCCGGATCAGGGAAATCTTGCCTCTTCCATCCTTATTATTAACGATATACCAACCATCAGGATAGACACCAGTAACAATTACAGTATAACGCTGCAGCGTATAAATGCCATTTCGATTACTTGTCACCTTGTAAATTATTGAGTAGGTGCCAGGACTTAAAGTTACTTTGATGCGTAAATTTTTAGATTCAGCAATCGTTTTTGAATCAATTGTCCAACTATAGGTAAATGAATCGCCTGCTGGCATTGTTTCTACCAATGTTGGTTTGATGATCAGTGAATCCAACTGCGGTACAGTAATGCTGGTTGCCGCATCCGTAATCTTAATGTCGTTGATTTGCTCATATTTAAACAGTTGATTGTCCTTACGGCAGGAAAATGTTAGCATAATTACAACAACCAGGCTAAGCTTTAAAAAATATTTTAAATGCATAATATTTAAATTAAGGGAAAGAAATCTGTTGACCTTTCTCATCTAACAATGGACCATTTGAGGCTTCATAAGCGGCCAGCGCATTTCTTAGCGTAACGGGAAAGTTCAGCAGACCTTCAGAGCCGATCTTATCATAAGAAAAATCTGTTATACCTAGTACTTTAACCATGAACTTGTATTTTACGGCGCTGAATGCCCCAAAATCCGCAGCAAGATATATCCAATAAGCGGGCTCAATGTACTGGCTGGTCACATCAATCTTCAGATATCTAAAGTTCTCCTCAGTACCCAGGTTAACGTTAGTAGCAGGGGTCTGGCCAAAAGTACCCAAAGTAAAATCCTTGGTTTCTGCTGGCTCCAGCACAATTCTATACACATTACTTGCCATTCCAACAGAGTTGATCAGCACAAGAGGATAATTAAAAATGAAAACGCCAGGTGGAATGATGGCTTCTTTAAGTTCAAAATCCGTGCCTGCAGTTGCAGTTGTTCCTTCAGCCGTTTTTAGCAAAACCGTACGTGGGTGATCGGACAACTTTCCGGTGATGCGTAAGGGTATATACATAGTGTCCCTTTGTTTTTCAGTGGCTTGCAGGGCAAAAGAGTAGCTTCTTACTGCTGTGGTATTTAATTGTTCGTAGGTATAAGCAAAGAAACTAACACCATCCTTTCCTTGATAGGTTTCTACTGCTTCTTTCTTGCAGGAAAAAAGGCAGATGACCATCGTTATATATAATAAGTATTTCATGATGCGAATTTGATTAGTTAGCATAATTCGGATTAAATTGAAGTTCTGAATCTGGAATTGGGAGAACATATTGCCCTGGTGCCATGTCGATATTACGAAATTGCATTCTTAAGGCTTTGATACGCTTATAGTAAAAGAACAATTGTCCTTCTGCATAAAATTCCTTTTGATACTCTCTTGTAATCTCTGCTTTAAGAGTCTCGGCCGTGATCGTATTCGGCAAAACGGTAATTCCCCTGTTTAGGCGTACTGTATTTAAATATCCAACACCAGCAGCAGGTGTTGATGCCGTTTCAGCCAGGATATAATACATTTCCGAAAGACGTATACCCGGTACATACTGATCAAGTAAATTGTCGCTGATTGTCGTTGTAGCACTTGAGGCTTGCCAGAATTTAGAGGGAAATACACTTCCGGCATCCGCTTCGATGCGGTAAAGGAACCGGATGTCTGTACCGCCCCCCGATGAAGTTTGATACAGGGTAGCGAAGTTAGCGGGGGTACGTGTGAGGGTTTGACTCACCGCCCCCCTGAATCTAAAATAGCGTTGTACAGTGGGCAATATATCTCTAACCCTGATCATAAACACCTGCTCATTGAAATACAAACGGTCACGCACCACCAGTCCTGCGGAAATAGCGCTGGCAGCCGCTTGGGTCACGAAATTATATTTTGCAGAGTTGACTACTACAGTTGCAGCAGCAGCAGCTCCGCTATTGTTGCCACTATATAACATGATTCTTGCTTCCAGTGCTTTTACACCATAGTAATTCAGCTTATTTCGTCTGGTTCGCAAATCGCTGGTCACAATTGGATCAACCGTCAATAATAAATTCTCCGCTTCCTTCAGATCGGCCAGGGCAAATTTGACTACATCCGCAGTTGTAGCCGGCTTATTTGCATTTTCGTTAACGTCCTTTTTATAAGGAATCGCTTTTTGATTGGCACCTGTAGTATATTCAGGTCCAAACATCCGTAACAAATCAAAATGTATAAATGCCCTTAAAGCTAAAGCTTCACCACGCAGAAGTGCATAAGAACTATTCGTTAGCACCGGGCGATCGGTTTCTGTATGTATAATTATTTTATTAGCCGCTGCAATTGCACTGTAGCTTGTAGACCAAATGTCATTGGTATAACCGGCAACTTCTGTTGAAGTATAGTTCAGGAGTTGTGTCTGTTGTAGCTGAACTGACGACGCGGGATCAATTGTTGAGTAATTTTGAGCCAGTGCGGAAACGAAGCCCATAGAAAGGTTATCTCCATAGAGCTTGCTACTGGCGAGTTGGCCGTAGACTCCTGATAAGGCCTGCTGAAAACCGGCTTCTGAAGTAAACAATTGATCTTCTGACAAACTTGTTTTTGGCGTTACATCCAAAAATTTCTTACAACTGAAAGACGTCGCACATATTGCCACAATTCCTATTATTAATGTTGTTGTTTTCATTAGAAAATATTTTTTTAAAGGTTTTGAAGCTATCATGAGCAGATTCAGTACTGTTTGTGAGTGTTTGACCATGATGGTTTCATTGGGATATGAATTTCTTTGAATTTAAAATCTTGCACTCAGACCGAATGTATATTCTCTGGCAAACGGATTATCTGTGCCGCGCTCAATATCTATTGTACTGAAGGTGGCCAGATTATTTGTTGTTGCACTAACAGTAAGGTTCTGCAAGCCTAATCTTCTAACAAATGGTGTTTTAAACTGATAGCTTAAATTAACTGAACTGAGCTGAATGTTATTGTCGTTTTGGACAAAACGTGAGGTCAGCTTCGTCGGTGTTGGTGAGCCGGTAATTCTTCTGTATGGACTTACACTGCCAGGGCCAGTCCAACCCAGATCATAAGCTCTACGGTCCACATTATTACGGGCATCCACAGCTTCTACACGATTTAGCAAAGTACTGTTATACACTTGAGCGCCATAATTGTAACTAATGCTAAAGTTTAAGCCGAAACCTGCATACAGAAAATTTGAGTTGACAGCACCGGTCCAGGTAGGGAGGGTATCGCCAACATAAGTCTTATCATTGACATCCCATACAAAAGTTGGGGTGCCGTCTGATTTTAGATAGACTTCCTGGCCGGTAATGGGATCGATGCCCAAGGATTTCACTGCATAAATAGCTGTTGTTGACCTACCTTCTACAAACTGTGCATTTTCGGCAGTTTGATCGGCATTATTGGTGTTTAGTGCAGCATTAAAGGCTTTAAGTTTATCAGAAACTTTTTTCAGCACAGATTTGTTGGTCGCCGCATTTACAGAAACATTCCACTTTAAGCCTTGACGAGGAGCAGATAGTATGGTATAACCCAGGTCTAGCTGCAAACCTCTATTCTGTATTTTGCCTAAATTTTCCGTATACGAGGGAAAACCAGTGCTTGGTGCCAGCGAAACCGTAGTGAGGGCATTTTGGGTTACTTCATTATAAAATTCCGCGTTAAAGGTCAACCGGTTGTCTAAAAATGCTGAAGCAATACCTATGTTCGACTTTAATACTTGCTGCCAGCTCAAACTGGGGTTCCCAAGTCCACCGGGAAAGGCGCCCACTTCACCAAAATAGCCTGTTGATGTGCCCAGATTGTACCTGAATTGCGCAGCATAGGGATCCTGTACAGAGGTACCTGTAGAACCATAACTGGCACGGATCCTCAACAAGTTGATTTTTTTACTATCCTTCAGGAATTCTTCATTATGCATGTTCCATCCTAAACCTGCAGACCAAAAATCACCAAATTTATTATTTACCCCATAAGCCGAAGAACCATCTCTGGTATAGGTAAGATCTGTAAAATATCGGTTATCATAAGAATAGTTGGCACTTCCGGTAAAGGAAAGGTTGTTTACCGTACTTTCGCTTCCTGTAGGCCTGCTATCTAAATATTGGGCGGCAAACAAAATGTTGTCCAGACGATCAAAAGGAAAGCCCTGTGTTGATACGGTATAAGAACTAACTTGTGCGCTGGCAACCCTAAACCCTGCGTATACCGTAACCCCGTGCTTTCCAAAATTCTTATTGTAGTTTACTGATCCCGTACCGTCCATCATAAAAGAGTTGCTGTTGTTGATGGAATAGGTACCTTTTGTACTAAGATCGGCTACACCGTTAAACCGGCTGTCCAGAGCGGAATAGAAATTGTCTATCGTACCGTTGACCTTCGTTATTCCTAATGCACCATTAAACCATAATGATTTATTGGCATCGTAACGAACGCTTGTATTGTTTCGTAAATTGAAATTCTTATTTCTGTCATCAATCGTGTTGTATGTGACGTCCATTAGTGGATTCAATACAATGGAGCTCCCAACACCGAAGCCCATATTGATGTTTTCCAGGTATTTGTTTACGTTGCCATTTTCATCGTAGGGCTTCCAGTACGGATTCAGATCCAGATACTGACTAAATTCTCCATACGGAGAAGCATTGGAGATCACCTGGGTTCCGATGGTTTGGTTTTGGAACGTAAATTTATTTGTTCTGTAGCTTAGAGTAAAAGTTCCTGCATAATTTTTCCTGTCCTGACCCTTCATCACACCCTGTAAAAGATTGCTGCTAAAAGTAAGTCCGAAAGTCAACGACTGGTCGCCTCCACGTAAAGCAAGGTTCGTCCTATTATTGAAACCGGTTTGAACAGGAATGGACTTCCAGTCGGTGTTTACACCACTTACGGCCGCTTTATACCGTTCAGAATTGATTAAATCACCTCTATAGCTATTGGTGAAACCTACACGTCTTTCAAAATCAAGTTTCTCCATGGAATTCAGCATGTGGTAAACAGAAAGATCCGGAGATGATAACGTGAAGTTATTGGATAGCGTAACTTCTACCTTTCCTCTTGGAGGTAGGATGGTTGTAACCACCATAACGCCATTACCTCCACGTGAACCATACATGGCAGTAGCTGAAGCATCCTTTAATAAAGTTACCGAGGCAATTTGGTTCATGTCTAAGTCCACAATAGCCTGTAGCGAAACCTGAAAACCATCTAGAATGAATAATGGCGTATTGGGATTTCCCACAAGTTCTGCTCCAAGGGTTGGATAGGAAGTCTGGCCTCGCATAGTGACCTGTGGAAGCGCGTTAATGTTGCCGCCAATAGTATTGTTCGGAATCATCCTGAAAGACGGGTCTAGGGCACCAATGGCAGTAAACAGGTTAACCGGGCTCACAGCCTTAAGCTCTGCAGCAGTCATGGTTTTGGCAGCTCCGGTGTAGGTGCTGACCTTCCGGTCAACCATCCCGGTAATCACCGTCTCGTTCAGGGAGACTTGATCCTCCTCCATATAAATCGTATAATTCGAATTAGCTGAGATGGGCACATTAACGGTCTTATAACCTATAAACCTGAATTCCAAAGATTCAGCCCCTTTGGGTATACTAATGGTAAATTTTCCGTTTTTATCCGTCTGGACGGTAGACTTTGTTCCCTTAATTGAAACGGCAACACCCGGAATAGGTTTGTGATCTTTGGCATCACCTACAAAACCGGAAATAATTTCCTGACTTACGTGTGTGCCCGGTTTGATGATCACCGTCTTATTACGTATAATAAAATCGAGATTTTGTCCTGCAAAAATCTGGTTAAGCACAGCTGATAACTCAGCATCTTTAACATTTATATCTACAGGAGACGAATTTTCCAGCAAATTGTCCGTATAAAAGAAATTGTAACCCGTCTGTTTGTTCAGCTCCTTAAAGACAGACCGAAGTGAAGCACTCGACTTGGTCAAAGTTACCTTTTGGGCAAGGCTCGACGCACTTACCTGCATAAAGCATGCTATTATAATTACGATGGTTAAGCGCATAGTTAGCAATAATTTTAGGTACAGCCGTTTAGGCATACCAAATTTCCTTGAATTTTGATACATTAGTAGTCGGTTTGGTTAAGCAACCTCTTTTGCGTTGGACCGTAAGGAGGGCTGCGTGTATAACTTTAATTTTTAATTGAATATGCCAAACTTTTACCAGGTCCTGATGGCTAGTCTGGGCCTGGTTTCGTTTAACATGTCTTTAGCTAGTATAATCTTCTTTTCATGTGGTTTAGTTTAAGGTTAGTATTTAGTTAATTGATAGGTTAGCTGTTATTTTGACACATATACGGTTCGTCCTTTCACATCGAATCGGGCTTCGCCTGTTGATTCCACGATCTCAAGCACTTTTGACAATTTATCAAACCTTGATACTTTACCGCTGAAGCGTTGAGTGGTTTTTTTGCCTTTATAAACAACCTCCACATTATACCAGCGACTGATCATTTTCATGATGGCTTCAATATTTTCACTTTCTATGACAAATTCATTATTTTTCCAGGCAACAGCAAGGTCGGTATCCGTTTCATTGATCTGTATTTTAGCGCCATACAACTTCGCCTGTTGCCCGGGCCTTAATATTTTGGAATTACCTGATGCCGACAATTTCACACTACCTTCCAGTAAGGTGGTTTTTTCTATTTCCTCATCAGCATAACTGCTGATGTTAAAATGAGTTCCCAACACTTCCACTTCCTGCCTGTTTGTCTTTACAATAAATGGATGTTGCTTATCCTTCGCTACCTCAAAATATCCTTCTCCACTAAGGTTAACCACCCGCTTTCCATTTTGAATCAGGGAGGTGGTATATGTTAGGCTGGAAGCCGCATTTAAATAGACTAGTGAGCCATCTGGCAGACGAACCTGATAGGTCTCTCCACGGGCGGTAGACAAGGTATTGGAAGCATTCGGATCAAAAACCTTTTCATCAATTTTGTACACTAGTCTGCCATCGCCGGACTTGGTGATGATCAATCCCGATTCCCTGCCGATTACGCCTTTCGAAGCATTCGCTAAGCTTATCTTCCTTCCATTAGCGAGCGTAAGTGTGGCACCAAAATCCCCTGGTTTAACATCCTGTACTACAACTGCCGGGACAGTGACAACCTTTTCTGGCTGGTTATTGAAGAAATAAACACCTATACATACCAATACCAAAACAGCGGCAACACCAGCAATTCGTAACCAGAGTTTAAGTGCTTTATTTTTTGTGGTGGGTATGGCTCCAGTTCCGTCATTAATCTGAACGAATAAATCGCGGTCAACTTTCGCCAGCACTTTGGCAATGGCAGCGTTTGTTTCATAACTGTCGTCCTGAATTTCTAAAACATCAATGATGATTTTTTTCAACGCTTCCTGATCTTCATCAAGTTGAAAGTAATTCATCAGACGCTGTGTTTCTTCAAGGCTACAGGTATTGTCCAGGTATTTTTTGAAGAGTATATGGAGTTGATCAGATGGTCTCAAGATTCAATTTTTACAGCTAATACGGAGCTAAGCAAAAATATCCTTAGTCTGTTAACAAAAAAATAATAATTAATTTCCAAAAGCAGCGATCAGCATCAAAAATTTTTGAATAAAACACTTAAAACCAAGGAAATTGTAAGTGCAGCCGAATCTTTAAAATATGCCTTGAGAAATCTATTGGCTTGCAGCATATGGCTACTGATGGTTTTGGCATTGATTCCCATAATCTCCTCTACTTCCTTGTAAGATTTACCTTCTAATTTGCAGAGTGTGAATACCATTTTACGCTGTGGGGGCATCAGGTTTATGGCATGCTGCAGCTTTTGAGCCTCCTCTTTACCCAATATGTCTTCTTCAATGTGCTGATATAGTTCCGAACTGGAAGCCACCATTTTGGCCAATAAACGTTTATCTTTTGCTACTTTCCTAAAATAATCATGCACCATATTCTCAGCAATGCGAAAAAGATACGATTTAAAAGACTTTTCAGGATCAATCTGAGTTCGCACTTCCCATATTTTAAAGAAAAGCTCTTGCAGGACTTCTTTGACCTGGTCCTCAGATTTGAGAAGCTTAAATAAGTTTCCGGCTATCCGAAATTTATAACTGTTGTAAAGTATTTCAAATGCACGCTCATCTCCATTCTTCAGTTGCAGTAATAAAGCCTGCTCATCAGTTTGATTAACGTTGACCATTCGTTCTAAAAAATATAAGTTTACCAAAAGGCAAGGTAGAAATATTTTTCGAGCTTCTTGCCAGAAACACAATATCCCTTTTTTTAACCCAAATTCCTTTTTTCTGCTCTATATTCTGAAGGAAGTAAATGGTATTTTTCCTTGAACACTTTTGCAAAATAGTTAGGGGTGGTAAAACCGACCTTATAACATATTTCAGAAATAGTTTCGCTGCTTTTTTCCAGTAAAACCGCAGCTTTCTCCAGCTTAACAGACCTGATAAATTCTACAGGGGTTTTACCGGTAACCCGCAGACACTTTCTGTATAGTGATACTCTGCTCATGGTCAAATACCTGCTCAGATCTTCTACAGATAAATGAGAATTTTGAATGTTCTCTTCAATGTAAAGCAATGTGGTGTTAAGGAATTTTACATCATCAGACTCAATTTTCATTTCTGGAGATGCCATGCTCACTTGCCTGGAGTAAGTTTTTTTAAAAGTTTGATTCAACGTGAGCAGGTTTTTAATCTTTGAATGTAAAATTTCGAAATTAAAGGGCTTGGGCATGTAATCGTTCGCGCCAGTCTCCAGGCCCTTTAGCTGCTCTTCTTCGGCAGTTAAAGCTGTTAACAGAATAATTGGTATATGCTTTGTCCGCTCGTCTGATTTTAGTTTGATGCAAAGTTCTTTACCGTTCATTTCAGGCATACTGATATCCGAAACAATCAGATCTGGATGCACCGCAAGCGCCTTTTGCCATCCTTCCCTGCCGTTTGAAGCCTCTACAATGTTATAAAAAAGGCCCAGGTTATCTTTGAGATAAAACCTGAAATCCTCGTTATCCTCAACAAGCAAGATAACAGGGGCTTTTTTTATTTGCAAACGCTTGTCAGCGGATTCTTTCTTCTCATCATTTCCATCGTGTTCAGGATTTGGCAGATCAGTATCTTGGGTGCTATTTTGTTCTTCTCCTTTGGGCCCAGCGGAGATCAGATTCAGAGATACGGTAAAGATGCTTCCAAAATCAGGTTCACTTTCCACCTTTATTTCTCCGCCATGCATTTTCACAAATTCTTTTGTGATGGAAAGGCCGATCCCTGATCCCTGGTTAAGAATAGAAGAGGAAGTTTCATGCTGAAAAAAGCGATCAAAGATCTTTTCCAGTCTGTCTTTTGGTATACCTATCCCCGAGTCGCTCACCTTTAACTCCAACCAAACCTTATCATCTGCTGTTTGACGATCCAGCTTTTGTAATTCAACACCCACTGTTCCTCCTGCTGGTGTGAACTTAAATGCATTTGAAAGTAAATTGAATAATATCCGCTCTACCTTATCCTGATCGTAGCACACCTGTAAATTTTCTATGGAGCTTTTAAAAGTAAGTCTGATCTGCTTGCGTTCTGCCAGATCATAAAAAGAATCTGTAGCATCTTTAATGAAGGAAACAATTTCGCCATCGCTATTATTAAGGCGCAGTTCATGCTCTTCCATTTTTCGGAAATCGAGCAGCTGATTGACCAGGTTTAATAACCGCCGTGCATTTCTTTTGATCATGGCGAGCTGACCGTACCGCCCATTCTCTTTGGATTCAACCAAAAGTTTATCTACGGGGGCCAGGATCAAGGAAATAGGCGTTCTGAACTCATGGCTCAGGTTGGTCAAAAATTTAATTTTTAAAAGGTCGAGCTCCCGCAGCCGCTCAGCCTCTTTACGATCCTGCTCACGCAACTGTCGGGCCTGGATTCTTTCCTGCACCAAGGCAAACTCTCGTCTTAGTTTACTGATTCCCCTGCTCCGGATAAACAATAAAAGGCAGCCAAATGCTAAAACATACCCGACATATGCCCATGTTGTACGCCAAAACGGGGGTAAAATGGTGATCTTTAACTGAGTCTCGGCTAAAGGTGAAGCATCATTTTCGTTAAAGGCCCTTACATGGAGTATATATTTGCCGGGGTCAAGATTTGTAAACGTAGCTTTTCGTATTTCTGAAGGAACTGTAAGCCAGCGTTTGTCGAACCCTTCCAGACTGTACTTATAGATTACTTTGCGGGAATTGAAATAGTTCAGCAGCGCAAACTGGACCGAAAAAATATTTTCTTTATAGGTAAGGGTTAAATTCTTCAGTTCTGTTATGGCTTCTGGCAGAATAACATGTCCATTGATACTTTCACCAACACGTACCTTATGGTAAAACATCTCTAAATCCGTCATGACCAATACAGAGGGAAACTGCGTACTTTTGATCTGCCCCGCCCTGAAAATATTGAATCCGTTAGGCCCCCCAAAAATCAGTTCGCCGGATTTTGTTTTACCTACTGCATTGATATTAAACTGTGTATTATTTAGCCCGTCTGATTTATTGTATTTACTGTATCTGAATTTATAGGTTTTCCCTAGAGCAATTACAGAAATTTTATAAAGCCCTTTAAGGGAACTGTACCAGATATTGCGATCCTCATCTTCAATAAGTGAAAGCACAGTATTTTCAGGCAAACCAATATTCTCACTTAAATTGGTGAACTTTCCGGTTGCAGGATTATATATACTTAGCCCTTCCGTTGTACCTATCCAGATCCATCCCCTGCTGTCTTCTGTGATTGAATGGACATCACCCTGTATCAGAGAGTTGATATCCCTGCTGTTGTTTTTTAAATATCTAAACTTAGAGGTCTTTGCATCCAAAATACTCACTCCAGCTGTGGTGCCGATCAAGATATTTTTGTTTCTATCTTCATACAGACAGGCAACCACATAAGCATTTAACGTATTTTTAACCGAAGGGTTAAAATGCTTAAATTTTCCGGTACTCCGGTCCAGTAAATCCAGTCCTCCGTTTAAGGTGCCTATCCAAAGCCTGTTGGAAGAGTCTTCCAGCAAAGCATAAATCCTGTTATCGGAAAGACTGGAGGGATCTGCTGTATGTTTAAAATGTGTAAATTGCCGTCCGTCAAAAGAATCAAGTCCACCTAAATAGGTACCAATCCATAAAATGCCCGAATGATCGAGCTTAAGGCTTACCACAATATCGCTGCTTAATGAATTACTGTTAGCTGGATTATTACGGTATGTTTTGATCTCACCAGTATTTCTGTTTAAACACAGCAGACCTGCCCCGTTTGTTCCGATCCACAGGTTCCCTTTGTTGTCCTCCACAAATGAATTAACATCCTCGTTTAGCGCATTTTCCCCAGTCAGATGCTGATTTAAAGGGAATTTATAAATGCTTTTATGGTAATAACAGATCCCTTTCTTATAGGTTCCAGCCCAGACTATTCCATTATTGTCTTTATATAATGCCCCTACACTATTGTCACTTAATCCCCTCAGGTCATCCTTTTTACTTAAAATATAAGTCAATCGGTGGGTATACTTGTTTAAAATATTAATTCCGCCATGATCGGTCCCTATCCAGATATTTCCATCGTCTCCCTCAATTACCCGGCTTACATTTTTCGAACTTAGTCCCGTATGATCCTGCTTTTCACCAAAATAAGTGAACCCATCGGTTAATGCATTAAGGTAATACAGCCCAAACGGATTACCTATGCTATAAATAAAAATATTGCCTTGCGAATCATGACTGAGATCGAAAGTTTCTACCTGTCCCCCGAAACGTTTGTTCACCGCAAAGTATCTGTTTGTTACCCTCCGTTCTTTTAAGTTAAATTTATCAAGGACACCATTCGTATAAATCACCCATAAATTGCCTTTTTCGTCATCAACAAAATCGCTTATCTGATCAGCATATAGCGAATTGGATACGCCTTTCTGATGGCCATATTTGATGGTTGCATTAGTTTTTGGGTCATAACAAAAAACACCTTGCTTGTCGATCTGGAAATAGAGCTTACCGCTACTGTTCGCCTTTATGACTCTGAGGTACCCCCCAGGAAGTTTATACTTTTTAAAGTGTTTATCCCCAAACCGTTCAAATTTCTCGGATAAAGGGTTGTAGATACTAAAACCACCACCAGAAGCCATCCATAACTGTTTATCCGGCCCCTCGAAGATATTTGTAATATAGCCCCCTGGCAGACTGGAACTGTCTGTCGAACTGTGTCTAAATGTCTTGAATTCGTGTCCGTCGTATCTGTTGAGACCCGCCATGGTACTAAACCACATAAAGCCTTGACTATCTTTAAATATCGCATTTACCTGATTGTCTGGTAAGCCGTCAGAAATATCCAGATGAGAAAACTGGTATACATTTTCTTGTGCAAAAAGAGAGTTGCACAGTAAGAATGCGCTGATCATAGCTATAAACCGAAACATATATCTAAACTACAATTAAATCTTAATATTTACTCACTCCAAACCAATACCCGGATTCCAATCACTAAGTACATCCTTATATCCGGATCAGGATGGGAATATTTCATTTCCTAGTATATCCATCGTATTTTTTTTTGATAATTTGGAAAGCTTTATACCCCTTACAGCGTATCTTAACGCAAAGGAGTTATCCGATACAGTCCAGCCCCATGTTGTGGCAATTCACGCTCAAAGCTCCCATTAAAAGTTCCGAGATCTTTGCGGCTCCACAAATCGCGCACTTTTACTTTGCCTTTTATATGAATAGCTTCAAAGTTTACTTTTACATTGGCCTTGTCGGGAAAATCTAATATTCCTTTATCCACCAATACCCCAAAAACTACAGAGCCTTCTTCCTGTGTTACGTAACCGGTTGCTGTAAAAGAATCATAACCTTCTGGCAATTGATAGATAATTACCGACTCTGAATGTGCGCCAATTCCTTCGAGAGATTTACCATTAATAACAATGGGCTGATCATCTACAGTGCGATTAACGTGTACTTCCCGCCAACCAGAACTTGCGCTGAGCCATTTCAGTTCGGTCAGTTTCAAATCGCCCTTCGGACCATGTAGAACGGGCTCTCCCCATACAATATGGTCCCAATTTATGCCGTTGCCTCCGTCTTTTACAAATAACACAAGTCTCTTTCCGCCTTTTACTGAAACCTCTACTTTTTGGGAGCGGCCCTTGCCTGCGATGACAGGGCTTGCGTAATCAGCGTTGTTGAAGTCAAGGTTATCCCCGGTGCTTTGTGCATTGAAAAACGCAACGTACTTATCTTTGCTATTGGGTACATCTGCAGCCCATACTATCATGTTTTTATCCCGCGATACCTGACGATTGTTTGTGCTGTTTTGATTTACTTTTAGCATTTCGGGATTGGTGAGCATTTCCTTGGTAAAATCATCAAGCTTAGTCATATCTCCGCCAAAAATAAGCGGCGAACGACCAATAGCCCAAAGGCTCATAAGCGTATATTGTTCGTTTTTAGTGAAATGAGTTGGACGATTGAATTCAACAATTCCAATAGGCAACATATCAGCATCTGGAAAATGGCCGGGTCCACGAAAAGGTGTCCACACATCCATTCGCTCAAACATGCCTTGCAATAATCCCCAGCGATCCCAAAAATCGTCTGTCATACGCCACATATTGGCATGATTCATAACATGCTCGCCCATTTTAACCGGCGTTGCTCCCGGCGATAAACTTAACAGAATGTGTCGCCCGGTTTTATCTATTGCTTTACGAAGAGCCTCTATTTCTGCCTTTTGCACATTATCGTAAGGGCGTGAAATATCGTCGCACTTGATAAAATCCACTCCCCAGTCGGCGTACATCTGCACAATGGAATTATAGTAAGCCTGACCTTCAGGGCTATTAGCATCAACTCCGTACATATCAGGATTCCATGCGCAGATAGAGCTTTTAATGGCAATATCCTGCGCTTTTACGTTTGTCCCGAGCACCGGCGTATTTTTTTCAACAGCCTGACGAGGAATCCCACGCATAATATGAATGCCGAATTTCAGTCCTTTGGCGTGCACATAGTCGGCAAGAGGCTTGAATCCTTTTCCATTAGCAGCCGAAGGAAATTTTTTCAGACCGGGCGTTAAGCGGCCATATTCATCCATGGTAAATATCGCCTTCGAGTCGTAGGCATGTCCTTTTGCCTCAGGATCATACCATTCAATATCCACTGTAAGATAGTTGTATCCGCTTGGTAAAAGGTATTTTGCCATCGCATCTGCCTGTTCTTTTATCTGCTGTTCAGTAACTGTTGTTCCAAAACAATCCCAGCTGTTCCAACCGAGAGGTGGTGTTGATGCCCATTGATGATATTTTTTGGGGGTTGTTTGTGCATTTATAACACTAAAAACAAGTACCAAAACCAAGGTAAGCGTATATTTCATTTTAATTAGGTTTATATTTAGTTTTTAATTATTCACTATTAGGAATAGCAAGCTAAATCCCTAATACTCATTTCGCAAAGTCGCATACACTCCGTACGACTCATTAGTTACTTCGTAAAAAGGCAGAAGCGTATATTCTTTTCCATTATTTTTCAATGTAAATGACATAGAATTTTCTCGTTTAGAGATATTTTTCAAAATATCCCCCTCATTTCCTTTTAATATTGTTTCTTCATTAACTTTAAATGCTAATAAAGTCGGTCCATAAAACAGTGCAACTACATTTTGATTATCAGGCATTTTTTTTAAATTAAAATGATAATTAAACCGCATTTCTATCTTATCCCCGTTTTTCCACTTTCTGTCAATTATAAAATAAGACATCGGAGTTACATTAGTTGTAATTGGTTCTCCGTTTACCAAAACCTGAGTTTGTTCGTCAGCCCACGATGGTATAAATAATTTTAGTGCAAATCGCGTAGTCTTATTAGCCGTTACATTAAATTTCACAATAGAACCATCTGGAAAATCGGACGACTGTGACAAAGTAATCTCTTTGGATTTCCATTTTACAGTGGAAGGGATATACAAATTCACCCAAAGGTTATCATTATTATGAAAATAAATATTAGCATTTAAGTTCGTAAACGCTTCAATAGTTGTTCCGTTACAACAAAAAAACTCGCTGGGGTTGGCAAAACCCTTCTTATGAGGAGAGCCTAATGGCAATGAATAAACGTTGCAACCGGTTTCGGCATTTTGTAGTGCAAAAATGGAATTATTAAGCGTATTCATATATACATCGGCATATTCGGGTTGGCCAGTCCAACGAAACAATGTGCTTGTTATTTTTTGAGTGTTATGTGAAACGCATGATTCAGCTATTCTGTCAGTAAGAGTTGTACTTAAACAATCTGGTTTTCCCCAATGCTCTGAAGTTTGAGCAGTGGGAGTTGTAGCAATAGGCCTTGGACCACTACTAGAACCATTCACATAACAATGATGATGTTCCAGCATATCCCAAAAGTGAGAAACAACATCACGATAATAGCTGTCTCCGGTATTTTCATACCGTTTGGCAAATCCAATTATCAAAGGCAAATGAGTATTGGAATGCAACCCTGACAAAATATCTTTCCCCTCATACAATGGCTGGCTGAACCATTTACGGTCAAAAAGACAAGCCAGTCTGTAATGAGTTGAATCTTTAGAAATTTCAAATAAATTCTGTAATACATCATTCATCCCACCCACTTCATTTGCGGGATTTGCCTGAGGAGTATAGAGCATTTTTTCAATAGTTTCAGGCGAAAGTCTATCCATACGCTCTTTTACATAAGCCGCCATATTCACAACTATTGTATAGGCTTTTTTATTTCCTGTATGCTGATAAACATCGAGCATCCCCTGCATAATTTTATGATAGGTATAGTATGGGGCCCAAACGCCACTAAATTGTGTTTCCAGTACAGTAAAATCTTTTTCGGGGAATGCGCTCAGGTATTTGCCACCAAGTTTTTGTTGACACTCTTCAAGCACATCAACCATATATTTCACACGTTTTTGAAGCAAAGTATCGCCCGTTTTCTCAATCAAAGAAGCACAAGCAGACAAATAATGGCCTACAAAATGCCCGCGCAATCCCACATTAGGCGACTCCCAACCTTCAAGAGGTTTCGCTTTCGATTCAATTCCAGCATTTATCCTAAAGTTGTGTAGCAGCCTATCCGTATCAAACTGATAAATATACTTTGTATTGACAGTCTCCCGCTGCTTTATCCATGACTCAGACAAAACAACATCTTTATTTAAAAATGCAAAGGGCTGCTTCGCCTTGTCAAGGAATGATTGTCCAAAAACCGTCTGACAAACAAACAAAAACACCCCAATGTATTTTATTTTATTTTTCATTGGAATATATTTTTTTTTAAAAGGTTATGAAGCTATCATGTGCTACCAAAATTTATTCATTTCGGTTTGTGTACTGCTGCACATGATGGTTTCATCAGAATATAATTTTATTTTAATGGTGATGAAGCTATCATGTGCCACCAAATTCTATTCATATCGGTTTATGTATTGCTGCACATGATGGTTTCATATTGAAAGTTGAATATTAGAAAAATTCTTATAATCACCAATGAATCTGCTACTTGTTTCCAAGAAATTTTTTCTTTACTGCCAAGAAGTTCATTTTAATATTTAAATGAAATTTGCATTTTTTACGATTGCTATTCTATTGATTAAAAAATAGTATTTGTTCGTTGCTTTCAGATTCTTGTTATCAGAACTATTTAAATAACAAACCTTATATGAAATGGAGCCAGCAGCATTTTCACACTGGCTCCACACAAAAAATCAGTTATTTACAGCTTCTTTCCAGTAATTATAAAATTATCAAACATTATAGCATTAGAACTCGCCGTGTTAGGATTTATTCTAAGGCTTATGGTTTTATAATCTCCTGAAGGCAAAGCAACTAATTTTGCTTCTTTAGACCACCCTCCACCACTGGCAACTGTAGGTAGAGTTACCCAAGATGCACCGCCATCAACACTTGCTTCAATTTTTGGTTTTACAGCATCTCCTGCGTCTTCAACAACAAGTTCATAAGACAGGTTTAAATTTGTAAAACCAGCCACATTGATATTAGGTATGGTAACAGCAGCACCTTTAGATTCTATTTTCAAATTATATTGCTCGCCCCACCCCTGACGCAAATTTATATTGGCATCGCCAGCAGTTTTTAGATCTATTCCACCACTCCATGTTCCTGCCTTTGTAGATGGTTTAAATGTATGCATTTGACCATCACCAAGTTTGGCAACATTTGATTCAAAATTTTCGGCATACAGCGTTTGCTGTGCATTGGCTAACATCCCTGTTAGTAGAGCAAAAAATAATAGTGTGATTTTTTTCATGTTAATTTGTTTTTTAAGTTTATAAAATATTGATTCGAATTAAGGCACTTACTTCAGGTAAAGAAACACGGAGCTGCGACTGAACTTCCTCCTTTTTTTTGCAAAATGCAGTAAGCAGAGTAAGTAGTAACAGTGCTAAGAATTATTACTTGTCATTGATATGGAAGTAATCAAAGTCTGCATAACCTCCAATGTTTTTAGTCGCATAATTAAACAAAGCAAAACGGTAGCCCATGAAATGCGGAATGCTATATTTCATCTTCAAAGGTCGCCCTATTGGTTTCCAGACTTTTCCATCAAGACTGTAAAAGAAACTAGCTTCATCTTTCCCATTAAGAGCGTAAAGGTTATTAGCTTCATCGTTCTTGCCGGTAAAATCGCAATCGATTCTGAAGTAAATTTGGTCTTGATCCAATGGAATTCGCTTTACTTCAACAGGCTTATCATGATCAGTAGTGATCATTACGATCGACTTTTGACCCGCATCAATTTTAACGCCCACTGATCCATACTCTTTTTGAAAAGCCGAGCATCCGGCAAAATCGCCGTCTTTCATTTTGGAAACATCCATGGCAACAGAAGCCGAGCTGGTTGGACCAATAGTGCGTTGTGTAAGTGTGTTTCTGGCCTGAAGAAAATCAGTGTCAATTCTTCCTGTTTTGAGGCGCAGGAATCCTTTTCTTTCAGTTACAGACCACAGCGAATTATCTGGATTATGATTCCATTGCCATACTAAAGGAAGTGCTGCTTCTCCTTTCTTTCGGTTGAATTCATCAGAAGCAACCAAATTCGGAATCAAACCTTTACTGGCCGGCAGGTCTAGCTGTTCCGGGACTTTACCATTTTCTCCTAGTACAGGCCAGCCGTCTTCCCACTTGACAGGAACGAGATAAGGAACGCGGCCAACAGCAGCAAAATCGCGGAAAAGATAAGAGAACCAACGTCCATCGGGAGTGTCGACCAATCCTCCTTGAGCAATTCCTTTATCCTGTAAGCCAACTTTTCCTTCCCAAGGGCCGTTGATATTATCTGCCCTATGTATAATTACAGTTCGCATTCCACCGCGTGGTGCGCAAATATTAAATAAATAATATTTGCCTTTTACTTTAAATAATTGAGATCCTTCAGCGCCAAGGCCCACTTCTTTTCCTGTTGGTCCGCTGGCGTTCTCGATGAGAACCCTCTCCTTAACGCCTGGTTTAATTCCTTTCAGATCTTCATTTAATTCAACAATTTTCAGTCTTTCCGCGCCATGAATTAAATATACCTTGCCATCATCATCAAAAAACAAGGAATTGTCATGATACGCTGGTTTAAAAGAAATTCGTTCCCAATTTCCTTTTTCTATATCTTTTGTTTTAAAAATATAGGTTTCACCTGTGGTGTATGCAAATGTGGTTACATAATATATCCCCTTGTGATAGCGCAAACTACTTGCCCAGGAACCCTTGCTGTATGCGTTTTGACCGTCTGTCAAATTTAGCGCCGGCAGATCTGCCAAAGTATCATAGGCATAATTGATAATTTTCCAATTGACAAGATCTGTCGATTTCATAATGGGCACACCGGGACTCATGTGCATCGTTGTACTGCTCATGTAATAGCTATTGCCTACGCGTATTATTGATATGTCCGGCACATCTGCATAAATAATGGGATTAGTGGCTTTTTGTGCGTATAAACACGGCACTATAAGGGTGATCATAAAAGCTATCATGAATAACCTGTAAATCGAATTTTTCATTTTTTCATTTGTTTTTTTCATTGTTAACCGATTTTAATTGTAATTAGCATTAATAAACCTGCAACCGGAATCAATGAATGAATTTCCATTCATCAAACAAAAAACCCTCTCCATTAAACACAAAATAGATATTCCCTACTCCTTTATCTATTTTCAGTTCTATTTTCTTTGAGAGCGTAGCCCATTCCTTCTCATCACATATAAGGGAAACAAGAGCTGGACCTTTAAGATTATTTACATAAACATCAATTTTACCTTTTCCCTTCACCCGGGCTTCGAACTTGGCAGGAATCCGTTTGCTAAAATCAGCTCCCCGGACCATGAGACATTGTTTGTCTGCTTTTCCTTTGGCAACCATATTGCCCACATTCCCAACAGCTTCAAACTGAACTTGCCCCGAAGTTCCTGCAGTGGTTTCTGCTTGCTGAAGAACAAATGGATTTAATGGGTTAAGTTGTGACGGACCTTCGAAAGTTGCTTTGACCATGGGGATATTAACATTCTCTTCATCCACCGGTACTTCTTCGATACCTACATTACGAAAACCTCCCTTAGTACCAAAATAATCCTGTAAATACATGGCATGGTAAGCAATATAATATTTCCCTTTAAACTTGAACAGATGACTGTGATTGTTTGTAAAAGGCCCCACCTTAACCTCGCCGGTATTCTTAAAGTAATTATCGCGATACTTCCAACTATCCTGATTTAAGGGTGTTTTACTGGTCATATAAGATATGTTGCATGCAGTTGGTTTAGCAATATTGTTATAAGGCCATTCAGTGCGCTCATCCCAATTCGTACAATAGCTATAAACCCAGGTTCCATTGATAAAGTTAAGGTCGCTGGCCTCATTAAAATAAGGAGCGGGTATCTTAGCAATATCGCTGGCCAAACTGATCATATCTGCTCCCAATTTGACAATCCTGGCATTATCTGGCATATATTTCGTTTTAGGTGTTCCGCCTCCAAAAGTCAGCCAGCCCGTACCTTGATCGTCAATAAGAACTCCGGGATCGAATGGAGCATCGACATCCACACCGGGCACAGAGCGGTCAATTATATTCTTTCCTAATGGGTCACTCCACGGACCAACAGGAGAAGTGGCCGTAAGCATGGCTGTGCCAATACCGCTATTAGCGTAATACAAATAAAAGTGCGTCTTACCATCTGCTTCCAATCTGGATGTAATGGAAGGCGCCCATGAATTCTGACTCCATGGCGCCAGCTTTGCTGTATTTATAAGGCCATGATAAGTCCAGTTGACCATATCATCGGAAGACATCATGACCAGCGAACGGATATGCTCGTAACTATTTTTCCCATCCTTTCCCACCTTCTCATACTGTTGATGATCATTCGTAGCATACACATAAATTCTTCCATTGTATTCTACAGCTGTTGGGTCGGCCGTAAACATAAAATCTAATAAAGGATTCGCATTATTGGTTAGAAGTTTCGGCGAAACATTTGCAAATTTTTCTTCCAGTTTTTCATTAACCACTTTCGGTTTATCCGCGTTAGCCTGAGCTTCTACATCTTTTTTATATCCCAAAAAAGAGATAGCAAGGATCGTACTTAACAACACTTTTTTTCTAAACATGCTTTTTCTATTTTATCTAAAAAATGAATACTCGTTAGGGGTTAATTTCAATTGATTAATT